>Ga0316206_1000776_pt1 | contig 35890 bp, 30 predicted proteins | sample 6monthpyrite_MG_FD_204942 | JGI IMG/M metagenome (GOLD analysis project Ga0316206, IMG submission 204942) | Microbial mat bacterial communities from mineral coupon in-situ incubated in ocean water Damariscotta River, Maine, United States -... | ecosystem: Environmental > Aquatic > Marine >...
GGTATGGTGGGAGTCACCCATCGGATGTCGGTGTTGGCTGGCGCTGTTGTTGGCGTAAGTAACTACCAATACACGAGTTACACCGTTCCGTTGGGGCCTAAACTACCTTCTTAGTGAATAAGAAGGGATCAAGGCCAAGGCATCGGCCAAGAGCTTGTTCGACGCATGCTTGCCAGCCTCAATACGCACTACTCGATTGACGTTGTCTGTGACGAGAGCGTCGCCGGGTTTTACCGCGCGCTCGGACTGACCCAAGTCGTGGGCATGGCGCAACGCAACTACGCACGCCAAGCCCTGCGTTTGTCATGAAGCCCCACCACCCCATCTATCGCCACCGCCAATGGGCGACGTTGATTCTGGCCATGCTTGGAATTTCCATGGTGATCATCGGCGTGTTCTTCGTCCCGCATGCGGGCGCTAGCGCCTTCGCGAGACCCGCCCTCGCATCAGTTGTTGGGGTCGTCGCCCTCCTCGCCGTGCTCTTCCACTCGCTCGTGGTGACGGTCGATCGGGACACGGGAGAGCCGTTCGTGCGCGTGCAATTCGGGTTGGGCCCGATCCGCCGCACGATCCCGATCGCGCGCATCGTCGGAGCCCGCGCGGTCCGCAACGCGTGGTGGTACGGCTGGGGCATCCGCCTGACGCCGCACGGCTGGCTATGGAACGTCTCGGGGCTCGACGCGGTCGAGCTTGAGCTCACGTCGGGCAAGCGCTTCCGCATCGGCACCAACGATCCGAAGCGGCTCGTCCGCGCGATTGAAGAGGCGCGCGCAACCCAGTCTTAGCTCTGCAAGCGCCGCATTGCGGTTGTGCAAAAGGCTCCCCTCGCCACTTGCGGCGCGACGCGACCGATCGGTCCAATCAAAGCTTCGCTCGAGCCAGTCCGGTTTGAGCCTGACGAGCTCCCCCCACATGAAACCCATCTCGCCCCATTGGGTGGCCCTCGCGGGCTGCCTTGCCTTCACCGCCTGCCAGCAGACCGGCGGCCACATCCAGTTCGCGACAACCTCGACGGCCGAGACCCCGGCTGCATCGATCGTCGGGTCCTCCGACGACACGCAGTGGCAGTACCTTGCCGCCAAGTACGACACCAACGGTGACGCGCGCATCACGAGCGCCGAGTACGACCGCAGCGAGAAAACCTTCGCCGGCTTCGACCGCGACGGTAACGGCGCGCTTGAGCCTTCGGATTTCGAGCGCGGCGAAAGTGGCGGAGGCATGTCGATGAGCCCCGCAGACATGCGCCGCATGGTCTCGCCAATGATCCTGGCTAAGTATTTCCAGAGCGACGACGACGAGGCCACTCTTGTGCGCACCGAGCTGAAGCGTGCCTTCCGCACCTTTGATGCCGATGGCAATGGCGCGGTGACACGCAACGAATTCGAAGCTGAGGCGAAGAAGCGCGGCGCAAGCCCCATGGGTGGCATGGATCGCTTCTCGATGCTGGCCGTTTCTGCCGCTGGCGATGGGGCCGAGTCCTTTGACCTCGCGCAACTCGCTAGCTACTTCGACTCGGTCGCCGAAGGCGGCCAACTCGAAGCCCCGCAGATGATGGGCATGGGAGGCGGCGGCGGACGCGGACGCGATGCTGCCGCAAAACCGAAGGCCGGCAACGCGCCGAACGCCGTGGGCAAAATGGCGCCCGACTTCGCGCTGCCCAAACTGCACGGCGTGGAGGGCGACGCGCTTGTGCGCCTCTCGTCCTTCCGTGGCAAGAAGCCCGTCGCGCTGATCTTCGGCTCGTACACATGACCCCCCTTCCGCAACTCAGCCGGTCGGCTGAAGTCCATGTGGGAGACCTACGGCGACGACGTGCAGTTCCTCGTTGTCTACATCAAAGAAGCGCACGCAATCGACAGTCGCTCTCCGCTTGGCGGCGACGGCATGCCGATGGTCGAGGATCCCGTCACCATGAACGAGCGCCTCGAGGTCGCGAAGACCTGCATGACCAAACTCGCGCTCGAGCCGATGCCCGCGATCGTGGACAACATGGACAACGTCGCGAACAACCGCTATGAAGCCTGGCCCGATCGTTTGTACCTGATCGGGCGCAACGGCGAGGTCGCGTACAAGGGCGGGCCCGGTCCCTTCGGGTTCACGGCTGAAGACCTCGAGGCTGCGATCCAGACCGAGCTCGAAAAGCACTAAAAGAGCAAGCCAAAGAACAGCGGCCCGGCGCGTGTGGTTGCACGCGCCGGGCCGCTGTGTTCGAAGGCGCGCTTCTAGTAGATGACTTCCACCGAAGCCGGCTCGCTCACAAACAGCGCCAGGCCGCCGTTGAAGACGAAGTACGCATGGGTCAGCGTGGCGCCTTGAATCAGCGGGTAGCCAAGGCTCGCTAGATCGATCGTCGCGCTCGCATGCCCTTCACTGTCAAGGAAGCCAATCGTGTTGTGGATCGGCCCGTGGTTCGCACCGAACAGCAGCAGGTTGCCATACGTGTCGGGAAGCACGAGCGGCAGCGGAAGGCCACCAACCATCGTCGGAGTGGCGCTGCCCGCGGCACTGCCAAGCAGGAAGTAGGGCATACCCGCAAGCGCCTCGCCCGCGTTGATCGAGAACTCGATCTCGGTCGGCTTGCTGGCCGAGACTTCCTGCGGCCCGACGGCAAGGGACGCGCAGCCGACTTCCGTTGTCGTGTATGCGTAGACGCGGCCCGCATCATCTTCCTTGGTGTCCTCGTCCGCCGAGCCGCCCCACATGCGGAAGTCGTCGATGCCAAGCACCCCGCCAAAGCCCGCATCGGCCTCGGCGCCGAGCGGCGTGATCAGGGACTCGAGCGTCCACAGCGGAAAGCCGCCCGCCTGGATTGTGCTCTCGCCATACAGGAACGCCGCGCCGCCATTTTGCGCCGCAGCGTCGGATCCCGGAGCGCCAACAAGCAGCCACTCGTCGCCCACGGCGACACTTGCACCGAAGCGGTCGTTGACTGCTGGAGTAGAAGGATTCAAGTGCTGGCGCTGCTTCCAGCCGGCACCGGTGTCGGCGAACAGGTAGGCCGAGCCCGCGTTCGTGGCCACGCTCGAGTCCGAGCGCGCGCCAACAAGCACGCGGTTCGCAAAGACCGCGACCGAGCTTCCGAACTCGGCGCCTGCCGTTGCGCCAGTCGGAGTCAGGACGGGGCCCACCATCCAACTTGACTGTGCCGATTCAAAGAGCTCGACGTAGCCCTCGCCCACGCCAGGTGCGCCGACGGCAAGCGTGCCACTCCGCATGGCTAGCGAGCTGCCGAAGCGCTCGAAGGGAGCCGTTCCTGCTTCCTCTTGACGCAACACCCAGCCACTCGACGTCTTCTGATACATCGAGACGCGACCTGCGAAAGCACCCGCCGACGAATCAAACGGAGAGCCCACGGCAATCCAGCCATCACCCGTCGCCACGGCGCTACCGAAGGAAGCGGATGCGCTCGGGAAAGCCGCCTGCAACTTCGCGGTCTGCAACCAGACGCCGAAGAAGCGCTCGTACACGTAGACCGAGCCTGCGCCGAACGTGCCGTCGTCGTCGCCGGGTGAGCCGACCGCGATCACATCGCCAAAGATCGACACGGCGCTGCCGAAGCCATCTTGCGCGCTGAGGTCGTTCGGCCACAAGAGTGCGGTCTGCACCGCGCCTTTTGGCGTGGCGTCAAAGACCAGCGCTTGGCCCTCGCCAAAGTGCCCAGGCACACCGACCACCCAACTACCGGCCTGGCCCGCGACGGACGCGCCTAAATGATCGTTGAATTGAGGAACGATCGCATCGATCGTCCACGAAGGGCACTGAGCTTGAACGCCGAGCGTCAGGAGTGACGCAACGGCAAGAGTGGACGCAAAGCGGCCAATGGACGGAATGAGGGAGGTCTGCATAGGTTCGAAAGACGGGACGGAGCGGGAGGGAGCATAGTTCCCTCGCAGCTTGGACGGGCTGCCAGTCCGACCGATTTCGACCGTTCTTTGGGAAAACTCAAGCTAATCGCTCAAGCAAATCCCGGTCTCCCGCGCATCCGTCGCAGGATGCCGATCTGCCCAATGTGATACACCTCGTGCATATAGAGGAAGGAAGCGCCGCCCCCCAGCGTGTCCGACCCGTCTGGGAACGTGGTCCCAAAGGGCTTCGCGGCCGCCTCCGCATCCAGCTCGCTGAGCAAGTGCTCGAGTTGCTTGCCCGAGTTCTGGAACGCGAGTCTGAGCGAGGCCGGGCTGGGATAGGCGGCCGGGTCCTGGACCTTGGACCCCATGCCAAACAGCCGCTCCCAAGGCTCCTCCGGCGCTCCCTGCCCCAAATGCCGGGTCAAGAAGCGGCGCGACGTCGCGATGTGCCCCATGATCCAGATTGGGTTGTTGCCGCCTCCGGGAGGGGCAGCGGCCCAGTCCTCGGGCGAGAAACCGTCGGTCACGCTCGATAGCAAGCTCTCGTTGAAGCGAAAGCGGCGCGCAAGGTCCACGAGCGGGCCCGTGGGAGTCGTTGTGGGCATGTCACAGAGGGGGGTGAGGGGGATGTGACGGAGATGGGCTCCTATCCTCGCAGGGCAGCGGGAGAGATCCAATGTGATCGCAAAATTGTCCGCGAAATCCTGCTGCGGTCGATTTCGTTGGGCTCGTGACTGCAGGAGTCGCGCACCCGCTGCGCGCAGTATACGGCAGAGTATACTACTGGTAGGTATAAGGGGTTGCCTGGGCGGAACCCTACGTCCCCCTGCCCCCGGGCTCCCGGTCAAGGAGTTTGCATTCCAGTGGGCAAAGGCTCAACTGCGTTTTTGGAAGTCCCTAGCCAGCCTGTGCACTCATCGTCAGCTCCCCTTCGAGTTGTGATCTGTTTGGGCCTTGGCGCGCAAGCTTGGTCGCAAAACGCACTCGTCCGGCCGCGCGGCTAGTAAGGCCAATCCGGCCCGAGCGCTTCTTTCTTCAGCAAGAGAAGCTCGGACTTTATGACCGGGTCCAGGATGATCGTCGTCTCGTGCGGATCGTTGAAGATGTTGTAGAGAAACTTGAGCTTCGGTGTGGATGGACCAAGCGGTTGAGATTGCAGGAGCTTCCACCCATCTGGGCGAACAACCGCCCACTCATCCACCTTCAGCCCCCCCACCCACGGCCCACCGTTCGGCCCGAAGCGCTGCGACCAAATCCATGGGCGCTTCGACGTGTCGCTGCCGTCCAGCGTCTTGGCGAAGCTGATCGAGTCCTTGGCCATCTCTGCTGGCATCTTCGCGCCGACGAGCTCGAGCACCGTCGCCGGCAAGTCCACAATCTGCACCAGCCCCGAGTCCACACCCGGCACGACGCCCGGCCCCCACACGATCAGCGGCACGTGAATGCCACCCTCGAACGGCGTCAGTTTGTAGCCCTGCTCGAGCCCACCGGGCGGCGGCACCTGGTGCGGCGTGCCGTTGTCGGGGAACAGGAACACGTAGGTGTTCGCGAGGTTGATCGACGCCGCGATCTGCAGCACCTTGCTGTCGATGCCGACAAGCGCCGACTCGTAGCACCCGCGTGCCGTCGGCGCGAACGTCTGCCCACCAAGAAGGTCCGGTGGCGCGGACTCGAAAGGCTCGTGCGGCGCCAAGAATGCGCACACGCCAAACTTCGGTCCCGCCGTCTGGTTCCACCAGCCGACCAGCTCGTCCCCGATCGCGTGGGTTGTGTAGATGCCCTCGACGTACAGCTGCCCATCATCCCAACGCTCCCAGTTGTAATGCGAGCCGCCGGTGTTCATCACGTTGTTGATCGAGCCCGCGCGCCAAGTGTCATAGCCATGCAGCCGCGCCGCCTCACCCGCGTACATCGGCAGCGCCGAGCCGTTGACATGCCACTTGCCAAACATGCCCGTCGAGTACCCCTCGACCTTCAGCGCTTCGGCCAAGGAGACGTCGCTCAAAGGCACGCCCTCTCCATTTTGAATCGGGAGCGCCGTCCCAATCAGATGGTCATGCGGGTAGCGCCCAAAGTGCAGCTGCGCACGCGACGGCGAGCACACCGGCGAGGTGTAGAAGTGGTCGTACACGCGGCCCAACTTCGCGGCCCCCTGAATCGCCGGCAGCTGCAAGCCGGTGAACTCCTCCCACGACGCATCGTCGATCACAATGAAGAGCACGTTGGGCGCAGCAGGAGTCGCCTGGGGGGCCGGGCCCGCAGCCAGGAGAACGAAGGCGAGAGTGGTGAGCATGGGGGCGGCCACACCAAGGTCCAGCCATCAACTTGGATCGCAAATGGCGTGGCAGCGTTCGCAGACACGCCCCGAAAGCTCGCAATAGCCACATGAACGTCCAAAGAATATACTTGAACGTATAATACGCGTCTGTATACTCCGGCCTATGGCCCTCAATACCCCGCGTCCTTTTATCGGTCGAGCGCGTGAACTCGACGTCCTCGACGAGCTCGCCACCAGTGGCGATCCCGAGCTGTTTGTCCTGTACGGTCGCCGCCGGGTCGGCAAGACCGAGCTCTTGCAGCGCTTCTGCGAGGGCCGCCGCGCGGTCTACTTCTTGGCCGCGCAGGTGCGCGAGAAGGACAACCTGCGCGCGTTCAAGGACGCCCTGCGCGACGGCCTTGCCGACCCGCTCGTCGACAGCGTCGAGTTCCCCGACTGGCCCAGCGCACTGGGTTTCGCCGCCGAACGTGCGAACAACGAGCGGCTTGTCATTGTCCTGGACGAGTTCCCCTACCTGTGCGAGTCGACAAAGGGCCTGCCCTCGTTGCTGCAGCAGTTCTGGGATCAGCGCGGCAAAACCAGCGGGCTGATGATCGTCTTGTGCGGCAGCCAGGTGTCGTTCATGGAGCGCGAGATCTTGGCCGAGCGCTCGCCCCTGTTCGGACGCCGCACCGGACAGCGCCGGCTCGAGCCGCTCGCGCCATCAGAAGCGCTTGAGTTCCACCCCGACTGGACGCTCAAGCAGCGGGTCTTGGCCTACTCGCTCTTGGGTGGCATGCCCGCCTACCTGCGCCGCTTCCGCAGCGATCGCACGATCGAAGAGAACCTACTGCGCGAGGTGCTGCGCCCCGAGGGCTACCTGTTTGACGAGGTCAGCTTCTTGCTGCGTACCGAGCTCTCGAACCCGGCCACGTACAACTCGATCCTCGCCGCCGTTGCGGGCGGCGCGGGCAAGGTCGGCGACATCGCGCTTGTCGTCGGCGTCGACTCGACCACCGCCAACAAGTACCTGCACACGCTGCGCGAGCTGCGGCTTGTCGAGCGCTCGATCCCACTCACCGATCCGAACCCGCTGCGCTCGCGCCGCGGCGTCTACCGCATCTCTGATCGCTTTGTGGCGTTCCACTTCCGCCACGTGCAGCCAAACGTGTCGCTGATCCAAGCCGACCGCGGCGCGCGCGTGTACGAAGAGTACGTCAAGCCCGACCTCGCGCGCCTGTTCGATGACGCCCGCGTCGACTTCATCATGGAGCACCTGATGCGCGAAGCGGCGTACGAGCTCAAGAGCGAAGTCCTCGAGGTCGGCCGCCACGCGGGCTCCGCCGTCCGCGCAATCGGCAAGCTTGACAGCGGCCGCTACGTCGCCGCGGTGATCGAGGCGCTCGAAGGCGAGCCGCCCGCATACACCGGCGCCCAGCTCGAAGCCGAGCTGACCGCCTTGCGCCAAATCGCGCCCATGGACGACGGTGTCGTCGTCGCGCACTACCGTCTCAACACCAACGCAACGTCCAGCCGCGACCTCGTCGAGCTCCGCCTCGAAGCCGCCTCTCACTGATGTCCATCGACAAGAACTTCCAAGACTACTTCGACGCGCTCGACCGCGCCGCCGGCGTGGACTGCTGCTACCTCTGCCGCCGCACCTCGGCCGACGTGAAGCACTTCTTCGGCTTCCACGAGGACGGCACGCCGCTCGACGCTGAACGCTTTGGCATCGAGCACGTCGCCGCTGGAGACCTCGATGTCATGAGCTATCGCGGCACGCGCCCAGTCTGCGCCGTCTGCCAGCTGAACATGGACGCGATCTTTCTTTCGGAAGAGGGGCCCGTGCTCTTGCGCGTGTTGCGCGAGCTCAAAGAGAAACGCGACGAGCTGTGGCCGGGGCACGGAGACGAGACACTGTGACCTGTCGCGCGCTCTTAGTCCTCGCACTTGGCCTCGCCGCATGTGGACACCCCACGCGCTCGGTGCACGTCGAGGTCGCCGACCTTGTCCTCGACGCCGACCGATTCGCTGTCGTAGCAGACGGAGCGAAAGTGGATCACCTGCGGGTGCAACCCGTCACGTTCGAGCCCGGCGTCCTCGGCGGCGCGCGCGAGCTGCCAGCGTGGCTCTTGCCACATACCGCGAGCCTTGAGTTTACGGTGCCCCAAGACCTCGCGGGCGAGCTCGAACTGCACGGCGGTTTTGCGTTCGACTTCGTCGAGTGCAAGCGCAGGCGCGCTGACTATCGGGACATCCTCGAAGCGAAGGTCGAGCGCATCGGCGAAGACGGCCCTGAGCTCTTGTGGACGGCCACCCTCGTCGCAGAAGGCAAGACGCCGCACGGGTATGGCTGGCGCGAGATCACGGGTCCAGGTGGCGGCCCGCTGATCGTGCATGCCGGTGACCGCCTGCGCATCCACTCGTGGAATCTGCAAGCGCATAAGAACCTGCCCAAGTTCGGCGTCGCTGGCCTCTCGCTGCATGTGCGCCGCGAGGTCGCAGTCGAAACGGCAACCCCGGAAAGACCCAACGTCGTCTTGGTCGTCATGGACACGCTGTCCGCCGTGCACACGTCGACGTTTGGCAACCCGGATGCGACCACGCCGCACCTCGACATGCTAGCCGCGCGGGGCACTGCCTTCGACGCGGCGCGCGCAACGTCGAGCTGGACGTGGCCTTCTACAGCGTCGATCCTGACCGGCCTCGACCCGGCCGAGCACGGCGTCACCAAGGCCGGCACCTCTTGGCTCGCCGCCGACATCAAGACGCTGGCCGAGCGACTGCAAGCGGCGGACCTCGCCACGGCCGCGTTCACGGGCAACCGGCTAGTCAGCGCGGACTTCCACTTTGATCAGGGCTTCGACACGTTCCGCGGACCCGATCGCAACGAGTTCATCGACGGCGCCGAGCTGATGCCGCCGGCGCTCGCCTGGCTCGACGACCACGCGGACGAGCGCTTCTTTTTGTACCTGCACCTCGTCGATCCGCACCGCCCATTCGCGCCGCTTCCCGAGTCGAAGATCGCTCTGCCCGGCGAGAAACCCGCCGACCTGCCGAAGCTGATGCTGGCCCAACACACGGGCGAGTTGTACCCCGAGAGCTGTGCGATTCCCGACCGCTTCGAGCGCCCGCTCCTGACGTCGATGCTGAGCGCGCGCGACCTCGCCTGGATGGATCGCAGCTACGACCAGGCGATTCACACGGGCGACATCTGGCTTGGCCGGCTGGTCGCGAAGCTGCGCGCGCTTGGGCTCGACGACAGCACGGTGATCGTGTTCACAGCCGACCATGGCGAAGAGAGCTATGAGCACGGCGACATCGGCCACGGCCAGTCGCTGTTTCCCGAGCTGATGCACGTGCCACTTGTGATGGCCGGGCCGGGCGTGCCCGTCGGGCTGCGCGTCGCGGACACGGTCTCGAACGCGGCGCTGTACGGCTATCTTGGCGAGCTCGGCGAGCGTGGTGTCGCGACCGCCCCCAGCGCGCCAAACCTGCAGGCGGGTGAGCCCATGTTCTATTCGACCAGCCGCGGCCAGTGGGACGGGGCGCGCGGTCAGACGCTTCTGGGGATCGAGTCCGATGGCTGGGCGCTGCACCTGTGCGTCGAGGCCGGCGCGCAGCGGCTCTTCGACTTGAAGAACGACCCCGAGCAGCATCGCGATGTCGCCGCCGAGAACCCGGACATGGTCGCACGCCTGCGGGCCCAGTTGCTTGAGCACCAAAGCGCGGCCGAAGCCGGCCGCCAGACCCCAGCCGCTCTCGGCGCTGGCGAAGGCGCCATCGAGACCTTGAAAGACATCGGCTACCTGTGAGCTTTCGGCGGCACGGCTGACCGATGCTCGCGCGGTGCCGCTATCCTGCTCGGACGATGGCGCGGCGACTAAAGACATTCCTTGGAGGGCTCGACACGAGCAACTTGGGGTACATGGGGAAGTGGATCGGGCTCGCGTCCTTGATCGGCTTTTCGGCGGGTCTTGTCGCCGTCGGCTTCTCGTGGTTGACCGAGTTCATTCAAGCCGAGACGCTCGCGACGGCTGTCGGAAGCCACGCCGAGGGCCTGGCACTTACGGGTAGCGAGAGCGGCTACATCGACCTCGTGAAGCGCGTCTGGCCGATCCTCGTGATCCTTCCATTGGGTGGTTTCATCGTTGGCTGGTGCATCTATGCACTAGCGCCCGAGGCCGAGGGCCACGGCACCGAACAGATGGTGCGGACCTTCCACCAGCTGTCGGGCAAGGTGCGCAAGCGGGTCATTGCGCTGAAGGCGATCACCTCTGCCATCACGATCGGCACCGGCGGCTCGGCCGGGCAAGAGGGCCCCGTTGCACAGGTCGGCTCGGGCGTGGGCGCGACCTTGTCCGACGCCTTGAACTTAGGCGACCGCGACCGCCGCTTGTTTCTCTTGACCGGCGCAAGCGCGGGCATCGGCGCGCTGTTCACGGCGCCGCTCGCCGGTGCGCTGTTCGCGCCCGAGGTGCTGTACAAGAAGCCCGAGTTCGAGGGCGAAGCGATCATCCCCTGCATCATCTCGTCGATCGTTTCGTACACGACGTTCACGACGATCACGGGCAAGACCAAGGCGATCACCATTGGCAGCGATGTCATCGACAACCTGGCGCTGCACGATCCGCGCGAGCTACTTGTCTACCTCGTCCTCGCGCTTTTGTGCACGGTGGTTGGCTGGTTCTACGTGCGCACATTCGAGAGCATCCACGCGCGCTTCAAGAAGATGACGTTCCTGTGGCCGCCGCTGCGGCCCGCGTTGGGTGGGCTCTTGCTGGCGCTCCTCGCGATCGGCATCGGGCCCTGGACGGGCGAGCACGGCATCCTGTACGGCGGGTATGAGCTCATGAAGGGCTCGATCGCTAGCGAGATGGCGATTGGAACCATGGCGATCCTCGTTGTGGGCAAGGTTCTGGCGACGGCCTTGTCGATCGCGACCGGCGGGTCGGGCGGTGTGTTCGCGCCTTCGCTTGCGATCGGCGCGATGCTCGGCGCAGCCGTGGGCCAAACGGCAGCTGGGTGGTTCCCGTCGCTCGAGATCTTCCCGGGCTGCTACGCGCTGGTGGGCATGGGCGGCTTCTTCGCGGGCGTTGCCAATGTGCCCATCGCGGCGATCCTCATCGTCTGCGAGATGACCGGCAGCTACGGGCTTCTGGCACCGTTGATGCTGGTCGCCGTCCTGCACTTGATGCTGGCGCGCAACTGGACGATCTACGACACGCAAGTCAACGCTCCCGCCGATTCGCCAGCGCACTATGGCGACTTCGTGGTCGACGTGCTCGAGAAGATGCGGGTCGGCGAAGTCGTCGACTACGAGAGCGAGGTGCCGCACGTCTCGCAGAATGCGACCCTGCGCAAGGCCCTCAAGATCGTCGCCACCGCCAGCAGCACGTACTTCCCGGTCGTCGACAGCGAGGACCGCATGGTGGGCATCTTCTCGCTGTCCGACATCCGGCGCATCTTCGGCGAGACCGACATCCAGGACCTCGTGATCGTGCGCGACTTCATGGTCGAGAGCGTCGCGACCGTCAAGGCCGGCGACAGCCTGAACGACGCGCTGCAGCTGATGAACCAGTACTCGATCCATCAGATCCCGGTCGTGTCCGACGCCGACCCGCGGCACGTGATTGGCATGCTCACGCGCAACAACCTTGGCGCGGCGTATCACCAGCGGCTGCGCGACTTGCGCCGGAACTAGTAACCCGCGTACGGGTCGGACTCGAACGCAAGCGCGATGCGCACGAGCGCAAGGATGAGTGGTGCGAGCAGTGCCGCCCAGCCCATGACGCGCTTGGCTTTGCCCTCGACTAGGCTCTCAACAAGCAGTGAGAGCGGCAGCGCGCAGGCGAGCAAGCCGGCGTCGACGGGCGAGAGCTCGGAGTAGGTTGTCGCCAGCAGGAGGAAGCCCGCAGTCCACATCATCAAGGTCCCACCGTCCAGCATGTTCGCGTCCCAGCGGCGCCACGCAAGCAGCACCGAGACACCCCACGCGAGGCCGAGCCCGCCGAGCCAAGTCGCGTAGGTTGCCGAGCCACTGGCGCCGATCGCTGCGGCCGAGACGGACACGACGAGGCCCAGGGCCAGCGCAGAGGGGAAGCCGGGGCGGCTGCGAAAGACGGCGTCCCCGCTGGTCGCCATCAGCACGAAGACCGCGGGCAAGACAAGGCGTTGCGTGAGCGCGGAGACCTCGAGGCTCCAGCCCGTAATCGTCGCCGTGGCAACTAACGGCAGCAAGAGCGCCAAGGGCAACAGCGCAAGGCGCCACGTCGAGAGGCTGACCATGGCTGCCGGAATCAGCATCCAGAAGAAGCGCTCGTGCGAGCGCAGGCGGTCTTCGCCGAAGGGCACAGACGGGAAGCCATACTGCACGAGGTAGGCACCGATCAGCGCCAAGACAAGCGCAAGCCCGGCCCAGCGGCGCGGCCTTTGGCCCCACGCTGTGCGCTTGGCGAAGTGGGCCATCAAGAGGCCCAAGCCGAAGCCCAAAAGGGCTCCGCCTTGAACGCGCAAGAACTCGTACAGCGGCTCCAAAGTGGGCGCGGGTTAGCGGCCGGCTTCGACGCTAAGGATCACGTCGACGTTGTCGCTGATGCCGCCGACCATGTAGTCGACGCCGAAGTCCGAGCGCGTGATGCTGAACTTCGTCTCGAAACCGACGAGCTCGGTGCCGCCCATGCCGCTGCCAGAACCAACCTGCGTGACCATGGCGGTCAGCGGGCGCTTCTTACCGGCAAGCTCGAGCTCGCCAGTGACTTCGAGGACCAGCGGCTGGTCGTCTTTCGCTGCGTGCGCGACCTTGACCGACTTCGAAGTGAAGCTCATCGTCGGAAACTCCTTCGACGCGAAGAAGTCGGGACCGCGCAGGTGTTGGTCGCGCTTCGTGTCGTGCGTGTCGACGCTCGCAACGTCGATCTCGATCGTGACTTTCGAAGCGGTGGGTTTCGCGGGATCGAATTCGATCGAGCCCGAGACCTCGTTGAAACGGCCGTAGAAGCGCGAGGCGCCAAAGTGCACGGCGCTGAACAGAGCCGAGCTGTGCACGGCGTCAACGCGATAGGCGCCCTCCGCGATCGGCGCGTTCGTGGTGGACGGGGAGGGCATCAGGAGCGCGCCGGCCAGCACGAGGCTGCCGAGGGCGGTGAGGGTTTGAAGCATGGCTATTGGGTCCGTGTTGAATGGGTGCGTGAGTTCCGAATAGGGTACGGCGGCGCGGGCGGCGCTTGCGCTTGAGAACGTATCTCAAACGCAACGCCGCCTGAGGGCCCTGGTGAGTCTGCTAGGATCCCCGCCATGTCCGAGTTCAGCGCACAAGGCACCCGCGACGAGGTGCGCCGCTTGCTAGCGCTCGCCGCGCCGGTGGCGATCAGCCAGCTGGGTGGCATGCTGCTGGGCGTGGTCGACATGATGATGCTGGGCCACGTGGGCTCGGCCGAGCTTGCGGCGGCAACCTTGGGCAACCTTGTGTTGATGGGCACAACCATCCCGATCATGGGCATCCTGATGGGTGCGGATCCGCTGATGAGTCAGGCTCATGGCGCGGGCGACAAGGCGCGGATTGCGCTCTTGGCCCAACGTGCGCTTGCGATGATTCCGCTGGTGTCGATCCCGCTGTTTATTGCCGGGTTTTTCGCGCCGCAACTGTTGGCCCTCTTCCACCAACCCGAGCAGCTGATCCCGCTCGCGCGCACGTACATCCTGATCAACCTGCCCGCGCTGCCGCTGATTTTGTGCTTCCAAGTCGGGCGGCAATACCTGCAGTCGCGCGGCATCGTGCGGCCCGCCATGTGGATCATGCTGGGCGTCAACCTCGTCAACGTGTTTGGCAACTGGGTCCTAATCTACGGCAACCTGGGCGCGCCCGCGCTGGGGCTGAGTGGCTCGGCCATCTCGACTTGCGTCACGCGCTCGGCGATGGTTGTGGCGCTGGTGATTTGGATTCGCCGCGCGCGTCTTCACGAGGGATATTGGCGACCGTGGGATCGGCTCTCATTCAAGCTAAGCGGTCTGCGTGAGATTGCTGTGATCGGACTGCCAATCACGATCTCGCTTGCGGTTGAGATGTGGGCCTTTCAGATCGCGGGCCTGATGGCGGGCGGGCTCGGCGAAAAGGCGCTCGCGGCGCACAGCATGGTCTTTCAGATCTTGGCGCTTGTGTTCATGGTGCCGCTTGGGATCTCGATCGGCTCGTCGGTGCGCGTCGGCAACCTGATCGGGGCCGGCGATTCGGCCGGCGCGCAGCGGACGGGTTACGTGGCGCTCGCTTTGGCGGGCGTGTTCATGAGCGTCGTCTCGATGGCCTTCGTCGCCGGCCGCAACGTGCTGCCGCTGGCTTTCACCAGCGAACCCGAACTCGTGGCGACGGCGGCGATGCTGTTCCCGATCGCGGCGGCGTTCCAGATCTTCGACGGCGCGCAGACTGTGTGCACAGGCATCCTGCGCGGCATGGGCAGCACGCGCCTGCCGGCCGTGGCGCACGGGGTGGGTTTCTATGCTCTCGGCCTGCCCGCCGCGTGGCTGATGCTGCGCACGGGCGACGCCGAGCTAACCGACATCTGGTGGGGTTTGTGCATCGGGCTGATGGTGGTGTCGAGCCTGATGGTCGCGTGGGTGCACTGGCGCGGGCCGAAGACGGCCGTGGCGCTTGCCGCCGCATCCGCCGGCTAGGACGCGCCTCGAGCCCTCGCCATGTCTACTGGGAGCCGTCTTTCCCCGGCATCAGCCCCTCTCCACCCTTACCTGGGGCGCCGCTCTTGCCCGGCACGGTACCGCCGCCGCCAGATCCTCCGGGGCCACCATCTCCGCCGTTGCCATGCTCGCCGGCTTTGCCACCGGGACCGCCGGTTCCACCATCAAAGCCCTTATCCCCAGTCGAGCCCCCGCGGCCGCCAAAGCCGCCAGATCCACCGTTCCCTTGAGCCCCGCCTCCGTCGCCACCTCGGCCGCCAGACCCGCCCATGCCGATCCCTCCTTGGGTTCCATCCCCATGGCCGCCAGCGCCGCCAGCGCCGCCGTTGCCACCACTGGAACCTCCAGCGCCTCCATCCCCGCCTGCTGCTCCGGGCCCATAACCCGCACCCCCGTTTCCTCCATTTCCATTGCCATAGCCGTCGCCACCCTTGCCGCCTGTCCGTGGGCTCCCCTCAGGAAGGCCTCGCAGTTCTAAGGGCGTGTCACCGGGAAAGCCATCAAAGCCGTTGGGGTTCGCAGCAGAGCCATCCTGGCCAAAGGGATACCCCTTCTGATAGTCCGCGAACCAACGCACGCCAGGCTGATCGGCCGAGGCCGCCTGGGGAGCCGGGGACTTCGACCCACAACTGGCGATGAGGACGGAGAGGAAGGCAACACTGATGAGGGACAAGCGCATGGGATTCGAACTCGGGTCGATGGAAGCGAAGGGGTTTGAAGGAAGGGCTCGCCGCGCGATTAGCGCGGCGGAATGTGAATGGTCAGCTCCTCTCGCCCACCTTGGTAGGGTGTGAAGATCACTTCAAAGTCCTCGAACTCGGCCTTGCGGCCGCGGGACTCCACAATCACGCGAAGGTCGCGTGGCTGAGGGGGTGGCTCCCCGTAGTAGTGCAGGATCAAGGTCTCCTCGTCGAGCTTGCTGCCCCCGCCCCCGCCGAAGATCTCGTACATCTCTTCGACACTCAGTCCATCCAAAGAGGGCACGGGTGGCACTAGGCGCGTCTTGCAGTCGAAGACCGCAAGCGGGTCGTCGACCCCGTGGCGCGCTAGCCAGGCACGGTCGACGTCGAAGTGGATGTCCATGTAGTAGGGCCGGCTCTCGGGGATGAACTCGGTGCCCATGTCGTAGACGGTCCCCGGGGCAAGCCCGCGCAGGTCGATGTAGTAAGGCTTCCACCATGTTGCCACACGCCGGGTCCCAAAGCTTTCCTCCCAGTCGTCGGCTAGGTCGATCCGCAAGTAGCTGGCAGGAAGGTCCTCGATGCGGAAGACGCCTTGCTCATCGGTCTCGCCCCAGGCGAATTGCCAGGCCAGCGGGTAATGCCTCCAGCCCTCCTTCGCTTCCCCATAGGGCATGCACGCCACCCGGTCCCCGACGAAGGGCTCGCCATCCTGGTTGATGATGCGCCCCGTCAGCACGACTCCATCGCCACCAGTGCGAAGCGTCCCGACCGGATAGACGCCGCCTCCTTCAATGCTCAGTTCCACTGTCGCGGGCGGGATCGTCGAGCCTTCGTAGCCTTCGACAAGTCTGAGAGCATCCACCATCAGCCGGTAGTTCCCCGGAAGCGACATGACCATCTCGAAGTACCCAGCGGCGTCCGACCGAGCCTCCCCCCGGGCTCCGGGGGGGTGATAGTCCACTCCCGCATACTCCAAAAAGAGATACGCCCCTTCAATGGGGGCGCCCCACTGGTCGACTACGTACCCCCAAACGATCGCCGACTTGAAGGCGTGCAGCGTCACGTCGGCGACAGGGTTAAGCTCAGAGACCTCGACCACCTGCCCCTCGTACTTCGACTGGGAGCGGGCCCGCAGAATGCGCGTAGGCCGAGGGGGCATGAACCCCTCGGGCAAGCCCTGGCCCGAAAGCATGACCTGGTAGCGCCCAGGCTGAACATGAACCTCGAAGACCCCAAGGCGGTCCACCGCGACTTGAGCCACAAGCGTCTCCTCCATGTCGAAGACCCCCACTTGACCCTGCCCCAAACGCTGCTCGAGGTCGTCCAAGACCACACCACCTATCGTGCAGGGCGCCATGGCTTCAACGGCGGCCACCTCGGTCGGCTCGCTGGCCAAGGCCTGGCGCGGGGCTCCCTCCACCGCTAGGGTCGGGACTCCCCCCTCGGGCCGCTCAGAGGCCTCCACGCCGCGACTCTCTGGCCCGACGGCGGCACCACTGCCACGTGGGGAGAGTCCAATGTAGAAGGCCAGGGCTAAGGCTAGGGCCAAAAGGATTGCGATGTACTTGGCTGCTTTCATGATCGTCGGGCGGGGCGGCTCCAAGCAAACGCAGGAGTCGCCCCTAAATTCAGTCCTTACAGGGCGATGGGAACCTTCGGCATGCTCCTGAGGGCCTTCAGGAACTCCCAGATCGTGATCCCACTAGAGACGTCCGAGAGCCCTTGGGAGACACCATAACCACTCCCGCCACCAGTGTGGGGAGACCCATCCGGATAGGCCTTGCCATCCTTGCCGCTGTCTCCGTTCTCACCGTCGGTCTCGAAGGGAGGGATGCCATCGCCATCTCCGCCGGCTCCACCATCGCCGCCCTTGCCCGGATTGAAGCCATTGCCCCCGTCGCCCCCGTCGGCGCCATCCCCACCGGGGTCTCCGTCGCCGCCGTCACCGGCCTTGCCCCCATCGCCACCGTTCCCGTGGGTGCCCGAGTTCCCTCCATCGCCTCCGGCGCCGCCTTCAAAACCTGGGTCTTCGTCCACATCGAAGCCATCGCCACCTTGACCGCCGGGGCCGCCGTCACCGCCGTTGCCCCCAAGCTCCCCGCCGTTGCCGCCATTGCCGCCGGCACCACCGGTGCCCTGGCCGCCTTGGCTGCCGTCACCCTTGCCACCGGCACCGCCGTCGCCGGCGTTGCCCGCCTGGGGTCCCCCGTTGCCCCCGTTGCCCCCGTTGCCGCCGGGCCCGATCCCCGCACCGCCGTTGCCGCCGTTTCCGTTGCCATACCCGTTACCACCCGGGCCGCCGTTGGGCGGACAACCCGCCGGAGCACCTTGCGTTCCCGCAGGGGTGTCGCCAGGAAATCCATCCCAACCGTTCGTCTGGCCGGAGTCACCGTCTTGCCCAAAGTGGTAGTCCGCCGGGTACTCGCCGTACTGAAAGATGCCGTCGCCGTTTTTGTCTGTGGGCCCATCCTGGGCCACAGCAGACAAGCTTCCAAACGCCACAAGGGCAACACCGGTCAAGAAGAAAGAGAGCTTCATGTTCATCGATCGTTCGTGTGATGGGGCACCAAGTACCCCGGGAGCCGCCCACACCGCTTGGCGTGGGATCACCCCCCTAAATCAACGGCGCCCCCAAACCTGTCACGTATTCTGCAAGAAACTTCAGCAATCTCCCGTGAACACGAAGGCGCCGCCCTATGGGAGCACCAACATGACCGGGTCCACCCCGGAACGTGGAACCGAACAGGTCCCACTGCCGCCGCCTGTATGCCACGCATACTCACCGCGGGGCAGGCCCTTCAAGGTCAGGCTTCCATCCGGTCCGGTGATCAGAGAGCCCGTCGACGAGCTCAGCCACCCCTTGGCAAGACCCGTCGCCAGATCGATGCCGAGCCCCTGGTGCACAAGGCTTAGCTCAACACCCTTGGCCGCCGAGCCGTCCTCGTGGATCACCCGCAAGGTCGCGTCGGTCTGCGAGAAGACCTCGTGGACAAGCTCTCCCGCGCCGGCCTTCGCGTGCAGCTCGAAGGGCAGCAGCCCAGGCGCCGAGACCGTGACCACATAGCGGCCAAGGCCCAGCTTGTCAAAGCGCATGCGGCCATCACCGTCACTTGAAGCCTGCGTTCCAAAGGTCATCCCGCCCAGCTCGAATCTAAGGGCTCCTGTGAGCCCTGGGCGCGGCTCCCCCTGTTCGACGAACCGGATCGCGACCTCATGGCTGGGGTCAAAGACGAGCTCGACGGCCTGCTTATCTTCGGCCGGAACGTCGATGGCCCACATGACCAGGCCGCCCCCTGGCCCCCCAGCGCTAGCATAATAGGGACCGGGATCAAGGCCGAAGAAGCGGACGACTCCTTCGGCGTCGGTCCCCTCGATCGAGAGATAGCTGGGGATGCCAATCAGCTGGATGTTGACACTCAAGCCCGCAACCGGGGCTCCATGCGCATCCTGGATGTGCAACTTCGTGCGCCGCTCACTCAACGCCAACTCGACAACCCTAGACTCCTCATCGGCCCCGAGGATGAACTGCGTGTGGGCCTTTCTGCCCGTATTCCGGTCCTCAAGTTGGACCTGCACCGGACCCGGCTGAACTCCAAAGACATGGCCCTGCCGGCGACCGCTAAGCGACATTCCCGTGGTCACCCAGCGCCCATAGGAGTCGTAGTGACTGAGGTATGCGGTCGCCCACTCAAGCTCTTCCTCGCCGATGTACTTCACGGTCAAGTCCGGGCCCGAGCGGAGATCGAATTTCAAATCCCAAGGCTCCCCCGGGACCAACGTCGCCTTCACATGCTGGCCGTAACCAAGATCCGAGGCCTCAATCGTGAAGGTATGAATCCCCGCGCGGAAGGTGTCAAAGCCTGCGTCCCCCGAAGGTGACAGGGCCTTCAGCGGCACGCGAACCCTGTCGAACGTCGTCACGGTCCCACGGGTTTCCCCAACAGGGAGGTCGGCATGCACCCGCAAGGCCTGCGAACGAGCCAGAACTACATCTCCAAAATCAGTGACGGGCTCTTCGGACTGATCCACATCAACCACCTCTTCGCTGAATCCACTTCGTTCGAACCGAACAAACGCAGAGGATTCCGACACGCCACTCAGAACGAAGTCCCCCTCCGGGCCGGTGGTCGTTCCCGCGCTGATCTCCTGGAACGACTGCAACCAATCGGGCAAAGCCGCAGCAACATGGACACGGGCAAGGGGCTCCCCCTCCCGATCGAGGACGCGGCCCCGGATCTGCCGCCCAGCATGAAGCTCGAGTTCCACTTCGTAATCGACAGACTGCTGAAGATAGGCAACGGGCGAGACCCCCTTCCCCGGCGCGCAGGCCAGGACGGCGATCCCATCGTGTGGCGCTGTCTTGCACACAAAGGAGCCATCCCTAGAAGCTCTGACAGCAAGCGTCGTGCGCTGATAGGGGAGCCGCTCCGACCAGACAAAGACCTGGAAGTCCTCGACGGGCTTCCCTTCGAACAGGCAGCGGCCCTTCAGGATGCGCGCCCTCGGTAAGGCGGCCACGTGGGCAAGCGGTGGGTCTTCCGGCACGGCAAACGGCTCGACCACGGTGTCCTGGAACCCATCGGCCCGGAGGGTCGCTCGCACCACTCCGTCGGGGACGCCAGGGACGGTGATCATGTTGTCGTCGTCGGTCGGGTACTCGCGCGTCTGAATGACACCGTTTTTGTTCCATTGAACAAACGCCCGAGCAGAAGGGATCACCTGACGTTCAGGATCGTAGGCGGCTAGATAGACGGTGTTGCCGGCCGAAGCGTGCAACTCGAGGAACACGCGCTCGCCGGGAGTCGGCTTGGCAAAGACCGTCTCCGAAGGGACCAGGTCTCCGCCCGCAAAGCGGGCCACGGCCTCACCAAAGCTGCCTAGGGGGACACGCTGGGGCCCAAAGCCTCCGTCTTCCCTCACGACGAGCCGCTTCAAGGGCTCGCGGGAGGAACCGAATCGCGATAGCAGTTCAACATGAAGCCCCCCCCAAGACTCATCCCGCCCACCGTCGACGACAGCAATCCCCTCGACGAAGAAGGTCGGCACCAGTTCGAGTTCGACAAGCGGGCGAGCCGCCCCCTGCCAAGGTGCGGACTCATCCTCCCCCAGAGATGCGCGCACCTCCTGGGCTTGATCCGCGGGAGCCAACCGCACGCGGCCCGCGCCGTCGGTCCGCGCACTGCGCAAGAAGACCCACTCCGGATTGGGCAGGTCCGCCTCTCGCGGGTAAATCGTCTGGGCCGTGCGGCGCGCCCGCTGGGTGACAAGCGCCCCGCTCACGACCTCAGCTTGGCGCGAAACCTCGCACGCCATCGGCGTGCCCGGCTCAAGATGAACCTCGAGGTCTTCTTGCACCCCATCAAAGAGCGCCCCGGGCGGAAAGACCTTGGCATGCGCGAGGTGGTCTGGGTCGGTCACCCAGAGGACAACCGGCAGTTCCTTTGCGCTCGCTGGCAAGGAGTCCAAGCGGAACAGCCCCTCCGCCGAGGTCCAAGAATGAAGTGTTGCCCCTTCGATCACCTCATCCGGGATCAGCATCCACGCATCGTCATACTTGGCGAGTTTCGGGGTCCAGACCGTCACGGTCACCTCAGCGGACTCGAGCGGCGTGTCCGTCGAATCCAACACGCGCCCCGAAACTCCCGCCTCGACCGCTGCGACTTGAACTCGCTCGGGCTCGGCAGTTGGCACAGCCGCATCGCGTTGGGTCTCCACCTCGGCAGGAGTCTTCGGGGTGGTCTCCATGGGAACGACTTGAGGCTCAGGCCCGCTTGCGGAGCCAGGCTCAACCCGAGGAGCACTCCCCAGAGCCCACCAGAAGCCCCCAGCGACCAAGGCCGCAAGAGCCACGAACAACGCGGAACGCCTTCGCATCCTTAGAACAGTCTAGCCCTCAAGAGAACGCCTAGCCCTCAAAGGACCGTAGCAGGCCCAGCGCCGGGCCCCAAACCGTGCCGCGACCTCGTGGTCGGGCCACCTGCTACCCCGCGCGCAAAAACCGGGCCCGCGCCTGGCAGACTAGCGGATGGGGGCTTGATCCCTCCTCCCGATCCAGGCCGTGCGGCAACGTGCTGAGAGTGACGACCACCAAGGGAGCTGAGCCCGCCTCCACCGACACCCGGACCTGCCGGGTGAATGCCCGGCAGCGCCGACGAGCCACTGACAAGAATAACGAATAGGGCCGCGAATAGCCATCCGCCAAGGATGGCTCTCGGCGAACCAGAGGGGTTATACAAAGAGTTCTTTAACATGCTCCACAGCCTCGCTTCCGCTAAGACGACTTGATTGGGCGAGACTCCGTGCTCCGCGACCTGGACTCCACGTTCCCGCGTACCCCTCAGCCCTCAATCTACGAATGCAGTCCGCCAAGAGATCTGGATGCGGCTGATGCTCAGAGAGCACTGCCGCGGCCATCTCACACTCGGATGGGTCCGCACTAAGGATCGAGTTGAATAACCAAAAGACAGGAGAAAGAGTCCAAACCTGGCCGGACTCCGAGTTGACCCGATACCACCTCGCAACAGCTGCTGGATGATCCCCTTGCAAATGAAGGGCTTCGCCAAGATTGCAGGCGGCGTCCTGCCGCGCGGACTCGATCGGCGACCCATCGTACACGCCGTGCAGGACACTCTCAGCTGTCCTCAACTCGCCCCGTGCCATCGCGTCCAACCCAGAATAGATGTCAAAAGCGGGAAGCGGACGAAGCTCCCGCCCCACCCTGGCCACCTCGGTCATCGTGAGTTCATGATGCCCGAGCAGGAGCCGCACGGTAGCGAGCGGATCATCCTCAAGTGCCCCTTGTGGGATCGTGTCAAGCGCCGACCGAGCAGCTGCTTCCCAATCGGAATGACTGATGGGGCGCACACCCTCCGTCCGATCGTCGTAGATGTCGCGGGCAAGCACCTCGTTCTCGAAGAGCAACCGCCGGCACGCCTTCTCGAACAGGTCGGCAAGTTCCTCGCGGTAGATCGCGCGCAGGTGGCGCTCGATGGTCTTCTGATCGGGCTCGCGGGGCGTGAAATCGGCTTGCAAGAGGGCCCTGCGGGTTGCGCGAGTCGGCATGCGCAAGCTCTCGCGGGGCTTCTTCGCCTGCAGGTCTTCCAGCAGGTTCTTCAGCTCTTCGAGGGGCGATGGGGAGTTCTTAGCCATGGTGATCCTCCTTCGCTTGCATGCTGCCCTTTTCGAACAGCGCGAGGAGCGCGCGCTCGGCGCTAAGCAGCAGCGTACCTGATTCGTCGTCGAGCAGCCCCTCGAAAGCCTCCGGGACACGGCCCTCCACCGTCTCTGCCCGCCCGTCCGGCGCCCAGAGCAAAGAGAGAAATGCACGGCGTTCGAGAAGGCTAAGCCGATGGAAGCGTTTTTCTCCCGCGCTCGCTTCGCGCTCGGTCAACCCCAAGAGAGCCACCAGGTGCTCGGCGAAACCGCTCACCTCTTCGGCGGACGGGGAGCCAAGCAAAGCATCGCACACCATGGCCTCACCGACCTCCAAGATGGTCGCGTCGATCTGGCCATCGGTCATCTGTGCGCCGTTGCCTGAGCGCCGCAGGGATATCAGGCAGCGGTCGAAGAGCTCTTCCCGATCGAGCAGCCAGCCGTGCAGCCAGAGTGCCGCGCCGACGCGCATCGAGAGCCTTTCGGGCGTCAGCGGGCAAACCGCAGACGCCTCCTGGGCAGGGGAAGAGTGGGGAACGTGCGAGCTCATGCGTGGGGGCAGGTCCCGGTAAGGGACGATGCAAGATTCTCCCCCCCCCCGGGCACCCATGTCAAGGGGAAATCCAGCGCCGCCAAACAGGGGCAGGGAAAACAAGGTCCGAGCCGAGCAAGGCCCTGCTTCGGGGCTAGATGGCCCGCTCCTGTCGCACCTCTCCAAGCTCCGTACTCCCCCGAGCGACCTCAGGCCCCCAGACCCAGGGTGGTATTCACGAGTTCCCCCACTTACGCTCCACGAATGAACTCGACCACCCCACCGAATTCGGCCTCCAAGGCCGCGCCGCTTGCCCATCCGCTTGAGTCGCTCCTCAAGCGCCTCCTCCATACAGCGAGACGGATCCAGCCCCAGCGCCCCGAAGACCTCGCCCACGACACGCTCGTGCGCCTCCTCGCGGCCGAGGCCAAGGGCGGCCTGCCCCCCTTCAAATCCGAGCATCAGCTCTTCGCCTACGCGCGTCAGACGATGCGCAACTTAGCCGCGTCCACCCATCGGTGCGGGGCCACGCGGGGCGAGTACGTGATCGAAGACGAAGCCCAGCTTGCCGGTGAATCCACGGCCATCATCGGGCCCCCGAGCGCGGCCGAGTCCAAGCTGCCCACCCGCGCGCGGCTCTCGATCGTCCTGCGCAACCGCCTCGGCTGCTCTCACGAGGTCATCGCCAAGCTGCTTGGCCATCCAAACCAGGCCGCGAGCCAAAGCTACCACTCGCGCAGCTTGCGCACCCTGCGCGAGAGCGTCGAGCCTTCGCGCGCCGCGGTCTAGCTAAGGCTCACTCGCCGCCCAGCTCCGCCGCAAGACCTGCCCGAAGCTCCGCCGACCCGAACTCAAACCCCGCCGCCAAGAGCCGCGTCGGCGCCACGCGGTGGCTCACCAAGAGCGCCGCCCCGGCAAACTCGCCCACCAGCGCCCGCAGCGCAAATCCCGGTACGTGCGCGAACGCCAGCCGCCCAAGCTCGGCCGCCAGCCCGCGGGTGAACTCCGCATTCGTCACCGGCTCGGGCGCCACCGCATTCACCGGCCCGTCGAGCGCCGCCTCGTCGAGCGCAAACACAAGCGCGCGCACCAAGTCCCCCAGCGCAATCCAGCTCATCCACTGAGACCCCTTGCCAAGCCGCCCGCCAAGCCCCAGCCGAAAGACCGGCACCAGCCGCTCGAGCGCGCCCCCATCGGGCGCAAGCACAATCCCAATCCGCATCGTGACCACCCGCTCGACGCCCGCGGCCCGCGCGCCGAACGCCTCGCGCTCCCAGCCCGTCGCCAGCCCGGTCAGAAAGTCGCACCCCGTCCGCGCCGCAAGCGCGGCCTCGGGCACGCAGTCCTCGCTCTGCACCGCGTCGCCGCAATCGCTGCCATAAACCGCGACCGCCGAGGCCGACACCAACACCCGCGGCGCCCGCCCAAGCCTTCCAAGGCCCCGGACCAAAGCCCGCGTCCCCGCAACCCGCGAGTCCTCAAGCTCGCGCTTGTACGCCGCCGTCCAGCGCTTGCCCGCGATCGGCGCGCCCGCCAGATGCACCACCGCATCCAGCCCGCCGCCGTCCGCCGGCTCCAGCTGCACGTCGCCATCCGGCGACCAACGAAGCTCGCTGCCGCCCGAGCGCGACACGCAAAACACCTCATCCCCCCGCCCGCGAAGCACCGCCACCAGCGCCCGCCCCACAAGCCCGCTACTACCCGTCACCGCAATCCGCATGCCCGGCAGGTTATCATCCGCCTCCCATGAGCTTCCACTTCACCATCCGCCAACCCGTCCGCTGGAAGGACATCGACGCCGCCGGCATCCTCAACAACGCCGTCTATCTGACCCTCGTCGAGCAAGCCCGCTACGGCTACTTCGACCAGCTCGGCCTGCTCACCGGCGACGCCGACTTCAACTTCCTGTTGGGCGAGACCACCGCGCGCTACCTCGCGCCCGGCCGCGCGGGCATGACCCTCGACGTCCGCGCACGCACGTCGCGGCTCGGCAACAAGAGCTTCGATCAAGAGTACGAGCTCGAGGCCAGCGGCCTGCTCCTCGCCCGCGTCAGCGCGCGCCTCGTCTGGTGCGACGCCACGCTCAAGAGCTGCCGCATCCCGGACGAAGTGCGCACCAAGATCGCCGCCTTCGAGGGCATCCCCCTCGAATAGCGCCATGTTCGCGGTCCTCACCCAAAACCCACAGTTCCGGCGCCTGTGGTCGGCCCAAGTCGTCAGCGCAGCCGGCGACTGGCTGAACCGCATCGCCGTCCTGGCCCTGATCGACAGGCTCGGTGGCACGCAGCAGGCCGTCGGAGTCGGCCTCCTATTCGCGGTCGAGTACGTCGTGCGCCTGCTCCCCACCGCGGTCTTCAGCGCCCTCGCCGGCCCGGTCGCCGACCGCCTGCCGCGCCGCATGATCATGGTCGCCGCCGACCTCGCGCGCGCCGCCGTCGTCGCCTGCCTCCTGTTCATCGACACCCCCGCCGAGCTGCCGCTCCTGTACGGCCTGATCATCGCGCAGATGAGCATCGCCATCTTCTTCGACTCCGCGCGCTCGGGCGCACTGCCCAACACCGTCCGGCGCCAAGACCTGCACGCGGCCTACGCGCTGTCCGCCGCCACCTGGAGCACCATGCTCGCCTTCGGCGCCTTCCTCGGCGGCGTCTTGGTCGAGGTCATCGGCATCCGCGGCGTCTTCCTGTGCGACGTCGCCAGCTACCTCGTCAGCGCCGCATTCCTGATCCGCCTCCAGCTGCCCACCGTCGCCGCCCAGCCCGAGCGGTTCCGCTGGCGCGACATCTTCCTATTAACAGACCTACGCCGCGGCTTCGACCACACACGCCAGCTCGGCATCTGGCCGATCCTGTTCTCAAAGGTGATGTGGAGCCCTTGCGGGGGCTTCATCGTGCTCTTCCCGCTGTTGGCGCGGCAGTTCGACAGGGGCGCCGATCTGAAAGAGGCCGGCGCCACAATCGGTCTTCTGTTCGCGGCGCGCGGGGTCGGCACGGGCCTCGGCCCACTCGCAGCGAAGCGCCTCCTCGGCTCGAGCCCCGCCGCACTGATCCGCCAAAGCTGGGGTGGCATGCTGGTTGGGGCTGCGGGCTACTCATGCCTCGCGATCGCTCCCAATCTGCCACTCAGCATGGCCGCGATCACGCTGGCACACATGGGCGGCAGCGCGCAGTGGGTCGGCTCGACGACCTATTGGCAGCACCGCGTCGATGACGCCTTCCGCGGCCGTGTTTTCGCGTGCGAGTTCCTGTTCATGACGCTGGCGTTCTCGGTCTTCGCCTTCGCAAGCGGGTTCCTGTTCGATCGGCTTGAGAACCTCCAGACCGTCATCTGGATCTGGGTGGCCGCCACGCTCTTGGGCGCGTTGATCGCCCGGCTCTGGTTCCGCAGGCTGCCCGTGACCGCCTGATAGGAAACCGGGCGTACAAATCGGCCTAGTTCGCGGAATTCACGCCATCCACCGACATCTGGACCGAGAATCTGCTACACCTGGATACTTCCCCAGGGAAATCCTTTTCATTTTCACCAACTTGCCTGCGTGTAATGGCCGCCCCATTCCGACACACTGTGGTCCCTATGGCTCCCACAAGTGAACTCTCTTTCGAACAGCAAGTGCTCGCCGCCTTTCAGGTGCTGCGAGGCGCTCTGATCGAGGTCTTCGCGGCCGCCGGCGTCGACGCAGCGCGCCCCTACCCCGCCGCGCGCGAGCTCGAGGTCAACAAGAACCTCACGTGGAAGGCGTCCAAGATCATCCGCGCGACCGGCCCGTCCGAAGCGATCCACCACCTGCCCGGCAAGGGCGGTATGCGGTTGCTCCTAGAGGCCCTCAGCAAGCACGGCGCCGCGCCGCAGTTTGTTGAAAACACGCGCGCCGCCGTCGAGGCCTTCGACAGGGTCATCGAGAAGCACTCCGGCGATAAAGCCACCCTCGAGCTCATGCTCGACGGGCTGAACGATGGTTCCAACGACGCCGATCAGCTCGAAAAGAGCCGCAAGATGGCCTACCAAGGCAACAGCGGTGTCTGGGGCATGCAGGTCAAGGCGCGCCTGACCACGTTCGTGATGGCACCGGATGCGCCCGGCTCCGACACCTTCGATAACGTGCTGTTGACCGGATTCTTGGGCCTGAAGCGCCTGCGCAGCGAGACGCCGTGGACGATTCTGCGGCTGCGCTCCTACCAAGACGACGGCTCGGCCAAGGCGCCTGCGAATCAGCGCTCCCTCGATGCGAAGGCCGAAGAGCTCTGGGGCGTGCCGCTGCTGCCCGCCTACAGTACGCCCGGCCTCCCCCGCCTCAACGTCCGCCACGAGAGCGATCAGATTGCCGTCGAGCTCCCCGGCGGCCCGGTTGGTAAGCAAGGCAGCGCCGACATCTTCTTTGGCCGTGTCGACCGCAGCTTCGCCTCGATGCTGGCGACCCCGTCCGACAAGCGCGGCGAGTACCTGACCGACTACACTCTGCCGATCCGCGAGGCACAGTTCGACGTGCTGGTTCACGAGGACCTGCCCCCGATCCCCGGTGCCAGCTTCCATCTATTCAGCAGGCTCGACGGTCCGCTGCCGCCCCCGTCCTTGCGCCGCGACCGCATGGCCCTGCCGATCAACATCGAGGTCCGCGACCTCGGCTTCGGCCTGCCGGCCATGGCCACGCCCTTGTACCCGCGCTACACCGAGATGATCGGCGAGACGTTCAAGGGCCTCGGCTGGGATCCGCGCCGCTTCCGCACCCTGCGCGCGCACATCGAGTACCCCCCGCTCGGCACCGTCGGCGTCTTCAGCTTCCCGCTCGAAGAACGCTAGGAGCCGCAGCCGCAGCACCCATCCGCTGGTGACGTCACGCTAACCGCGAACTGGCCGGTGCGCTACGGGTCTTTTCTAGCGCGCCGGCTTCGTGTCTGCGCCGCGCTTCTGCTTCTTCACACGTGCGTAGCCGGCGTCGACTTCGGCGACGAACTTCGTGGGGCTCTTCGACAGCTTCTTCGTGCACATCTTGCAGCACATGCGGACGAGGCGGCCGCCGACCACGCGGTCGATGATCTCACCCTCTTCGAGGTCTTCACCAGAGACGAGGCAGGTCTTGAATGGGTAGCTCTTGATCTGCTGTTCGATCGCGGCCTTGTTCAGCTCGGCGATCACCTTGTCCGGGTTTGCGCGGAACTTCTTGATGCACATCTTGCAGCAGAGGCGCACGAGGCGGTTCTTGTAGACGAGGTCGATCGGCTCGCCCATGTCGCCAAGGTCTTCGCCCGAGACGGGGCACTTCGTCAGCGGGTAGTAGGGAAGCTGGTCGGCGATCATCTCCTTGTCGACGCGCTCGAGGTACTTCTCGGGAGCGGCGCGGAAGGTCTTCAGGTTGCGCTCGCTCGCGAAGCGCAGCTCGCGGCCTTCGTACTGCATGACGACGGGCTCTTCGACGTCGGCGAGGTCGGCGCCGGTCGGGTCCTTGGCCAAGAGGTACGGCTCGCCCTCAAAGACAAACGCCTTCTTGGCGGCGGGGCGCTCGGCCGGACGCGAGTCCGGGCCCTGAGCGCTGGCGGTCTGAACAAGAACGAGGCTGGCCGCGAGGACCAAAGTGAGTAGGTGCTTCATAGATACGGGTCGCAAAGCGCGACGAGGTGAATGGTGGCTCGGCGAGCTCCTCTCGGCTCGCACGTGCGCAATCTACGGCAGAGACCGCCCCGTTGGTGAATGACGATTCCGGAATACAGCCTGGATAGGCGCCCTTTCGACACGACGCTTACCGTGCCGCCCCCCCCCAGGGACTAGGGCAGCTAGCGTGAATACGGTGCCAGGCACGATTCACCCTCTAAGGGATGGCCGCAGAGCGGTCATTCCTTAGAGGGTGAATCGTGCCTGGCACCGTATTCACGCTAGCTGCGCACGAGTGCTATTGGCCGACGATCGCCTCGAGGCCGCCGGTCATCGCCCAGCCTGCGCCCGCGGCGCCGGGGTCGTTCGGGATGCCGAACTGCCAGTAGGCGGTCAAGCCGACGAGGGCTGGGTTGGCGGGGATGGTCGTCGACCAAGCCGCGGCGCCCAAGCCATCGGTTGTGACCGAGTAGACCGTCTGGTAATTCACCAGGATCGTCCCGCCATCAAAGGGCGTCGCCGCTTGGGCGTAGCCAAAGATCAAGAAGGCGGGCGCGCCCGTGACCGAGTTCGTCAGGTCGGCCGTCCAGCCGGCGCCTATGTTCGGTAGCGTCGCCGACGAGATCACGGGCATCCCCGCGGCGCCCGGCTTGCCGGTTCCATAGGCGATGTTCTGGCCGGCCGTGCCGCCGGTGCCAACCACAAACGGAACGTCGGTCGCGTCACTTGTGCTGTTGCCCGCGCCGTCGAACGCGGTCACGCGCAAGAGCGCCGTGGTGGTCGATGCGCTCGGAACGCTCCAGGCCAGGCTGCCGTACGGTGCCAGGCCCGTGGCCACACTCGACCAGTTGGCGCCGCCGTCGGCGGAAAAGTCGAGCGCGACATTCGTCACGGCAACGTCGTCGTCGGTGCCCCACTCGATCATCTCCGTCGCGCCGGGAGTGAGCGACTCACCCGCGTTCAGACTGATCATGTACGCCACCGGCAGCGCGCCGTTCGAAGGCACGGGCACGTGCTGCACGATGCAGTGCATCACGCCCGCGGACGTCACGATGTCTTGGCAGTTGATCTGCACCACCGTCTTGCCGGGGAGCGCGGCTTGCACCGCGTTCAGCGCCTCGGTGTTGTGCGTCAGCATGCTGCTATTCGTGTAGCGCGGCAGAAGCACGAGGTTGTTGCACATCACAAGGTTCGTGTACGTGTAGTGCGTGCCGCCGATCTTGCGCGCGGGGATGCGCGTGACCGTGTAGCCGTTTGCCGTCATGCTGGCCGCGGCGCCGTCGCAGATTTTGTCCTGCGTACTGCCGGGGTTTGACGGCCAATCGCTGATCAGCACTTGCCGGTCGCCGATGACCTGCATCCACATGTCGATGTGCTGAGTCGAATCAATCGAGGTCGGGAACGGCTGCACGAGCGTTGTGTTGACGTTCTGGTAGCTGTTCCAAATCGACGTGATCTCGGCCGGTGTCTTGCCCGGGTTCTCGTTCTCGATCAGCTTCGTCGCGTACGAATCGCCGAGCGCGGACAGGTGGTAGTTTCCACCACCGTGCACGAGGTCGAGCTCGTACACGCGGTGCCCGACCAAGGGACCGAGCTTGCTGTTCAGCGCGTTGTCCAGCGGCCGCGGCCGGTTGTACGTGTGGTCGACGATCGCGCGCACGCCACCTTGATAGATGTAACGCGGGCCGTAGTCGCGCAACCAAATCGAGTCGGTCGGGATCACCAGCGTCTTCACGCGCGACATGTCCGTGCCGTAGCTGGCGAGCTTGCTCTCTGCCGTGGCGATCTCGCCGGTGTTGTCAACGACCAGCCACACATCGGCGCCGCCGGTGTGCGTGATCTCGTTCGCCATCTGCGCCAGGATGTTCTTCCAACCTGTGCTGCCCTCGAACGAGATCTCGATCGCTGCCATCGGCTCGTACTCGGCGACGCAATGGACCGGCCCCATCGGAGGCGGGGTCACGGCCTTCGGCGCGGTGATCGGGCTGCGCGCGACAGCGGCGGCCTCGGCGGGTGTCAAGTTGCGGGGAAGCTCGCTCTCTTGAGCCAGAACGGGCAGGGTCAAAAGGGCGGCGGACAGCAGCGTGAGCGACTTCATGAGCAGCATGGGGTGGGACAGAAGGACGAGAGAATCAGTCAAAAGCATACCTCTAAGTCTTGAAATGGGCGCCTGTTTCACATGGACGGTACCCGAGCCTCAAAGATTCGACCAAAGGGTCCAATTCAGCCTCAATCTGGCGGAATGCGTCCGCGTTGTGATTCCGGTCGCTTGAGGGGTGTTTCCGTCAGCGACACGGTCCTAAGATGCGGTGCCCGCTTTGACGACTTTCATATCCCATTTAGAGTCCGAGGTCTCACCTGCCCTCTGGACCCGTGCAGCCATGATCACGACACCTTCCGCAGCCGCCCCCACCGAAACCAAGCCCCGCGAGCTGATGCTCGGCGACGAAGCCGTCGCCACGGGGGCCGTCGACGCCGGCGCCACCTGCGCCTACGCTTACCCGGGCACGCCCTCGACCGAGATCTTCGCGCGCATGATCGCCGAGGCCGACGCCCGCGGCGACATCACGGCGCACTGGACCGCGAACGAGAAGTCGGCCATGGAAGCCGCGCTTGGCGCGAGCCTCGCCGGCCGCCGCGTGCTTGTCACGATGAAGCACGTGGGCTTGAACGTGGCGATGGATCCGTTTGTGAACTCCGCGCTACTCGCTCTCGGCGGCGGCATCGTTGTCGCGGTCGCGGATGACCCCGGGATGCATAGCTCGCAGAACGAGCAGGACTCGCGCTTCCTCGCCGACTTCGCGCGCGTGCCCATCCTCGAGCCCGCGACGGCGCAAGATGCGTACGACATGACCCGCGCCGCATTCGACCTGTCGGAGGCGATCCATCGCCCCGTGCTCTTGCGGCTCGTCACCCGTCTGTGCCACGAGCGCGCTGGTGTCGCGCGCGAAGAGGCCCGCCCACAGAACGAACTGAAGAAGGCCGGCCCCTTGAAGGACTGGACACTCTTGCCCGCGAACTCCCGCCGCTTGTGGCAGGGCATGCTGGACCAAGCTGGCGAGATCGAAGCGCGCTCCGAAGGCTCGCCGTTCAACAAGCGCTCGGCTGGCTCGGGGACCATGGGCGTGATCACGTCCGGCATCGCGCGGCGCTATTACATGGAGGTCGCGCCCGAGCTCGACGAGCTTCCGCCCCACCTGCACATCGGCGCCTACCCGCTGCCGGCCGACGCGATTCGCGCGTTCACCGAAGGGCTTGACGAGATCCTGATCGTCGAAGAAGGCTACCCGTTCATCGAGCGCCAGCTGACCTCGCTCTTGGGCAGCCGACTGAAGGTGCGCGGGCGCAAGAGCGGCGCCATCCCCGAGGCCGGCGAGCTCACGCCGGGGCTTGTGCGACTTGCGCTTGGATTCGATCACTTGATGGATGTGAACATGCCACCGCCCGCGGCAATCCCCGGCCGGCCGCCACAGCTTTGCCAGGGTTGCGTGCACCGCGATGCGTACGCCGCCATGGCGATCGCGCTCGAGGAGTATGGCCCGCGCGAAAGCTACGTCGTCGCCGGGGACATCGGATGCTACACGCTGGGTGCACTGCCGCCGCATCAGGCGATCGACAGCTGCGTCTGCATGGGCGCCTCGATCGGCATGGCGAAGGGTGCCTCGGACGCCGGCCTCAAACCCGCGCTAGCCGTCATCGGCGATAGCACGTTCTTGCATTCGGGCGTGACGCCGCTGATGGACGCCGTGTCGCACGACACGGACATGACGCTGCTCATCCTCGACAACGAGACCGTCGCCATGACTGGCGGACAGCCCACGGTGCTGAACGACTCGCGCCTCGAGCCCATCGTGCTTGGCCTGGGTGCCAACCCCGACCACGTGCACGCCTTCAACGCTCACCCGAGGAAGACGGCCGAGCTCGGCGCCTTGATCAAGGCTGAGATCGAGCACCCCGGCCTCTCCGTCGTCATCATCATCCGAGAGTGCATCCAGACCGCACGAGGAAAGAAGAAGTCATGAAACTCAATGCTGTTCTCGCCGGAGTCGGCGGTCAAGGTGTGGTCACGGTCGCGCGTCTCCTGGCGCAAGCGGCGCTGCTCGATGGGCTCGAGATCACCCAAGGTGAACTGCACGGCATGAGCCAGCGCGGCGGCACGGTGCACGCGCAGCTACGCATGTCGGACCAGCCCTTGGAGAGCCCGCAGGTGCCCAAGGGCCGCGCGGATTTGATCATTGGCATGGAGCCTTCCGAGGCGCTGCGCTTCAGCGGTTGGCTCAGTCCAACGGGGCACATTGTCAGCGCGATGGCACCCGTCGAGAACGTGCCGGACTATCCGCCGATCGAAGGCATCCACAAGGCCATCATGGCGTTCGACCACAGCCTGCTGGTCGACGCGCGCACCATCGCCAAGGCGGCGGGAAGTCTGCGCGCCGAGAACTTCGCCGTCGCGGGCGCGGCCATCGCCTACCTGCCGATCAAGCTCGAGTCGCTTGAGGCCTGCATCCTTGAGAAGTCCGTGCGCTGGAAAGAACGTGACCGCGACGCCGCGATCGCCGCCATGAAGGTCGGCTACGCGCTGGGCCTCGAGGCGCACGCCGCAAAGGTCTGAGTTCCACTCCATTTCCGATTCACTTCCGAAAACAGGCGGCGGCAGGCACTTTGCGCCTGCCGCCGCTCTTCAACATCATGAAGACCCTGCACGCCTCCCCGATCGCTGTCCTCGATGAGCTCGTCCTTGTGGCCCGGGCTCGCAAAACCAAGACGCTGTTCGAGCACGAGTCGCTGGCGCTTGCGGCCTCGCTTGGCCTGCATGCACCGGTGCACGCGTTTGTCTTGAACGCGACTGAGCTCGCGAGTCTTGACTTGGCCGAGTTTCCGGGCGGGCGCGTGGTCGTCAAGGCCGTCGCAAAAGACCTGGCGCACAAGACCGAGTTGGGTGCCATCCAAGTGTCGCGTAAGACGCTGGCTGAGTTGACCAAGTGCGTGACGGAGATGGCAGCTCGGCTCAAAGGCCACGCCGACATCGAGGGCTTCTTGGTGCTCGAGTTCGTGCAGCACGATGTCGAGCCGGGCGGCGAGCTCCTGGTGAATTTGCGCCACAGTCGCGAGTTCGGACCGCTGGTCACGCTGGGGCTTGGCGGGGTCACGGCCGAAGCGCTCGGCGGCGCGTTGTCCGCAAGTGCCGCCCCGCTGATCCTGTCGCCGGCGCTGCTTGGGGACATGGGCGACAGCGAAGTGCAGACCGCTTGGATCCAGGCGCAGGTTGACGCGCATCCACTTGGAGCGCTTCTCACGGGCGCTTCGCGCGGGCGCACGCCGCGCGCCTCTTCGCAGACAATTGCGCGGCTGCTTTTGCGCTTGTGCGAGTTCGCAGAGGAGGCGATTCCGAACACGCTCGAAGAGCTCGAGCTGAACCCGGTCGCGTTCGTCGAGGGGAAGCCCTTCGTGCTCGACAGCTTGGCGCGTGTGGCCCTTGGTGGTGTGCCTCCTCAGAAGGCCGCGCGTCCGCTCGACGCAGCCGCGGCGATGCTGGCGCCGAAGAGCCTCTGCGTGATGGGTGTCAGCTCGAAGGGCATGAACCCCGGACGCATCATCTTGCAGAACACGATCGCGTCGGGCTTTGACCGCAAGAGGCTCGTCATTTTGCGGCCCAGCTGCGCACTCGGCGACACGATCGATGGCGTCGCCTGTGTGGCCAGTTTTGCTGAGCTGATGAAGGCGCTCGGTGGCCCCGTGGATCTTCTGGCGCTGGCGATCCCGGCGCATCTTGTGCCCGCTGTGATCGGCGAGCTTTGCGAGACGGGTGCGGCGCGAGGTGTCGTGTTGATTCCCGGAGGGCTGGGCGAGCGCGCCGGCACGGATGTCATCGCGCGCGGCTTGAGTGAAGCGATCGAAGCAGCGCGGGCGAGTGGCAAGGCGCCCGCGATCAACGGTGGGAACTGCTTGGGATTGCGCTCGTTGCCCGGGCAAGTCGACACACTGTTCATCCCGCACGAGAAGCTGCCGCTGCCACGCGCTGAGGACGCCGATCCAGTGGCGCTCTTGAGCCAAAGCGGCGCGTTTGCGATCGCGCGCATCTCGAGCTTGGGCGGCACGGATCACGACGGGCTTTTGGCCGGGGGCGATGACCGCACGCGCCAGACCTGGGGCCTTGCGCCGCGCTACGTGGTCACGATGGGCAACCAGCTGGACTTGACGATGGCGGACTGGCTCGAGGTCATTGAGTCCGACCCCGAGGTCCTGTCGGTCGGCTGCTACGTCGAGGGTTTCCAGCCGCACGATGGGCTGGCGTTCGCGCGCGTCGTGCGGCGCATGCGAGCGGCGGGTCGCCGCGTGGTTTTGTACCGCGCCGGGCGCAGCGCCGAAGGCGCTGCTGCGAGCGCGTCGCACACCGCGAGCTTGGCCGGCGATCCGGTGGCCACGCGCGCGTTGATCGAAGCTGCCGGTGGCTTCTTCGCCGAGTCCATCGAGGACTTCGAGGATCAGCTGCGGCTTGGCGCAGCGTTCGCCAAAAAGCGCCCGCGCGGCGGGCGCCTCGGTGTGATCTCAAACGCAGGCTTCGAGTGCGTCGCCATCGCGGACAACTTGGGCGCGGGTGCGGGCAACTTGGGCGGCAGGTCGAACTCGAACTCAACGAAGAGTCCCACGACGGCAGAAGGGGACTTCGCAAGCGGCGGCCTCACCCTCGCCGAGCTTGGGCCCACAACAACGGCGCAACTCGAAGAGCTGTTCGACGCCGCGCGCCTGTCCGGATTTGTGGACGTTCACCACCCGCTCGACGTGACCCCCATCGCCGGCGACGAGACGTTTGTGCGCGCGACCGAGCTCTTGCTCGACGACGTCGACGTCGACCTAGTGCTCGTCGGCTGCGTCCCGCTGAGTGCCGCGATCGCGACCTTGCCCGAAGGCGCGCCCAACGGCATCACCGAGCGCCTGCTCGCGCTCAGCGAACGCACTCGCAAGCCCTTCGTTGTCGTCGTCGACTCGGGGCCTCTGTACGACACGTTCGCCCGCAACTTGGTCCGCGGCGGCCTGCCCGTCTTCCGCACGGCCGACCGAGCCACGCGCGCGCTCGCCCATTACGTACGGAGCCAGGCACAGAAGTGAACACTTTGGCGATCGACCGGCCTTCCGTTGG
>Ga0316206_1000777_pt1 | contig 35887 bp, 35 predicted proteins | sample 6monthpyrite_MG_FD_204942 | JGI IMG/M metagenome (GOLD analysis project Ga0316206, IMG submission 204942) | Microbial mat bacterial communities from mineral coupon in-situ incubated in ocean water Damariscotta River, Maine, United States -... | ecosystem: Environmental > Aquatic > Marine >...
CTTCAGACATTTTTAAAACTTTATCTCTACTAAAAGACAACACCACTTGTTTTAAGCTCTCGGCAGTTAAATTACTTTGCGGCATTAACACAGCCGCATTCTTATTAACCAAATACCGTGCATTCGCCGTCTGATGATCATCTACTGCAAATGGATACGGCACCAAAACAGATGCCACGCCAGCAATAGCCAGCTCAGAAATTGTCATCGCACCTGCTCTACAAATAACCACATCAGCCCACTCATAAGCTTCAGCCATATTTTCTATATACGCACCTACTTTTGCATCCACATTAAATTCTTTATATATATCCAGCGTTTGCTGATAATTATTTTTACCTGTTTGATGCCAGACAGAAATTTCATTTCTATTTTCTAAAAGCGATAACATTTCTGGCACAGCTTTATTCAGTGCCGCAGCGCCCAGACTTCCACCCACAACTAAAACATGTAAAGCACCTGTTCGCCCTTTTAAACGCTCAGCAGGTTTTGCAATGTTAATAATTCCTGCTCGAACCGGATTACCTACTAACTGAACAGGTTTTGTAATCTGAAAGCTGTCCGGAAAAGATTCCATTACCGTATCAGCCATTTTTGCCAGCAAACTATTGGTCATACCTGGTATTGCATTTTGCTCATGAACCAATAATGGTTTTCTACAGATAAACGCCATCAAACCTCCAGGCCCTGATGCAAAACCACCCATTCCTAGAACTACTGCCGGCCTTACACTAAGCATTACCCATAATGCTTGCGTACATGCCCACAAAAGTTTAAATGGTGCAAACAACAACGACAGCTTACCTTTCCCTCTGAGACCACTGACTTTTAACCATTTAATCTCAATCCCGGCATCAACCACAACTCTGGCTTCAATACCTTTTTTTGTTCCCAGCCAAACAACAGGAATATGTCTTTTTTGTAATTCTTCAGCAACAGCAAGTGCCGGATACACATGTCCGCCAGTACCACCAGCCATAATCAACACAGGACGTTTCATGGTAATCTCCTGTTTGATTTTTTATTCACTTTCTTTGGTATTTTCCTTCTGGTTGTGCGTGATAACGCCTGCTTACCAAACTGTGAATTTTCAATACTTATTCTTAGCAAAACACCGATCGCCACACAGTTAACAATCAAACTACTACCACCGTAACTCATTAATGGTAACGTTAACCCTTTGGTCGGTAATACCCCCATATTCACACCGATATTTATAAAAGCTTGCAAGCCCAACCAAATACCAATTCCATAGGCAGTAAATGCTGCAAAGTGACTACCTTGTTTTTCAGCTTCGCGTCCATTTATAAATGCTCTGACAATCAGATAGGTAAATAAACCGATCAACAAACAAACACCAACCAGGCCAGTTTCTTCTGCGTATACCGCAAATAAAAAGTCTGTATGTGCTTCCGGCAAATAAAACAGTTTTTGGACACTGCCACCTAAACCTGTACCTGTCCATGCACCACGGCCAATTGCTATCAATGATTGAGTTAACTGAAAGCCACTATCAAATGGATCAGCCCATGGATTAACAAAGGCAGTTAAGCGCTGCATTCTGTATGGCGATGAAACAACAATGAGAGTAGCTGCTGCACCAAATGAAACAATCAGCGCAAAAAATTGTGAGAATCTAACACCACCCAGATACATCATGCCCATTACGGTTAACATAACAACCACCGTCGCACCAAAATCAGGCTCGAGCAACAACAGCAAACAAGCAAGGCTTACCAGCAACATAGGTTTCACAAAGCCCCAAAAGGATTGCCTGACTTCAGCGCCATGACGCACAAGATATCCGGCGGTGTAAATCAATAAAAACAATTTTGCCAGCTCAGATACTTGTAAATTCAAAACGCCAAGCGGTATCCATCGAGTACTACCATTAACCGTTTTACCAATACCAGGCACAAGCACCAGTATTAATAAAAACATGGAAACCCCCAGCAAAAACATGCCTGATTTTTCCCAATAAACAAGTCGTACTTTTGTCACTACAAAAGCCGCCATCAAACCTAGCATGGCAGAGAACAACTGCCTTTTTAAATAATAGAATGGCGATTCAAGAACCCGGTCAACTGTTGTAATAGAAGCTGATTCAATCATTATCAGACCAATGCATAAAATTGTCAGCGCTGTAGTCAGTAATTTAATATCTATCTGAGTTACACGTTCTTGTGCCTTCACAGAATTGTTTGCAACAGAAGTTAATGATTCAATGAATGCGCTCATGACAGCACCGCTTTTACCGCATCATTAAAAACATCGCCTCTATGCGCATAGTTTTTAAACATATCAAAACTGGCACATGCTGGTGACAACAGAACAGTATCACCTGATTTAGCCAAATCATTTGCTTTTACCACAGCATCATACATGCAGCTAGCATGAACAACTTCAGTAACATCCTGACAAACATTCTCTAATAGAATTGCATCACGACCAATAACAATCATCGCTTTAACATATTCAGAAACAGGTTTTTTTAAAGACGATAAATCAGCATCTTTACTTTCTCCACCTGCAATTAAAATAACATTACCAGTCAGGCCATTAATTGCTGCTTCAGCTGCACCCACATTGGTTGCCTTTGAATCATTAAACCATTTAATATTATTTCCGATTGCCACACACTGCATTCTGTGTGGCAGACCACCGAACATTTTAATAGCCGAAAACACTTTTTCTTCTGGCAGATCAAAACTGTCACATAATGCCAGCACAGCCATAATATTAGCCACATTATGTAAACCGCCAACAAACAGATCCGCAGTATTAATTAAAAGTTGATTATTTCTGCATATCCAGCTTTCTCCATCTACTTCCTTTAAACCAAAGTCATTATTCTTTGGCTCATGCAAAGTAAATCCTATATTTTTATTACTAACTATCATTTTTGAAACAACAGCGTCGTCACGGTTAATAACTGAAACATCAGTGTTGTTATAAATTTTTTCTTTAGCTGCTATATACCCTTGCATTGAATCATATCGATCCAGATGATCTTCACTAATATTCAAAACAACTGATGACACAGGTTTAAGGTTTGATAAGGTTTCCAATTGAAAACTGGATAGCTCAAGCACATACACCTGATTGCCTTTATTTAATAAATCCAGTGCCGGTAAACCTATATTGCCACCGACCCCTGCTTTTACATCTGATTTAGCGAATACTTCACCAACCAATGTTGTTACCGTACTTTTACCATTCGAACCGGTAATCGCAATAACAGGTGCATCAACGTCACGCGCAAACAGTTCAATATCACCAACAATTTCAACACCCTGAGATTTTGCATATTCAAATTCAGGTGATGATATAGATAAACCAGGACTAACAACTAACTGTTTAGCAGTCGCCAGACTGTCTTTATTAAATACTCCAAAATATTTTTTAACATCAGGGTATTGCTGTTTTAACTCTTCTTCGCCCGGAGGGTTTTCCCGGCTATCTATAACAACAGGCAACATACCTTTTCCACACAAATAACGCACAACAGAAAGCCCGGTCACACCCAGACCAACTACAACAATATTTCCTGACAGATCTATTTCTGTAAGATTATTATTGGACATGACTGTTGCATATGCTCCTGACATTTATCGTAACTTAAGTGTTGCTAGACCAGCTAAAACCAGGCAAAAAGTAATTATCCAGAATCGTACAATCACTCTTGGTTCCGGCCATCCTTTTAATTCAAAATGATGATGAATCGGTGCCATTCTAAATATTCTCTTGCCAGTTAATTTAAATGATGCCACTTGTAAAATGACCGACAGCGTTTCCATTACAAAAACCCCACCCATAATCAACAGTAACAACTCCTGGCGAATCACAACCGCTACAATTCCAAGTGCAGCACCCAGAGATAACGCACCAATATCTCCCATAAAAACTTGCGCAGGATAAGTATTGAACCAAAGAAAACCTAAACCAGCCCCTACCATCGCTGCGCAAAACACAATCATTTCACCAGCGCCCGGGATATAAGGAATCGCAAGATACTCAGCAAATTTCACATGACCCGTTAAATAAGCAATTAAACCCAATGCTCCTGCCACCATTACCGCTGGCATAATAGCAAGCCCATCCAGGCCATCAGTCAGATTGACAGCATTACTGGAACCAACAATCACGAGATAAGTAAATACAACGAAGAACCAGCCCATATCTATCATTACATCTTTAAAGAACGGCAGACTTAAAAGTGTTTCTGAAGGCGTTACCGCATTTACATAAAGAAAATAGGCAGCTGCAAAACCAAACACTGTCTGCCAGAAATATTTTTTCTTGGCTGACAATCCTTTTGAATTTCCTAATGCAACTTTCTTATAATCATCCACCCAACCAATGACTCCAAAAGCAACCGTCACAGCCAAAACTACCCACACTTTGTAATTACTTAAATCACTCCATAACAATGTGCTTATAACTATCGATACTAAAATCAGCAGACCACCCATGGTTGGTGTCCCTGCTTTTGAGAAATGCGACTCTGGACCATCATCACGTACTGCCTGACCAATATTGTATTGAGACAGACGTCTGATCATCCATGGACCGATCATTAATGAAATCATTAACGCCGTTAAAGCACCTAAAATGCCTCTGAAAGTAAGATAAGAAAAAACATTAAATCCGCTGTACATTTGCGCCAGATATTCTGTAAGAATCAGTAACATTAAGCAGCCCCCGAATTATTATTATCAATCAACGCTGTTATTACATCTTCCATATGCATACTTCGTGAACCTTTCACCAATACCGCAACATCATTGCCAAGTTGTAAAAAAACATCCTTAATTAACTTATCTTTATCACTATAAGAAAAACCATTTTCTCCAAAGCTTTTTGCTGCATGTTTGGCCAGCGCACCAAAAGTCATGACAGTGTTTATATTTTTCTCTTTCGCATATCGCCCAACATCGCCATGTAACGATTGCGCATCTCCACCCAACTCCCCCATATCACCAAGCACCAGAACAGTTCGTTTTTTCTGAGTCGATAAGACATCAATCGCTGCTTTCATAGATGAAGGATTTGCATTATATGTGTCATCTATAACCAGAGCATCATTAGCCGCTTTATATACCTGCAAGCGACCCTTCACACCAGAAAACTTTTCAAGCCCGGCTTTAATATCATTTAAACCCACATTTAATGCCAACGTTGCAGCACTTGCTGCCAGTGCATTTTTCAGATTGTGAAAGCCCAGTACATTTAGATTTATTTCCACATCGCCTTTAGGAGTTTTTAATATAAAACAGCCATCATAATTTTCTGCATCAACATCCGCAGAAATATCCGCCTCAGAATTCAGACCAAAATTTATTTTTTTATAGCCATCACATAGACCCAACCAATAATCGACATACTTGTCATCCTGATTAATAACAGCAACACCATCTTCACTAAGACCAGAGAAAATTTCACCTTTCGCTTCAGCCACACCCTGCATTGAACCAAACCCCTCAAGATGAGCTGGTGCAGCATTATTTAAAACAGCAACATCAGGTTTGGTTAAATCTGTTAAGTAAGCAATTTCACCTGCATGATTAGCACCCATTTCAATAACAGCAAATTCATGCTCCGGTTTCATTTTTAACAATGTAAGCGGCAAGCCAATATCATTATTAAAATTGCCTGCAGTAGACGTTACTTTTCCAACTTCAGATAAAATACAGGTTATCATTTCTTTAACCGTTGTCTTACCATTACTACCTGTCAAACCTATTACTTTTAAGTCCAGTTGCTTGCGCCAGTATGCTGCAAGCTGACCCAGAGCCAGGCGTGTATCATCAACTTTTATTAATGCGATATCCGCATTAACATCGCGATCAACAATCGCTGCTACCGCCCCTTTTTCGATAGCTCTCTCCACATACTCATTACCATCAAAATTTTCACCTTTCAGCGCCACAAACAGGTCGCCAGAATTTATAGAACGAGTGTCTGTCGACACCGATTCTATCGTCACTTCAGTCTCAGGTATTTCGAGATTAAATAAGGCAGTAATTTCGGAAAGTAGCATTAATGCATCCCTCCTATATATTTTCGAACTTCTCTTCTGTCACTAAAAGGTATTTTGTTATTACCAACAATCTGAAACTCTTCATGACCTTTACCCGCAAGAAGGACTACATCACCTACAGCCGCATGCTTACATACATATTGAATCGCTTCACTTCGGTCAGTTATTACATCGATATTTTTCTGACTATTAAAACCCGACAGAATTTGATCAATGATCGAGGAACTTTTCTCAGACCTTGGGTTATCGTTTGTTAATATCACAAAATCAGATAATCTCTCGGCCACCATTCCCATTAAAGAACGCTTACCTATATCCCTGTCACCACCACAACCAAAAACACACCACAATTTACCGGCACAATGCTCAGACACTGCAAGCAACGCCATCTCCAGCGCTTTCGGTGTATGTGCATAATCAACCACAACTGATGGCATTTTCTTTGCAGAAAAAAGCTCCATTCTCCCTGGCGCAGTTTTCAAAGCAGCAATTCTTTCTATGGCTATTTTCAACTCTACATTGTTAATCAACATCACACATAAAGCCGACAGAACATTTGAGACATTAAAGCGACCGAGAAGCGGCACATACAAATCAGCTTTACCTGCCGGCGTCACAACAACCACCGTGTATCCATCACCTTCAACATCAAGTGACTCAACGTAAACGCTATTTTTTAATCCATGCGAGGAACTATTAAGACTATAACCCCATACATTCTTTTCAGACTCAAGCTCTTCAAGCAACTCCACACCCGTCGCATCATCCAAATTTAAAACAATATTTTTCACTGACTTTTGTCTGAACAATTGTTTTTTAACTTGTCGGTAATTTTCTTCACTACCATGGTAATCAAGATGATCTCGACTAACATTTGTTAGCACAGCCGTATCAATTTCTACACCGCCAATACGCTGCTGATCGATGCCATGAGATGAAACTTCCATCGACACCAATGCCGCTTTGTGATCCTTCAGCTCTGCCATTAACTTATGCAAACTAAGTACATCGGGCGTTGTATGTGTTGTTTCTTTAACATCACCCCAAAGTCCATTACCAGTTGTACCGATCACAGCCGACTTCATATCATCATTCAATAGTTGAGCAATAAATCGGCTAACCGACGTTTTTCCATCAGTTCCTGTAATACCAACAACCTGCATCTTACTACTGGGTTTATCATAAAATCGATCAATAACAACGCCAGCCACATCAAGCACTGAATCAACTTCTATTAAAACAACCTGCTCTTGATATTTTTTAAGCAACTCACTGAAGCCTGCTTCCGCTTCTTTATCAAAAATCACACAAGATGCACCAGCCTCGACGACTGCAGAAAGATAAGAAAGCCCATGACTAACTGTTCCTGGCATAGCTATAAACATATCAGCTGCAGCGACCAATCTGCTATCAATCTGAATTGATGTGATTTCTCTGTCATCTTCAGTCACCACATTAGCAATACCATCCATCAGCACAGACAACAGCATTCCAGAATTCGCTTTAACAGCCGGCATCATACTTGCCCACCTTTAAGCTTTTGTTTAACTTTAGAAACCTGATTACCCGATTGATTCTTTTCTGATTTACTAACACTGAGATTATCAGGCGCAATATCAAGTAATCGCATTGCATTCATCATGACATTAGAAAAAACAGGTGCCGCCACTTTACCGCCGTAATAATCACCTGCACTTGGCTCATCAATCATTACAACCATTGCAAGACGCGGATCACTGACCGGTGCAAAACCTGCAAATACTGACTGATATGTCTCTTCTTCGTAGCCACCTGCTTTCGCTTTATGCACTGTTCCGGTTTTTCCAGCTACCCGGTAATTTAAAACACTCGCCTGTACTGCAGTACCTTTTGATGAAACTGTTTTTTCCATCATTTTTATCAGGCTGTTAATTGCTTTAGTTGATGCTATTTTTTCACCTTCAACTGGCTCAGTAATTTTTGTAAAACTCGCAGGCTTAATCACCCCATGATTCGCAATCGCTGCATAGGCACGCGTCAATTGCAATGGCGTTACCGACATACCGTAACCGAACGACAAAGCCGCTCTTTCAAAATCAGTCACGTTTTTATAAAAATCAAAGTAACCTGAAATTTCACCAGGAAAACCACTATCCGTTGTTTGCCCCAAACCGAACTGGCGATAAACATGCCATTGATGCTCTTTAGAAAGAGACAACGCAATTTTCGAAATACCAACATTGCTGGATTTATAAATAACGGCGGGCAATGATAATTGCCCGAAGTTTCTGATGTCTTTAATGGATACATTATTGACCCGCATATATCCGGGCGAGGTATTTATACTGTCACTCGATTTCCACTTCCCGCTTTCTAGCGCTGCCACCATCGTAATCGGCTTTATGGTTGAACCCGGCTCAAATAAATCAGTAACCGCTCTGTTACGAGTTTTTAATGGCTTTAAATCTCGACGATCATTTGGGTTAAAGGACGGCTGATTTACCATCGCCAAAACCTCACCGGTCTTAACATCCATAACCACTGCAGAAGCGGATGCTGCCTTATGTTTTTTCATTGCTGCTTTTAATGAACGATAGGCAAGATACTGTAATCTTTTATCTATGCTAACCGTCAGATCCTGACCTGGTTGTGCAGAACGAATTCTTTCAACATCATCTATTGCTCGACCCAGTCGATCACGAATTATTTTTTTAGCACCCGGCTTGCCTGATAAGAAATCATCATAGGCAAGCTCCAGACCTTCCTGGCCTTTATCATCTACATTAGTAAAACCAAGCACGTGCGCACTGACCTCACCTGTCGGATAAAAACGCTGATATTCACGCTGCAGATAAACACCTTCAATCGACAAACCACTTATTTTTTCTGAAACTGCAGGTGCGACTCTGCGTTTGACATACATAAATTCACGCGATGAATTAATCAATAAGCGTTTTTGTAATTTTTGCAGACTAAGACCAAGCAATTTAGTTAGTTCAGGTAAGCGATCAATACTGGACTTGATTTGCTGAGGATTTATCCAGACACTATCTACAGGGGTGCTGATCGCCAGCGGCTCACCATTCCGGTCATAGATATTGCCACGGTGAGCATTTATTTCTAAGGTTCTTATATGACGAGCATCGCCCTGCTTTTGTAAAAAGCTCTGACTACTGATATGCAAATCAAAGGCACGCCACAATAAACCAGCCGCAGCCGTAAGAAACAGCCCGGCAACCACCAGCCTTCTAAATGCAAATTGTTTATCAGTACGCATCATGGTTTCAGGTACACCACCGAGTTAATTCCTGGTAACAACATGTTTAGTTTTGTTCTTGCAATCTTTTCGATTCGACCATGATCTGACCAGGTTCCTTCTTCCAGCTGAAGCTTTCCCCATTCTATATTCAGGTCATCAATGTTTTTATTTAGTTGCTGTAATTCTATAAAAAGTTTTCTGTTTGTATGCTTGCTATAAACAACAGAAATCGCCGATGTCATCACCAAAACAACAAGCAGCGAAAGCGATATTATTTTCAACATCAGCTAACCCTCTCGGCTATTCGCAATACAGCACTTCGTGCTCTCGGGTTAATCTCCAGCTCAGCTTTACCCGCTTTAATTGCTTTACCAATTTTTTTCATTGGTTTCACAATATCGTCATTTCTGATAGGCAAATCGTGCATTGCCGGCGGCTCACTGGTCATTTTTTTAATAAATCGCTTTGTAATCCTGTCTTCAAGCGAATGAAAACTTATTACTGCCAGCCGACCACCAACACATAACAGATCATTTACCTGATCCAGCGCTTCCTGCAACACGTCCAGCTCTTTATTAATAAAAATCCGGATTGCCTGAAAACTTCTGGTGGCAGGATGTTTATTCTTGTCTTGCTTACTCTTAGGAACCGCACCATCGATAATGACAGCCAACTCCTCAGTTGTTTCAATCTTGTTTTCTTCACGGTAATCCACAATTGCCCAGGCAATGCGTTTTGCAAATTTTTCTTCGCCGTAAATTTTTAATACCCTTGCAATATCTTTTGGTTCGGCCGTCTGCAACCATTCTGCCGCCGACTCCCCCTCTTCAGGATTCATCCGCATATCCAGAGGACCCGACTGACTAAAACTAAAACCACGTGACGAATCATCAAACTGCGGTGACGACACACCAATATCCAGAAGCACGCCATCAACTTTGCCAGCAAGACCTTTAGTTTTTATTACGTCCGCCATGCAACTGAAATTTTCATGTATGATTTCAAATCGACTGTCCGCATCAAATCGCTGATGCGCCGTCGCCACAGCCTCAGGATCCTGATCAAATGCTATCAATTTTCCAGACTCGCCCAGTTGAGACAAAATAGCCGCACTATGACCTCCCCGCCCGAATGTTCCATCGATATAAATTCCGTTCGCCTTGATACTTAGCGCATCAACCGCTTCATTTAATAACACCGGCTGATGCGTGAATATTTCAGTCATCAGCTAGAGCGACAAACTTTCCAGTGACGAGGGCAGCTCCGCCTCGTCATTTTTAATTTCTTCCAGCCAAGCATCCTGATTACTCTGCCAGGTTTCTTCATTCCAGATCTCGAATTTCTTACCCTGACCGATCATCACCGCTTTTTTATCTAAGCCAGCCTGTTCCTGCAGAATGGCTGGTATGCGAATACGACCCTGTGAATCGATTTCGCATTCTGTGGCATGACCAATCATCCGACGCTGCAGCAATCTGGCTTGTTTATTCATGGAGGGCAACGAGACTAATTTTTCTTCTATTTTTTCCCATTCGTGCAAGGGATAAACCAGCAAGCAAGGATCGAATTCAACCGTCACAATCAAGCGCCCACCACAGGTTTCAAGCAAGCGCTCGCGATATCTCGCCGGCATCGCTATGCGACCTTTGCTGTCTAACGCCAAGTTGTTGATCCCGCGAAACACTTTTACCCACTCTCACCCACAATTCCCCACATATAGGCACTATAGTTCCACGATCCCCACCAGTCAAGGTTTTAGCGCTTTGAAAAAGGAGAAAAATGCTTACAGGTCAATAAGTTAGGAGATTTTACAAAATAAAAAATCAGGACGATTTTTTATCATTAATCAAATCATTAGTTTGCAAATGAAACTTAAACAATTACTTTAAGTATGTAAGGATTTTCCTGAGAAAATGAACCGACGAACGGCTTTAGAATGCCAATAAAGATAATAAAGATAATAAAGATAATAAAGTGAGTCGGCCGATAAGCCGGGTTCTGTCGTGGACAATCATTCATCTGGACAATATGTCACCATATGCCTCAAGCGATCTACCCGAGAACAATGCGGGCCGCACCATACGCTCTCCTATTCGATCTTGCTCCAAGTGGGGTTTACCTTGCCGCAAACCGTTGCCGGTTGCGCGGTGCGCTCTTACCGCACCCTTTCACCCTTACCGATTCAGTAAACTGAACAGGCGGTCTACTCTCTGCTGCACTTTCCGTAGGCTTTCGCCCCCCAGACGTTATCTGGCACTCTACCCTATGGAGCCCGGACTTTCCTCCGCCCGGTTCATACGAACCAGGCCGCGATTGTCTGGCCGACTCAGCGCGGATTATACGCACATTATCAGCCTCAGTCTTGCTGCATTTCCAGTGCCATCTGATAAATTTTATTCTTTTTCTGACCCGTTAGTGAAGCAGCCACCCGACTAGCCTGCTTCACCGACAAAATCGGCAATAATTTCTCCAGCATCTCCCTAACCTCAACCTCTTCACCTGAAAGATCCACCTCAGACCGGCTAACAACAATAACAAACTCACCCTTCTGCTGATTTGGATCAGCCTGCACAAACTCACACAGCTCAGCCAGAGTGCAACGCTTTATCGTTTCAAAGGTCTTAGTAAGCTCCCGCCCCATAGTTACCATTCGCTCACCACCCAGCACGGCCAGTGCGTCATTCAGCGAATCAACGATTCGATGACTGGACTCATAAAATACATGCGCATTGGCGCTTTTTGACCATTTTGCGTAGTAATCCCTGCGCTGCTGCCCCTTTACCGGCGGAAAACCTTCAAATGTAAAACTATTAACCGCAAGACCAGACACCGACAACAACGCAATGGCTGCATTGGCACCCGGCACTGGCACGACCTGAATACCCGCATCATGCACCGCAGCCAACAAACGATAGCCAGGATCATTTATTAACGGTGTACCCGCATCCGATATCAGCGCAATATCCTGCCCGGCAAGCAATTTATTAACGACAACCACAGACTGATGATCTTCATTATGATCGTGATAAGCCAGTAATCGTGTCGTAATTGAGTAAGCCTCAAGCAATCTGGCGCTATGGCGCGTATCTTCGGCAGCAATCAAATCAACCTGCCGCAACACATCAAGCGCGCGCTGACTAATATCAGACAAATTACCAATTGGTGTTGCAACCACGAAAAGTTTCCCGATTACCTGTTCCAAATCCCGTCTCTCCGGCGCCATAAATAGCAAGTTGTTGTTAGGACATCTAATGGCAGCTATTGTAGAATACTTAGCTTCATGGAATTGATTTATTTCTACCCAGCAACCTAAGCCAACCAAGACAATAAATAATAATATGCGCGCACTTTTATTTTTAATAACTTCAAGCCTGCTCATCGCCCTTGTATCCGGCTGTAGCCCAACCATTGAAGAAACCAGAACCACACCACAAGCCCCACCAGTTTCTCTGGAAGACCAAATCACACCGGAAACCAGTAAACTTTCTGAAGTACAAACGGAAAAATTAAAACAATACCTGGAACTAAGCGAAACCAATGAAGGCCCGTTAAGACAACAATACATTTTAGAAATGTCCGAATGGCTTTATGAACAACTTGAATTAACGGCCGCCATGCAGGCAATCAATAAATTAAAGCCAGAGCATTTAACACCGCCTCAAATAATAAAATCAAAATTATTAACAGCCCGGATTCAATTATCACAAGGCCAGAATCAACTGGTACTGGAAACCCTTCCCCTTTCTGTTTTCGACCTGAATACAAAACAGAAAATTGAAATTCTGGATATACAATCCCAGGCCTTTCTTGGTGCAGGCTACCCTTACGAGGCCATCAGAACACGCATCAAACTTAATCTATTTTTGAAAGACAATCTGGCTATTGATGACAACCAATACACCATTTGGCGAATCCTTAACCTGATGTCACTGAACAGCCTGAAACAAATTAATGCACTACCATCTACTGCTGAGATTAAAGGCTGGATTGAACTAGCGATTGCAACCAAATCAAACCAGAACAACTGGCAAGAGCTTGAATACGTTTATCAACAATGGCTACAGAGACATCAGGGACACCCGGCGGGTCACACATTTCTGTCTACTCTTGCAAAAAGCCAGACAGAGCTGATCAAACATCCAAAACATATTGCTATTTTATTACCTGTTAGCGGAAAACTTGCATCTCCAGCGCGAGCTATCAGAGATGGACTGTTAAGTGCACACTTTAATTCAAAATCAGAAGATCGCCCTCAAATATCGATTATTGATACCAACACCAAAAACACAGGTATCTGGCAACACTATCAGGCAGCCGTACAAAAAGGAGCCGACTTCATAATTGGACCACTGTCAAAAACATCGATTGAAGAACTTTCAAAAGCAAAAGAACTTGAGGTACCGGTACTGAGCTTTAATTATGCAGAACACCAGAACACCGTTACAGACAATTTATTCCAGTTTGGATTATTACCGGAAGATGAAGCCATACAAATTGCAGAACTTTCAATTAAACAGGGCAAGAAACATGCTGCCATACTTATTCCTGCAAGCCCATGGGGACAAAGACTACAAGCAGCTTTCCAGAAAAGATTTGAAGAACTGGGCGGAGAAGTCAGAAGCGTAAAAACTTATCAGGCAAAGAAAAATGACTTTTCAAATTCGATAAAAAACTTACTTAATCTGACACAAAGCAATCAAAGATACAGAAGTCTGAAAAGAGCTCTCGGGAGCAACGTCAAGTTTGAAGCCTATCGACGTCAGGACATTGACATGATCTTTATTGCCGGCCTGCCCCGCGCTGCGCGCTCTATATTACCGCAGCTAAAATTTCACCATGCCAGCGACTTACAAGTTTACTCAACATCACACGCATTTTCTGGCACACCAAATAAAAATGCCGACCGGGACATTAACAAACTCATTTACTTAGACATCCCCTGGGTTCTGGAAGACAACAGTATTAAATCAAACATTCAAAAAAACTGGCCCGACACCAGCAAACGTTACACCCGCCTGTATGCTCTGGGCGCTGATGCATACCATCTGACACCATATCTTGGTCGATTAAAAAAACGATCTGATGAACGCTTTAATGGCTACACAGGAAGCCTTCATCTGGACCCATTATTGCGTATTCACAGAGAACTCATCTGGGCACAATTTGCCAATGGAATACCAACACCACTCGATGCAGAAAATATGTCCTTAACATACAAACCTGAAACTACGGAAGAAAATCAGCAACCGTTATGACAAACCAAAGCAATCAAGGACGACTTGCTGAAGAACTTGCTCAAAAATTACTTGAGAATAACAAACTTAAATTAGTTACAAAAAACTACCATTGTCGTTATGGTGAAGTCGATTTAATCATGCGCGATGGAGACACTCTGGTTTTTGTAGAGGTTCGATATCGAAAAAGTGAACGATTTGGCGGCGCACTCGAAAGCATAGATCAAAAAAAACAGACCAAACTTCGGATAACTGCACAGCATTATTTACAAAAACATAAAAGCAAACTAAATGCCCGGTTTGATGCAATCACCTTATCATCCCTGACTGACAGCAATAAAATTAACTGGATAAAAAGCGCATTTGAGTAAACAAGGCGCTATAATTCAATTTCAACTCAGAAAACACTACTATAAGTTATGAATTTATTAGACCGCGTACAACAAAATTTTGAAGACAGCCTCGCGACCAAACTTGCGGCTATGGATGAATTACCACTACTCATTACTGAAGCCTCTCAAACCATAACTAACGCATTAATTAATGGTAACAAGGTTCTGTCTTGTGGCAATGGCGGCTCTGCTGGTGACGCACAACATTTTTCTTCTGAGATGCTTAACCGCTACGAAATGGAACGCCCAAGCCTGCCCGCGATTGCACTGACAACAGACACTTCCACAATCACATCAATTGCTAACGACTACAGTTACGACATGATTTTTTCCAAACAGATTCATGCTCTAGGCCAGCAGGATGATATTCTTTTAGCCATTAGTACCAGTGGAAATTCCAGCAATGTTGTTCGAGCCATTGAAGCTGCACATGACCGTAACATGAAAATTGTTGCACTTACTGGAAAAACTGGCGGCTCCATGGCAGAGTGCTTAAAAGCAGATGACATAGAACTGCGCGTACCTGCCGAATCAACAGCCCGCATCCAGGAAACACACTTACTTATTATTCATTGCCTCTGCGATTTAATTGACCACCAGTTATTAGGCCACTAATTTCAATGCCAGAAAAAAAGATCTCAAAAGAAGTCAAAAAAAAACTGGAACAGATACTTGGCAATGAATTTGTAAAATCGGAACAGGCAGATATCTGGAGCTACGGCTTCGATAACAGTCGTCATCATGCACTGGCAGACTTTGTAGTACTACCAGAGAGCACCGAACAAATTTCTGACATTATCACCCTTTGCAAGCAATACAACTTACCTTTAATTGCTCGCGGTAAAGGCACAGGAACGACTGGTGCCACAGTCCCTACTGAAGGTGGCATTATCCTCTCCACCGAACGCATGAATAAAATCATCAGCATGAACCCTGATGACCGTTACATGATTGTTCAGCCAGGTGTTACCAATGAAGAAGTTCAGCTTGCTGCGGCAGAACACGGCTTTTTTTGGCCGCCCGACCCAACCAGTTCAGCTTTTTGCACCATCGGCGGAAACCTAGCTTATAACTCCGCCGGTCCACGAGCTGTTAAATATGGCACGCCAAGAGAAAACACTTTAGGTCTTGAAGCCGTAACCGGCAACGGAAAAATATTACGCTGCGGTGTTTACACAACCAAAGGCGTTGTCGGTTATGATTTAACACGACTGTTGATTGGCTCAGAAGGCACGCTGGCAATTATTACTGAAGCCACTCTTAAACTCACACCGTTAGCTGAATCAAAAAACACAATTAAAGCCATATATCAATCGATAGATTCTGCAACAAAAGCAGTTGCCAGTATTATGGCGCAAAGCACCACACCTTGCTCATTAGAATTTATGGACAAAAAAGCACTTGAAATGGTTCGTGAATATTCTGATGCGAAGTTACCCGAAAATGCAGGCGCTATGTTAATGATCGAAGTTGATGGCAAAGTCGAGCACTTACAACAAATGACGAATGATATAAAAGATGCCGCCAGCAATCAGGGATTACTTGAGTTTTCAATCGCACAAAATAAAGAAGAAGTGAAAGCACTATGGGCAACACGTAAAGCGCTATCCCCCAGCTTACGCCACGTCGCACCGAAAAAAATCAACGAAGATGTTGTTGTACCCGTATCAAATATTCCAGCCTTAATTAACGGCCTTGAAATCATCAGCGAAAAACATCAAATCCCGATTATTAATTTTGGCCATGCAGGTAATGGCAATATTCATGTCAATTTATTGGTACAAGAAAAAGACAAACAGGCCTACGACTGTCTTGATGAAGTATTTAAACTAGTGCTGTCTCTGAACGGAACCTTATCCGGTGAGCACGGTGTCGGCATTGATAAACTAGAATTTATTTCTGATGAGCTGGACGCGACTGCACTCTCAGTCATGCAATCAATAAAACAAGTTTTTGATCCAGATGGTATTTTGAACCCAGGAAAAACCATCCCTTCACCAAAATAAGAAATCCTTACTTCACAACCCTGAGAGCAGGTTTTTTAGGCTTGTCTTTATTATCATCTGTTGGAGATGAAGGATCAGTTGACCCATCTGTTTCTTCCCCAAACATCATACCCTGACCATTTTCTTTTGCATAAACGGCCAGTACATGACTCACAGGAATTGACAAATCCATCGAATCCCCACTAAACCGTGCATTGAAGGTAATGAGTTCATCAGCCAGAATCAGACCCTGAACAGCCATTGGTGCAATATTCAACACGATTTTACCATCCTGAACAAACTCAAGAGGCACAACCGCGCCCGGCGCATCTGCATCTACCAGAATATAAGGAGTCATACCATTATCAACAATCCATTGATAAAGAGCTCTAATTAAATAAGGACGGCTTGAAGTCATATAAACAGTATAGATAAACGACCGGCAAAGTCTAAACCCTGCCGGAGGTGAGAAAATTACAGACGCATGTCGCGTTCTTCTTCCGTCAGGCTTTCCTGGAAAGCAGGACGATTGAAGACACGTTCAGCATAGGCTTTAACAGCTTTTGCTTCTTCAGGCAGCTCAATACCCAGAACAGGTAAACGCCACAATATAGGAGCAATTGTGCAATCAATCAGACTAAACTCTTCACTTAAAAAGTAAGGCATGATTTCAAACACTTCATTGGCTGCTGTAATACTTTCACGCAACATCTTACGCGCTTTAGCACTGGCTTTTTCACCACGCGTGGTGATGTCATGCATCAGCGGATACCAGTCTTTTTCAACACGATATAAAGCTAAGCGTGATTTTGCACGTGAAACAGGATCAACCGGCATTAATGGTGGATGTGGAAAACGCTCATCTAAATACTCAGTGATAACACCAGAGTCATATAAAACCAGATCACGATCAACCAGCGTTGGAACCGTGTTATATGGATTCAGATCTAATAAATCTTCAGGCAAACTTTCAGGATCAACATCAATAACTTCAAAGCTGATATCTTTTTCAGAAAGGACAATTCGCGTACGATGACAATATGGACATGTCGGCGAAGAAAACAAATTCATTACTGATCTGCGATTGGCGAGTGTCGCCATAGACGTGCTCCGTTTTTTGAGAATCTATAAATAAAGATGCCAGCATACGCTAACGTATGCTGGCACTAAGAGTATCACAATTCGTTCTTAGTGAACGTCTTTCCAGTACTCTTTCTTCAGCATGTAAGCCACAATAAAGAAGATAAACAGGAAGACAAGTGTCCATAAACCAATTGTTTTACGCTCAAGCTGCATAGGCTCACCCATGTATACCATATACGTAACCAGATCATTCACCAGCTGATCAAACTCAGCAACCGAATGTGTACCTGGCTTAGTAATAGTCAGCTTATCGACATGCTTAGTACCGTTTTCATCTACACGAATTTCCGCTTCCTGAGTACCTTGTAGTTCCCATAAAACGTTAGGCATACCAACATCAGCAAATGCTTTGTTGTTATGGCCAGTTGGTCGATTTGTATCAACGTAGAAAGTACGCAGATAAGTGTATAACCAGTCAGCACCACGTGAACGTGCGATAACTGTCAGATCAGGGATCTTGGTACCAAATGCTTCTTTTGCGTAATCATCATTCATCGCAATTTTCATCAGCTCGCCGACTTTAGTCTGCTCACCTTTTTTATTACGCGTAAAAATCAGATTATCTTTCAGTTGCTGATCAGTCATACCTGCGTCAGCACCTAAACGGTTATAACGCATGTAAGCCGCAGAGTGACAACTTAAGCAATAGTTAACAAAAGTTTGCGCACCACGCTGAATAGCTTCTTTATTAGAAACATCAATATCGGCGTGATCCAGCTTAATACCGCCGCCAGCAGCAAGAACCAGTGACGGAGCAACAGCTAATAATACTGCAGTAATTAGTTTTCTCATTTTGTCACCCTTTCTGGTACAGGTTTTGTGTTCTCGTTTTTAGAGGTAAACCAAAGTACAACGAAGAAACCGAAGTAAACAATACTACCGATTTGCGCAACTAAAGTACGACCCGGTGTAGTTGGTAACATACCCAAATAACCCAATACTAAGAAACTGATAACAAACGCAGCCAGATTCAGCTTATAGATACCGGCACGATAACGGATAGATTTAACTTTGCAACGATCAATCCATGGCAATACAAACAGTACAGCAATAGAAGCAAACATCGCGATAACACCCATCAACTTATCAGGTACTGCACGAAGAATTGCGTAGAACGGAGTAAAGTACCAAACCGGCGCAATATGCTCAGGCGTCTTCAATGGATCCGCAGGTACAAAGTTAGCGTGCTCAATGAAATAACCACCCATTTCAGGCGCAAAGAACATAACCGCAACAAAGAACATCAGGAAGACAACCACACCCACAATATCTTTTACAGAATAGTAAGGGTGGAATGGAATACCGTCTTTAGGAATACCGTTCTCATCTTTGTTCTTCTTGATTTCAACACCATCAGGGTTGTTAGAACCCACTTCATGCAGAGCAATGATGTGCGCAACAACAAGACCAACCAGAACCAGCGGCAAGGCAATAACGTGTAATGCGAAGAAACGGTTCAGTGTAGCGTCAGAGATTACATAGTCACCACGAATCCACAGCGTTAATGCATCACCAATCCACGGAATCGCACCGAATAGAGAAATGATAACCTGCGCACCCCAGTATGACATCTGACCCCAAGGTAGCAGATAACCCATAAATGCTTCAGCCATCAGCGCCAGATAGATAAACATACCAAACAACCAGATCAGCTCACGTGGTTGTTTATATGAACCGTACATCAAACCACGGAACATATGCAGATAAACCACAACGAAGAATGCCGACGCACCGGTTGAATGCATGTAGCGAATCAGCCAGCCGTATGGCACATCTCGCATGATGTACTCAACAGAGGCAAATGCTAACGCACCGTCAGGCTTATAATGCATAGTCAGGAAAATACCTGAAACAATCTGGATAACCAGAACTAATAACGCTAATGAACCAAAGAAATACCAGAAATTAAAGTTCTTTGGTGCGTAGTATTGACCCATGTGGTCATTCCACATAGTTGTCAGTGGAAAACGATCATCCACCCAATTTAGTAATTTTTCCATTATGCAGCACTCCCGTCTTCACCAACCAGGATCACATTTTCACTAATGTAATAATGTGGAGGAACTTCAAGATTTGTTGGTGCTGGAACACCAGAATAAACACGACCCGCCAAATCAAATTTGGAACCGTGACATGGGCAGAAGAAACCACCTAACCAGTCAGCACCTAAATCAGCCGCAGCCAGATCAGGACGGAAAGTTGGAGAACAACCCAGGTGAGTACATATACCGACCAAAACCAGAACTTCTGGTTTACGTGAACGAGTTGCATTGGTAGCGTATTCAGGCTGCTGCTCTTGTTCAGAGGCTGCATCACGCAGTGAATCTTCTAACGTTTTCAAGTCTTCCAACGCTTTTGCACTACGTTTTACAATCCAAACTGGCTTACCACGCCATTCAACAGTCAACAATCGACCTTCGTCCAGCTTGCTAATATCAACCTCTACCGGCGCACCCGCGGTTTTCGCGCGTTCACTGGGAGACCAGGATGCAACAAACGGAACAGCAACAAAACCCGCACCAACAGCTGCGACAGCTGAAGTTGCGAGTGTCAGCGTACGGCGCTTGCTAGTATCTACATTATCTGTAGTCATGTGCAACTCTCCAAAAACACTAAATTAAATAATTCACGGCAAAACGTGGAGATAATCATCCTTAACAATCAACCCGGTTCACACAAATTCTTTGTCTAAAAACAACCAAAAAAAGTCGAATGGCTATCAATGGCGGCATAGCATATAGCAAGTTGGCTTTAAGACCAAGTACTATTTTATAAGTATTTGATTAATAAGAACTATTTGCCGAATAAGATGAAATAGATTTTGGATTTTTTTGAACGTTTTTAATAGCTTACATTTCCATTAAAAATCTTTATTGTCATATAAAGAATGAGGTTTATTTATTCAAACCGGATTATCTAAATCAATAAATTCAGATGTGACACCAAATCGACGTGCCAAATGCTTAGCTAGCGCCTGAACCCCATAGCGCTCAGTGGCATGATGCCCTGCTGCAAAATAATGAATATCCAGCTCTTTTGACTGATGAAACGTCTGCTCAGACACCTCACCACTCAAATACGCATCTAAACCTAAATCAGCCGCATTTTGAATATAACCCTGCGCACCACCTGTACACCATGCTATTGATTGAATAGGAGCATCCGATGAAGACGATAAATGCAGTGGCTCTCTGCCCAGTGCATTTTCAAGACGCATCTTAACTACATCAGCCCTAACCGACTCAGCAAATCGCCCCTTCCAGAGCATGTTGTTAACGCCATTAACTGATTCTGTTCCTGTAATTTCAATATCCAGTACTTTGGCTAACTGAGCATTATTACCAACCTCAGCATGCGCATCCAACGGTAAATGATACGCCAGTAAATTTATATCGGCCTGCAATAACGCTTTAATACGTTTTTGTTTGATGCCGGTGATGGTTTCATTTTCGCCTTTCCAGAAATAACCATGATGCACCAGAACAGCATCGGCTTTTTGTTCAATAGCACTCTCTATTAATTCCTGAGACGCGGTCACACCAGCAACAATGTGATTGATTTCATTTTTACCTTCAACCTGCAATCCGTTCGGGCAATAGTCCCTGAACTCACCCACATTTAAATAATCAAATAGATAATCAACAATCTCTTTACGCTGTGCCATCTGTACAAAGCCTCACAATACAGGTAATAATTAAACAAAGTCTAACTCATGGCGTTATAAAAGTAAGGTAAGAAAATTGCTGCGATATATTTTAATCTGGGGTTCTGCAGGTCTGATCATTGGCTTACTGGTTACTTTATGGACTCAGTCTAATCAAACCACTGAAAATCCAACAACGCCACCTGCACTTTCAACCACTAACAAACCACAAGCTGAAAGATTCAGTTATGCCTCAGCGGTAAAAACAGCATCACCCTCTGTCGTTAGTATCAAAGCCATCAGCTTAGTTGCAGAGAACAAACCATTAACCAACATTAATCCCTTGCTGGACAGATTTTTCGGTGAATCTTCACCCCATTCAAATAACTCTCAGTTAAAAACCAGTCTGGGCTCGGGCGTCATACTGACACAAGACGGCCTTATCTTAACTAATTACCATGTCATCGCTAACACCCGTGAAATTCTTATCACCTTAATGGACGGACGAACAGCCAAAGCCAAGAAAGTTGGCGTTGATCCGGAAACCGATCTGGCACTATTAAAAATAGAACTCACAGAGTTGCCCAGTATTCGCCTGAGCGACTCAGACCAGCTGGAAGTTGGCGACATTGTTCTAGCGATTGGCAACCCCTACGGCGTTGGACAAACCGTTACTCAGGGAATTATTAGCGCGACCGGAAGAGACCGGGTCGGTTTAAACACCTACGAAAACTTCATTCAAACCGACGCCGCCATCAACCCTGGTAATTCCGGCGGCGCACTCATTAATGCCTATGGCGAACTGGTGGCCATCAATTCTGCCATCTACAGTCAGTCAGGCGCCTATCAGGGCATCAGCTTTTCAATTCCAGTTAATCTGGCGCTAAGCGTTATGCAGGATCTCGCTCAACACGGCCAGGTTGTCAGAGGCTGGCTTGGTGTAGAAGGACAAGACGTAACTGCAGATATATTAGCTAAGATTGGCTTAAAGGATGTTACCGGTGTTTTAATCACTGAAGTATTTGTTGACAGTCCAGCTCACAAAGCCGGTATAAAAATCGGTGACATCATTACTGACATTGATAATAAAAAAATAAACGATGTTAGAGATGTACTTAACAAAATTGCAGACAGTCGACCTGATCAGAAAGTATCGATAAAAGGTATCCGCCGAATGCAAAGTTTCTCAGCAACAGCCAAACTCATTCAGAGACCACAATTGAGCAACTAAAATTTAGTAAAATATTTCCTTTAAAAACAATCATTAATATTTTTTTGATCTGAATCAAAAAATAATCTCTTGAAAAAACAAAAACTATCCCAATGTTTAATTCATCGAAACAACTAGTCTTTTTCAGGAGGACACAAATGGCAATATTACGCAGAGAACCCCGCAGTATTTTTGACTACATGCAGCAGGAATTCGACAAACTACATGCAACACATCCTCTGACAAAATCAGATGACAATGGCAACGTAGTCACCAGCGACTGGGCACCTGCGGTTGACATTAAAGAAGAAGACAATCATTACCTGATAACAGCAGACATCCCCGGTGTAAAACCTCAAGCTATAGAAGTTAATATGGAAGAAGGTATTCTTTCTATTAAAGGCGAACGAGATACAGAAAAGAAAGAAGATAAAGAAAACTACAAACGCATTGAACGTGTGCACGGTATTTTTTATCGTCGCTTCACAATGCCTGACAATGCAGATGCCGATAAAATATCAGCCAAGTCAGAGCATGGTGTTTTGGAAGTCATTATTCCAAAAAAAGAAGCCGCACAACCGAGAAAAATTTCAGTCACTCACTAATAACCCACAAATAAAAAGAGACGCTTATAGCGTTTCTTTTTATTTTAGTTCTGCTTTTGCCAGAGGATCTTCTGTTTATCGCGCTTCATTTTTAATGGTACCGCATCGTTTACATTTATATACTGACACTAACTTGCCCTGTTTAACATCAAATTTCTGCTCAGTGATGACTTCCCATTTATGAAAGCCACTCTTACAGAGTATTTTTTTTCCATGTTTTTCTTTGGCTGATTTCTTCTTGAAAGTAATAACATCTCCCATAAATTTATACTACCTTATAAGTTAAAGTAATTAAAAAAGCCATCAAACCGATAAGTATTTTAGCTAAAAATTAAGATACTTAAAAATTAGACGATAACAACTCTTTCTCATTTAAACCATCGTTAACTAATAACCCTACATATAAAACATATTTATAACTCTTAACATTTTCTTAAATTTAATACTTCTGTAACACTTTTAGCGATTTCCCTGCTATATATTAGTGACCACTAACGTTGTAACTCTACGGAGACGCTTTAAATGAAGAAATTATCTATCTATTTTTTTACCGCATTATTCACGCTCTTGTCAGGTCAAGCACTAGCCGAAAAGGTATCACCTACTTCCGTAGATGGGGCCACCTCAGTAGATGCAACCCAGGCTAAAGCCCTGTTTGATAAAGGCGTACTCTTTGTTGATGTTCGCAGTGACAAAGACTGGGCTGCAGGTCGTATTCCTGATGCTGTGCATATTGAACTGAAAAAAGTCTTTAGTGAAGCCACTCTCAGCAAAGAAATGAAAAAAGACGAAGGCGCTGTCATTTACTGCAACGGCCCAAGTTGCCTACGTAGCTCGAAAGCCGCTATCAAAGCAGTCGGCTGGGGTTTCAGTAAAATTTATTACTTCCGTGATGGTTTCCCAGCCTGGAAATCTGCAGGATACCCAACCGAATAATCAACACTTAAATAAAGAAGGCCAGTTGTATGACTCTGAGAACACGAATCACGCTCGTTGCAATAGTAGCAACCCTGCTCGTTGCTTTGTCTTTAATCGTAACCAGCCGGATTTCTACGCAACAGGTAGAAACTCGTTTTGAAGAAGCCACCAACAATGGTAAGTCGGTGCTATGGAAAAAAATCATAGCGAGCCAGGTCGATACCATGACAACTGGCTCAACTGGCCTGACTCGTGATCGCAATACCCGCAAAGCTTTGCAGCGAGGGGATATAGAGTCATTATCAGAAAGCGTTAAGACAACATATAACTTGCTTAGCGCACAAAACATACTGACAAAACTTCAGATTACCGATCTGGATTCAAAAGTATTATTTTCCACACCAACTGAATACACCGGCGCCACCAGAAAACAACTGGTTAAAGACGCATTAAGAGATGGAAAATTAAGAGGCGGTATTGAACTTGATGATAACAATGAACTTGTTTCGGTGCTGGCTTTTCCTCTGTTTATGCGTGGTAAAGCCATTGGTGCAGGAATTTACATAAAGTCTCTTGATGATGCACTGGCCGACTTTAAGTTAAACGATGAATCTGAAATCATCATTTTATCTGCAGATGGCAAAGTACTTAAAGCAACTAACCAGGAATTATATACCAGCTTAGAGCTGGACATTCCCGAACTGGATCAAAAAGTCATTCAGGTTGCTAAAACCGATGATGCTGCTTACTCAGTAGCAATCCAGCCTATCTTTGATAGCCATAATAATGCCATTGCCCGTCTTGTAAGCATAAAAGATTACACTGAAAGCTTTGCAAAGCAACAACAGTTTGATATCACTTCATATATTATCGTCTTTCTTGTGATACTCATTGCAAGTGCAGCACTGTATTTTTATATGAACCGTTCACTGAAGCCACTCCAGATACTGGGCGATACTTTGCATGAAATCGCTGAGGGCGAGCTATCTCATGAGGTTACCGTTACTTCAAATGACGAGATAGGAAAATTGCAAAGCGCCATGAAAGCAACAGTCACTCAACTTCGAGACATGATGACTGAAATAAACATTGTTACCGAGCAACTAAACTCATCTGCTAACAGAATGTCCTCGATCGCTGACACCACCAATAACGGTGTACTTAGGCAGCAATCAGAAACCGACCAGGTGGCAACAGCCATTAATGAAATGACCGCAACGGTTCAAGAAGTTGCGCGCAATGCCACTGAAGCGGCATCAGCAGCCACCACTGCAGACACCGACTCAATAGCCGGCAAACAGGTCGTGGATGAAACCATTCACTCAATTGATAATCTTGCGAGTGGTATCGACAGAGCTGCTACAGTCATTAATAAACTCGAAGAAGAAAGTAACAACATTGGTACGGTTCTGGACGTTATCAAGAACATCGCAGAGCAAACCAACCTGCTTGCTTTAAACGCGGCTATCGAAGCTGCACGTGCCGGAGAACAGGGTCGCGGATTTGCCGTAGTTGCTGATGAAGTCAGAACACTGGCAAGCAGAACTCAGTCATCTACCCAGGAAATTGAGAAGATGATCGAGCAATTGCAGGTTCAGGCATCTGACGCTGTTGCTGTGATGAATGAAAGTCAGACACGCGCATCTGAAAGCGTAGGACAAGCACGCAATGCCGGCACATCGTTAGATGCTATCAGCTCGGCTGTTTCAACAATTAATGACATGAATATGCAAATTGCTACAGCAACAGAAGAACAAAGCGCTGTTACTGAAGAGATCAATAACAATATTGTTAATATTAGTCAGATTGCTGAAAGCAGCACTGAAGGGGCGAAGCAGATAACTGATGCAACGAATGAACTCAACCAGCTTGCATTTAATCTACAGGCTTTGGTCAGTCGTTTTAAACTCTAAGACTTCATAAAAATTTAAAAGATTAACCTGTTAGTGCAGGTTAATCTTTTTTTATTCTATATTCTGCCGAACAAGCATGCGCAACCAGACCTTCGCCACGTGCGAGCACAGAAGCCGTTTTGCCAAGCTCGGATGCACCATCAGCTGAACAACCGATTAAGCTTGAACGCTTCTGAAAATCATACACACCCAAAGGTGAAGAAAAACGCGCTGTTCGCGATGTCGGTAAAACGTGATTCGGTCCTGCACAGTAGTCACCTAAAGCTTCTGCTGTGTAACGCCCCATAAAAATTGCACCAGCATGTTTGATTTTTTCTTCAGCAAATTCTTGAGCATCATCAACAGATAGTTCTAAATGCTCAGGCGCAATATAGTTTGAAATTTCTGCCGCCTGATCAAGATCATCTACCGTTATAAATGCCGCACGACTTTCAATTGAAGCCGTAATAATTTCAGCACGAGGCATTTCTTTAATGAGTTTATTGACACTAACTGCAACGCGGTCAATATAATTTTCATCAGGACAAACTAATATTGATTGTGCATCTTCATCGTGCTCGGCTTGTGAGAACAAATCCATCGCGATCCAGTCGGGATCAGTTTTACCGTCACATAAAACCAAAATCTCTGATGGACCAGCAATCATATCAATGCCAACCGTACCGAAAACCATACGCTTAGCCGTCGCCACATAGATATTACCCGGGCCAACTATTTTATCCACTTGAGGAATGTTTTCAGTCCCGTATGCCAGTGCAGCTACTGCTTGTGCACCACCAATGGTAAAGACTCGATCAACACCTGCAATCGCCGCTGCTGCTAAAACCAGATCATTCCTTTCACCATTTGGTGTTGGTACGACCATGATAAGTTCTGGAACACCAGCCACTTTTGCCGGAATAGCGTTCATTAATACTGATGATGGATAAGCCGCTTTACCACCCGGCACATATAAACCAACACGATCTAATGAAGTGACCTGCTGACCTAGCACCGTCCCATCTGCTTCAGTATATGACCAGGACTCCATCTTCTGATGTTCTGCATACCCACGTACTCGCTCTGCCGCTTTTTCAAGCGCCTGCCGGTGCTCTGTACTAATCGAGTTTAACGCCGTGTTTAATTCTTCTTTAGATAATTCCAGTTCAGTACCGGATGTAAACGAACCACCATCAAATCGATTGGTGAACTCGATAACTGCTGTATTGCCTTTTGTCTTAACCGCATCCAGAATTTCCATAACCGTATTAAATACATTGCTATCGGAAACACTTTCCCATGCCAGTAAGTCATCTAGCTCTTGCTGGAAATTTGTGTCTTTGGTATTAAGGCGTTTTATATTGAGCATGTTTTTCTACTTACTGTTCACTTAACTATTTGATGGCGTCGCGCATTTGTTCAATAATTTTTTGCAAACGATCATGCTTCATTTTCATTGATGCTTTATTAACAATTAAACGCGAACTGATGTCTGCGATTTTATCCATTGGCTTGAGTCCATTGGCTTTTAATGTATTACCGGTATCGACAACATCGACAATTAAATCAGACAGGCCAACAATCGGACCCAGCTCCATTGAGCCATATAGTTTAATCACTTCAACTTGCTGACCGATAGAAGCAAAATATTCTTTAGTGACATTAACAAATTTAGTCGCCACTCTTAAGCGTCCGCTGGTAGGTTTGTAATCTACCGGACCAGCTGTCATTAATTTACATTTGGCAATTTTTAAATCAACCGGCTCGTATAACCCTTCCGCGCCATGTTCCAGTAAAACATCCTTACCTGCTACACCAATATCTGCAGCCCCATACTGAACATAGGTCGGAACATCAGTTGCACGAATAACGACCAGTTTGACATCATCGCGATTCGTATCAAGAATCAGTTTACGACTTTTTTCCGGATCATCTTTCGGTACAATGCCAGCAGCTTTTAGCAAAGGCATTGTTTCTTTATAAATACGACCTTTTGATAAGGCAATTGTGATTACATTACTCATAACAATTCTTTGGTTTATTCGTTATTTTGGAGTTCTACGGATTTTAGCACCCAACTGGGACAGTTTTTCTTCGATCAGTTCATAACCACGGTCAATATGGTAAATACGCTCAACCACAGTTTCACCTTCCGCAAAAACACCAGCAAGAATCAAACTTGCAGATGCACGAAGGTCAGTTGCCATGATTGGCGCACCCGTTAATTTTTCTACGCCCTTCACTATAGCCGTATTGCCTTCCAGCTCTATATCAGCACCCATGCGCTGAAGCTCCTGAACATGCATAAAACGATTTTCGAAAACAGTTTCTACAATAGTAGACGTGCCTTCAGCAACAACGTTTAACGCCGTGAACTGTGCCTGCATGTCAGTTGGAAAAGCGGGATATGGAGCCGTACGAATATTCACCGCTTTAGGACGCTTGCCATGCATATCCAGTGTAATCCAGTCATCACCGACCTCGATATCTGCTCCGGCCTCTACTAGTTTGTCTAAAACTACATCCAGCAAGGTCGGGTCGGTATCTTTAACAGTAATTCTTCCGCCACTAATTGCAGCTGCAACCAGAAAGGTTCCTGTTTCAATTCGATCAGGCAATACGCTGTAACGAACACCTTTCAGTGACTCAACACCATCAATAGTGATGGTGTCAGTACCAGCACCAGTGATTTTCGCACCCATTGCATTCAGGAAATTAGCCAGATCGACAATTTCAGGTTCACGTGCTGCATTTTCTAATGTTGTGATGCCATCAGCCAGTGCAGCTGCCATCATCAAATTCTCAGTACCGGTTACGGTAACGATATCAAGTACAATTCGGGCACCTTTAAGGCGTTTCGCTTTGGCCTTGATAATACCGTTAACGACCTCGATGTCGGCTCCCATATCCTGCAAACCTTTAATATGCAGATTGACCGGACGTGAACCAATGGCGCAACCACCCGGCAATGAAACCTCAGCTTCACCAAATCTAGCCAGTAATGGACCCAGCACCAGAATAGACGAACGCATGGTTTTAACCAGCTCATAAGGTGCGCAGAAATTGGTAATGGTTGATGGATCGACTTCTAGACTGAGCTTTTCACCCATGACGACCTGGACGCCCATGCAACCCAACAGCTCAACCGTTGTCGTCACATCATGCAAATGCGGCACGTTTTCTATTGTCGCCACGCCATCGGCCAGCAATGTCGCGGCCAGAATAGGTAAAACAGCGTTTTTTGCACCGGAGATGCGCACATCTCCATTTAAAGGTGTGCCACCCTGGATGATTAATTTATTCATTAATTGATTTTTAAATCTTGCTCGATACCATAAACACGCGAAAGTTCACGCAAATGTTCCGGAATATTACTAAAACTCAGTGAAACCTGATGCTTGTTGGCCATTTTAAGCCATTCAAGCAGCAAAGCTAACGCCGCACTATTACTCTGGCTAACTGCCGAAAGATCAAATTGTATCTCGGATGAGCCATTAAACAAACCGATTGTTTGTTTTTTGAGTGATTTTGCCGTGGTCAGGTCAATGATACCTTCAATTTTAACCACTCCACTTTCACTGGAATCAACCTTAAAATCGGACATCAGGACTCCTGCTTATTTTTATCTTCAAGTCTTTTGATCAACCCTGAGATACCCTTGGCTCTGATTTCTTTAGCAAAAGTACCACGATAATTGGTCACCAGGCTTAAACCGTCGATTTTTATATCGTAAACTTTCCAGGCATCTTCTTTCAGAAACAGCGTGTAATCTATTGGAATAGGAAAACCACTATCCTGACTAATCTCAGTTTTTACCGTGGCTCTTTTCGCACCGTCTTTCATTCTGAATGGCAAATATACAATTTTCTGACCCGTGTATTCGCTGAGCGATTTACTATAAGTTCTGACCAGAAGCTGGCGAAACACTTTTGTAAACTCTTTTTGCTGCTTTGCATTGGCTTTCTTCCAGTTTTTGCCCAATGCGAGCTTAGCCATTTTTGCAAAATCCAGATGTGGCAGGATAATTTCATCGACTAATTTGTAAACATGATTAGGATCTTTTTTTAACAGTTCCTTTTGATCATCAAGCGCTTTTAAAACTTGCTCTGATGTATTTTTTATCAGCGTATCTGCTGACACCTTTTCCATCGAATAAACCGAGCCACTTAAGCCCATTGAAAAAAGAATGGCGATGGAAGCCAGGTATTTCTTTAGAGATTTCATTTTGCCGTCTCCGTGCTTAATTTCTCAGCGGGTATTGGTGACGTCGAGAGTAAAGTCGCTTCACCTGTTAAGTTTTTTAATTTAACAATATTCATATTGTAGTCATTAGCCAAGCGCAAATAGTCTGAGTGCGCCAGAACATATGCCTGAAAGGCGGTAATAATTTTTTCAGCTTCTTTCAAACCTGCTTCAAAATCTGCGTAGGAAGCAATCATCCAGCGTCTGGCATTAATACTCGCCTGCTTCATTTCCTGCACCTGATTATAAGTAGCATGCACCTGAACAAACGCTTCCTCTACCTGATATGGAATACCACCACGAGCAAAACTGGCTTTTGATATTAATGCATCCAGTTCTGCCTGAGCCTGTTTCACTTTGGCATCTCGCACACCACCAGAAAAAGACCATTGCAAACCAATCACAGGTGTTGCGGCAACATGATTAAACGGATCATAGATATGCGGATTATCAACCCGGTCACGTCCGGGTGAATAAGATAAGGAACCACCAACACCGGCATATAAATTTGGTTTGGCATCTGATTTACTTGCAGCTACCAGCGCACGACGCGCAGATAAACCAGCTTCAACCTGTTTCATTTCAGGTCTATTTTCTATAGCCTGTTTTTTTAAATCTGGTAATGTCGCCTGAGGCAAAGACTCTGGCACAATTCTTTTGCCCGCGACAGTCAGTGCATTTTCCAGACCAATGCCTGTGAGAACCTTTAAACCACCCAGAGCTACTTTTTCTAATGCCGCCGCTTCAGACTGATAACGATTTAACAATGCAACGCCTGCCGTTAGTGCAAATTTATCGGCTTCAGTCGCCTGGCCATTTTCTTCTTCCAGCCACTCGGTCACTAATTCAAGCGCACCATTCAATCGACGACTGGAATCTTCCATCAACAGACGAATATCTCTGGCAGTCAAAAAACCATAATAGGCACGACTCACATCAAAACGTGTATTCTGCCGTTGCAGTTCAACATCTGCCTGTTTGATGACGATATTGCCTTCAGCGGCTTTCGAGTAGTTTTCTATTTTCCCAAACGTATGCAGTGGTTTGATAAAAGCAAACTGTGCATTAAACCAAAGTGACAAATTATCAACATCATACAAGTCATCTCTTAGATCACAATCACCACCAGCGGTACATGAGTTAGTGCCATTTTCATAAACACCTCCATCGACAGCGGTTGTTAAGCCAACAAAAGAATTCAGTTCTGTTCGCCAGCCATTATTAGCTTTTGCTTCATCAAGCAAGCCACTTGCGGCGGTCACTAAATGTTGTTTTTCACCAATACGCGGGTCAGCTTCATAAGCCAATTGCAAAGCCTGATCGAGTGTCAGTACTTCTGCTTGTGCGACCAGTGAAAAACCAAATAAAGAAATTAGAAAACCGAGCTTCATTATTTTTCATCCGCCTTACTGTATAAAAACTGTCCGATCACTTCTTCTAATACAATGGCTGATTGTGTCACTGTTATTTCACCACCGGCGACAAGAAATTCCTCTTCTGCTCCTGGCTCTAGACCAACGTATTGTTCACCCAATAAACCAGCCGTTAATATTCCTGCTGAACTATCAATAGGAAAACGATTATATTGCGGTTCGATATCCATGGTGACAACAGCTTCATATGACTCATTATCATATTCAATTTTTGCCACCTTACCGATTCTGACACCACCCACTGCAACCGGCGAACGCTCTTTCAGGCCGCCAATATTATCAAAGCGCGCACTCACCTGATAACCTTCATTACTTTCATAAGTGATCAGATTACTAACATTCATTGCCAGCATAAAAAACGCGGCAAAACCAACGACGACAAACAGGCCTACTGTAATTTCTACCAGACGTGTATTCATTTTTTAAATATCTCCAAACATTAACGCAGTTAACAGGAAGTCTAATCCCAGCACTGCAAGTGATCCGTGTACAACTGTTCGTGTTGTTGCCTGCCCTAAACCTTCTGAAGTCGGCACGCTATCGTGGCCTTCAAAAACGGCAATCCAGACAATGACTAAACCAAAGACGACGCTTTTAATCATGCCGTTCATTAAGTCGGTATAAAAATCAACTTTAGCCTGTGCAAGTGACCAGTAAACACCTTCGTAAATACCAACTCCATGCACAGCAACCAGATATCCACCCAAGACACCGACGGCCATAAAGATAGCCGTTAAGATGGGCAGCGCCATAAAGCCGGCAAGTACTCTTGGCGCCATGACGCGTTGCATCGGATCGATCGCCATCATTTCCATACCGGAAAGTTGTTCGGTACTTTTCATTAAACCAATTTCTGCTGTCAGTGCTGAACCCGCGCGACCAGCAAATAATAACCCGGTAATGACGGGACCTAACTCCCGCATTAATGACAACACCACCATCTGGCTAATCGATTCTTCAGCACCAAAATCCACCAGCACATAATAAGCCTGTAACGCCAGTACCATTCCAACAAAGGTACCTGCAACCAGAATAATGACCAGAGTCTGCACCCCTGTTGAATAAAGTTGCTTGATGATTAGCGACGGCCTAACGAAAACGCCTGGCATGGTTAAAATAATCTGATACAGAAAAATGGTTGCCTGGCCCAGACGGGAAACAATGGCTAACTGTTTTTGTCCAATCAATTGTAATTTATCTAACATGAATTATTCCTGCAGCAAATCTTGCATGACGGGCTCAGCCGCAAAATGAAATGGAACCGGACCATCTGGCTGTCCGGCAATAAATTGCTGCGTCCATGGATCATTACTATCGTTTAATTCATCCGGCGCACCTTCTGCAACAATTTTGCCGCCTGAAAGCAAATAAATATGATCTGATATCGACATCGTTTCTGGTACATCGTGAGAGACGACGATACTGGACAATTTTAGAGACTGGTTCATGCTTCGAATCAGGTTAACCAACACACCCATCGAAATGGGATCTTGTCCGGTGAAGGGCTCATCGTACATAACCATAACCGGATCTAAGGCGATTGCTCTGGCCATGGCTACTCGTCTGGCCATACCGCCTGACAATTCAGACGGCATTAAATCTCGCGCGCCGCGCAAACCGACAGCATTAAGCTTCATTAAAACCAGAGAACGAATCATACTTTCATCTAAATCAGTATGCTCTCTGATCGGATATGCGATGTTATCAAATACATTAATGTCTGTGAGCAAGGCGCCACTCTGAAAAAGCATGCCCATCCGTTTGCGCAATCGATACAAATCTTTTCGATTCAATTCATGAACATTATTGCCATCCATGCTGATTGAGCCCTGATCTGGTTTTAGCTGACCACCAATCAGTTTGAGCAAAGTAGTTTTACCGGTTCCGCTTGGGCCCATAATGGCGGTAACCTTACCTCGTGGAATATCCAGACTGATATTGTCGAAGATTTTTCTCGAACCCCGGCTAAAACTCATGTTTCGAATTTCAATCAGGGTATCGCTGTCTGATGATTTAATAGAAATAATGCTATCCCTTTTCGTTATTATTTATGGTGTACTATTTCAATCAGTACATGTTTCAATATTCAATGCTGTCGATGATAGTGTCAATCGTTTCCTTTCCTCAGAAACAGGAACCATGTCTCATTTTAAGCAAAATGCCTAAGCAAATAAATCGACCAATGTAACCAGTTCTTTCATTCGTTCAATATCAGGTGTTGTTGAAGACAGAATAATATCTTTTATTTCAGATGAGTTTAAGATTTTGCTCAATCTCGGACTCAGTTCTCTTAAGCTTTCTGTCATATCTGTATGTAATAATAAAACACCTGTGTCGGTCGGTTTTTCAGTATCAAGCTGATCATCGATAACCGGATCATATTCATAGACAGAAGCACCAGTCCCGAACTGTCTGACCTTAAAGCTTTTTGTTAGTTCGTTAAACCATTGCTGTTGCTCCTGAGTGAGATCAGACCAAATTTTGTTATTAACCAGAATAGCTGACAATTGCTTGCCTAAGTCAGTGCAAGCCTGCACACACTTTTTATAATCTTCAATATCCGATAACTGTAAAAACGGCCACTCTATATAAAAGCCAAAATCATCCTCTACATCATCCAGCCAGTCTTCCTCATCATACCCTTCCACACCCCAGTAAGTCGCCGGTACAACCACCACATCAAACTCATTCGAATAGTAAGATAACTGCCAGTCAACTGGTAAATCATCCGGATAAAATACATCTTTTTCCCATTCCGGGTGTTTCCAGCCCCATGCGCCTACTGATAAATTCAAGTTTTTCTCTCTATACATGATTTCACTAACAAACTACCAGCATGATACTGCTATATTCCAAGATTATAAATAATTGATGATTCTGACTTGGATAAGGTCTGAATCTGTGTATGATGGCGCCTTATTCATGTCTGACTATTGATCGAAACTTAATGTTATTAGATATTCTCGCGATACTCGCTGGCTTCGCACTATTAATCTGGAGTGCCGACAAATTTGTTGAAGGTGCTTCTGCTGTTGCACAGAATCTGAAAATTTCACCGCTTCTAATCGGATTAGTCATAGTTGGCTTTGGAACATCAGCCCCTGAAATGCTGGTGGCTGCTTTTGCCTCTTATGAAGGCAGCCCGGGTCTGGCTATTGGTAATGCACTGGGCTCAAACATCACCAACATCGCATTGGTGCTAGGTGTGACCGCATTAATCGTTCCTTTACGTGTTCATTCCGGTATTTTAAAAAGAGAAATGCCAATCCTTCTCGGCATTATGGCTATTATTCTGGCTATGTTTTTAGACCACTCTTTAAGCCTGATTGACGGACTAATTCTTGCCGCTGGCCTGATCCTGGTCATGACCTGGCTTTCCAGACAGGCACTCAAAGAAACGACCGACCCAATGAGTGAAGAGTTCGAAAATGAGCTCGCTGAAAAGCCAATGACCATGGGCAAAGCCAGTACAATACTCTTTATCAGCTTACTGGTATTACTGGGTAGCTCTAGACTACTGGTCTGGGGTGCAACCAATATTGCTGTTGAACTAGGGGTCAGCGACCTGATTATCGGCCTGACTATTGTTGCCATTGGCACTAGTTTGCCTGAGCTGGCTGCGACTATAATGAGCGCTTATAAAAAAGAACATGATATCGCCTTAGGTAATATCATTGGTTCAAATATATTTAATATGCTTGGCGTACTGGCCATTCCGGCAATCATGGCTCCCGGGGATCTACCAGAAGGTGTTTTAGATCGGGATCTGCCATGGACGATTGGATTAACCCTGTTACTCTTTGTTATGGCTTATGGTTTCAAATCAGCAGGCTACCTGTCCCGTATTAAAGGCGGTATATTGTTGGCATGCTTTATTGCCTATGAGATAGTTTTATACCTAAGTGCGACCTC
>Ga0316206_1000778_pt1 | contig 35885 bp, 36 predicted proteins | sample 6monthpyrite_MG_FD_204942 | JGI IMG/M metagenome (GOLD analysis project Ga0316206, IMG submission 204942) | Microbial mat bacterial communities from mineral coupon in-situ incubated in ocean water Damariscotta River, Maine, United States -... | ecosystem: Environmental > Aquatic > Marine >...
GAACCTGCTGAGTACCGAGCATATTGAGGGCGAGACTAACGGTTCCTATTTTGTGCCCTAAGTTAAAATAGGCACTGTTGACCATATGCAATATATTGATCGTCAACGCCGGATCTGAGGAGATTACTGCGGCGAACTGCTGCATAGACGAATCGGTATCATCAATAAGCTGTTTGAGCTGCAGATAAGCTTCAGGTAAGCTAAATAATTCGCTAGTCTTGCTAACCCATTGCTGTTCGATTGACATTTTGTCTCCGTTACTGGACCTTATAATTCGGTCCAAAAATTATTCCAACTAAATTTTTACAGCATAATTAATGCTATCGACAATTCCAGGAACTTTCAATCCGTTTGATAATTGCAATGCACATTATTAATTCGAACCTCATTTTATTAGTCAGTGGCTGGCTCCGTGACAGTAGCTATCGGTAGAGTATAAGTTAATTTTAACCCTTTTACTGTAATACCGCGTTGGCGGGCTATTCTTGGTATCTGTTTGGCAATGATTCGGAAATATCCTGGTTCATGTTGAATTGATTTATTACGATACGGTCTCGTTCAGTTCTGGAAAAATATTGTGATTCAGCCATTCCTGACATGAGCCATTTAATAATTTAAAAATTAAATACAATATGTTTGTTTAATCGGATATTAATCATGAAACTTTAGCTATTTTCAACAGGTTAGAGGGAAATACTGCTGATTATGAGTATAGAAGTCCAGTTTTGCCCGCTGGAGTTTTGAAAAAGAAGAACGTGTTGAATTAGGGGCATTCATTCATTTGCGCAGACTGGATAGAGTGATTGGTCACATAAACAAAAAAAAGCTACTTAGCTTGCTTCAGCTGCAACGACCTTATTTCTGCCCGTTTCTTTTGCTTCATAAACTGCTTTATCCGCTCTGTTAAATAATGTATCGAAGGTATCATCTGCGATGAGTTCAGCGACACCAATGCTTGAAGTAATAACGAGGTCTTCTGGTTTGCAACTTTCAATTGCGGCTCTTAATTGCTCGCCTTTTTCGAGAGCTTTAGCAAGGCCACAATTTGTTAACATCATAATAAACTCTTCACCACCAAAGCGTGCAACGATGTCTTCGGTTCGGCAGGTATCATATAAGACCGCAGCGATAGCTTTTAGAACAAGATCTCCTACAGCGTGACCATAGGTGTCATTTACATTTTTAAAGTGGTCTAAATCAATAACGAAGAGTGATAAAGGTAATTTATGCCGGTGCGCATTACTAATAAATTTTGGTCCTAAATCATTCAAACTATGGCGGTTATACAAACCTGTTAACTGGTCTGTCAGGGCGAGTTTCATGAGTTGATGCTGCTGTTGTTTAGATTGTTTCAGGAGGCGGTGATTTGTAATTAAATTTGATGAGCGCACCAGAAGTTCATCATCATCATAGGGTTTTAGGATAAAGTCATTGGCACCATTTCTAAGAAACGAGGTACGTTTATTCTGGTTGGTTTCCCCTGAAATAACCAGAATAGGAGTAGTTGATTTATCTGTATCATCAAACTGGCGGATAAATGTAATAACATCATCGCCTGTTTCTTTTTCTTGTAAGTAATAATCGGTTATTACAAGATCAAAGTCAGCTTCTTGGAATGCGGTTTGCATTTCACTTAACTGCATGACGTGGTGAATGGAACTTTTATTCGCTTTGAATAAACTCATGATTAAATTAGCAACACTTTGAGAGTCTTCTATTAAAAGAATGTTGGCTTCAAGTTCAAGTGTGCGAGAATTAACAATACGTACAATAAATTCTTCTAATGAAAGTATATCTTTTTTATTAAATACAAGTTTATAGCCTGCTTTGTTAGCTTCAAGTAAGGTTCCTTCCGTTTTTTTGGACGTCAGCATAATGGTGAGAGCATCTCCCAAACCATGTTTAACGCCAAAAAGCTGCAGAAAAACTTCTCCGGAAATATCCTTTAAGGTTCTTGATACCAGAATAAAGGTGTATTCATGATGTGATGCTTCTAATGCTTCCTTGCCGGATGAATATATAAAACATTCTACTCCTGCACTATGCATGATTTGTTCAATTACATTTTGAAACAGGCGGGTGGATTCAATGATGAGTGCTTTTTGTTGCATAATTACAGTTCGCTGGAAAGTTATTAACTTAATATAGCGTGAATTAGAGATTTATCATATAGAAAATGCTTAAGTATTAAAATAATATAATAAAGTAGTAATATATAAACGAAATAGGTGAAATGCAAAAATGATAATTACTATAGAGAAGTTGCTGGATATTACTTACTAAAAGATATCTTTAATTTAATATATAGTTACCAGAAAAAATCTGCACTTGAAGAAAAGTAATGGTGCAGGTAGCTCGCCGTAATATTTTTATAACGATAAACCGCTTCAGCTTGCTCGCCATTTTGTTTACTGGAATAATACATTGGTTCTAGTGGGGTTGAAACAATCGTGTGATGAAAACTGTGTCCGCGATATTCTGTATTTTTGTTTGTTCTGCTTTGCAGACCTAATCCCTGGAAATGACTTTCTAATGTTGCTTTACCAGGGATAGTACTGCACATAGTTGCGATGTTTTCTTGCTTATCTTCAATAGAATCGAGCAAGTAAATAAAACCACCGCACTCTGCTAATACAGGTTTATTCGCAGTGCAAAATTCATGGATGCTTTGTTTTGTTCTTGAATTCAGAGTAAGGGATTCTAGATGTAATTCCGGATAACCACCCGGTAACCAGAGCATATCGGCGCCTGGCACGATTTCGTTTTTCAAGGGTGAAAAATATTTCACAGTAGCGCCATTGTTTAGTAAATAATCAATATTAGCCGGATAAATAAAACTAAAGGCCGCATCTTTCGCGATGGCAATGGTTTTATTTGTAAAGTGCCTGGTTATGCTGCTAGCTTTTGGTTGTATGAATTCAATAGCTGGAGGAATTTGTAAAATATTTTTTGAGGATAACGCATCGTTAACAATTTGTTCGGCAGCATGGTTTAGCATTTGCTCCAAGTTGTCGAGTTCTTGTGCCTGGATTAAACCGAGGTGGCGCTGCGGCAGTTGTAGCTTATCGTCACGCTTAATACTCCCTAGGTACAGTTTGCCTAATGTTTCTTCTAATATACGGTGGTGGTTGTCACTGCCAACACGGTTACCAACTACACCATAGAGAGTAAAGGGTTGAGTTGAAGCCATTGGATAGTTATGTAAACCATGCACAATTGCCGCAGCAGTTTGTGCATACTTGGCAACATTCATTAATAACAGTACCGGGATATTAAAAAGTCGTGCAAATTCGGCGGAGGAGGGTTGGTTGTCGTGCAGGCCCATCAAGCTCTCAATCAGTATCAGATCGTTGTTTTTTGCGGCATTAAATAACAATTCTTTGCAGTGTTGTTCGCCCATCATCCATAAGTCGAGGTTATAGACCGTTTGGCCGCTGGCCACCTCATGAATCATCGGATCTAAATAATCGGGGCCCATTTTGAAGACCGCAACTTTAAGTCCTTGTTTTTTGTGTGCTCTTGCTAGCGCCGCGGTGAAAGTGGTCTTTCCTTGTCCTGAAGAGGGGGAGGCAATCATTAAAGCTGGGCAGGTTACGGCTGGCATTGTTATTAAAGGTCATTAATCAGTAAATTAGGATGACATCAGTTTAACCATCCCTTTATAATTGTTCTACCACTATTAAAGAGAAGAATATGCAAGAAAGTTCACTGGCCTTACTAAGCCTCGGGTTTGGTTTAGGTCTCCTTCATGCCTTGGATGCTGACCATATTATGGCTGTTTCCTCGCTTGCCTGTAGTAAATCAGGTTCCGATATAGACTCAGTGAAACGCAGCCGGGGTCAGACGGTGCGTTTTTGTGTCCAGTGGGCAGTCGGTCATGGTGGAATATTACTTTTATTAGGTGCTTTAGTGTTATTTGCCGGTGTCGCTATTCCTGAACAGGTTTCAGCATTGGCCGAGAAGGCTGTTGGCATCATTTTAATTAGCCTGGGTTTGTGGATATTCTGGCAGTTTTATCAAAATAGATTATATCTTCGCGTGCATAGCCACGAAGGTCTAACCCATGTGCATCTGGATAATACTTCTTTAGAACAAATAGATGAAAAAACGCGACATGGATTAAATAAGTCGTCACACCATGATCATCGCCCCGTGCTTGTCGGTATTACCCATGGCTTGGCTGGTAGTGCTCCTGTACTCGCTATCATACCCTTGATTGATTCTGGGCAAGGCTGGTTTGGGTTGATGTATGTTGCAATGTTTTCACTCGGTGTTGTCTCAACCATGCTGGTGTTTGGCTTATTCTTTAGCAAATTTCAAAACAGCTTGCAAAATTACAGTCGTCGTTTATTTGATGTTAGCCGTTTAGCGTTGGCATCACTGTCGATTGGTTTTGGTGGGTATTGGTTATTTGCTTCTTAAGTGTAACCACCAAGTAACGGCTAGTATAACCATTGATTACAATGCGTGAAGAAACTCCAGAAGCCAATAAAAAACTCCGTAGTGGTTTTACAACGGGTGCCTGCGCCACCGTAACGTCTTTAGCGGCTGCAACGTTATTATTAAAACAACAACTCTCTACGGTTTTATCGATTACCTTGCCGAAAGGTCAGCATGTTGAATTTCATTTACAAACCTGTGAGCAACTCAACGATGTTGAAGCACGGGCGAGTACCATAAAAGATGCCGGTGATGATCCGGATGTGACTCATAAAGCTACCGTTTTCTCCTGTGTGAAATTATCCGAGAATAAAGGGGTTCATTTTTTTGCCGAACAAGGTGTGGGCAGAGTAACCCGTGATGGTTTGCCGATACCAAAAGGTGAGCCCGCAATTAATCCTGTACCACGAAAAATGATCACTGAACATTTAACACAGTTAGCGAACGAGTGTTCTTACGCAGGTGGCTTTGAAGTCTATATAGGCGTCGTCAATGGCGAAGAGCTCGCCAAACAAACGATGAATCCACGTTTAGGTATCCTAAATGGTTTATCAATTTTAGGTACCACCGGTATTGTTAGACCCTTTTCCTGCTCGGCCTATATCGCATCGATTAATCAGGGCATTGATGTTGCGCTTGCAAATGGTATTAGCCACATAGCGGCATGTACCGGTTCGAGTAGTGAAGACTTTATTAAGTCTAAACTAAACTTGTCAGAAATGGCTTTGATTGAAATGGGAGATTTCATCGGTGCGGTGTTAAAGCATTTAAGAAAAGTACCGATGCAACACTTAACGATATGCGGTGGCTTTGGCAAGATTTCAAAATTAGCTGCAGGACATAAAGATTTACATAGTCGGGTATCGAGTATCGATTTTGAATTTCTCGCCGCGCAGGCAGGAATTGTTGGTGCAAATAAAGCCATTCAAGAAAAAATATTAAACGCTAATACCAGTATCGAAGCATTAAGTTTGTGCCCCGCGTTAGGTAATCAAATTTGTTTATTAGCGCAAGCTATGGCAAAAAAAGTCGTACCCTCAAGTTGTAGCGTTGATGTGGTTGCAATTAATAAACAAGGTGAGAGTGTTGGCGAATCTGCTTATTAAAAAGACTATTTTACAGTTCTGGATTCTCGCCTTCGCGGGAATGACGTCGGACAGTTAACTGGGATTGCAGTAAATGAAAATTCTAATTCTGGGCGGCACTGGTGATGCACTTTCAATTGCACAATCACTTATTGATGCGGGGAATAATGTCACTTACAGCATTGCCGGTATTGTGCGTCAGCCAAAACTGGATTGCCGGATCTTGTCCGGTGGTTTTCGTACACTACAAACCACAAGTGGTGAGAAGCATTTCGATAATGGTGCCCGGGGATTGCAGTGGCATTTTGAAGAAGAATCATATGATTTAGTTGTTGATGCAACCCATCCATATGCCGTGCAAATTAGTAATAATATCGTGCTGGCCGCTAAGCAAGTTGGTGTCCCGACGTGGCGATATTTACGCGCACCCTGGCAAAAACCGGAACAGAGCAATTGGTTAGAGTTTGATTCACTGGATGAGATAATTGCCCAGCTTAAACCTTATCAAACGCCCTTTTTTACGGTGGGGCGTGAAGTATTTTCTAAAATTGATTCACGCGAGCCTGGCCAACACTGGCTGGTGCGTTCCGCCGGTGTGGAAACTTTCAATATCCCCGAGGTTACCGAGCTTAAAGACATTGGCCCTTTTGTGCTTGAAAATGAGCTCTTTCTATTAAAATCCCATGGGGTAGACGCACTCATCAGCAAAAACAGCGGGGGTGAAGCGGTAGCTGCTAAGCTAGAAGCCGCACGATTATTAGGTATTCCAGTATTCCTTCTGGCCAGGCCAGTAAAAGCCCTGGCAGACCAGTGTTTCTCTTCAAAACAGGCTCTAGTTGAGCAAATTAATAACCAGTTCACTCCATTAAATAACTAAATCACCCGCTAAAACCGCTGATCTCTTTGTGAGATTACGGTAACCTACACACCCCGTAAGTAATCGATCTATATATTAAGGTATACCCTATGTCTGAAGCACAAAAACCCGCAATTTTAATCTGTGGTCACGGTTCGCGTGATGTCGATGCAGTGAGAGAGTTTGACCAATTGGCTGCTCATATGAAAAAGCGCTTTCCAGACAGATTATGCGAAAGTGGATTTCTTGAATTTGCCAAGCCTATGATTGCGACCGGTGCAGACAAGTTAGTACAACAAGGCGCGAAACATATTACCGCCATTCCCGGTATGTTAATGGCCGCAGGTCATGCTAAAAATGATATCCCGAGTGAAATAAACGAGTTGAATGTACATCACAAAGATGCCGGTGTGTATTTTAAATATGGTAGAGAATTAGGTGTCCATCCTAAAATGCTCCAGGCAGCCGAAGCACGGATTAAAGAATCTGAAGCTGAATTTGGCGATGATTTTAAACGTGAAGATTGTTTATTAGTTGTAGTGGGTCGTGGTGCATCCGATAGTGATGCCAATTCAAATATTTGTAAAATTACCCGTATGTTAGAAGAGGGTATGGGCTTTGGTTGGGGGATTACCTGCTTTAGTGGTGTAACTTCACCATTGGTTGATGTGGCACTCGAAAAGGCCCATGGCCTTGGATTTAAAAAGGTGATTGTATTTCCGTATTTTTTATTCACTGGTCGTTTAGTGAAAAAGATTTATGCCTGGGCTGATGACTATGCTGCAGCACACACCGATGTACAGGTCGTTAAAGCACCGTATTTGAATGATCATGAACTGGTGATCGATACGTTTGTAGAACGCATGTTAGAAACCGAAAATGGCACCGGCAATATGAATTGTCAGCTGTGCCAGTATCGGGTGCAGATTGTTGGTTCAGAAAAGAAAGTAGGCGCACCACAGCAAGGTCATCACCATCATGTGCGTGGTTCTGGAACGGATGATGACCACGGCCATTCTCACACTCATCATCATAGCCATGATGATAATGACACTCACGAACATTAATAGCATCGGTTGATAGAAACTCGCTATGCCAGAATATATAAAAGATCCCATTCGCATCGAAGAAGAATCGTTTAAGAAAATAAAAGCGTTAACTGATTTGTCGGGCTTTGGTGAGTTAGAACAACAAGTCGTGATGCGCCTGGTACATACTTGTGGCAACACGGAAGTGGCACAACAGGTTAAAATCAGTGCAGCAGCCATTCAAGCGGGAATAACTGCACTGGAAAACAAACAGGCTATATATTGTGATGTGGAAATGGTTAAGCAAGGTTTAACCAAACGATTTTTAGAAGTGGAACCGCAATGCTTTTTAAACTATTCAAGTGTTGCAGAAAAAGCAAAAAATAATGGCGAAACACGTACCATGACTGCACTGGAATTTTGGGGTGATGGTCTAAAAGATGGCATTGCGATTATTGGCAATGCCCCTACGGCACTCTACCGGTTACTTGAAAATATTCAACAGGGACAACCCAAACCTGCTTTAATTATTGGTATTCCCGTTGGATTTATTGGTGCTGCAGAATCGAAAGATTACCTATGGCAAATGCATAAAGAGTTGGGAATCGAATGTATTACTGTTCTTGGGCGTAGCGGTGGTAGTGCCCTGGCTGCAGGTGCATTTAATACTCTGGTTCGTTTGCAACGAGGCTTACGTTTTTAAACGTAGAAAATCGCATGCAGTGGAACGGACAAAAAATTCAGGTTATAAGCTTAGGTATTGGCGAAGTCGATACTTTAGGTAAAGAGGCGCTTCAAGCAATTAAGTCTGCTGAAATTATAATTGGTGCAAAACATCATTTGGAAACCGTCGATAGTCTTTTGTACCAAAATAACAAGCTTGAAGAAAATAGTAAGATTAAAAAAATTCTATTCCCTACGCCTTTTAATGAACTTGCTCAAACGATAGAACAAAATAAAACGAAAGCGATGACTATACTCGCATCTGGCGATGCACTCTTTTATGGTGTCGGTGTATGGCTTGCCAAGAATATCGGCCGGGAGCAACTTGTTTTTCACCCAAATGTATCTTCTATGCAGGTAGCTTTTCATCGCATAGGCCTGGCATGGCAGAGTGCCGTGATTCATTCCTTACATGGCAGGCCATTAAACTCACTTAATAGTCGACTCCAAAATGGCATCACACTTGGTCTGTTTACTGATGAAATATCAAACCCGGTTGCCGTTGCCGAGCAATTAAGCAAACAAGGCTTTGGCGAGTCTGAGCTATGGGTGTGTGAAGCACTCGGTACACATGATGAACGCGTTACACAATACAAAGCCAGTGACTTTTTATCGGCTGATAGTAAGCAATACTCATTTTCTCAATTAAATATATGCATTGTAAAATGTAGCGGACAGAACAATTGCCTGAACGGTGTTACAGGTATAGCAGATGACTGTTTTGAAACAGGTGCTGTTCCCGGTAAAGGGATGATTACTAAACGGGAAGTACGTGTATCCATTTTGAGTTTAATGGAATGTCACCCAAACGATGTGGCCTGGGATATTGGTGCTGGTTGTGGCAGTGTAAGTATAGAATGGGCACTGCAAAACAAGAGCGGAACAATTTACGCAATAGAAAACAACCAGCAACGCATGGATTATTTGAAAACCAATAATAAAAAATTCGGTACTGAAATAAATTTAAAAACGCTTTTAGGAACAGCGCCTGATTGCTGTACCGATCTACCGGTGCCGGATGTTATTTTTGTGGGTGGCAATGGCGGTAATTTATTAGCGTTACTAGAATTTAGTTTTTCGTCACTTCAGCAAGGAGGGCGACTGGTAGCTTCCGCTGTTATGCAAAATAGCGTTCAAGCCTTGCACGAGTTTGCCAGTAAGTATCAACAGCAAAAAGGTGAGTGGATTCAAATTCAGGTCAGTAAAACAAGTTTACTTTCTGATATTGATAATTTAAATGAGTTGCAGCCCATTACACTTTTAAAAGTGGTGAAAAACTAAATGTCATTGCGAATGAACAACGTGAGTGAAGCAATCTTGATGAGCCGTGGTTTGAACAAGAAGATTGTCGCGTCAGTACAGAATAACGGTTGTTATTCTGTACCTTCTCGCAACGACAAAATTTTTTTACAATTTGATCGTGCAGCAAAAGTATATGGTTTGTAGTCTATTATGAATAGTGATGTAAAAAAGGCTGAAGGCATCTTATACGGTGTCGGCGTTGGTCCTGGTGACCCGATGTTACTTACACTAAAAGCAGATGACGTAATCGGAAAAGCCGATGTTATCGCATACATTGCAAATGATGCTGGCCATTCATTAGCAAAAAGTATTGCGCAAAACTCAATTGATAAAAAGATGACATCTAGTTATGAGGAATTATCGATTACCCTAACCATGAGTACTAATAGAACGGAAATTAATATAATGTATGACAATGCTGCCGTCTCTATTGCAGCTTATTTAGAACAGGGTAAAAGCGTTGCCTTTTTATGTGAAGGTGATCCAATGTTTTTTGGCTCATTTGCTTATTTGTTAGCACGGTTAGAAAAACATGCTATTGAAGTTATTCCCGGAATTTGTTCGGTGCATGCCGCTGCGGCGGCATGTAAAGTACCCTTAGGGTTATTATCTGAACGCATTGCCATTTTTTCCGGACGCCATTCAAACGACGAAATCCTCAATGCCTTAAAAACATTTGAGAATATCGTGATTTTAAAAGCAGGCCGGCTTAGAGCAGAGTTAATTGGTTTAATTGAACAGGCCGGTCGGCTTAATGAAACATGCTATGTTGAATATGCCAGTCAAACTGAACAGAAAATTGTAACGGATATTACTCAACTCGGTGATGATTCAGGGCCTTATTTCTCATTATTTTTGATTAATAGCCGTCGGGATTATCGCTAGCATGCTTAAGCTGGATACGGATTTAAAAATAGCTATTTTTTCGCTAACCGAAGCAGGGAATGCGCTGGCGCAGAAACTTAAATCACAGATCCATGATGCAGAACATTTACATAAGCCTGTAAATTTCATTAAAACTGCACAGCAACATTTTGTAAACGGCGAGCGCTGTATATTTATTTGTGCGACAGGGATAGTAGTGCGCGCACTGGCGCCGGTCTTAAAAGATAAATACACTGATCCTGCGGTTCTGATTTTAGATGAAAAAGGTGAGTTTGTTATACCACTGTTATCGGGTCATGAAGGTGGAGCGAATGCATTAGCCGCTGAGATTGCCGGTTATCTGGATGCTCAATTAGTTATTACGTCGGCAGCGGATTATACTAAAGCGGTCTATGTGATTGGAATGGGCTGTGATAAAGGCTGTCCGGAAGACTTATTATTTGAATTACTGGAAACTGCGACAGTAGAACTGAAAGATGGAATCATTTCTTCTGCAGTAGCATCTATTGACCTTAAACAGAATGAACCCGGGCTGCTAGCCCTGGCGAATGATCTGAATCTGCCCTTTAAATATTATTCAGCTGAAAAATTACGTCAGGTAGAAGATCAACTCAGTGTAAAGTCTGATATCGTATTTAAAGAAGTCGGTTGTTATGGTGTTGCAGAAGCTGCCGCACTTGTTGCGGCAAGTGAATTAACCGGTAGTCCCGCTGAATTAGTTTTAACTAAAATCAAAAACAAACGTGCGACTTTAGCTATTGCTAAAAGCTATTATTAAAGCCATTAACTTAAAACCCAAAAGAATCGAATTAAATTTATGAGTAAATTATTTATAGTAGGAACAGGTCCGGGTGACCTTGAATATTTAGCACCCAAGGCACAAAAATCGATTGCTGCCAGCTCGGATTTAGTTGCCTATGGTTTGTATCTCGATCTATTGGGCGAACTGTGCAAAGGTAAAGTCCATCATGATCTTCCGCTCGGAGAAGAAATAGGCCGGGCTCGATTGGCGTTAGATTTGGCAGCGAGCGGCAAAACAGTATCATTGATCTCCAGTGGTGATATTGGTATTTATGCCATGGCAACGCTGGTGTTTGAGTTGCTTGATCTGGAACTACAAGGAAAAGAAACAGGTTCGGTAAATAGTAACAAATGGTTAGATGTTGATATAGAGGTTGTACCTGGTATCTCCGCAATGCAAGCCGGTGCAAGCCGGGTAGGTGCGCTGCTTGGTCACGATTTTTGCACTATATCCTTATCTGATCTTTTAACTCCGTGGCAAACCATCGAAAAAAGAATCCACAGTGCCGGGCAGGGTGACTTTGTTGTATCATTTTATAATCCGGTATCAAAAAAGCGCGATTGGCAATTGAATACGGCGCGCGATATTTTATTAGAGTATCGCCCTGCATCGATACCGGTGTTAATCGGTCGGCAATTAACTCGCGTAGATGAAAATATCGTCATTACCACACTCGATAAACTTGATGCAAAAGATGTTGATATGTTTACATTAGTCAGTGTTGGTAGTAGTGAATCACGACATATCATCAATGGCAGTAAAGAGTGGGTATACACCCCACGTGGCTATTCCAAAAAACTTTAGTCGTAACCAAATAAGAGTTGAGAGTAAAAAAGAATGACAGTTTATTTTATTGGTGCAGGCCCGGGTGATCCGGAATTAATTACGGTTAAGGCTTTGAATTTAATTAAACGCTGTCCGGTTGTTATCTACGCCGGTTCGTTAGTACCAGAAGAAATATTAGCGTGTGCTAAAGACGATGCCGAAATAATCAATAGCGCCTCACTGGCCTTACCTGAAATCATCGAGCATCTAAAGTTGGCGACTAGCGAGGGTAAAGATGTTGCACGGGTTCACTCAGGCGATCCTTCCATCTATGGTGCAATTGGCGAACAAATGCGTCAACTTGATGAATTGGATATCGACTATGAAGTTATTCCCGGCGTAACAGCCGCGAGTGCCTCGGCGGCCTGGTTGAAAAAAGAATTCACCTTGTCCGGTGTTACCCAAACCGTTATCTACACACGTTACGCTGCCAAAACGCCGATGCCTGAAAAAGAAAGCCTCTCTTCTTTAGCGCAACATGGAGCAACATTAGCTATTCATCTTGGTATAAGTCATATCCATAAAATAGTCGCTGAGTTAATTCCTCACTATGGCGCTGATTGCCCGGTTGCAGTGTGTTACCGAACCAGCTGGCCTGAACAGGATAAAGTTGAAGGAACCCTTGCGGATATCGTAAAGAAAGTTCGAGAGAAAAAGATTACCCGTACCGCGCTCATTCTTGTGGGTCATGTGTTAAATGCAGAATCGTTTGATGACTCTTTTCTTTACGATACCGAAAAGGCACATATCTATCGTCCTAAGGTTAAGCAAACCACACCACGAAATGTAAAACGTTCAATTGAATAAGGTAGAAAATATGCAACTTAAAAAAATCCCCGCCACGATTGTAACCGGCTTTCTTGGTAGTGGTAAAACAACCCTGTTATCGAACATCATTAAACAGGCCAACGGCAAACGTATTGCGGTTATTGTCAACGAGTTTGGTGAACTGGATATCGACGCCGACCTGTTACGTAACTGTCCTATCGATGGTTGTGATGATGCCGGAACAAATACTCAGAGTTCTTTGGCTGAACAGGAAAGTGGTGTATACGAACTAGCAAACGGTTGTATCTGTTGCACGGTTGAAGAAGAATTTTTGCCGGTAATGGAAAAATTATTAGAACGCAGAGAAGATATAGACCACATTTTAATTGAAACATCGGGTTTAGCTTTACCCAAGCCATTGGTGCAGGCGTTTAACTGGCCAGAGGTAAAACAATTTTGTACGGTTGATGCTGTTATTACAGTACTGGACGGTCCTGCTGTAGCCGATGGCCGCATCGCGAATAACCCTGAGCATATACAACAGCAACGCTTACAGGATGAAAGCCTCGATCACGATCCAACGTTACAGGAATTATTAGAAGACCAACTTGGTTCTGCTGATCTGGTTATTATCAGTAAAACAGATTTACTCAACGATGAGCAGCGAGCCAGAGTCGACAGTATTGTACGCGCCCATGTTAAAGATGAGATTAAAACCTTGAATGTATCCAACGGTGAAATTTCCAGTCAACTTATTATGGGATTGGGTTCAGCAACAGAAGACCGCATAGAAGCCGTACATTCTCATCATGATCATCACCATGAACATGGCGATGACCATCATCATGCGCATGATCATTTTAATTCAGTATCTTTAGAGTTGGGTGAAGTGGATGCAGATAAAACGGTAGAACTGATTCAGCAACTTATTGCAACAAGTACTATTTACCGGGTCAAAGGATTTTTAGCTTTGCCAAACAAACCCATGCGCCAGATTTTACAAGGTGTTGGAACGCGTATTGAACAATACTTTGACCGCATGTGGCATGATGATGAAACCCGTACCAGTCGTTTGGTGTTTATCGGTAAAGAGTTGGACGAACAAAAAATTAAAACCTGTTTAGCCGCGGCTTGTGTTTAATTCTATTCCTGTTCATATTTATAAAATTGTCTGAGACTGTCCTGTGCATTTATTAGCAGCAAAACCCGGTGGCTTTAATGATGAAGAGGGTATTATTGATCTTCAACAAACACCGGCCGAGATTGTTATTTTATCGGCACAGGATACCTCACTCGGTTTATTGGCGGATGTGGCCGAAACTTTACCTGATTCATACCCTTCGCTACGCCTGGCAAACCTTATTAATTTGAATAAACCGACTGCGTATGACCTATACGAGCATTCAGTCTTACAACATGCCAAATTGATAGTGGTATCGTTGCTCGGCGGTAAAAACTATTGGCCTTATGGGGCAGAGCAACTTATTGCGTTGGCAAAAAAACAAAATCTACAATTGATTTTACTACCCGGTGATGATGAGGTTGATGAAGAGCTGTTTTCCAGTTCAACCGTTAGTCAGCAATCTTGTATTCGTGTCTGGCGCTACTTGCGAGAAGGTGGGCAGCGCAATACCCGGAATTTATTTTTATATCTGAATAATGAATTTTTTAATCCGGATGAAAACACATGGGAAGAACCACGACCACTGCCACATACATTAATCTATTCTGAAAACAAAAATGATATAACCTATGAAGAATGGCTGAAATCCATTAACCCGGATTTTCAAACAGCGTTACTGCTGTTTTATCGAAGCCACTTACAAACGGGTAACACCCAGGCCTTTGATGATTTCATTACTATTCTTAACAAGAATCGTCTGAACGTATTAGCGATAGCGACCAGTTCGCTAAAAAATTCTGAATGCTTACAGGTCGTAGATGACCTAAGTCAGCGTGCGCAGTGTAGCGTTATTATTAATACCACCAGCTTTTCTCAACTCGCTCACGGCAATGCGTCTTTGTCCTCGTCACCACAATTAGATGATAGTCGTTGTTTCGAACTGAATGTACCGGTAATACAGGCGATCATGGCGGCCAATTCACGTGATGATTGGGAAAAATACGCGCAAGGCCTGCGTGCGCGGGATATTGCAATGAATATTGCCCTACCTGAGTATGATGGGCGCATCATCAGTCGGGCGATTAGCTTTAAAGAATTGCTCAAACGCTCGGAACGCACCCAGATTGATCTGGTGCGTTATAAAATCCACCCTGAACGCGCTGACTATGTTGCACAGTTAGCACAGCGTTGGTCCAGCCTAAAATCAAAATCTAATAACGATAAACGTATCGGTTTGATTCTTGCGAATTATCCAACTAAAGATGGACGCATCGGCAACGGGGTGGGTCTGGATACGCCAGCTTCGGTGATTAATATATTAATCGCGTTAGCTGAACAAAATTACCCGGTTGAAGCTATTCCAGAGCAGGGTGATGATTTAATAAAATTATTACTGAGTAAGGTCACTAATGACCTGGATACCATTAACAACAAAGCCTGTTTGCAAAGTATCGCTGTTGAAGACTATCAAAAATATTTTTTAGCACTGCCACTACAGAATCAGGATGCAATCTTGAGTCGCTGGGGTCAAGCTGAAGACGATCCAAAATTTCGCAATGGTCGGATTATGGTTGCCGGTGTTCGTCTGGGATTAACCTTCGTCGGTATTCAACCTGCGCGTGGTTTTAATGTTGATCTTGTTGCGAATTACCATGATCCGGATTTAGTACCGCCACACAGTTACCTGGCTTTTTACTTCTGGTTGCGCCATGTGTATCAGGCCGATGCCATCGCGCATATAGGCAAGCATGGTAATCTTGAATGGTTGCCGGGCAAGAGTGTCGCTTTAAGTGAAACCTGCTGGCCGGATTTATTATTAGGGCCTATGCCACATCTCTATCCGTTCATCGTTAATGACCCCGGTGAAGGGGCGCAAGCCAAACGCCGCACTCAGGCAGTAATACTGGATCATTTAATGCCGCCCATGGCGCGTGCTGAAACCTATGGTGAATTGTTAGAACTCGAAAATTATGTCGATGAGTTTTATCAGGCTCTGGGCGTCGATCCGCGCCGTGAAGCGTATTTACGTAAAAAAATTCTTAACTTGATTAGCGACATAAATTTACAGGCTGAATTGAATTTAGATGCAGAAGCAGAAGAACAGGTATTACTGAATGAAGTGGATGCGTACTTATGTGAATTAAAAGAAGCGCAAATACGGAATGGCTTACATGTGTATGGGCAACTCGCAACGGGTGAAATATTAGAAGAAACCCTGGTTGCGCTAATGCGCTTACCGCGTGGTGATACAAAAATTGATCAGGGCATTCTGCACGCCCTGGTTGATGACTTACAGCTTTACGCTTCTAGTGATCTATTATTCGATCCATTAAGCTTTGAAGCCAGTAGCCTATGGCAAAGTGACCAACCTGAGTGTTTAAAGGCTGTGAGCGACCTAAGTTGGCGTACCAGCGCTGATACACGTGAACGCCTGGAATTATTTGCACAACACCTTATTTCTAATGTATTAGAGAAAAATCATTACCCTGAACAGCTTCCTAAAACATCTTTGTTATTAAAGTACACGCATGACGTTGTATTGAAAGCCGTGAATCAATCGGCGCAAGATGAAATTAAAAACTTCACCGGTGCGCTTAATGGCCGGTTTGTTCCACCCGGGCCCAGTGGCGCACCCACACGCGGACGCCTGGATGTTTTACCGACCGGGCGAAATTTTTATTCGATTGATAACCGTGCCATACCTACACGAACTGCCTGGGACTTGGGTCAGCAATCAGCCGAGTTATTAGTCCAACGTTATATGCAAGAACACGGTGACTATCCACAGCAACTCGGAATCTCGGTGTGGGGCACTTCAACCATGCGCACCGGTGGTGATGATATTGCGCAAGCCTTTGCCTTAATGGGTGTGCAGCCTATATGGGCCGAAGCATCCAATCGTGTCGTTGATATTGAAATTATTCCAGCGATGCAATTGGGTCGACCGCGGGTTGATGTAACGTTAAGAATTTCAGGTTTCTTTCGCGACGCATTTCCGAATGTCGCTAAATTATTTGATACTGCAGTCAAAGCCCTGGCGAATTATGATGAGCCGGGTAATAGTAATACGATTCGACAACACATAAAAAATGACAAACAAAAATTAATTGAACAAGGTTGTGACGAACAACAGGCACAACAACAATCGCAGTGGCGGGTGTTTGGTTCAAAGCCCGGTGCCTATGGTGCAGGCTTGCAAGGTTTGATTGATGAGCGCGTATGGGATAACCCGGCGGATCTCGCCAAGGCTTATGTAAACTGGGGAGGTTATGTTTATTCACAGGATAATTTTGGTGGTGAAGCTTTTCAGGAATTCGAGCAGCGCCTAACCCAACTCGACGTGGTAGTGCAAAATCAGGATAATCGTGAACATGATATTTTAGACTCTGATGATTATTATCAATTTCAGGGTGGCATGACCAACGCGATACGAGTCTTAAAGGGTGAGATGCCCGAGGTCTATCACGGTGACCACTCCAATCCGGCTGCACCGAAAATTAAAACCTTGAAAGAAGAGTTAAATAAAGTTATTCGTTCACGGGTGGTGAATCCAAAGTGGATAACAGCAATGCAACAACACGGTTATAAAGGCGCATTCGAAATGGCCGCTTCGGTGGATTACCTGTTTGCCTATGATGCCACGACCGGTTTTATTGATGATTACCAATATGAAATGGTAAGTGATGCCCTATTACTGGACAAAACCAATAAACAATTTTTAAAACAGCATAATCTGCATGCGATGAAAGAAATGGCGGAACGATTACTTGAAGCACAACAACGTGGTTTGTGGCAGAATCCACAAGAGTATAAACAATCGATTACCGATGTATTATTGGAAATTGATGAAAGCCTGGAATCAAATTCAGAATCCTAACAACGTACTCTAACCATAATCTTATAAGACTCAACATGTATTCAGATATAGAAAAAGACGCTATTTACCGGGTGATTGCCGAGCGGCGTGATATGCGCCATTTTCTCAATACGCCGGTTGCAACAGAGACTTTAAATAAAATTTTTCAGGTTGCTAATCAGGCTCCCAGTGTTGGACTAATGCAACCGTGGCGTTTTATTCGCATCACCAATCCTTATATACGAAAGGATATTTATAAGATTGTTGATAAAGAAAGAATCCTCACTGCAAAAGCGCTCAATAAACGTGAAGATGAATTCATGAAACTTAAAGTTGAAGGTATTCTTGAATGTGGAGAATTGATTGTCGTTGCCTTACCCAATGATAGAGAACAACATATCTTCGGTCGGCGCACTATGCCACAAATGGATCTTGCATCAACCGCGTGTGCGATTCAAAACATGTGGTTAGCCGCACGTTCCGAAGGCATTGGAATGGGTTGGGTATCGATATTTGAACCCAATGAATTAGCAAGCTTACTGAACATGCCAGAGGGCAGTGAACCCATCGCAATATTATGCATTGGGCATGTTGATTCGTTCTATGAAGAGCCCATGTTAATCTCGGAAAAGTGGACAACTAAAACGGATGTTGAAAGTTTAATGTATGAAAATAGCTGGACTGAACCTGAATTGGAATTAGATAGCAATGATTAAACATGGCGGCAACATCGACGAAGCAGCCATTACGTATGGTATTGCTAAAGACGAGTGGCTGGATTTATCGACCGGCTTAAACCCGCATCCATGGAAATTAGAAAAATCCATTCCAGAAAGTTATTATCAAAACTTACCGCACCCTGATGCGGCTTTTTATAGTGTTGCCAGTCGTTATTATAAATCTAATAACTTACTTGCAGTTCCTGGTAGTCAGGCGGCGATTCAATCTATCCCACGTTTACTCAATAATAAAAAAGTCGCCTTGCCGGTACCAGGTTATGAAGAGCATTTATATCACTGGCAACAAAACCAGCATGAATGTATTACTTATAATCCTGATACGGTAAATTTAGTAGAGTGGGTAACACAGCATAAACCGGATGTGGTGGTTGTGATTAATCCCAATAACCCGTCGTGTCGTTTGCATGCTAAGCAAGCGTTACTTGATGTATTGAACTTGTTGGAAAAGTATAATGGCCTGTTAATTGTTGATGAAGCGTTTATAGATACTTATCCCGAAAAAAGCTTAATGGATATTGATTCCGATAACCTGATAGTTCTACGGTCTTTGGGCAAGTTTTTTGGTCTACCCGGTATTCGGGTTGGTTTTGTTAAAGCCGCTGAACACTGGCGCGAACAAATTGAAGAATATTTGGGCTCATGGGCGATGAATGGGCCGAGTTTGTGGCTGGCAACCGAATGCCTTGCGGATTTTAAATGGCAACAGAAAGCGCATAAGCAACTGAAATTTATGGCAATTTCACAAATGCAGTTTTTAGAAGAAATATTGTGTGGTGAGTCTTTAATTGAGCCTGTAAATTCAGCGTTAACCTCATCCGATTACTTCATGAGCTATCGCACAACACAGGAATTGGCGCGAGATATTAAAAATTTTTACGGCCAGCGTGGAATACTAGTCCGGTTAATCGATTTATCAGCTGCAAATCTCGACTATCAAGCCATTATTCGATTCGGTTTGTGTCCGCTGAATAACAATAAATCACAAGCGGGCGCTATGGAACGATTCCAGTCGACCAGTCGTGCGCTAAATCAATACCTTAGCTTATCGACAGAAACAATTTTATCACGACCCGTTTAACTATTACCTTTTCTCAGAGTCTGAATTCCTGTATCGTATACAACCTATTAATAGGGAGTTATTACAAGCCAACTGTAATCTAATTGGAATGTAATAAGTAAATGGGAAGTTAGGTACGAAGTCCATCTTTTAAGCCTACGCTGCCCCCGCAACGGTAATTGACACACTATGTGCCTTAAGCCCGGAACCTGCCCTGATAATGACTGCAGCTTTTTGGAATTATAAAGGCTGACCTACTTAAGATTTTATATCATCATCATTCGTACACGGGTGTGTGTACTAAGAGAGACAATCATGCAAACAACTAGCTTATCTACAACACGAACTTCTGCTTTAACTCTGTCAGCCGGTTTACAAATTACCGCAGCCATTATTTTAGGTGCAGTGTTACTCTATGGAGTCGGCTTTGCTTCTTCTGACGTAGCGCATAACGCCGCACACGATTCTCGTCATACCTTTGCTTTTCCTTGTCATTAATTTCGAACGAGCTTTTATAATCATTTTTTAAAATTTTCTGGTTTTAAAAAAGAATTTATCTTGTTTAACCTGTTAGATCATTTTATTAAAATGGAATGTAATCAGGTAAAAATTAATATTGGAATGGTTAAATGATTTTTAGGAATATTGTTTTCGCAGCTATTATGGTGGGTATTGTTTCCGGCCTGATTTATGGCGTGTTTCAACAAATACAACTCAGTCCGATAATTTATGCTGCTGAAAAGTTTGAAGTGAATAATGAAGCCGTAGATCGTCATGATCATAACTCCATTACTGAAATAGCCTGGTCTCCAGAAAATGGTGCTGAACGAGTTGTTTGGACACTGTTCGCCAATATATTAACTGGCATTAGTTTTGCGCTGGTAATGTTATCTCTAATGGCCGTTCATAATTTAAAATCAAACAAGCCAAAAGTAGATGCTGTGCAAGGCATAGGATGGGGTGCGGTTGGTTTGTTGGCGATTTTTGTTGCGCCAGCATTAATCGGCCTGCAGCCAGAAGTGCCAGGGACGATGGCATCCGCATTAGAGCATCGACAGACCTGGTGGCTATTTGCTGTTGTCGCTACCGTGTTAGGTGTTGCTGTTTTATATTATGCACCATTAAAATTAAAAGCTATTGGCTTAGCGATAATCCTGCTTCCGCAATTAACGGCTTCGTCTCTGCATGCACAACTAAGTTTTGAAAATACGGATCCTGTTGCCGTTGCCGCTTTAAATGAACTTGGCCACCAGTTTTTTTCGATGGCCGCTATTGGCACCGCTTTATTCTTTATTATTCTCGGTGCTGGCTCAGGGTTTGTCGTGAAAAAGTATATAAATCTGGAATCACAACCGGTATAAAATAGTGTGAAAAAAAATAACTACCCATTTACTGCTATTATCGGCCAACACAGTTTAAAAACTGCGTTACTGATTTCGTCTGTTGATCCAAGAATGGGTGGGGTATTAATCAGCGGGCCACGCGGTTCGGCAAAATCAACTATTGCGCGTAGCCTGGCTGATTTAATTCCAGGGCATGTATTTGTTAATTTGCCATTAGGCGCAAGTGAAGAAAAACTCATTGGAAGTTTAGATCTGGATAAAGCCTTAAGTAATAATGAAGTAGTCTTCTCAGACGGCTTGTTAGCAAAAGCACACCAGGGTGTTTTGTATGTCGATGAAGTCAATCTATTAGCTGACCATTTAGTGGACGTATTATTAGATACTGCGGTATCAGGTGTTAATCAAATAGAGCGTGATGGTATTAGCCATCAACATGCAGCAGAGTTTTTATTAATCGGCACAATGAATCCGGATGAAGGTGAGTTACGGCCCCAGTTGCTGGATCGTTTTGGTTTAATGGTAAGTTTAAACAATCAGTATGCGATTGAAGAACGTCAACAAATTATGCAGCACCGATTAGCTTTTGATGAACACACAGAACAGTTTTGTGAACAGTTCAAAGAACAACAACTGAACATCATTGCGCAAATAGAATCGGCAAAGAAAAATTTACCCAAGGTTGTTGTGTCGCAAAAAATACAAACGCTGATTGCTGAAATCTGCAGTGCTGCCAATGCGGAAGGCTTACGTGCCGATATCACCTTATATCGGGCCGCACGTGCTTATGCTGCTTTGCAGCAACGAAATGAAGTTATAGCTGAAGATGTTGATGGAGTAAAAGAATTTGTACTGGCGCACCGTCGCAATGCGATTTCGCCAAATACTAAAAATACTTCAAGTGACTCTCAAGATCACAAGCCCAAAAATAACCAGTCTGAAGAGAGCCAGTCTCGAAATACTACAGCGCAATCTCCTCAACAGGATTCTAACGGTTCTTCCATTCAAGGAAGCTGGGGAGAAATGCAGGCGCAAACGGTTCCTGTTGGGACGAATGTTGATTTGCCTGAATTGAAATCTGTATCGAATCAAAAAAAAAAGCCAGCCTAAAATACATTAATAAAAATCCGGTAGCAAGTTCTGCACGAAGCTATTCCGGGAATAGTTTTAATCGACGTTTTGTTCGGCCGGCAAGCAGGACTGATTCAGTTAAAAAAATTCATTGGTTCGCTTCACTCGCATCTAGTACGCGAAAGTTACACTTTTTAAGACCAATTAAGAAACAGAATGAATTAAGTATTATTTTATTAGATACCTCGGCATCGACATTGAGCAAAAACAGTTTGATGAATGCTAAAGGTGCTATACACAAACTGGCTCAAGCAGCCTATTTTAAACGACAATCTTTGTGTTTAATGACCTTTGGTAATGCGCACATTGAAACTGCATTGCATCCACAGCGGGCACCAAAAAATATACTGCCACTCCTGGAAAGTATCGGCGCAGGTGGTGGTACGCCATTACGCAAGGCGTTAGTACAAGTCAGTGAATTTATTAACCAACAATCATATCAATATGAAAAGTGTAAGTTGTACTTGTTTACTGATGGCCGTACGCGTGAGTCTATCGGTACGTTAACGATTGGATGTGATGTAATGTTGGTTGATACAGAAAACTCGACTGTTAAGCTGGGTTTAGGTAAAGAATTAGCCCATAGCTTGAAGGCTCAATACGTGCATTTATAAAAACGATATTGGATTTTTTTAAATTAACTTATTGGAATTAAAATGACTACTGAAGAAAATTTATCGGTTGAAGAAAAACACCAGAAAAAAATGGAGAAGAAGAAAAAGATAGTCGATGAGCGTATCGCCAGGTCTACCGAAGAGCGGGGTGTGTTGATCTTGTTAAAAGGCAATGGCAAGGGCAAGAGTTCGTCAGCCTTTGGAACCATGGCCCGTTCACTGGGACATGGCCAAAAAGCAGGGGTTATTCAATTTATAAAAGGCCGCCAGGAAACCGGCGAGCATGTGTTCTTTAAAGATCATCCTATGGTGGACTTTCATGTCATGGGGCATGGCTTCACCTGGGAGACACAGGATATTAATCAGGACATTGCTGCCGCTAAAAAAGCCTGGGATATTGCCAAAAAAATGTTACAGGACGAAACTTATAATATTCTTATCTTCGATGAGCTTTCTTATATGTTTAAGTATAAATATCTTGATGTTGATGAATGCGTGAAAGATCTTATTGCAAGACCAAAAAATCAAAACGTAATGATTACCGGACGGACAATGCATAAGGCATTACAAAAAATTGCCGATACCATAAGTGACGTGCAGGATGTACAGCATGCCTTTCGTCTGGGGGTAAAAGCACAACCCGGTATTGAATGGTAATGCTTGAGCTTACTTATGAATAATCTACAACAATCTAAAAGCCAGAACGTTGCAATGTGTCCGGCACTCTTTTTTTGTGCACCGGCTTCGGGACAAGGTAAAACAACGATCACTGCGGGCATTGCCCGCTACCATAAGAATAAAGGGCTGGATGTGCGGGTCTTTAAAACAGGCCCGGATTATTTAGATCCACTTATTTTAGCGCAAGCTTCAGGCAATCCTGTCACCCAGCTTGATTTATGGATGGTTGGCACCGAAACCTGTAAACACTATCTATATGAAGCGGCACTTGAGGCAGATTTAGTTTTAATCGAAGGTGTCATGGGTATGTTTGATGGCAACCCGAGTGGCGCGGATATGGCGCAATACTTTGGTATTCCGGTTGTCGCCATTATTGATGCCCGCGCAATGGCACAAACCTTCGGCGCAGTGGCTTATGGACTCGCAACCTATGAACCGGTGTTTAATTATCAGGATAATAACTGTTGTAACTTAAAATTTGCAGGTGTGATCGCCAACAAGGTGGGTAGTGAACGGCATGCGGAGTTAATTGCTGATTCGATGCCTGAAAATGTAGCGTTACTCGCTTGCTTACAACGTGACGATACCCTGACGTTGCCCGAACGCCATCTCGGCTTAGTCTTTCCTCATGAAGTTGCCGATATCGACCAACGGCTGGATGCAATTGCAAAGGTTATTGGTACAACGAATTTATGTTCATTACCTGACAAAGTTGAATTCCAGCCAGCGGAGATCGACCCGTATCCTGCTGAACTCATTAATGGGAAATTAGCCGGAAAAAAAATCGGTATTGCCAGAGATGACGCATTTACATTCATCTATACAGCAAATGAGCGCTTTTTGCATCAAATGGGTGCTGAATTGATTTACTTTTCACCACTTAAGGATAAAACCTTACCCGATGTTGATGCGTTATGGTTTCCTGGTGGTTATCCCGAACTGCATATGAAAACACTACAAAATAATGTCAGTATGAAAGCAAGTATTGAAGGTTTTTTTAACGCGGGAAATAAAATTTTGGCAGAATGTGGTGGAATGTTGTATTTACAAAATACGCTCACTAATTTGAATGGTCAGAAATTTGATATGGTCGGTATTATTCCTGGTGATGGTGTCATGCGTGATCGTGGCGGTTGCCAGGGTATGCAATACGCTCCTATATTAGGAAACGATAATCCAGCGGGAGAAGTTAAAGCCCATGCCCATCATCGTTCGCGCTCGGAAAATACCTTGGAAGCTATTGCTTTTGGGCGCCGCTTACGCCATCCCGCACCCGGTGAAGCTATTGTAAGCTCAAAGGGCTTGTTGGCAACCTATTTACACTTGTACTTTTCGTCCAATCCAGAAGCTATCATAGAGATATTTACCTAAGGTGATTACATCTTAAGCTGTTCTAAAACCCTATCGGGATCTTCTTCTGAAACCGTATATAGATATGCCTTTGACTTCACAAAATAACTGTTATACTAAATAAAATCATGTATATAGAAGCCAAACTGACATATGTATAAGCTAACCATTCGCGATAATAAAAATAAACTTGATGAAATGTATGTTTCGCATGAAACATTAAAAATTGGCCGCAGCGCGGATAATGACATACGTCTGGATGATGCAACAGTGAGTAGCCATCATGCTGAAATTATCCAGTCTTCAACAGAAGTGTTTATACGAGACTGTGGGAGTACCAATGGCACCTACGTTAATGGCGATGCTGTTAATAAACATAAATTAAACGATGATGATGTCATTGTTGTTGGAAAATTAACCATTTCTTTCTTTGCTGATAATGCTGAACCTTTGACCGATGACGTTGACCCCACCACAACAATAAGTCGTGGTGAAATGCAACATTTATTGGAACGAATCGAGCAACTTAAATCCGGAAAGACAGCCTCTACTACGGTTTCAAGAAAACTGAACTGGATTGCGCAAAATGAAGATGGCGTATGGTGGGGCTTTGAGATTGAACCTGTCATTGGGGAGAGTGTGTGGGAAAACCAGAATAATGGTATGAAAATACTGTTAAAAGAAGAAACAAGTAATAAAAACTGGAAAGATACCCTTCAAAAATTATAACTTTTGCCGTTAACCCATTAATACATAATTAAGCCTGGAAGATTGACTATGGGGTTGTTGGACGATTTACGCAAACAAAGTACTGATTTAAAAAATTCTCATGCAAATGACGCAGCGAGACAGGCTGAGTTATTAGAATTCTACAAAACAAAAATACATCCTGCGATGACATCGATTTACACGCATGTCAACGAACTTATTGAACATTTAAACTTTGTAAAGCCAACCATCACTGCGCCGTATACACTAACCGCATCCGCGATTAAACGTAATTTAAAACAAAGTGGTTATAAAATCGTAACGGACAGTTCGGATGAAATGAAGCAAATCATCTTAACCTTTCATTGCTCCGATGAAGAAAATGTTGAGTTTGAAGTTGATAATAAAAAGAACATTGAAAAACATATAGAATATTTACAACGTTATAACCTTCAATTTACTACTCAGAAATACAAGGACGATTTACATGAAGTGTCCTTTGCAAAATTCAATCTTCAGAGTAGAGTTAAAGTCACTATCGTTATTGAAGGCGATATTCAGAATTCATGTATCCACCTTAAATTTAATAACTTTCAGGATTTAGGCTTGTTAAAGCGAGATATACAGGCCGCGCAAGTCACTGATGAATTTCTCGATGAGATGGGTAAATATCTTATTCGTGAATCGTATAATTTTATGAAACTGGATTTACCGAAACATGACAAAAAACGTCTGCAACAAAAAATTCGTCAGGAAGAAATGCGTCGCAAACTGGAAATGCTCGAAATCGAGAAAAAACAAAAAGAGCTAGATGCTGAAGAAGCAAGAAAGAAGAAAAAATTGTTTGGCTTTTTAGACAAAGGCAATAAATAGTTTAGCTTTCAGTCCAGAATGCGATCCAATTACACGACCTGTCGCTCGCAATGACTTGATTTGATACAAAACCGAGTCTATCTATTCAAGAATGTAGAGTGTCGTATCAATAAATAACTAACTTTCCATTTACACTCAATCACGTTGGTTAGCGTTTGTATTGGCTCAAATTTGTCCCAGGAGCGCAGCGTTTTAAACGCAGTGAATTCAGCGGAGTATCAAATATTAACTAGATTAAATCGGTTCAAAAGTAAACTTACCACTATATCTAAATAACAAACCGAACAATGGATGTTTAATGATCATCTTCATTGAAAAGTTTTCATCATCCAATGGACGCTCTTCGATATAGGCCTTGCCAAATATCCAATTCAATGGGATTGGAATATTTACTCCGAATATTTTCCATACATAGCCATTATCTCGAAAGATAAGCGCATCTTCTTCAGCTGTGACTAATAGTTTTAAACCAACACCAAAGCGTACATATTCTATAACTTCATTACCTGCTTGCTGTTCCATATGCGATTTAAAGTGGAAATTTTTAGTAGGCGTTAATTTAAATACTCTATCCCAATAGAGATTTGAATTTTCAAGGCTTGAGTTGTAGTGAACGTCAATGGGTACATTCTTTTTATTATAGGGAACAATGGCTCCGAATAATAAACCGAAGGGTATGAGGAGCTTGGCTATTGTTGAATGATAAATTTCATCCATTTCACCTTTAACACAAATGTAATCATCAGAGTAAGGTTTAAGGAAGTAATGATTTTGAATAACTTTACCCAGATTGTCCCATTGCGAACCAAGAATTTGTTTGAATATTGGGTCTTGTTGTTTACTCATGTTAATGCCTCTTGTACTTAGCTTAAAAATTTCAAATAAAACGACTCATTAAATCACCCGTTGGAAGCATGCATCTTTTGCGTTTACCTCTTATCTTATATCGATTTTTTGCTATTACGTCATAACAACTGTCACGAATAATCCTGGGTATCACTTTCAAAATTCTGGCTGCTGGCCATGGCCATGGTAGATAGCTGGCGATTTTTAAAATGGCATCCGATTTATAATAAGGTTGGCCATAATCGATATAGACTAATGATTCATAATCATCGGTTGGTAAGTCATATAACTGCAATAAGGTCTTTCCTTTCGGTGACTGGACTGTTGAGAACTTAAACAGACCTTCTTTGTCTCGTTTGTAGATAAACATCAATGAGGCTGAGCAGAAATTACAAACACCATCAAAAATAATAATGCGGCTTTTATTGTGTAGTATAGTTTGTGACATAGATATACTCCTAAAATAGTACCGGTTTGTTCGTCATAAGAAAAAAAACTGAAACGATGGCTAAAAAGGCCGGTACGCCTAACCAAAACCAAACAGTAGCCTGTTTCCAATATAGAGCAGGTAAGGCTGATTGTGATGCGGCGGATTGGCTTGATGAATTACGCATTTGTATCTGTAACCAAACAACAGGCAACCAACATGCACCTGCTATGAGATACAAAGTAATTGAGACCAGTAGCCAGGATTCAGTTAGTGAATAGCCCACCATCGAAGCCAGCAAAAAACCCGATATGGGTTGAATAATAATGGTTGGAGTTGTGAATAACCAATCTGCTAAAACCACATTTTTATTAGTATAAGCGATGGTATCTATATTATGGGTTTTATCCGCCATGTACTTATAAAAAGCACTTCCCAGTCCTGTACCAAAGAGTAGGGTGGAGCTTATAATATGAATCCATTTAATTATAAGAAATTCCATTATTTATCCTCCAGCGAAATCATTATTAAGATAGCCACAAGAAGCGGTATGTTCTTACTAACAGGGCCAAAAGGATGCGCCCATTGCTCGACTAAAAATAATGAAATTAATATGGTATAGCCGACTATCAATGCTATTTGGAATTTTCCAATCGTTTTCACATGATAATTAACTAATATCGTTAAACCGATAATGAAATCAAGTATTCCTGCGGAATAAAGAATGAATTGATTCCACGGCGATGTAATGCCTACTTGCTCTAGTAGATTAAAACTAGCTTCAACTGGATAGATGAATAGAGATACAAATCCAGTGTATAACCAGACAAAGGCAATACTTAACTTGAGTAAAGGACGCAACCACATTAATTTTGCATGCCAAAGATCGGCTTGTTGAGCCGGGTTTTTATTTAACGATTCAGTGATACTGATAGGTGTAAAACCCAAAGTGTGAATAAAAGGTGACACGTCATGTGTATTGCCCTTATTGAGCATTTTTATGGATTCAGGTGTAACTAAGTTTTTAGGAATGAATTGTGTAAACCATGCCATTAGCATTGCGATATTGAATGGCACACTAATAAACCGGTATTTTTTTAAACCTAGCCACTGTTTTAGCTGTGTATATAATTCTTTGATTGTGATTGAAGTCGGGCCAACTAATGGTATCTTAATCTTTGTTGCAGCCGCATCACGAATTAATTGATTGATAGCTAAACATACATCGTTAATATGAATAGGCTGTATTGCTTGATTACCTGTATCGATGATGGGGGTTACAGGAAGGGCTGCCATAGTTGTAAATAGCGACATACTTTTTGCACCTGTACCATAGACGATAGAGGGCATCACAATGATCCAGTTTAGATCAAGCGTCATTAAGTAATCATCAGCGGATTTTTTAGAAAGATGGTAATGACTAAAAGCAGTCTCATCAGCACCCAGCGCTGAAACCTGAATGACTTTAGAAATTCCCATCTGTTCACATGCTTTGAATAGAGCAATAGGGGTGTCACGATGAAGCCGGTTAAAATTTTGCTGTTTCGTTTCTTTTATAATTCCCACGGCATTAATAACGACATCAATATTTCGTAATCGTGGTAGCCAGTCATCTACATGTGTATCGCGATTGAAATCACAATGAATAACATCAATGAAAGGGTAGTCTTGAGTATAGGTAGTTGAATCACGAACACATGCGCTAATCTGATGACCTTGTTCCATCAAGGCACTTACAAGGTGTTGTCCTATAAATCCATTTGCTCCTGTTATCAGAATACGCATAGTGCTTAAGCCTTCGCGATAGTATTCGTTGAACTGTTTTGCTGATGTAACTCAGCACGTGCGAGTTCTAATGTGGTATTAATTGCGCGATATATAATCCGACCAACAAAAGCGAGACCAATTAATTCCCCCACCAGAGTCTGCAGTAATGTTTGTTTAAGCACATACGCTAGATGCATAATTGATTGGTCATTTGTACTCAGACCTGCAAAAAATATAACAATGACCAATGGCGAGAAGACCATCATGAGTTGCGTAAAGCGTACCCAAAATTCTGCGCTGTGCTCCGTACCACAGGTGTCTTTTAATACATCTTTCAAGTAAGGCTTTATAAGCGACAGTACAAAAATACTTATAGAAAGAGCGATAATCAGCTGTAATCCAAAAAGTGATAATTCATTCATAGTAAAGTCCTCTGTTGTGTTGTCGTTTCAGTTGTTTCTGTATAGACAGAAACAACCAGGTAAAAAAATGCCTACTTCTTATTACGGGTTAAAAAGCTCGTTATTTTAGCGCCGGTTTTCATTAGCTTTGTCAGTGTCGGTGTTGGAACATTCTTCATTTGGTCGTACCAATTACTCATCATTTCCATAAACTCTAAGGTATCTTCAATACGTTGTTTAACGACAGTAGAGGTTTTTTTGTCGTCACCGCTTTCCATCACACACTGACGTAACATCGTAATGGTTGGATCGATTTCACGTTTTTTGCGTTCGTTCATGATAATGCGGGTAATCTCCCACAAGTCTTTGTGTGAGTTAAAGTGATCTCGACGATCACCCAAGACGTGCACCGTTGTAACAAGGCCCCAGGATTGAAGCTCTTTGATACTATTACTTACATTGGAGCGGGCAACACCTAATGTTTCAGTGATACTTTCTGCATCCATTGGCTCTTCTGATAGATAAAGCAAGGCATGTATTTGGGCTACTGTTCGGTTAACCCCCCAGCGTGTACCCATTTCACCCCAGTGAAGGATAAACTTTTCCATTGTGTCTGTTAGTTTCATTATCGGCCTGATTTCATTTATTTCTGTCACTACAGAAATTAGTAAAATAATGATGGTGTGTCAAGTTATTTCTAAAAACTAAAAGTATACTAGTTGAAAATGGCTTTCCAGAGCCGATTAGAACTACTGTCATCTTCCATCGGAAGGCGTAAACGATCCTGTTTAGAATCAATGTTTTACATACTAATCTTTTTACATCCAATTACTTAATATCATGCTCATTCACGTTGGCCCAATACGAATATTGGGGCGAAGTTTCCCAGGAACACATCAGTGAAATGTAGCGATTCCTGAATACCGAGTGTTTTCAGATAATTAACATACCCTAAAAGATAAGTTATGTATGGAGTAGACTGCTTATTATAACATGTTATAATAAATGTGAGCGGCAACAAATTGTGATTAAAAGTGAGGATCTATGCCTTTTTCGGCTGAAATGTACATGGCGATAATAGCGGTATTAATTGCGGGTGTTTTGCGTGGTTTTTCCGGTTTTGGAGCAGGAATGGTGCTGGTACCTAGTTTGAGTTTGTTATATAGCCCGATAATAGCGGTTGTTACTGTCGTGCTTTTGGAAATTATTCCATCAATTCAGTTATTACCCAATGCTATTTCTAAATGTGAATGGCGTTCTGTGATGCCTATGTCTTTAGCTGCGGTTATAACGATCCCATTAGGTTCTTTTATACTGGTGTATACGGATGCGATGGTTATGCGAACTAGTATTTCAATTCTCGTGCTACTTTGCGTTGTGGTTTTAGCAACGGGTTGGCGTTATAAAGGGGAATATACTTTGCGAGAATCGTCAGCAACCGGTTTTACGAGTGGCTTGATCGGTGGTGCAACAAGTTTAGGTGGCTTACCTGTTATTTTATATTATTTATCGGGTAAAAATACTACGGCAGTGACGCGCGCCAGTATTGTTGTTTTCCTTGTTGTTACAACGTTGGTATCAGTTGTGACATATCTAAGTCATGGCATTGTGACATCCGACGTTGTGTTACGTACAGCATGGTTAGCACCGTTTTTTATGGTTGCCATTTGGATTGGTGGGAATTTATTTGGCAAAGTATCCGAATCTTTTTTCAGGTCCGTAACATTACTCGTTGTAGGTAGTGTTGGCGTGGCAATGTTGTTAGCATAATATTACTCTAGCTAGCTAACATTTATTTAAATAAAACGTATGTTAAACGAAAATGAAGGAGTAGGCACAATGGAACTACATGACTTAATAAATAAATCGTATGATCTACATGAACAACTAAAAACGCTGCAAGCACAAGAAGTTGGAGTAAAAAAACAAATCGAAACGCTTGGTGCTGAGATTAAAATCAAGCTAGATGAAAGAGGGGAAGATTATGAAAATCTTTCTGAACAGGATTTTCAGCTACTCATGGCGAACCTGAGTGATCCAATGCAAGTTACGGTTGAGGTTGTTTATGCAACCAAAGATGAACAGATTATCAATGAGGTACAGTTGTCACGTGGCGCAACTATTGAAGATGGTATTGTCTTATCCGGTATATTGGATAAGTGTACGGATATAAAGCTCCATGATAATAAAGTTGGTATTCATGGTGTGATAAAATCACTTACACAATTAGTATCAGACGGTGATCGTATCGAAATATATCGTCCTGTTACAGCCTCTGTTACGAACTCTCCAACAAATTAGTATTATTTCTATAGTATTACAACGATTCTCCTCAAAAATTTCCGTCTTAAATAATCCTAAATCATTAACCACTAATCTTTAGTACCTGTTGTACTTGTATTAGAATTTTTTTTATTGCTTAGATTAAAGTTTTTTTATGGTGCACTAAATTTAGTGATGCACTAAAACGATACATTTTATCGTGGTGTAAAATTTAAATTAACGTTAGAACAACTTGAATATTCGTTATATAAAATAATGGTTTACCTCTAGATAAGTTACTTTTTACTCGTTATGGCATGAGAGATGCAATTATATAACTGTGTGGTAATGACAGGTTATAACAAGCTCTTAAAGCAATGTATAACAATAGTTAATTAAATCTTAGTAATGGAGAGGTAGCAATGAAAGAAGCATATAAGTTGGTCGCAGCTCTCACAATAACACTTGGTGTTTCAAGTGCTGTTAGTGCAGAGACTATTCGAATAGCAGTAGGGCACCAGAGTAAGTGTACTGATACCTACTCTGCCGGAATTATTCTTAAGGAACTGAAACTTATTCAAAAGTATTTGCCGAAAGAAGGCAAATACAAAGACGCTAAATATGAGTTTGACTGGAAAGATTATACTTCAGGATCTCCAATTACTAATCAGATGATGGCCAACAAACTGGATTTTGGTGTAATGGGTGATTATCCATTAATTGTTAATGGTGCAAAATTTCAGGCAACGAAAAGTTTAGAAACGTTGTATGTCTCAGGTACGGGTTATAACCAAAGAGGTTCAGGTAATGCGATTGTTGTACCGGTTAATTCGAGTGTGCAAACACTTGCTGACCTTAAAGGTAAAGAGATATCTGTACCTGTTGGTAGTGCAGCATGGGGTATGACACTTAAGGCGTTACAAGATGCTGGCATTAGAAAAGATGTAATAATAAAAAATCAGAGCCCACCAGTCGGTGCTGCGAATATTGCACAAAATAAAATTGCGGCACATGGTGATTTTTGTCCTTGGTCCGAAATTATGGAATTCCGTGGTACTGGACGAAAAATATTTGATGGCAGTGAAGCCGGCGTCGCTTATTTACACGGTGTCGTGGTGCGTAAGGACTATGCCGAAAAATATCCTGAAGTTGTAGTCGCTTTCCTCAAAGCTGTAATAGAAGCGGGCGAATGGGTGCGCAAAGACCCGGTAGTGGCAGCAACCAAACTTGAAAAATGGACTGGCGTGGAACGAGAAGTTCAGTATCTGTACTTTAGTAAAGGGGGAGCATTAACGCTTGATCCAACTCTTAAAGAGGAATGGGTCGATGCGCTGAAGATTGATCATAAAGTATTGGTAAAGGAAAAAGCAATTCCTCCATTGGATTTCAGTAAATGGATTTACGATGGTTACATTCGAAAAGCCTACAGTGAACTTGGTCTGGATTATGAGAAAGACCTGGGTTACACCCGCGTTGCTAAAACTGAAAACATGAAGCTTCCTCCTGCTGAAATATGGCATAAGGATAAAGGTATTATCACTTACGAAACAGTTGCGGCAATGGTTAAGGATTCGGTGAACTTTAAAAAACAAGGAATGTTACGTGCTTCGTATGTTTATGACAACACGACTGGCTTGAAGATCTTTGGAAAAACGGCAACGTATGTAAAAGGTAAAGATGGTGTGATCACTACCTTTATGAGAAAAGCCGATGCTGAAAAATTCTCAGCCTCTAAAGGTGGGGAAGTTTTATCAGCAAAGACTTTCACACTAAACAAGGACAAACTGGAATTGGTTTTGGCTGATTAAGATAAATAAAAATACGGTCGGTATTAAACTGCCGACCGTTTATTTAAGTAATTTAACTATTTTAATAGGCGGAGACCACGATGAGTTTTGAATCGGTAAATACTATAAAAAGTCTTGATGCGGCGATTGAAACTGAAGCAGTTGCAGCAAGTGGTAACGATACTGCTTTAAATAAATCTGCTGAACCTATGAGTAATAACAGTGTAACAAGATTTCCTGTAGAAACTCGGTACTCAAGAAAAAATATTCTTTCCGGTTTTAAAGCGTTGCCCTGGGTGAGTTTTTTTATCGGTGCTCTTGCAGTTATAGGTGCATTGATTGTCTGGCAGTTATTGTCTTTTTATCAAGTCAAGTTTATTCTTAGTTTTGAAAATATCCCTACGCCGCTTATTGTTGGTGAACAATTTCTTAAGCTCGTTGGTACGGAAGAATTTTATAAGCATATCGGTGCGAGTTTGCAACGAATCGGTATCGCCTTCTTTATGGCATCACTCCTCGGTGTTGTTATTGGAATATTTATGGGGCGTTCGCGTATTTTTCGAGTGATCATGCTTCCGTATATCGAAATTCTAAGACCGATTCCTGCTGTGGCATGGATTCCTCTTGCTATATTAATGATGCCAACAGAAGAATCGAGCATTATCTATATTACTTTTCTAGGTGCATTTTTCCCGGTAGTTCTTAATACTGTGCATGGCGTTGAGCAGACGCCCGATTCACTTGTAAGAGCAGCAGAATCTTTAGGTGCCGGAAAACGTGCGATTATGTGGCATGTAATTCTACCCGGTGCATTACCTAGCATCATGGCAGGGCTTGCCATTGGTATGGGTGTGGCATGGTTTTCTTTATTGGCTGGCGAAATTATTAGTGGTCAATACGGTATAGGCTACTTTACCTGGAATTCTTATACCCTGGTTGAATACCCCAATATTATTATCGGTATGTTAACCATTGGCGGTCTCGGTACATTATCAACCTGGTTGGTAAAAAAAGCATCTATCCCCGCACTTCGTTGGCAGGAGCATAACGACTAATGGCAACGTACTTTAAATTATTGGTCAAAGCTATAAAGCAGCGTTGGGATATTTTGTTACTGACAAGTTTTGGATTCCTTATTTTATATTATATCGGTTTACTACTCGTGACGATGATTCGATTTGGCGAAATTCCAAACTATGTTGAATTTTATGACGTTCTGGCAACATACCAATTGATCTTTGAAGGTACTCCTTCGTTTCAGGACACACTACCAATACTTATAGCTGAACCATGGTTTGAAACAGGATATAAAAATCCTAATTACTATGGCGTTGCGACATGGAGTTTCATGTTGATTCCACCAAAAATGTTACTGGTATTTGTTATGGGACTATTGCTGGGAGTTTTTGCGGTACTGATTAGCTACTCGCGTAAGGTTGCGTGTACAGTAAAAACTGACAAACGTCTTGTTGCAGCAGCAAGTATGGGTTCGGTACTCATTAGTTTAACCAGTGCAACATTAACCTGGGTTGTTTGTTGCGCCACTCCATCCTGGGTTGTTGCACTCGCTATGTTGGGTATGAGTTCTTCATTGGCACTTTGGCTCGAACCCATGGGTAGTTTTTTATCGGTAGGGGGGTTGGTATTAATGATGTGGATTATTGTTATTCAACTAAAAAAACTTGGAAAAATAGAAAATGAAGTATTTACATAACTTAACAATCCAGGTTGATAGCCGGTATAGGTGAAAAAATGAATGAGTCTGTAAACGTGATGAAAAAACATAAAGACATTACTCTAGATCGGGATGTGGAATTACCTTCGTTAGGTGCAACCCGCACACAAAAAAATCCTGTTTTAAAAGGTCATATCGTCATTGATGATGTGAGTGTCATTTTTGGAAAGAACGTAGTCGCAGTGGAAAATGCATCGCTAGAAATAATGCCAGGAGAATTTGTTTGTCTGCTTGGACCTTCAGGATGTGGAAAATCAACACTTATGAATACGGTAGCCTCTTTTGTTAAGCCGACTAAAGGTACCGTGTCGTTGGACGGTGAAAAAGTTACAAAACCAGGCCTGGATCGCGGCATGGTATTTCAGCAGCATTCATTATTTCCATGGAAAAGTGTTTGCGACAATGTGGCTTTTGGTCCCTTGATGGCCAATAAAGGGAAAGACGAAGCACGCAGTATTGCACGAAGTTTTATAGAA
>Ga0316206_1000779_pt1 | contig 35872 bp, 65 predicted proteins | sample 6monthpyrite_MG_FD_204942 | JGI IMG/M metagenome (GOLD analysis project Ga0316206, IMG submission 204942) | Microbial mat bacterial communities from mineral coupon in-situ incubated in ocean water Damariscotta River, Maine, United States -... | ecosystem: Environmental > Aquatic > Marine >...
ACCTCAGAGGCACTTGCGTGACGGAACTGCCCGACAATCTCAGCGTCGGCGGGTCTCTTTACCTCAGAGGCACTTGCGTGACGGAACTGCCCGACAATCTCAGCGTCGGCGGGTCTCTTTACCTCAGAGGCACTTGCGTGACGGAACTGCCCGACAATCTCAGCGTCGGCGGGTCTCTTTACCTCGAAGGCACTGGCGTGACGGAACTGCCCGACAATCTCAGCGTCGGCGGGTCTCTTTACCTCGAAGGCACTGGCGTGGCGGAACTGCTCAAAGATGATCGGGGCTATAGGCTTCATCGCGCCGGTGAGCGTTACATTGCCGGGCGCAGAAATTTCTCAGCCAGTGAGGCGTTGGGCCATTGGGGCGCGGGTTCTTACCCAGACCGCGAACGTGGCGATGCTTTTGTCGCAGCGGTCCGGAAGGAGGAAGCGCGCAGAACCGGGGGGGCATCCCAATGAGCATGAGCGCCAACCTGCACCGCCCCACATCAGTCAAGGCACACCCCATGCCCGGCCAAAAAAACTATTCACTGACTATTGAGTCGGATAACGGAGATTACATTTCGATCTTCTGTCCGCCTGCAATCGCCAAGGCCATGGCCGGCGCGTTTCGCTGCGCAAAGGATGGTGGCGAGATGGCCGAAACCCTCATGGCCGTCATTGATTGCGCAGGTGATTTTCCCGGCTCTGAGGACAGCATCATCGATGCGACGGACCTGTTGGAGCGCGTGCAGGCCCATCTGGATCACTGCGAGGACCACGCCGCAGAACAAGCGTCCGCAGATCCGTATGACCGGCGCTGCGATGAAGCGAAGGAAAACGCATGATCCGCGTTCATCTGGGAAGCCTGATCGGATGCATCTTCATCGCAATTACCATGTTCGCAATTCTTCTGGTGACGGCATGAACGCATGGCCCAGAATGGCAGACCTTGAGGGCACCAAGGCTCAGCGCGACCAAGCAGATGTCGCCCGAGAAATGGCGCTTGAGGGAATGCGAGGCCTTGGGTTTGAAGCCTGCTGCGATCTTTTCGCGGAGCATGTTCTTGGCCGTCCAGACGCCGAGCCGGACGCTGTTATCGCCTTTGGTGATCATCTTGGGCGCGCCGGATGGATGGAGCGCAGAATAGCGGCTCCGGTCGCTGGCGGGTCGGGCGGTCTCTCCCCCGTCTGGCCCGCAGAATGAAACGAGGACGACGAAATGCTTTTCAATCGAATAATTCGCGCACCCCCGCGCGATATGAAATTCACCGAGCGCCCTCATCTCTTGCGCACCAAAGGGGTCTTTGATCAGCCTGAACAGGGACCGTACCGCTGCGTTCTGGTCGCAGTATGGACGAAATAATACGTAGAAAGAGATACTTAGAGTGACCTGGGCACGTCTGAAAACTGCCCGCCGAATAAAACAATGAAAGGAAAAACAATGACCGACGCAATGAAAGAGATGCCCAAATACCAAAGCCACAAGAAGGTTTGGGCGCTGAAAATTGCCAGACTGTCTGACACCGGCTCACCGGACCAAGAAAGCGACGGATCTCTGCTGATGACCTCAGACGACGAAGGTTACGGGCCTATCAGGTTGGACCGGGATTATGTGCAAAAGCACAGCCCGAGGGTCGGAGGGTATTACGTTGTTTATGAAGATGGCTACGAGTCATTTTCCCCGGCGCACGCTTTTGAAGGTGGATACACACGTATCTGATTCCACGTCTGGCCCGTAGAATGAAAGGAGGAACTGCAATGACCATAGACACCAAAGAAGCCCGCGCGCTAGTGGAGCGTCTATGTCTCGTGGAAGTTGCGAGGCTAGAAGCTGATCTCATGGACGAAGCCGCTGCCGCCCTCACCGCTGCGCTGGACGAGGTGGAGAGGCTGCGGGAGGCAGCGACTCAGGCATCTGTAGCGATCAACCAAGCAGAATACGAAGTAGCGTGGCAGGCCCTTAAAGTCGCCTTGAAAGGGACCGACCAATGACCGACTTATACGACGAGATCGACTACCTAGGCACCCCCGAAAGTAGCGACGAGGCCATGACCGAAACTGTCAAGGAAATTATTGACCGGCTTTCCGCCGAAGAGCGAGGGCAACGACTACTGGTGGCCGCCCTTTCTACCTGCGCGACCGGGCGGAAAACAGCATCATCTTCTTTGTGCGATGAAGCAGCAAAGCAATTGTCCGCATTATGGGCTGCCCGTGACACGATGGAAGCCGAGGTGGAGAGGCTGCTGGACGTTCTTGGCCAACTGGAGAAGCAAGCATCTGAAACGTCTCGGCGTGGTGCAGTCATAGGCCCCCACTGGACGCGCCTGACAACCGCTATTCTCTACGCCCGTGCCGCCCTGAAAGGAGCCGACCAATGACTGATATGCGCGAAGGGCTGGCGTTTACCTTGTGGAAAAACGATGCCGCCCGCGTCGCGCCAAATGTGGCGCGAAACCGCAACCCTGACGCGTTCCTTGCAGAAGCGGACGCCACTAGAAACCATTGGCTACACCACGCAGATGCCGTTATCGCCACCCTGCCGTTAATGGTGGAGCAGTTGGAGTGGGTCGATGTCTATCGCAATGGGTGCCGCTTCGAAACTAGTTGGGGCATTCCGCCAATATGCCTTGTAGAGGATGGAACATTTTACTGGAAGGGTGGAAATTACAAATACGCGGAAGACGCCATGGTCCCCGCTAACGTAATGCACCGCGCACAGATCATGGACGCATTCGGACTGCCGAAACAGGAGGCTCAGAATGACTAGCGTAGAAAATCCATGCCGCAATTGCGGGGTGACGCTTAACGGATATTCAGGCCTTCCAGGAATTCGCAGCCATGGTTCTTACAGCACCCACCGGGGATCTGATTGCATTAGGAACCTGCGGCAACGCGCAGAGAAGGCTGAGGCCGAACGTGATGCCCTGCAAGCGCGCGTGGTGGTTGCGGAGGGTCGGTTAAACCGGCAGTTCGTAACCAACGCCACACTTCGTGAAGCCGTTGAGCATTCGTTTAAGCGAGATGACGGTGAGGTATGGTTGCGCGATTGGTGGCATGGTGATCAGAAAGCAATCGACGAATTTGAGGGGCAGCGCGACACCGTAAAATGGTCAATCAATGACTGAAAAGAACGGAGCGTGCTTGCATGTGGTTATTCAACTGCACGGCAGGCTCGGCAAATGGCGTTGTATCGCTTGTGGGAAAATAGCTACCACGCAGTATTTTGAAACATCGATACGTGAGGATAAGACATGACCAAAGCACCTGAATTGTTAAACAATCCTTTTTGCGGTCTGTGCGGCCAGCCCATGGACGCAGCAGAGCGCGCGTCTCAAGCCACAGAAACATCAGTGGATATGGCCTTATCTCTTGTAGACCAGATTACCAAAGCCCGCGAAGAAGGGCGTCAGGCGGGGCTGAGAGAGGCGGCGGAGTGCGCGGACAAAACGTCAACTTGCATACTCCCAAGCGGGCACTTTTTATCCAAACGCGTAGGCGACGCAATCCGCGCCCTCTCCGGTGACAGCCATGAGTGATCGCAAGGAAGCGCTGACGGACCTGTTGGCGATGGTTGATGCGGGACTTGCCTTCTGTCCAGAAGAGCGACGCTACGCGGAGGAATTTTGCAGCCTTTTTGATAGGTGCTTCGACGAGGCCATGTTCGATCTATTTTCTGCTGGTTATGAGGGTTCCCTCGATGCCGCCAAAGCCTTTCACGAAACTGTTATTCCAGATGAGCCGTGGGACATATATAAGATGTCACAGTTCCCCGGCATGATACCTGACTCATCCCCTTTGGCCTATGGCGTCACAATTGGGTGGGATGGAATTCACAGAAGTTACGCTAAAAAACCTGCCCGCGCCTGGATTGCCTCAATCTTAAGGCACTTGATCGCTCAGGAGGACTGATATGGCCGAACCCTTCGTCAATCAAGCCCGAGCGCAAACAATGCTACGCGACTTTGATCGGCTTCGCAGGGCCATCCGAGCATGGGATGCAGAGGCTACAGAGATCGCATGGGGACGTTGCGAACCTTGGGTGGATCAACTGCGCCCAATGACACATCATTGCACCTGCAAGGAGGACTGACGCCATGACACTACCATACGCCAGCGCAACGAGCGGCAAGGGCGCAATGACGGAAACGCAGCGGATACTGCAATCATTCGGCGCAACCTCATTTGGATATATGGAGGATTTCAGCGATGGGACATTGACCGTTCAATTTCAATGGCGGGAGCGGCGCGTGACAATCAAAGCCAATGCCAAGGGATATGCGCAGGCGCTTATACGTGAAAAACCCTACACGACACGGATGCGGGTTTCAAAGGCGCAGTATGAAGAAAAGGCCATCAAGCAAGGCCAGATCGCCACTTACTCCATCTTGAGAGATTGGATCAAAGGTCAAATCACGGCTGTTGAGGTCGGAATGCTTAGCTTTGAGGGTGCGTTCCTCGGTCAAATCCTACTGCCTTCCGGCCTGACATTCCTTGAATTGGCTGAAGAAAAGCAACTTCTTGCTCTACCAAAGGATTGACGCCATGAAAAACATCGAAGAAACCATTGTCGCGGCTGCCGTGCAGGTCGAGGGTCTGACGTTTAGTCTTCCGAGGCCAGCGCGCCACGGTCAAGTTCTTCATTGTATGGAGGGTCTTGTTCCAGACATTTGGCTATCCGCAGGGTGCCAAGGGTTTCTTACCTCTGATGGCCGGTTCGTAAACAGGGTTCAGGCCAAGCAGATCGCGCACATTGCGAAGCAGCCAATCATTCGGGATGACCTCCATGGACGGGACGCATTCAGTGAGGATTTTTGGTGATGAAACTACCCTTCGACTATTCCCGCTGCCTTCGTGAGGAATGCCCGCTATCACGTAAGTGCGCGCGCTTTATGGACCCAGGACGCCCGGAATACCAAACATTCACAGATTACCCCGGCGGCGAGGGCTGCTACGGTTTCATCGACGTAACGGCAGGGGATGAATAATGACCCGGCACCACCACGAACCAGACCACCTGCCCGGCGAACCACGCCCCGGCGCTGGCATTCTGTCCCTGCGGCTTGTTCTCTACGGCGTGTCGGCGTGGGCACTCTTAGCCGCCCTTATTATTGGAGGTAATTATGTCCTGTAAAGCTATCGTTGCCCTCGCATTTATCGCGCTGCTATCTGCTTGCGCAGTTGCGCCGGAAGGCTCTGCGCCGCCACAGTTCAGTGGCACCATTGACCAATCTGCACCGCCCATCATCATCGACGGCAGGGGCGGCGGGAGCATCGCCCAAGGCCGCGAATATGTCAACCGCATGATGGCTCGGGCATTCAGCGAGGGACGCCCTGTGCGCCTGTCGGGCCGGTTTACCAGTGCCGGAACCTTCGCCCTGTTCCTCGTCGAGAACGTGCCGGGGTCGTGTGCAGAGGCCAATACCATCTTCGGGTTTCACCGCGCCGTTGCTGGTGTCAGTATCCTTACTGTGATGCCGATCCCTCTAACCGGATCGGCTGGCGATATTGCAAATGCCAATATAGCTGAGACTTACAACCCAGCGCTTGCCCGCTGGTTTCTCGACGGTATCGAAAGCGGGCTGATCACTACCCTGTTCACAAACCTGCGTGGATCTGAAATGGCGCAGTTCGGCTATCCTGTGTGTGAGGAAGAACAATGACTGATATGACGAAAATCCTTCCGTGCGGATCATTATCTATTCGCCATGCGGTATGGAAAGCTGTTGGGCAAACAACGAAAAAAGCCCGCCAGCCGAAGCTGACGGGTGAGTTTGATCATCAGGGCAGATGATTGAAGCGGCGCAGAACGCCTAGTCTACACGGACCTTTTCTTCAAATAGCCGGGAGCCGCCCGGCGCGGATCATACACCTTGTCCCGCAACGCAGGTGGCGTCAATCTCGAAAAACTCTTTATCGTCGTCCGGCAGAATCCTGGAAACTGTTCGCTCCAACCTGCGGCGCTGCTGATTGCATATCGCCAGCGGCCAGTTGCGGGTCATAATATTCCGCTCTTCACATTCTGGCCCGAATATCGTCATGGAACAGATAGTCAGCAGAATCTGGAATGTCTCAACCATGCCCATGTCTCCTGTGGTATCTGAAAGACCGTTCGCAATGATGCCGGCCAAAGATGCGGACCCATACCGCCCAAAAACCAGACTCGCCTCGATGCTGCCATGCTCTGGCGCAGAGGCTTTGCGATGGGCCGGGGAAAATCGCGTCGTGAAGGAAGCGGGATATGTCAGAAACAAATGCCCGCATGGCTTTACTCCGGTATCAGGTCAACCCAATCGGGGCAGGCCAGTGAGAAAACAGCGTAGGAGTTCTGGATTTCTACCTGCGTCTGCGGAGTGTCGTCTACCGACCTTGTTGCTAACGACGCGCCCCATGAACGGCAGACTTCATTCTCTGTCGCGGTAGCCACGCCCGTCGTATTCGCGCACGCGGTCAGCAAGATCAAACTCGACCCGATCACGAATTTCGTTTGCACGTTCATAGTCTTTCTCCGTTGCTTTGCGGCGCTCTGCATCGACACCGCTCTTGCGCACCTTGAAATAGGCCACGGCAACACCAACCAGCGCACCTAGACCGGCAAGGACTTGCGGCCATATTCCGAACAGCAGATCAAGCATTGTCACCACCCGTGAGTGTGCGTTGCAGCTTGTCACGAATGCCGATCAGGCCAGCGCCGAGAACAATAAGCGCTGCGGGGCTGGCATCCTGACCGCCAGCCAGGATCGTGACAACGCGGCCAAGCTCGGACGCCCACGCGCCCGCGCCGGCCATAACCATGCCGCCAAGGGCGATGGACAGCAGACCGGCCCACCACGTTAGCGAAGTTGGGCGAAAGTATCGGAAGTTCATGGGTTATCCTTTCAGGCTGCCGAACAGGCGCAAGAGCGACGCCAGCAGGCCGGTTGCGGGTTTTTCGGGGGTGGAGGCCCGCGAAGCGTCCTCGACGGGCTGTGTGGGGCGCGTTGAGGCGGGTTCTGGGTATATTTCCGGCATAGCCGGTGGGGAAGTTGGCACGACTTGCTGCGCGGCTCGATATCCAGCCTCAGTCAGGGCTGCATCGAATGCCCGCGCGTAGCCAGCATATTTGTCAGCCTCGAATGTGCCGTTGATGATCCGCCGCGCGTTGCGGTAATCTCCCGGCAGGTAGTCGCTGGCCTTTTTGCCCGTGTATATGCCGTGTTCGATACCGGCAATGAGCGCCTTGGCTGCAACATCAATGCGCAGCGCCAAATCAGGCTCACTGACCACATCCACACCTGTCAAGGCGCGGACCTTCTCATAATTCAGCCGCCCGGTGTTCTGAACAAATCCCCGCCCACGGAACCGCCAGCCATCGCCGTTATCGGTGCCGTTGCCAAGAATGCCGCCATAGACCGTGTTTGCCAGTTTTTCTGGGTTCCGCACCATCTGGCCACCCGGGATGCCTTTACGGCGGGAATTGGAGAACACCTGTTCGATCCGCCGCGCGCTAGTGTAATTCATGTTTTCGGAAATCGGCTGCATTCGCCCGCCGGTCTCGCCGTATGTCGTGGCAAGGGCGTAGGCCAAATGAGACAACGGCAAGTGCGCGCCATCATCAATGATGGCTTCCATGCCCTCGACTTGCTTCTGTGATAGGCTGGTGCCGAAAACACCACTGTTGCGGCGGCGCAGGCTTGTGTAGAACGCTTGCTTATCCATCACGAAACACCTCTCTTGGCCAAATCCATTCTAAGATTGTTTATTTCAGTGCTTGTCTTTCCGGTCGCATCAACGACATCGTGGATGCCGGAGACGGCCTGTTGAAAATACTGGTTGTTGTTCTCAAACTGCTTAGTCTGGCCGTCTATGGCAGAAACCATCTTTGACATCTCAGCCGTGTTATTGTCGATTGCGACAATCAAGCGGCCTGTTTCCGTCGTTCCACCGCGTAGGGTCGCAATGATCTCGCCACGCATCATAAAAATAATGAGCGCCACGACTAGACCGATAGGGCCATATCCGGCGAATTCATTAATGAGTTGTTCCATAGTGCCCCCGCCACGCAAGAATGCAATCGCGCACCGTTGTTCTCAGCGCCAGAAAGAAGCCGAAAAACACCCATAGATAGGTGTAACCCGCGGTGTTCCCAGCACCAGCCCAAGCCAGATCCAAGAATGCCAAGGACAGTGCAATGAGTGCCGCCGCCCGAATGAAAGGGGACCATCGGAAAGACCCATTCAGCCGAATCCCGAACGCGTGGACGGCGGACGCACCAAGGCAGAACCATGCGAACTGCAAAGCTTCCAAGTGCGTCATTCCCGCCCATTCAAGAGCGTTGACCCCGCCCCAATGACTCCCCGCAACAAACCCGCTGAACCCGATGACATATACCGCCATGAACATTTCTGCGGTTTTGCGAAGAGGTATCATTTCTCGCTCCACCCACAGAGCCGATCAACCGCTTTCGCGGATACCTTTGCGAACGCCGCCAATCTGGCCAGAAGGGGTGCATTGCGGCGAATTTCTGTTGCCCCGGCCCATTCGATCTGAGCGCCCGCCGCCTGCTCATCTGACAACCCGTCCAGTGCTCGGGCGAATGTCGCGGGCCACTCGCCACGCGCCGCCGCAATCGCCTCTGCCGGGGGCAGTAGGCCTGCGCCCATAAGGTTTGTGCAGAAGGCACCGCGCGGGATGCTTGCGGTTTCCCGCCACGCTTTTATTTCTGATCTGGCAGAGCGAAAAGATGGGGCATCGCCGTCGACTACTTCAACCTCACCCGTCACCACGTTTATGCGCTGGATTGTCATTTCATCACCTGTAAAGAATGTTCACTTCGCCCTGGTTGAACGTGTCGGTGCCTGAGCGTGTCAGGCGCAGTTGCGTAAGTTCGCCCGACAGCGCGAGCATCCCCGATCCGTTCAATTCATAATCCGGCCCGTTGAAGCCGTTATGCTCTGACAGCCACGTATTGGTTGCCTCGTCCATCAGATAGAGGCGCATCACCGCAATGATGTCTCGCGGCGAAAACGAGTTGATATTCATATGGAAGCCAACCGTGCTAGTCGTGGCCCCACCTGTGCGGGACGATGAGGACGCATAGCCGGTTGTCACAAGCCCGCCTGATGGGCCTATCTGCACCAACAAATCATCCGCAGCAGAAAGGTTGACCTTGTTCAGGCAAACGATAACCTCTTTTGTTCCCGCCGGGATGGCGGTGAAATCGAACGCCGTGCCAGATGTGGTGGCCTGCTTCGTTGCCTCGGAAATCGTGCCCGGCACGCTCTTGGCCCACCCGATCATGCCGGTTATGTCCGTGTTGGCGTCGTCCAGAAAGCGGTATCGGCCCAGATCATCCGTCCAGATCGTTCCTACAGAAACGGTATCACCCGCCGCATCCATCCGCGCCTTGGCCGCAACCATTATGGCACGGGTGCTGAAATTCGGGCCCGCCTCATACCATTTGACGCCGTTGACCGTCAGATGCTGATCGCTTGCGCCAGATGCGGCAACTTCCCAAGATGACCCATCCGCAAGCCTGAATATATCCCCAGCCGTGACTGAACCAACACTACCGGCGGTATATGTGAAATCAGTGTTTGCAATAAACTCTGCATATGTGATGCGGTTGGTCTGGTTGATTTTCTTGCGCGTGGCTGACCACGTTTCGCGCTGCTGAATAAGACCCATTTATTTGCCCCTTATGCCCACGCCCGAACTACGATGCGCCAGTTTCCGTTCGTTAAAATCGCCGTCGCACCCGTGGATTTGTTTGCCGCCTGAACGCCACTGGCACAGGTCACAACCGTGACGTTTGTTGCGTCCCACCCAAGAATGAAATTGAAGATCGAGGAGGACACCGCGTCCTTGCTAGGTAATCTGATTTCATCGTCGACTGCCCACCCGTCCTCTGCCGTCTTGCACAACAAAACTGCATCGACGCGGGATGGTTTTGCCCCAAGACCATGAGCGACATTTAAGCCGCTTCCGTTCGTGATTGTCTGCTCTGAGCTAGTGAAATCTGCGTCTATAATCGCGCTTTGCGCCAAGGCCTTGCCGTCTGCTCTAAGGTATCCCGTGCAGCGCCATTTACCGCCACCCTCTGAAACAAATTGCCCTATGTCATTAGCGGCGGTAACAATGTCGGCCCCGGACGGCAGTATCAGGTTGGTTGCGTGATGCGTCAGCGTGAGAACGCCAACAAACCGAAGCAATATCTTCGTTCCCGCCGGGGCCGAGGAAAACGCGGCGATGGTCGTGGTTCCGTTTACGTTAAAGGAATTACCGTCGCTGCCGATGACAAGCGTAGCGGCTGACGTGAGGTCAGCGCCGAATGCGTGATCAATCCTGCTCCCGTTCGTGTCCAGAACGCCGCCGAGTTGTGGCGTCGTGTCCTCGACCACGTTTTGCAGGCTCTTGGTGTGAACCTCCTCGATGGCGTCTTGCACCGTGGTTGAGGATGACCAAGCGGGGGGCGAAAATGAAATAGCTGACGCGCCAGATGTTGAAAGGGGAATGGAATTGGCTGGGTCTAACGGAAAGCCGGGAAGGGTCACGCCGCTGCTGTCTGTTACGTTGACCTTGGTTTGCACCGCGCCCGCCGTGAACACTTGTGGGAATATGCCGCTACTGTCAGCCACAAGCGGTTGCGCGTGAACAGCCGAAAGCGCCGAGTCGGAGTAAACCGTTTGCTCTGTCACCGTGTTCACGTCATAGAACCGGGCCAGCGCGCCAGATACCGGGTTTCCGTTGCCATCCACGGCCCGAATTGGGTTGTGGTTTAGTTGGTTTACCATGAGGGTTTCCCATAAAAAAACCGCCCATCGGGGCGGCGTCGGTTGGTTTGGGTATGCGTCGGATTATTGCGGACCTGTGCGTTCTTCTGTAGCCGTCGATACGGCCACCCCGGTAAGGTATGGCAGGAGTCTCGGGACCACTCTTTGCTCGAATGCCCCGCTTGCCGTGTCGGTTAGAAGCGCGCGGAAAAGCTCAGGATCTTCAACAGCGTCTGCAAGCAATTGCGATGCCCTGTCAGCGGTCAGGCTCCTGAGCATGTCCCTTGCCCTAGATGATGCCATTTGCGCGGTTTGAAGGCTGCCGCCACCACCGCCGCCCATTTCAGCGCCAACCCGTGCCGCGAACACGCGAACAACATACTCAAGGGCGCGGTTTGCGGATGCCCCTGAAAGGCTTGGTCCTATTGACGGCGCGTCAGTGCGCGCGGCATCCATGCGAACAGTTGCAGCGATAATGCTTTCCAATCGACTGATTTCATCGTTTGAAAAGACTTGGCGCATTGCGACCTGGAAACGCGGGTCGCTCATGCTTGTCACGAGCCTATCACCGCTTGGGAACTGGCTTCCGCCATCCGTCCTGAGTGCGCGGCGGATTAATTCATCAGAAAAAACGCCTTTAACGCCAGCCAAAGCCTCCCCAGACGTGTCGCGCCGGGCCTCAAGTGCAATGCGCCGTGCCGCCTGCATCGGGTTCGGCGCGTCGATGATCGACCGTATCGCCGTTTCCCTCTGCCCATTTATGAAACCAGCAGCCGCATTTGTTCTTGCCCCACTAACCTCGGCAATCCTATCAGATGCTCTGGCCGCTAGCAAATCAGCCGCGTCCCGCTTTCCTACCGCACCTGTAATGTCATCGCGCAAATCCGGGTATCTCTGCAATAATTCTGAATTATCACGAATGAATCTGTGTGCTGACGCGCGGGTAAACTCCCCCGTTGGGGAAATCGCGCTTTCAGTAAATCGCCGCATGATGAAATCACGAATTGCAGGCTCCGCCGCTGGTGCCGCGATTTCTATCTGCCTTGCGGCGACTGACGCTTGCGTGCCTGCGCGGCCAACAGTGCGGCTAAGCGATAGTTCTGGGTCTGTCGCAGTATCGCCATCAGCCGTGCGCCGCAAAATCCGACCGACAGCGCCCCGGTCAAATGTTTCGTGCAAAGCAGAGCTAAAGGCCCGCGCCTCATTTATCTGTTGGCCGATTTGCGTTGTGCCATCAATTGCCCCCATATCACGCAACAACGCCTCCGCAACAGTGTCGGCGATGCGGGCGGCATTTGTATTAGGGGCCTGCCCTGCCCGGAACACGCGAGAAAGCCTTCGTAACTCAGAGTAGAGTCCGTGCATTTCCCTGATTGTTTCGCTGTCGCCAAACTCCCCGCCCTCTGCCAACAGCCTGCGCAAAACAAGCGGGATGTCTGCTTGCTGCGCACGCGATGTCTCAGAAATTACCCGCTGCGCAGTTTCCCTCGATGTTCTGGTGTCAACCTGAACCATCTCCGGTATGGCTTCCCAGAGCTTGCTTTCCTCTGCCATGGCATTGTCACGCGCAACTCTGATTTCTTCTGTGACAAACGCACCATTATCACTTTCAGCGCGACGCGGGCCAAGTTTTTCAAGACGTGCGTTCGCGGCTTCGGAAGCTCCCCGCACACGTTCCGCTAGGGTTTCGCCAAATTGCGCCCGCATATTTGTGAAGAATCTGCGGGTTGCCTCGAAATCGCCGCCCATATCCTGGATAGCGCCCAGAGCACGGTCTGAGCTTTCTTGTAACTGAGCGTCAAGGCGTTCGCGCAAGACAGGGTTTTGCGACGCCGCTGTCTGTTCTATCGCAAGCATGTTGGGGTCACCGGTTTGTTGCGCCGGGGAAAGACCAAATTCGTTATCACGTGTGACTAGCTGCCCAAGTTCTCGCGCCCTTTCTTCGCCGCCCGCCAGTTCTTGCATCCTGGTTCGCGCAACTTCGTATGAACCGCCGCGCGTATATGGTGCAAGGGTAGCTTGAAGCCTATTGCGAAGCGCATTAGCGCCAACCACTGACGGCACAACGCGGGCCGTTTGACGCGCGACGGAAGGAACTGCCGCAATGCCAAGCGGGGCTACAACAGCGGCGGTATTCTGAATCCATGGCGGCGCGCCCATTTGCTCCGCCTGTTCCGCTGCGCCACCAGATGCCCCACCAGCAGTAACTTCTGCGGCAAGCCCGCCGCGTGTTGCCAAGCTGCTAAAAACATCGTCCGCGAATTGCCCGATAACTGGCGCAGCCGACAGGCCACGTGCGGCTGCCGCTGCCGGGATTGCGCCGCCTGCGGCCTGCCCTGCGCCACGAAAAGCGCCCTGAATAAACCCATCTGGCTGTTCGCGCGTAACCGCTATGTTTGCGGCCTCCATGGCATTTGTGATGCCTTCCGTTGCTGAGCCTGTTTGAAGCGCCGTTCCCTCCCATGCAGGATCATTGAACGGGTTCACGAAATCGACCAACCCCCCGACGCTTTCAGCGATGCCGCGATTCAGTTGCGCCATGTTGCCGGGCCGAGACGATGGCCCGTCACGTTGAATTTGTTGCACTATTCGCGCCAGTTCTCTGGCATCGTTTGCCGCGCCTGGAACGCCTCGATCAGCTGCATCAGACGCATTGCGGAGGGCTTCAAGGGCTTGTTCTAACTCCATCAGTCAAGCCACCTGTTCAACAGTTCTGTATCTTGCTCTGAAAGCCCTTCCGCTGACGTGTTTATGCCTTCAAGCGCGGAATCCACGCGGCCAATCATGCGTTCAATTACTGCAATTCTGTTGCTTGTTTCGCTATAGGATCTTGGCGAAACCGCGCCACCAAGCGCCCGCCGTTGCGTTGCCAACTCACGCTCAAGGCTACCGCGAATGGCATTGAATTGCGTTGTGGCGCGTTGCGGGCCGGTTAGCAATGATCCGGGTTCCGGGATGGTTCTTCGAATTGCTGTCATCAGCCAAGACGGCGGCTGGCGATCATATGCCGCAGAAAGTTCCTGCGTCAGTTCGTCCGTGAGTCTGGCAAGTTCTGCACTTGCTTGTGCCGTTTCTGGGAACGGTTGGTCCAGCCCTGCGGTGTCAGCGGCAATATTTGCGACGTTTCTGGCCGCGCCCGCAACACCGAATGCGGTATCAGCGCCCCCAATCGGGTCTTGCTGAATTTGCGCCGGACTCAGTGCCGCGCCAGTTCCTGCATTAGGTGCGCCCTGCGAGAAAATCAGGTTTCCGTTTTCGTCGTATACCGATGTCTGCTGTGGCGCGCCGCCAACTGGGGTTATCTGGCCGTTAGCGTTGCGCTGATATGTTCGGCTGGGATCAAGGCCGGGGATAGCGGCGACTTCTTCCGGCGACATAATTGAATAAGTCGGCGTATCAGGCTGTCCCGACATCGCAAGGTCAAGGCCAGTTGGCGTTTCGGTATACAGGTTGCCATCGAACTCGCGGTAAGAAGGCGCTGACGGCTCTGTGTAACCCTCATAGAAGGATATAACAGCGTCGCGCTGATCGAATTGGCCGACAAGTTCATCGGCCCCGAATTGCGTTGCGATGGCATCCCACTCAGCCGCAGAACCGGCAGTCCGCGCGGCACCTAAGCCGCGCCGGATTTCCGCCTCCTGCGCGTCCCGCTCTGCCCGAGATTGAGACGCCGCCGCGCTTGCCGCTGCCCGCGCACCGGCGGCCCGTGCCATTTGCAACCGCTCCTGCCGCTCTGCCCGCTGATCTTGCACGTTGCGAACGTCAAGAGCCGCCATGGGATCAAGACCGGCCAGCGCATTTATGGACGAGGCATCGCCCGCCAGTATACCCTGCCCCTGCGTCTGATACAGGTCGCGCAAATTGTTCTGGTCGCGCACCGCATTCGTTTGTGCCGCAAGCTGCGTTCCCGCCGCAAGCGCACCCAAGGAGTTTACCGGCTGTCCCGCCAGAATGATCCGTGAATCCATTACTGCCATCAGTATGCCCCCGGCATCATGCTCAAAAAGTTCTGGTTCTGGTTTGGCCGCGTCATAAAATCAGCGACGTTCAATTGATTGATCTGTGGCCGCGCTGCGAGGAACTGCGCAAGCTGGTTAGTCTGCTGTCCCTGTGGGGCCTCAGAAACCGCCGTCATGGCGTTCTGCTGCGGGCTTGGCGGTGGCCCACCATCAAGCGGCACCCTGCCGCCCCCTGCGCCCGCTAGTTCGATGTGCCACGGTTCCCAATCCATCGGGAACTGCATACCGTATCGGCCTGCGTTCGCATGGACGTATTCCCGCGCCGCGCCGTTGAGAAACCCGAGGTCAGCCGCCCGGCCCGCGTTGTGCCGGGAATTGCCCGGCGGTGCCACCCACTGACGCGCCGCGCTTTCAGACCCATATCGTTGAATGGCGTCATCGAAAAGCTGCGCTTGCATTTCCGGGGAACGATACGCGGAGTTGACACGCAATTGCGCCTGTATCTCGGGCGGGGCTTCCGAGAACAATCGCTGCAATGCGCCAACAAACGGCGCGTCAAGCCCCGACATCGCGTCGGCGCGGGCTCCACCGCCTGATAGATATGGAGACCAATCCCAAGCGTCAGTTGTCATATCACCAGCCCCCGAGCCAGTTGCCGCCGCCCCCAAAAGCAATGTCACCGAGCCATCCGCCAGCCTGCCCGCCCTGATTGCCGTTTTGCAGGTTCTGATACTGGTATAGGCCGGTCAGGTTGTTGATCGTGCCCGTAATGGCATTACCCTGCCCGATGGCACCAGCCGCCTGCGCGTTGCCGAGATTTGCCAACGCAGTGCTTGCCCCGTTTGCGTAGTTCTGACCCGCCGCCGCGCCTTGGCCCGCCGCGTTTTGGCCGCTTGAAACCAGGCCGGAAAGCCGGTTGAGGTAGTTATCGCGGCCAAGGCTGGCAATATCAATTGCCCGGTCGTTTGCTGCCTGAATCGTTGCGCCAGAATTAAGACCACCGCGCGCCGCCGCGCTTGCATCAACGCCCGCTATGCCCTGCTGGATTCTGAACAGATTGTCAGGGCTGGCCTGATAGCCTTGGTAAACGGTGCCGCCAGTTCGGTTCGCGTTCGCGTAGGCAACAGCCTCGTCGCGCGTGTCAAAGATCTGATCGCCCGCTTGGTAGCGCGTTGCAGCGCCTCCAACCCATCGCTGCCCCGGAATACTTATTCCACCCTCCCCGGCGTCGTTCATCCGTTCTGTCAAAAACGATTCATATCGCCCATCGCCGGGGATTTCCGTCACATCAAGCGGCGTTCCGCCGATTGTTGGGGCTGGTCCGCCACCCATCTCATAGAGATACATGGCAAGAGCGTTTGTGTTGTTTTCAAGATATGGGTCAAACCGGCCAAGGTCTTCTTCATAAATTCGTTCTTGAAGATCAATCTGCCGGTTCGCTGTCGCCTGTTGCGCCCTTGCGGCTCTGCTGGCCGCTCGGCCCTGAATAATGCCCCCAACTACTGCGCCAATGCCCATTACTTCGCCCACCCTTGCATGATGATTGCACCACCGGGCAGGGGCATCCGGCCATCCTCGACAAAGCCAAGGCGGCGCGCGAATGCCATCGCTGCACGGTTGCTTTCGGGCGTCCACCCGATGATACGTTCAGGCCCTTCGGCCTCCAAAAATTCATTCAAAACGGCCCGCGCCGGGGTTGTTAGAAACCCCCAACCCTCTGGCTTTACCGCGTAATGCGCCATCCAAACACCCGGCCAGAACGTGCGATGAAACATTCCACAAACCGGCCCATGCGCGTAATATTTAACCCCGTCTGAGGGCAGGTTTTTAGGCGTCGCACCCATTATCTGCTGCGACTTGTGGCGCAGGTATTCCCGCGCTTCATCAACTGTGATTTTCACGGCTCTAGCGTTACTATCCTGGCTTCGTGATCCCGCAACGCGGCCACAAGGCGCTGCAACAGTTCCAGACCGTCCAGTGTCAGCGCGCCGGTTTTGGGGTCGATTATGGGCTGTCCCGAAAGCGGGTCTTTCAACTCGACTGTCATACTATTTCCAAGTTTGCGTTTGCGTCCATCGTGAAATCGATGGGATCTGACGTGGTTACCTCTGCCGTTGCCTGTCGGAACTGCCCAAGTGACCGCAGAACAATCCTTTGCCGATATTCACCTTGACGGCCTATATCGCGGGTCCGCTCTGGCCCCCACGTCTGGCCGTTATCCTTGCTTAGTCGAACCATGATTTGCGGCTCTCGGGTGTATTCCCCGTTGATTTCCCAATAATCCGCATCTTCCAGAACAAGAGCGTCATATTCATACGGAATTGGGGTGCCATCCTCACGATCCATAATTGTATCAACGTAGGTCGTGAAACTTGACTGGTCGAACCGCCCGACACGCCCCGTAAATTCCAATTTTGGAATGCGGAACCGCTTGCCCTCATTGTAAAGCGTGCTTGACACAATGCGGCGAACCATTGCCGCCCCGTTATCCTCGTTCGTGCGGGATAGCTTGTCGATCTTGCCGGTAATGCTGCCGACATACCAATCGCCCCAAGCCTTTGCGCTGGCCTCAGCATTCCATAAATCATTCCCAAAGCCATTGGCCCGCTCGTGCCACTCACCGGTTGCGATGTCATAGCACCATGCCGGGCGGTCGCTGAACTTGATGACGCAGAACTTGTGCCCCTCGTCGGTATAGCTGAAACATGTTGTCGGGTCTGAATACCGGATTGCCGTTTCAACGGCAGAACTTGATATTGGTTGCCTTGTGGCACCATCGGTAAGGTAAACAATGCCATCAGATCCAACAAAGAACGCGCCGCCGTTAAACTTGGCCGCAAGGCGTTTGGATTTCAGACCGATGTCATAGACCGCGCCCGTCATCCGCGCGAATGCGTTGGCACCGGCCTGCCCAGTCGGATACCAGACCTCAATAGACCGTTCCTTCATGATCCAAGCGCGCCCGCCAATCGCCATAACGCGCAGGTTGTTATCGTCTCGCCCTTCCATCGTTGCGAAGTTAAGCCCCGGCAATGACGTTGGATCTGCCAAATCAGACCATTGCAGCCTCTGCCCGTTCTCCTCAGTTAGCAGGACATAACCGCTGAGAAAGTCGCCAGAACCAAATGCTGAAAACGCGCCAGAAGTCGGCTCGCTCATGGTGGAGCCATCCCAGACAAAATACCTGCCACCAGAGACGACACAGACATTTTGATTTGCCAGCGTCTTGTTGCCGAATATCTGCGCGCCCTTTGCGCTTGCAGTGGTTCCAAGTGCCGTTGCCGTGCCAGTTTGACCAATGCTGTAGAGCGTATCGCTTACCAGAACATAGAACGAGCTACCGAGAAAGGTCATGTCGCGCACATGCAAATCTGGCAGTGTGGCAAACTCGGTCATGCCAAGGACAGACTTGATCGCATGGGTTGACTTACCGCCCGGCGGCAATGGCTCACGGTAACAGTTAATTAGCCGCCCTGAATTGCCCTGCTCGTTATCCTGGTCGCGCGCTGATTGCCCGGCGAAAGTCAGGCTTACCATTAGCTAAACCACGTGCGTTGTGAGGGCATATTCAACAGGCCCGGCGCGATTGTTGCCTCATTCGTTGCGAAATATGCCGCCTGGAACGTGCGGAACCAGTCGTCCGCATCAAACCGCGCTGGAATCTCGTAATCAGGAGAGATCCGCGCCGCGAGTAGGAAAACAGTTCCTTCCTCGTATTCCTGCCCAAGCGGGAATGTGTCATTCAGTGTTACATCTGTGTGCGTCAGGTCAACGCCGCGCAGTTTCCACCCATGAAACATCGCGTTGAGTGCGTCCAGAGCCTCGGCCATTTCTTCCGCCTCGGCTTCTTCCCGAGGACCGATAAGGCCGATCTTGCGCATCGAGCGGGATATGATTTCGCGGACGGTCGCCATGGCTCACCTCTGTTTGAGTAGGCGGGGCCGTTAAGCCCCGCCCGTTGTTGATTAGCCAAAGAGGCGGGCGGCAAGGTCGGGATAGATTGCCTTGCGACCATAGAGGATATCAAGCCGGATGATGTCCTCGTCCGCGTCGATATCGTAGTCCTTCACAACCCGCACAGACAGGCCGTTATGGCTTTCCCGTGCCTTGAACGCAGCGCCATCGGGCATTTCAAGCGGAACAGTCACAAGGGCAAATGCGTTTTTGTGGAAACCGAGGTTCTGCGGATAGGCGGTTGCGCCCGTCCCCATAACCGTGATTGCCGCATTGTCCGCAGGTACCGCATCAACGGTCTGATAAGGGCCGCTGGTGATGATCGCAGGAGAGATCGTCAGCGTGGCCGGGCCAGTGGTTGCGCCTGAGTTTGCATCAGCCAGTACTGTGAACTGCTGCAAATACGGCATCACCGTTTTACCAGTAGTGCCCTCGCCCGGAACAGGGTTGACAGCGTAAACGCCCGCAATGGTGAACACATCGCCAGCCTTGAGAATGCCGGTTGTGGAATTGGTCCAACCGTCAGTAATCAGGGATTGCGAGTTTGCACCGGTTGCGTTTGCATAGGTGACATTCTGAGACCCGCCATTGACCAGCGGAGTGCCCGTGGCCACACCAACAGTATGGCTTTGGACGTTCTGCGTCCCGAATGTCGCAAACTTGGCGATACGGCCAATCGCGGCTTCCTCATAGGCGCTTTTGCCCATCGCACCGACAGAATCAAGCGTCAGCTGATTGCCAGCAACACCATAGCCCGCAGCCGGGTTCAGGATCATCGACCGGTTATCAGCGCCGACCGCCATTTCATCCATGCGCTGCGCCGCAGCCGCGACATGTGCAAAGGTTGAAGGCGTGGTGCCGGGCGTTCCGACTGCGTTCCACACATTCGTGTAAAGGCCATGCAGGGACTTATCGACCGTGTTTGCGAGGGTGATCATCGCGGGCTTAATATACCGCTCAGAATATTCCTCAATGGAAAGGGTCAGATCCTGCGTGGAAAACTTCCACGAAACATGCTTGCGCTGGTCGATTGCGATAGAGGTGGTTTTCTCCTCCGCATCCTGGTTGACGCGAGTAGCGCCGTCTGCGGTGTAGAACTTGACCGGCTTGCGGATGGAAACAGTGCTTCCCTGCCCGCCGGTAAATTCCTTCTTGAACTCGCGGTGGACGCGATTGCCCATCACAAGACTGTTTTCCAACTGCATGAGCGCCTCTTTGGCGATCTTGGTTGGCGTTACAAGTGTGTTAGCCATTTCTTCGGCTCCTTATTTTTTGCCCTCACGCCATGCACGGTATTCAGCCGGTGTCATTTTTTCCGGGTCTTTGGTCGCCGTGGCCTTCGGGCGCACGGGTGTAACCGGATCGGGGGCAGTAGTTTGGGTTTTGACCTTCGGCATGGATAGACGAGCCTCGATTGCCCCTAGGTTCCGCGCCATTTCAAGGTCACTCATTTGCGCAATCCGCGCCGCTTCCGCTTTGTTTGTCCCAAGGTGATAAGCGATGTCTGCGCCAAGGTCGGACGAGGCAATCACGCGGGCCATAGAGGGCGTAATTGGCAAATCTCCGGCGGTTACAACGGTGTCGAAATCGGTGTATTTGCTCCGTGCCTCGCCAGCTTGGTCGGCCCAATTTTGGGCCATTTCCCGCTGTTCCTGCTCGGAGATACTGCTGATTTCAGCCGCTTTCCGCTCCGCTTCCATTTCCAACTCACGCTTTTGGCGGTTGTCGATAGCGGCAAGGCTATGATGGGCCGTTTTTGCCGCCAGGAAGTCATCGTAATTGGCGTAATCCTCTTGCCTGGGGGGCTGCGATTCTTGTGCAACTTGCTGCAAGCGTTCAAGTTTGACCTTCGTTTCGGCCAATTCCTTTTGCGCCTGCGCTTCACTATCTTTTAACCGTCGCACCTCGGCCCTGCGCCGTTCGCGGCGGGCCTTTGCGGGGCTGACTGTTTCCTCTTCACCTTCCGACTCCGAGGCGGGCTGGCCTTCTTCCTGCCCTTCCGTTTCTTGCGTCTCTTCTGACACTTCTTCGGTTTGCGTGATGGTTTCGCTTTCCGCCACGTCATCATCACTCGCCACCGCAGGGGCGAGGGTTTGCTCTTCTTCCATTTTTCCGCCTATTTAAAAGGTCCGCATAGGGACCGGTTGGGGGGCTTGCTGCCCCATCGCGCTATGAAGCGCACGGGCGACTTCTTGTTGCACAAACTGCGCAATCGCCGCGTTCATCTGGCCGTTTTGAGCGGCCAATTCCAAAGATTTCCCTGCGACATCGAGCCGGGCTTTTTCGGCATCCGCTTGCGCTTCTTTCGCACCAGCAACTTCCTGTTCCGTTTTTGCTTGCTCTTGCGCCATCTGCATCTGCATTTGCGCCTGCTGCATTGCCTGTTGTTGTTGCATAGCCTGCTGTTCTTGCGGCGACGGCGGTTCATCGCTTTCCGCAACGCCGGGCGGCAAGAGTTTCTTCAACCTGTCTGCAAACTGGTCCGCGCCGGGCCAATCCATGTTCTGCGCGACAAGATCGGCGGTCACGCCAGCGGCAGGCGGGAACGCGCGCACAAAGTCAATCATGCTCTCCGCAGTTTCCTGCCGCTTGGTGGTGTAATTCGGCCCAACCGCAACTCGCACGTCATAGCGGCCAATTCTTATGTCATTAACCGGGACAACGCCATTTTGCGACATTTGCACGCCATTAACCATGACCTGCTGCGGCGTGCTGTCCTTGCCTAGAATCTGAATAACCCGGTTTGTGTCGTAAACATCGGGGATCATCGACACGATAACCCGGCCACCTTGCGCAATGGCCTTTGCCATATTGTCCGAATAAATCGACGTTGAAATATCGCTCTCGACCTGTCGGCGCTGAATCGCGATGCCTGATTTCTCGTTGCCCGCGCTTCCAAGCCCGGCGTCGTAAATGCCGGTCGTGCCCTTCATGTCCTCGGCGGCTGTCAGCACCTCCTGCATCATGCCAGACGAGGCAACCGGCGGCGTCGCGCGCTGTGGCGCACCTTGGGCCTTTTCATCCGGGTTATATGGCAGATAAGGCTCGTTGCTGTTGTTCGCTGCCTGCCATAAACTCTCGAAGCCCTGCACCTGTTTCGGCGTCACCAAATACGGGGCCTTGGGTTGCAGCGCTACCAATTCAGTCTGCGCAGATCGCCAGTAGTTATAAAGCCGTTGCGGGTCTTTAGCATAGCGGATGACCGAACTGCGCCGGGTTTCCTTGCCCACGCAAATTTCCTCACCCATAACCGCGATAACTGGGATATGCTTGCCGGGCAGGGCAGTCGGGCCTTCCAGCACCTCTTTGCCAGTGACCTTGCACCACATGATTTTCTGGCGCTGAACCTTGCGAGTTCTGACGAAATTCATGGGCGGCGCTGGATCCTCGACAACGGTGCCGTCCTGCATAAGCCCGATTTCTACATCGTCATAATCGCGGTAGATGTATTCGGCCACGATAACAGATTGTTTGTCGCGCCAATTCTCAATGCCGTCCACGTCGCTATCGGACTCAACATCCACCATCACCGCATTGGGATAGGCGTCCTTGAAATCTTCCTCGCCCATCGCCTCGGTGATGAACACAAACTCGGCGTCCTTGCGCGTCGGGTCTTTTGCCGTTGGATCAAAGTAAACCGAAAACGGGTTATGGATGCGATCAACCAAGACTTCTTGGTCAAATCCATCATCCGATTCCCAATCGGCCCGGATGCGCCAATATCCCATGCCGCATTGCGCGGCACCTTCGGCGGCTGTTTCATAAACCGACGACGCGTCAGACCTGTATTCGATCTGGCGGATAAGCCCCTCTATGACTTCCGCGACTTCCTTTGAAGCACCGGTATCGCCCGGCGTGACATTGATCGCCGGATTTATCTTGCGAATATCGCCGGTCACTTGGCGCACAAACTGCGGCAGGCGGTTGATTGTCAGGCACGGGCGGCTATCAGCCTCCCTTTGCGTGCGAACGTCATCCGGCCATTGGCCGTCGCCTACCAGGTTCTCCAGATCATTGATGGCAAGCTCGCGGTTTGTTCTATCCGCGTCCAAAGCGTCGGACAACCTGGTGCGGGCCAGCTTAATCAATTCGTCGTTTTTCATGCGCCTAGCCATCCCCCGCCCCCACGATTGAGACGCCGGTGATGCACAGAAGCATCCGGTAGCGGTTCGATCATGTCTGCAAATAGTTCGCTCATGGCCCAAACCATGGCATCAACGCGGTCTGGGCTGCCGTCGCCTTCGTAACCTTGCGTTGTCATTTGTGTCATTTGGCCCTCAAGCTCTGGGAACTGCCCCACGTGCCGGATGCGGCCCTGCTCATAAAGCGAAGCAATCGGCTCTGCCCTGACATGCTTGCCGCGTGACGCCCTGACCTCGATAATATTTAGCGCTGGGGCGATGGTTCGCAACACGTGCGCCACCATATCCCCGCCCTGGTTTACCTCGACAACAACACCATCAGCGCCGTATTCCTTGGACTTCGCAATCGCTGCGGCGGCCCATTCGTTTGGGCTTCCGCTCATGCTGGCATCTTCTAGGAAATACCCAGTTTGGTCCGGGCCAATGCCAGCCACGCAAATGCCGTGCTCGTCGCTGTCCTCTGTATTTGTTACCGCCGGGTCGATGGCAACAACGGTGCGCCCGATTTCCTTGGCCTCTGAGACACGATATGTGTCAAGCGTTGATTGCCGCCAAAGGGCACCGGGCAGATCGCCAAGTATCTCCGCGTTAAGTTCCTGACGCCCCAATCGCGTGCCTGCGTATTTACGCTGGATGCGATCCATGAATGACGCTGCAAGGTTGGCACGATTGTCCATTGTGCTGCCCCGCGTGACATGCACCTTGCCCTCGCCCCCCGAGACAATCGACTTGATCAACTCAATCGGTCTTGGCGTTGTAGTGATTATCTGTCTCGGATGGTCACCCATACGCAAGCCGAATTGCGCTTGGTCAAATGTTTCCCTTGCGTATTTCCACTTTGCCAATTCGTCGAGCCATGCAGCGTCATGCTGCGGGCCTCGAAGCTGGTCAGGCTCAACCGCGTTATAGGTGAACGCCTTCGCCCCATTCTCGAATGCCACGCACCGGTTGGACTTGGTGTAGGTCGGGCGGTCGATCCTGGGAAAGATGCGCAGGATCTCCCCGACCATCACGTCGCGGGCGTCTGCGGCAGTTTCTGCGATAAGCGCAATCCTTCCAGCCGCATTAGTCTCTACCTGCTCCCTAACCCACTCGGCACCCGTTCGCGTCTTGCCCCATCCGCGACCGGCCAGACATAGCCAAATGTCCCAATCGCCATCAGGCGCGATTTGATCCGGCCTCGCCAAAAACCCCCGCCAATCGTAAAGAAGGGCCTCGGCCTCTTTTTCAGTGAACTGCGCCAAGATCTGCGCGCGCTCATTCTCCGGCAGGATTGCCAGTTGTTCCGCTGCGCTCTGCAATGCCGCTCAACAGGGTTGCCAGCTTTGCAGCCGCTTGCCCCGTTTCCTCTGTTTTGATTGGGTCCATTTCATTATCACCGCCGATGGCCAGCTTGTCGCCGTATTTCTTGGGGCGCAGTTTGCCAGCCATCCATTTCCGCGCGTCGATCCTCACCCTACTGCGCTGGATGTGTTCGCCATTCAATTGCCAGCCTTCGCTATCTTCTCCTGTCCGCTCCATCCAGTCGTTCGCCGCATCGTCTGCAATGTCCAGGATTTCATCAAATATCGTGTCAGCTTGAACTTCCCGCGCGTGCGCGTATTGCTGACAGAGCGCGCCACCGTCATCCTTCACTAGCCACCTATGGACGGTCCTTTGGTCAGGCATGTCATCTCTGAGGCAAATTGATCTTAGGCTTTCCCCGTTTGATATGCTTTCGCAGATGTCGTCAAAGATTGCTTGTGTGAACTTCATGCGCATGGACCCACCGCGTTTCCGGGCAGGCTCCTATATTATGATTGTGGCTTGTGACCGCGAAGATGGTAGCCATCCATTTGCCTTCCGCCACATCTGCCTTGCATAAAATGAGCGACTTGGGGCAGCTATGTTGTTTTGTGTTGAACGCTATTGGCAACGGTGCGAGGAATCGAACCCCGGACGCGCGGGTTTGGGCCGCCGTTCTGCCACTGAGCTACACCGAACCGAATATGCCCCTTGAATCAAAAACGCCCGAGCCTTTCGACCGGGCGCATCTCGCTCTGCGATTATGAACGAGTTGTGAGGTAGTTTTCTCTAATTGTCAACCGTTCTTTGATAATACAACCAGATGCAGTGCTTTCAGGCTTTCCAGCGCATAGATACCGCGCCGCGTTGGCTTGCCGCCCCTGAGCAGCGTTACCCGCTCTAGCCGGGCATCGTGCAGAGCAGCCGACATATTTCTGTCAAGATGCCCCAAAAGACCTTGCCAGTGCATATACCCGTTGATCGCGGCCTGATCCTTTTCCTCCTCGCTGCGAAGATCAACTGTGTGCGACGTGTCCGCCTCGAACCTCTCCGGCATCATCTGGATTGATGCGGTCTTGGCGTATTCACTCTGGCCGATATACCGCCGTCGATATGCTGCCTCAGCCATGCACCAATCCGAGAACGTGCGCCACAATGCAGTGATTGTATCGCGCTTACCGTTCCCGGTAATGGCGTGATCCATCACTAATCCCATCTGGCATCCCATATGCGGGGCGCTTACGGCGCTTCTGCCCTCTCTGGTGTCCTCGCCACCGGATTGCCTCACGCGGGCTTGTAGCGCTGTTTTTTGCGGGTCGTCTGTCTGTTGCCTGATGCGGTTTGCAAAGCATCCGTTTGCTTCGCGCTTTGGCGTCTCGGTAAGATCAGCGACGCCCGCCAGTCTTTTCGCCCGACGCTTTGCGCCCTTGGTGTATGCCTTGCCCATGCCCTGCCCTTTTTCTGTTGTTAAGCCTTGTTAGCACCAGATTAATCGCCTCGCGGCTCTTTCGTTTGTCCTTACATATTTGCTTCCATCCGAGAGCGAATATGCTTGGCCTGCCCTATAAAGCCAAAAGGCGTAATCGCGCGCCTTACGTGGGCTTAAGCACCGCTCTGCCATTTCAGTCACCTCGGCGTAATTCTGGTGCAAAGCCATCTTTGGCCGTTTGAAATAGCTTATATCAAGAATCATCGCACCAACCTCAATTCTGGGTTTTTTTTGTCGCGCGGCCTGTGTTTTGTCATTCTGCCCTCGCGTTGCTATTCCTTGCCGCTATCCGGTATTTGCGCAGCTCCAGGTTCTTCGCTGTCATACCCTTTTCCAGCCCGCGAATGACGCTCTGCAATCGCTCCACCTCGCTTAGAAGCCTGTTGATCTCTGCGCCCTGCGCTATTGCGCGGGCCATTGGCTCTGTCATTTCTTCCTCCATTCCATTACTTTGGTTCCCTTGCGCTTCCTGCGCTCGGCAAGCCCCATGTCAGCAAGAAGGTAAAGCCGAATGAGAGCGTCGCGGCGCGTTGACCCTACCCGGTTTGCTATCTCGTAGGTGCCGCGCCAATCTGCCGTGAGGATGCTTAGAACATGCTCAGAATTGATGCGCATGTTTTCACGCTCAACCTTGGCAATGCCATTGCTGCGTTTTTTGATTTCCCACGCATCGCGGGTCATCTTTGCGAATAGCCGGGTTTCGGTTGGCATCCCTGTGGTAGTCATGGTGTGGCATCCGGCGGGTCGGGAAGCGGCATCCAGTGGGTTACACGTAAGGACGGACGAATAAGGCGTCTTCGGCCAGTTGAAGACCAAAACGACCAACCCGTAACGAGTCCCCCATGCTCAATAAAGGTTGCCCAAAATCCATGACACAAGGTTCTGTCGTGTTCGTTCCACAATATTATTGCTGGCCCGTCTTTTTCGCCTTCTTTGTTTTTCGGCGCGCTTCTTATCGGTTGCCATTCCATCGCTATGCCCTCCATTCTGGTGCAAACGGTATGTCATCACCCATATCCCCGCCGCCATACCCACCGCTGGATTGCTGAGATCTTGTGTCACGGTTGCCGCCCTCCTGCTTGCCGTCCAGCATCACCAGTGTTCCGCCAAAGCCCTGCAACACGATCTCTGTCGAATAGCGATCCGCGCCGGATTGGTCCTGCCATTTGCGGGTGGTGAACTTGCCGGAAACGTAGACCTTGGAACCCTTACGCAGATATTGCTCTGCCACGCGGATCAGCCCTTCCTGAAAAATTGCGACTGGTATCCAATCGGTTTTTTCCTGCCGGTTGCCGTCCTTGTCTTTCCATTTCTCGGTACAGGCGATGCGCAGGTTGCAAACCTTCCCGCCATTAGCGAATGTCCGAGTTTCAGGGTCGCGCCCCAAGTTTCCGATGAACGAGCATTGGTTAAGCATCTTTTCTGCCTTTCGATATAATTTTAGCTTTTGCCGGTTTGGTTTTTATCCAATACCTGACGGTGCCAGAACCAAGCCCCAAGGCCCGCTCTGCAGCCTTTTGGCTCTCGTATTCCTTGCCTAAGACAAGAACTCTATTCGCTTGGTTTGGCCTTGGATTTCTCACACCAGACAAGTAGTGCCTGTCACCCGACGCCATAAGGCCTCGCACAGATGCCTCTGCCATGTTTTCTGCGTGCGTCCCGGCTCGAAGGTGGTCCGGGTTAACACACGTCTTAACATCGCAAGAGTGCAAAACGTGTCTGCCCCTTGGAATCTTCCCGTTGTAAAGTTCGTAAGCAAATTTGTGCGCCGACACCACCTTGCCGAAAGCCTTTAGCCACCCATATCCGTTCGGAGATACGGTGCCGGTCCACAACCAACACCCAGATTCATCACAAACGTCATACAACTTCATGAATCTTATGAACGGTGGTTCTTTCGCTGGCACATCTCTCTCCTTGCTTGGGCGCGAATATCCCACTTTTCGCCGGTTGCGTCAACCCACCATTCTGGAAACTTCTCACATCCACATCGGCGCAAAGGTTGCCCAAAAGTGTTACGCGATTAACTGATCCTGCCATATTACGAACCCCCCGTAACGAATGCAGAACCGTCAGAAAGGATTGTCTGACCTTGCCCTGTGATAGTGTCGCTGGTGTGCATAATCGCGTTGGCAAACCAGCCAATCATCATGCCTTCACTGACGAAATCAGGCCCTCCCTTCGCCTTGTTCTGCATGAAGGCATGCAGCCCACTTTGCGGCGTCAGTGCCACAGGCTTGCAGCATTTCGCCGCCGCTCATTTCTGTGTAATTAGTCATAGTTGGTCCTCCACTTTCATTGCACGGCGATATTCAAGATAAACGCCTATAAATCTGGCGGCAAAAGATAGATGCTCCAGAACGCCGCGCGGGTTCATGTATCCGTAGCTCGTTTCCAGAAACCACAGAAAGCCGAATTCGCCTTCGCTGCTGATGCGGCGGATGGTGCGCTTGTCTTCTAGTTGGGTTGTGCTTTCTTGAGTGTCCATCACTATTCCTCCACGATGATTGTGTGCCCGTCTGGGTGGGTGTAGGTGCCGGGGGTGATTTGTTCAGGCGTTCGTGTCACCCACGCTCCAACGATTCCCAATTTCCTGAGATTTTGCGCTGGCCGCAATGTCGCGGTCTTGGCTTTTGGCTCCAGCCTAACGCGGTAAGCGAAATCCAAGTCCCATAATGGTGATGTATCCACCGTCCAGTCGCTTCCGTATGTAGGGAGGCAGTATTCAATCACCTTCCCTTGGTGATGCGCCAGCAACAGAGCGCCTTGCTCCGCCTCTGTCATGTCGCGCCATACCGTTGGGTGGTCTGGCCATTCTGCGACGAGGTCTATGCAGGCTTGATACCTGTTGGTTCCGTCATGGTTCCATACGGGGTCAGCCAGCCTGCACTTGCCTTTAGACCAGCAAAAATTTGTCCCGGAAACAATTGGCCCAACCTTATTGCCCTCTGCGTCGCGGTAATATTTTCCGGGTTCGATTTTTAACGTCATGTCGTGGCCTCCTGCGCTTTGCGTTCATCATGGGCGCGAATGCCATGTAAAACTGTTGTGTGGTGCCGCTTAAAAATCCGCCCGATACGCGGAAGCGAATAGCCAAGGTCGCGTTGAACTGCGGCCATTGCGGCCTGTCGTGGAACCGATGCCACGCGCGCGCTGTTGCGGCCTAGTATGACGGACGGCTTGGTGCCGTATCGGTCTGCCGTTTGGGCGATGATGTCTTTGGCTGTGTCGGTCATGCTCTTGCCCTCTTTGCGGCAACCGCTTGGCGATGATTTTCAAGCAAAACAGCCTCACGGGCCTTCGCCTCATCTTCTCCGTAAACATCCCTGAACGTGAAAAATAGGCTAGACCGATATGGCCTCAAATCCTCCTCGGTTATGAACGCCATATCCAGCAATTCCACGCAATCGCGCCCGTAAAGGTAGTTTTCACCGATGGCCTGACCGGCCTTGATCCGCGCCGAAATCATGTCGATCCTGTGTTGTCCGTTATCTGCGGTATCAGCCGTTGCAAACTTTGGCTTAGTCAGCGCATGGGCAGAGCGAATATCCTTCGCGGCGCGTGCAATCTCAAACTCGGTAGGCCAAGCCCTTGTCTGAGCGTTCGCGGCCAGCACGTCAGAGAAATCATCCCACCAATCCTGGTATCCCTGCCCCGGCGCGTCCTTCAACAGACGGGCAATGAGGGCTTGGATTTCCTCGACCTGTGCTTTCGGCTTATCCCTCAAGCCCTGCGGCATGGTCCGCCGGTCAAGATATCTCTTGAAACTGTCTGTGAGCCAATCCGTGCGGGTCATCTCGCCCCTCCTGTTGCTTGTGCAAATATTTCATCGAAGTTATCGACTTTCGGCCTTAGCCGCGCTGTGATCCACGAAACCGGCTCCGATACACCCTCCCGGTTAGCGTCACGTAATGCGTTGAACGTCTCTGTGTCGCCGACATTCTTGCGCCACTTGCCGATCAATGACCGGGCCTGCTTTTCGGATGTCCCGTATTTGCTGAGAAAGGCCACGCCTCGATCAAAAACTTCCTTCGTAAAATCGACGGCTTGCCCGTCCTCTCCGTTAGGAGAGGTCTTACATCCTTCTTTCACCTTTCTTTCATCCTTATTAGGTTTGTCCCGCCGCTGTCCCACCGCTGTCCCACCGCTGTCCCGCTTTTCAGATTTAGCTGTCCCGCTGTCTTTTGACTTGCTCTGATATTCGTCATACTTACAAATGGTTATGACGTTTATGCCTGTCCCGCTATCTGTCCCAATCATGTCCCGATTTTCGAGCCTTTTCAAAAACCTGTCTACTTTGGATTTTGACCATTTCCACGCTTTGCACATGAACCGGACGGAACATGATAGCTGCCCGCGCTCCAAATCAACCCACGCCCCGTTCACTTCCTTGGTGCGCGCCTTATAGGACGCATCCATGACCATCCATACCCACGCTTCGCGCTCGGTAAGCGGTTCAGGCTTGAACGCTTTGTCATCCCAAATGCCTCGGGATATGTTGACCGTGCCGCTCATGCATCCGCGCTCGGGGTGAAAGAACCGACCTGCTCAAAGATGCAAAATTCACGCTCTGGATATTTGCCTTGCATCCGCCTCGCCGCAATAACTGCTTCTGCAAGTGATGCAACCTCGACAGGCCATACGGACGCCCGCAAAAGGCGCTTCCTGCTTGTCCGCTCAATGATTATGAAGCCGCCCTCACGCGACTCACCGCGTCGAATTTTCTGGGGCGCAGGCAATCGCCGCTTAGATTGCAAGTCAGATGCGTTGCAACCTTCGTTTTCGTGATGTATGATGTTTTCAATGTTCAATGCATACCTCCATATGCTTTAGACTAGAGGCGGTTGAGCGGTTTACAGCGCTCCCGCCAATTTAACCTCTACCCTACATTCCCAAGTAAATCAAGAAGCCACCGCATACACACGCGGCGGATATTGCAACGGGGCTTTTCATTCCAGAAAGCCCGGTATGTAGTGCCGCGCGACAATAAGCGGCCCGAAGTAAACGACGCGCATAACAAGCCTGTCGTCTTCATCCGTGACAGCAACCCAATCCGGCCAATGCCATTCAAAGGTGATGCGCATTTCAGTCATCCCCATGAAGAAAGTCATGTCGTTGCTCCTATGACGGCGAACTGATAGTCACGACCACGAATCCGCCCGTCTGCTTGTCTACCCGATACGTCGCCGCGAACCGGTTGTCATCAACATGCAGCGCGTCGGCCAGCCCATCCCGGCCCGCCTTGAAACTGGCTATGATATTGTCATCATCGCGCTTGCGTCTATCTGGCGGGTAGAACGCCAATTCCAGCCCGATAGGCCCGTCTGGCAGGTTTAGCTTGTGTGCGCCCCACGCTAGGGCCTCATACGCGCATTCATTGCGGTATGCCTTTGCCGCCTTCGCGCGCTTGGACCAATGGCCGCGCGCGTTTGGGCTGCATTCCTTCGGTGGCCATGGTAGTTTGATGGTGAGTTTCATTCGCGCGACCACCACATAGCAAGGGTTCCATTATCGCGGAGAGTTTGAATATGTGAGCGAACACGCGACACGTTGCATTGCAGCCATAGCGCGATATCCTCAACGCCGTAACCTTCTGCCAGGCGCATGTTGACGAGGTTCCGCCATTCCTGCGAATTGACGGAAACCTTATCTGCTTGTGTATATGGAATCATGCCATTCCTTCCGCTTGCTATACTCGGCCAAAGAATTGCGTTGGTCCAGTAAGCGCACCAGTTTGGTCAAACAGGTGCCACTGACAATTATCCTTGCCCGTCATCTTGCTATCGGGAATCCACTTCACGCGGCCCACACTGACGATCTTGCGCAGGTATGGCTGAAATGGGACGCTCTGCCTTGTGTGAACCCAATCCGAATCGAAAAGCAGCCATGTCGGACACAGTGCGGAAAACAGCTCAATCATCGGGTGCAATATTTTGCGGTTCCACGGTGGATTCGTTATGATGCTATCGATAGATCCGCCGATAGAAAATATCGGGCCATTCGCATCAATCCGGTCAATCCAGTCGCAGCGAGGTTCAATATCCGACGCCTCAACACATGACATCCCGTGCGCCTCAAGATGATGGATTAACGCGCCATCACCTGCGCATGGCTCCGAAAACGCTGTGCCGTATTCCAGATGTGGCAAAAGCGGCAAAACGGCCTCGCGTGGCGTAGGATAGAAATCCCGCTCGACACGCTTAAATGACGATCTTTTACCCATGCAATCGCTCCTCAACCCATGATAGCCAATCGGTGTCTTTGCCGTATTTTTCGCGCCAGAGTTTCGGCTCCGCGTGGAGTGCAATCTTGCTGGTGTCCATCAGGCCAAGATGACAACCTTCACACAGAGGTAAGGTCATGCTGTCGGGCGCGCGAGCCGTGGAATACCGACCGTGGATGCAGTGATGCACCTGCGTCGGGCTATGTTGCGGAAGCCACCACTCATGGCAGATCACGCAGGGCATCGCCGCCACAGCCGCCAGACGGGCCTTGTCGCGGGGCTGTGGCGCTTCCTTGAGACCCATAGGGGGTTTGCCTGTGAGGCTGCTCATGACGCGCCCTCCGCTTCAAGAATGGCGCGGCCGATCATTTCTGGGATTTGTGGCACGACTGCGTTGCCTAGACCTCTAAGTCGGTCCATCCTATTGGGAATCCCATCATCCATTCCCAATCCGATGGGTGAATTTTCAACGCTCCAAAGTCCGTCCCACGCAACGGATTCCCAGACCCGCCCAACTCGCGCCATGACCCGCCCCAATGACTGCTTCCCGCGTTTGGTGTCGGCAACATCATGGCTGCCAAACGGCGGCATCCGGCGTGCTTCATCATTGACGGTGCAACCTGGTTCGCCTTGGTGATCGGGGTAGGCAATAGCATAGAACCGATCCCGACCGTGGGGCGCTCCAAGGACGGCAGCCGAAATGCACTGCCATTCTGCATCATACCCCCACGCGGCCAAGTTCCCGAGAACGTCTCCCGCCCCTCTATTAAGCAACTCTGAGCTGTTTTCCAAAATGACGTAGCTGGGTCGAATTTCGCCAATAAGGCGGCTGAACTGGCCCCAGAGAGAAGACTTAACGCCGCCAATTCCAGCCTTTTTTCCTGCTGGCGAGATATCTTGGCAGGGGAACCCACCGGTGATAACATCGACGGAAATTCCGTCTCGTCTAAGAACGTCGCCTGTGAGTTTGGTAACGTCTTCATAACAGGGCACCTCCGGCCAATGCTTCGCCAAAACACGGCGCGGGAATTCTTCGATTTCGCAGAATGCTACGGTTTCAAAACCACCCGTTCGTTCAAGGCCAAGGCTGAATCCGCCAACTAGAATGCCAGAGAACAAATCCAACACTTTCAACTTTGGCTTGTCCTCCAGCATTATTTTTCCTCCCGCCGCACTTCGATTTTCCATGTTGGGAAGTTCTCCGAGTTTGCCCGATTGTAAAAACTCTGGCGGTTAAGCCCGAAGCGGGTCGATGCTTCTTCTGGTGAATTAAATTGCAAGCCTTCGGCGTGGTAGACGCGCCGCTCACCATTCCAGCGCGATCCGCATAGCGCGGCCTTGTGGCTTGGGGATAGCTTTGTTGGTTTTTTATATCCGCGCTGCAACCCGACGCGGTATGCGTGTTTTTGGTTTTCGCTCTGCGTTACCCATTCAAGGTTTGACAGGGCGTTGTTCGCCTTGTTGCCATCAATGTGATTGACTTGTGGTTTCCCGTCTGGGTTCGGAATGAAAGCCTCTGCCAGCAAGCGGTGAACGAGGTGCTTTCGCCCATTTCCGTTTTCCCAGAGTTCAACGCGGATATATCCGTTTTTGCCGGTCTGTGGTTTTATGACACGTCCAAATCGGGACGTTACAACCCCATCTTCACGGATGGAGTATCCGCTAAACAGATCGAGGACACGTAATTTCGTCATGTCGCGCCCTCGTATTTGCGGAGTTCTGGATCGGTCAGGTGAACCCCATCGGAGCGGAAATGCCGCGACATGGCGTCCATGTATTCGCTCAATTCCTCGACGCTCATGCTGCTGGACACGTTCAGGATTCCGCTGGCCAAAAGGCTGCACTGCTTTTCGTATGGCAGGCGCGCGCCCGAGTTTTCCCATATCCAGGCGAACCTGGGGCAACGCAGCTTGATCGCTAGCCCCCAACGCCTATGGCACATGCCCTTGACCTCGGATGCGTCCAGATCGGCTTGCTGTTTTGCGACCTCTCCGAACCACATGTGCAGGGTCCGGTTCTGCTGTGCTGTGCGGCTTTCCTTGGCGTCAGTGATGATGACGCGCGCACCATCTGGGGCCAGAGCCACCTTACTCAATGCAAGCTCGCGCTGTTTTGGTCCAATGAGCGTTATCGTCTGTCCCGTCATGCGCCATAATCCATCGGCGGGGCCTGCATGGCCGGATCATCAATCAGCTTTGATTTCAGATATTCTTTCAAGTTCACCACTTGGTGCCACAACGCTTTGTCGCCGTCGCCCAGGGCGCGGATGGCTGGCACCTCTGCGATCCATACGCCGTGAAGCTGCTGGATCGTCTTGCAGGTCTTCATGCTGGCCGCAATCCGGTCCTTTTCTGCGGGCCAATCTGTCATTGCTCTTTGATCTCCATCAATCGGAGTTCGTAGGCGTCGATAACATTGGCCCAAAGGTCAGAGTGTTTCGCTTCCAGTTCCGCAATGATCGCCGCGCGACGATCCCATTCGTTGGAAATCTGGCGTTCGCCCTTCATGCGTTTGAACTGGGCGCAAAGCGCAGCGGCGATGGCCTCCGCCTTTTCGCGCGGGGTGCTGTCCTCCGGCATGTCTTGCGTAACCGTTGCGGCCCACGAGTATTGCTTGCGCGGCTCGGGCTTTTCCGGCTGGCCAGTCGCGCGCCCATCGTCCTCGGTATCCTCGCCCAATGAAAGGCCAAGGATTGCCTGCGCAGTGTAGCGTTGCCCGTAGGTCTGGGATGACCCGACCGCTTGCACCGCATTCTTGCTTCCGCTGGAATCGCGCGGAAGGTCTATGCTGACGGTCTCGATATGACCTGAAACATGCGACAGGCGGGCCGTGACCCGGATTGTCTCGCCGGTGTCAACCGCGAAGTTGAGCGCCAAGCCGTTCTCCGAGAGAATGGGCCGCGTCTTGGCGATGATATCCTTGAGCGTGGCGTAGCGCTTGCTGTTATGCCCAACCCCGTTCAGCGGGATGGCGGGGAAACTGGCCGATGCCATGGCGAACGCGGCGGCGTGTTGCGCCTGCGCGGCCTGCTTGTCCATGCGCTCTTTCATGTCGAGCATCCGTTCCAGCCGTTCGATAGGCAGATCGGGCGTCATTGCGATGCGTTCGATCATGCTGACCATCGGGTCGGCGGGCAATTGCGCTCCTTGCGTTTCGTCTGTCATCTTTGCTACATTTGTCATGTTGTCGGTCCTCCAATGGCCGGTGATTGGGCTGGCGTGGGTTGAAGTTCCGCCAGCCTATTTTTCTGTGAATTGCGCGCCCAAAGCGGCGCACCGCGCTTTCAGTTTCATTTGTCGCTTGAGCAGATCGGCAACCGGACGATGTTTCGCGCGGGCCTCTGCTATCCGGCGCTCGACCGCCTCAAGGTGTTCCGCCGCCGTGCCGAGAAATATCCCCGGCATAACATTGCCAAGGTGGCCGTCAGGGCGGGAAAGAGGGGCGCTCATTCTGCTTGCTCCTGCGTTTTGCGTTCATGGCGCTTCGCCAGCCGGTCAAGTGTGGCGCGACAGACATCTGACAGCGTTCTATCACTCTCCGATAGCGCAATTTGCCACCGGTTGCGTTCCTCGTCATTCATTGTTCCACATCCCAACTATCAACTGGAACCACGCCGCCAGTCACCGCTTCAATCCGGTGCCGGTAGATCTGGCGCGGGGTGTGATTACCGTTTAGCCATTGATGCACAAGGGACCGGTTGGCCGGGATCGCCTTAGCCACCCATGCAACCTTGCGGCCCGTCCCGTCTATCCACTGCCGTAGCAATTTTGATCCGTTTTCATTACTCATGAAAAGACGTTACACAAAACATCCGCGCCCCGCAAGTAAACTTTTGTGTTGCGTTTCGGTTTCGGATGTGCGCTTATAGGTTTCAGCAACGGCCCACGGGCCAAGTTTGGGAGAGACCTCATGAACAAATCAAACTGGGAAATTCTTGCGCGCTTCGGGGCAACGCCCGACAATCTCAGCGTCGGCGGGTCTCTTGACCTCAGAGGCACTTGCGTGACGGAACTGCCCGACAATCTCAGCGTCGGCGGGTCTCTTTACCTCAGAGGCACTTGCGTGACGGAACTGCCCGACAATCTCAGCG
>Ga0316206_1000780_pt1 | contig 35813 bp, 61 predicted proteins | sample 6monthpyrite_MG_FD_204942 | JGI IMG/M metagenome (GOLD analysis project Ga0316206, IMG submission 204942) | Microbial mat bacterial communities from mineral coupon in-situ incubated in ocean water Damariscotta River, Maine, United States -... | ecosystem: Environmental > Aquatic > Marine >...
CCGGATAATAAAAAAGATCATGATTAACCAGCCTATTAAACAAAACCAGAATAAAATCCAGCCTGCATTATATTTTAAATATTCAACCATTTTTTTTAATCCTTAATATCATAATCAAAAGGAAATTCACATAACAAGTCTAATAACTCGCTCTTAACATCGGAATCAATAGTATTACGCCACCCAAAACAAAAGCGGCCAGTGTGGCTATAATAAATGCAGTTTTCTGTGTTTATATTGTTTTTTAAAAGCCACAAAAAACCATCCCTTTCGGCCCTGGCATTTTCAATTATTTTTGTAGCCTTCTCTTTTTTTTCAATTAATAGTCTTTTTTTCTTATTTAAAGCCCGTGAATTTTTGCCAGTAGTTTGTGCTTTTATATATTGCGGTTTAAGGTTTTCATATTCTGCTTTTGATAATGGTTTTCTTTTTCCTTGTACCCCTTTTTTTATAACTGGCATTAATCTTAATAAATACAATTCGCTTTTGTTTAAATACTCGCTATCTAAACAGTCAGGACAAAAAATATACCCTTTTTGAGCTGCAAATTGATGACCACAAAAACCACATGCAGTAGTATTTTCTCGAATTTCTTTCATCTCGCTAGTTTGTTCTAGCCACATACCTATTTTAATGTCCTTATTAGGCACAATAGTTTCTGACCAGTCAAAAACTCTTAAACCGTTTTCCCCTTCTTTAATTGGTGCTGTATTCCATTGATTATTAAATAGATGTTTTGTTTCAAGATCGATGTTTTTATTATCAAGCGGCCTTATTTTATCTCTATAAAAACTTGTTCCATCAAATGAAATAGAATCGAATAATTTTAAACCCAAACTTTCAAGAGTATTTTTTAACACCCCATACTCATAAGCTTGGTCGTTTTTGCTTATATCAAGCCAATAATAATGTAATTTTGTTTTAATACTCATTTTCACACCCTCTTAAAAGTTTAATAATTCGATTGATAAAACAATACTGTTAATATGTGCATTCATATAATTAGTGAATGCTTCCATTTTAGTTCGGCCCGTTGCATAGCGAATCATGCCGCCCTGAGTTTTTACTACATACATTTTATTGGCCATATTTTTAACCCTCTTATAATTTATATAATTTTTCAGCATTAAACTTTGTGCATATAGCATGAACATGCTTATCTAAGAATTTTATAATCAATTCTCTTTCTTTCTCTGTCATGCCGTCATCATTAAAATAAAACGCAGCTTCTAAGCTTGTAAGCATTATCTGCTTTGCTCTTTGGTTTGCAGTTACCTTGTTATTACTGAATTCTGACTCAATCATTTTTCGCCTTCCTTATATGTATAGTTCGCTTGATTGCTTGATTAAAAGAATAGGCGCATTGCACCCACATATCACTAATTTTATAGAAATATTTGACAAGCGGTAGCCAGGAATAATCCAGGCTATTTTATGAGCGGTTTCGGATAAACGGTCATGTTAGTGATTACTAACTTATTTAAAATCTCAGCCTGGCGCAAAATCGAAATTATAGGGATGACTTACCAAAAATTTTTTTATTTTTTACGCCGCAGCCGCCAGATTTTTTTTTAAAAATTTAAAATAAGACAAGCAAAAAAAAGCCCGGCAGGAGATACAGGGCTAAAAGGTAGTCGCAAGACTACTAGGATGGAACTTTAAATTACATTACTGATTATACACCAAATTGCTTACCGATTTTTGTGCCTTTTATAGCAACCAATAATTCAACTGTTCTGACAGAAACAGGGGTCATATTTCTATTGCCTGAACGCCATTGTTTGAAAGTGCTGTAGGATGTTCCCATAGCTGCTGCCATAGCAACTGGACCTAATTTTAGAGTTATCATGGCTTTGTTTAATTCTTTTGGTGTCACTAGACCCCACCCCCCATTAAATATTTATACCCCCCACCCCCTTTTTTTTCATACTCCATAATTTCTAAACCCAACGCTTCTGGTATCTGCGGTACAACTGCATTGCCTAATCCTTTAAGTCGGTGTGCATAATTGGGTAGCCCATTAGTATCTCCACAAATAGTGGGTTCAACCTCGCTGAGACTTTCGAAACCGCAAACGCATCTGGCAATGAGTTCGTTCCATCCCTTCCTGCCTTCTCTAAAGATTCTTGGCTTCTTGCGCCCTTGTAATCCCTCGCGCATGGTGTCGGAAATATCGTTTTTGCTACCTGATTTTCCAGATTCATAAACTTGTGATTCGCTGGCTGGCTCCTGCCCTTTCTGGTGACTTCCATTTCCCGTTTGATAGCTTTCTCCGATTTCGGTGGCAAGCTGTCCAGTGTGTTCGGGGTAGCATATAATCCAGACCCTATCTCTGTGATGGTTCGCGCCAAGTTCGGAAGCCGATATGCAATGCCATTCTGCATCATACCTGATCTCGGCCAAGTCTCCGAGAACTCGCTGAAACCAGTACCCTGACTCGCCACTAAGCAGCGCTGTGACGTTCTCCACGATTGCGTATCGTGGTCGTATTTCGCTAATAAGTCGGTGTAATTCGCTCCATAGTCCTGATCTTTCGGCTGTGATGCCTTTTTGATTACCGGCAACCGAGATGTCTTGACAGGGAAATCCTCCGCAAATAGCGTCAATTGTTCCTCTGTAGATTGTTTTTCCGTCATAAATCAATTCCTGAGTTAATCGGTTATAAGATAACTTCCGAATATCGCCAGCTATCGGTACATCAGGCCAATGTTTAGCTAATACTTTACGTGGATATTCTTCGATCTCACAAAATGCGATGGTTTCAAATCCAGCTCTTTCAAGACCTAAACTAAAACCACCAATACCAGAAAATAAATCTAATAATTTCACTTATGGAACATCAGACTAATACTGCCTGTCTCATCACGCTCAAATACTGGTGTGTATTCAGGAGAAATATATTGATCTTCAACTTTATCAAAATCAGCACTGATACCCCAGTAAGTTATTTGGCCTGTACAGGCATTGTTTTCTATGTGTAATGGTATGAATCTGGAAAATAGTAATTGCGCCGCAGCCTGGCTTATAAGAATAAAATCAAGAGTGACGGTTATCTTGCCTCTCCTGTTATGGAAATTAGGTACACCCCCCATTGTTTTTTTACGATACCCCGGCCATTTTAATATTTTAGGGTTTCTTTCAAGGCTGTCGTCCACGATTTTATTGAATGTGTCTGTCATTGATTGAGTCATTTGTTCACCATCCCACAACGTCCAAAACTACCACTTTCAACAATTCGTTCACTGGTATCTAAGTCAATACGAATTAATGGCGGCATTTCAGTAACCCACTTCATGCAATCGGAACCCTGACAATAAGCCATTTCCTCTACTTTTTTAATTTCTTCTGAACCAGGTTCAATACCTGACTTGACCATACTGATCTGCAATGAAGTCATCGCATTTAATAAATCAGGACACATTTTTGTTTTTGCTTCTTCTTCTTTCATTTTATTCCATCCCTATAAGCATTTTATGAATTGGTTTATTCTGATCTAGCTAATGCTGATTCAGTCCACCATGCTTCAACCGCTCTGCCATCGGCGGTTTTATATCTTATAAGATACATGTTTTCAGCATGGGGATATTCGGTCCTGCCAACAACACGACCAGATTCACCACTTTCAACAATGCTTGCTGTTTCATTTAAATCATATACAAAGTTATTCATTTTTTACTCCATTGTTATTATCAAACGGATTATATAATTCACCCATATCATCATCACCAAATAGGCGTGTGTAGGCATCCATAAACTCAACGAAATTAATTTTACCGTCAGAAAGCCGGTCCTGTAACTTAACCAGGCTATTAGGTTTTATCCGATCAGCGATGTAAATAACAGTACCCATGAGTCGAATATAGACCCATAGCACCCATTTGGCAAGTAATTAATCAGTGATTACTTTTAATTTGACGTAATTTATAAATTCCCTGGCGGGTGTTGAATTAGTCGTGATGACTACTTTTAGCTTATACATGGTCTCTGCTGTACCTGTATTGTTGATATGATATTGAATGGCCTGGCCTATCGGAACCTCAACATCGTTACCTTCTTCATCTTCAATATCCAGTGCTTCTGTACTAACCGCCACATTAGAAATTGTTAAATCTGTTGTGGCAACCTCAGTAACAGCAACAGAGGCCACTAATTCACCCGTATCAAGCCTGGGTACGCAATTAATTGAATAGGTCTCTTTTTCACTTTCTTTTTTAATCTGTATTTTTTCTACAATGTAAATATCACTCATTTACTTTCCCCTAGAGTGTAATGAGGCCTTTTAGCCTTAAGGGTGTAGCCGCTTTTTTTAGCCGGTAACGTATAACTCAGTCCTTCAACCGTATTAACTGTTGCGGAACCCTCACGCCATACACCATCGGCCCATACGGTTTGATTCCATACACCAACTTGCCAAACACCTGCGACTGATAAGCTCATTCTTCATTCACTTCAATGGCGCACCCTAAAATTAATGATGCTAAATATATCAACTTTAAAGCAATCCATATTCTAACCCTGAATTGCTTTGATAGTTTTACATTAATAACCAATGCCGATGTTTTTTTATCGAATTTATTAAGCGTAGTATTTATCATTAGACCACATCAAACGGTGTTGCATTACCGTCACCCGTGATTAATACATCATTAACCCTTTGTACATTAGAATCAACATGACCGGCCTGGGTAAATGTCAGACTATCAGTTTTAACTTTTATTGCATCTGCCACTGTATCAAGCGTATCAATCAATGTTTTTAACGCACCTAAACCATCTGTACCATTTGATAAGTCGGTTTGTATGCCATCAACTACCGTGTCAACCGTTGCAAGATTTGTAATGATAGTGCCTATCTCTGTATCGATATAGGCCGCTATTGTGGCGAGTGTTGCTGGTATGTCATCTGTTTGCAGTTCGTTGGTATCAAGCAAAATAGCGGCTGTATCAGCTTTGATTGCCCCCAGCCCATCTGTAGCATTGCTTAAGTCCGTTTGAATGCCATCAACAACTGCATCGACTGTTGCAAGCGCCGCAGCCGTAGCCAATGCTGCATCAGTAATACCCGTGTCAACCTCTGTATTAACCTGGGCGGCTGTTAGGTCCTGTAAATCATCAACCAGTTTTGCTCTTAAATCAAACTGATAAGCATCATCAGCCATACCAGATACGGCAAACTTAATAATAATCCTGTCGTGGTTCATTTCTGCTGCTGTTAGATCAATTTCATAAACACCCGTTGAACCAATTTCTGTGGCTGTGTCTGTAATCGCTAATGAAGTCCATGCGCCCGCGCCATCTTTATAATAAGCCGTATCAACCGGACTAAGACCCGTTGCGTAGCTGGCGGGTGATGTTGAGTCAATCGCTGGGAATGATAAATAATAGGCTGCGTTTTTCTTTGCATCGATCATCTTGTAATACCCCTAGCAATTCCGCGCATTAAGCCACGACCAAAATTTAACACTGTAAGCCCTGCGGCTGAACCGAGTGCAATACCTGAATATAAAAAAACCAATTGCGCTCTGTCTTGAGTGCCTATTGTACCATCAGGATTAGCATAAATACTGGGTACAGGCTGTGACAACCCCATAATAGAAAACCGCTTATCTCTGCTATCAACGGCCATTAGGTCATTTCTCCGCGTGTCGCCGTTGTAGCATCATCACTGACTGTACTGGTAGCAACCGCTGTGGTTGTATCATCTGCGCGTACTGTTGTCGTAGTAGCTGTTTGCTCTATCTGATTTCTAGCCAGCATAAAGACCCATGTTAATTTATCTTTAAGGCTTGAAGTAGCAGCAGGAACACCAGCCAATTCAGCAAACGTATCTGTCTGTATTACGTCCAAAACCTCTGCATTTACTTGTGCTGCTGAAATATTATTAAGCGCGCTAATTAAACCGGGAACATCATCTGTTTGAAGTTCATTAGTATCTAGTAATACAGCATCAACATTCGCATCAATAATATCCTGCTTGGCCTCAGTAGCAAAGCCTGTCGCTGTTAGCCAGTTACCTTGATTAGTTTGCAGCTCGTTAGTGTCTGCTAATGTATCTGCAACATCTGAGGCTAATATAGCCCCGTCAGTATTCACAGTTGCCGAACCGATATTAGTTATTGCTTTATAAGTGCCTCGTACCTCAATCACAGCCGCACTTGCTGGCGAGCCTAAATCAATAGTACCCATCTCACCACCTACCGTAATGGTATCGCTTGAGGTTAATCCAGCAAATGTAATGCCGCCTGACCATCTTCTGAACTCTGCTGTATGCGCTCCAGCGCCTGACGTAAACAGCGGACTACCTGAACCTGCAACCCCTGATTGGCAATTAATAAACCTATAATCACCAGCAGCACTCATTGTGAAGCCGCCTGACGCTGTTGCTGTAAATGAACAGTCATACGCTTGCATAGCTGGTAAAGAGGTGACACCAAAAATACACTGTTCCCACTCTGACTCAGCCCCCGTTCCTGTACCTGATACAGAAGCGTCTATAAACATAGAAGCTGTCACAGCTTGACCACCTAGTGCAACAGTCCACTCATGCCCTTCAAATATTTGATTTGCTTGAGAGGCGGCAAAAGTTATTGAAGTTGCTGGTGCTACGCTAAATCTGGATAAACTTACAGCCGCCGCTATTGTATTAGCATCTGCGATAGACCCTGCTGGCGCGTCTACTGGATTCTCAACCGTTCCATTTTCATAAGATACGGTTCCTGCTGTGCCGTTGACACCATCTATCCAAACATGGCCGCCTTCATATCCTTGAAACTCTTGAATTGATCGAAGCCTACGACCAGCCGAGTTAGTGACATTATGAGTTCCACCTGTTAGAACCTCATCCCACACATCATCAACTAAGGCCGCTGCCTCTGTATCGTCAATTAGAACACCATTAGTACCTGTAATCGTATCAAGGTCTGTTTGCGCTGTTGCTAATGCTGCGGCTGTTGCTGCTGAATCTGTACCCCTCATATCCGTATTGGTTGTGGTAGTGGCAACTAAAGTAACATTATCAACCGCCCCAGCCGTTGTATTAATACTCGCCTCAGCCATTCTTGAATCTAAAATTAAATCAAGCCTGCCACCATTAGCCCAATCACCTTGAAGCTCATTTGTATCTGTTTCAATATCATTGATGTTGGTATTCATACCATCGAGATCAAGACCCCCCGCATCTGAAATAGGCAACCCACCCGCTGCATCAGCAGCAGCATTCGGTAAAGCGGTCATACCGGCTCTAACACCATCGAATATATCAACATCAGTCAACTGAATAACACAACCAATAACAACCATACCTGTAACAGTGCCATGAACAATCACTTTATCAACACCACTAGCGCAAGCTGCATCCGGTAAATCGAATCTGTAAACGCCATTTCCAATATGAAGAAAGCCGCCATCTGTATGCGCAGTTGTCAGTGCTGCTAATGTCGCCTCTGTAATCGCTGTTGATGCCGCGCCATCTCTTCTGTACTGTAAATCAATACCAGCCGTGTTCCAGACAACACCAGTTTCAGGCGTACCATCTGTCGAATCAACTATTCGTAATTCAACGCTTACGTCAGTTGTGCCTTTTGTAATTAGGTAATTGTGCATAAGCTAATCTCTAAGTGTAAGCCATCATTAAGGGTAGTATACCACTGGTTGGGTATGCTGGCGGCGTGTAGTCTGAAACTTCGGTGCTGCTCAGTTCATAATCAAAGGCAGCGAAATAAAATAACTCACAATCACTCTTAGTGTTATTGCTATTGCCAGCTCCTAATGAATACCATTCTGCTGGAGGTGCTACCCAATCCTGAGTTTGTGTATCTTCCAGCGTGTCATCAACATAAAGCTTAACTGTTCGAGTTGCACCACTGCCGCCGATTGTAATAGCAATTTTATATTCTGTTGTCGCGCTGGGTAATGTATGAGTGACAGGGCTTGCGCCATCAATAACGAAACTCAATACGCCGCTTGCATCGATACTACCAAACCATTCAGTATCCCCTATGTGTGAATCAAAAAAGGTATTATCGGCAAAAAAAGTTGTTGCTTTTAGACCAATAATAAAAGTAGCTTCATCACTTATTTCATCGAATATATCAATGTAATAAGTTTTATCTAAATGAATACTACCCTCTGTTCGCGTTGGTGCTGTTGGGTAAGTCGCAGTCGTAATGTGTGGGGTCGGATAATCGTTATATCTGAAATCACCACCAACAATTTCAATATCTTCCATTTCTGCAATTGTAGGTGCATTCCAACTACCAATTAAGTTACCACTTAAATCAAAATTAAGTATTCTTTCTGCTCCAGCCGTAGCACTATCATTTTTACATGCCACATAAATAGTTGCCGTTGTTGTGTCATAAAATATGCCGTTTGCATGTACTCTGGCATCCAGATCAATGGTTCCTACAAACGCATAAGGTGTTGCAAGATCATAAACCCACACTCGGTTACCAAAACAATAACCCATAGCATAGACATAACCATCATCTTCATTCACTGTACAGCATGATATTTCAAACTCTTCGTTTGACATATCAATCTCATCTTGAAATACAAGCGATGTATTATAAATGGCAACAGATACAGGCTGATAAGACGTACACGAACCAACCTCTGCGCTGACATAAATCAAGTTGTTGTAATATCTCATGCCGCCAAGCGTATTAGGACTGCCTGAAAGATCAGCAAAAACAGCCGTGTTTGTCGCTGTGGCTGTTGAATAATCAGAATTATATTTTGTTAATGTACCACCACCACTGCCCAGTGAAACATAATGACTTGTGCCATCAGTTGTATACCCTTGATATTCTGTAATCGCAGCTCCGGTGTCTGTTACCGTTATCTCTTCACCGATCACCCCATTCAATCTAGTATTATAATTAGAAGCACAAACTAGCCCGCTTGTTTCATTAAAGGCGTATTCTATACGTGGGTCGGTAGCTGTTGGGTGTTGCGCTGAATCGTAATGAACGCCTATATCAGTAGTTGTTGCCGCTGTTCTGGTGTTACCATAAATATCTGTTGCCGGAACATCTGAATCCGTACTGCTTCCAACGCCTGTATTTAATAGTACAGAGTTCCACCCTAAATCAAAATCATCTAAGAAACGATTATCAAATACATCAGGTTCATTCCAATCTGAAATAGTAACCGCGTTTGTGCCTGTTCCTGCTGTTGAGGCGCAATTAGTTAAATTGGTTGTACCTGTTCCTGCTGTTAGAATATTACAATTCATTGCTGTATTAACGACTTCAGCATCAACACTAGAGTCATTAGTTACACCACGATAGCAATTATCCAGCGCGCAGTTATAGACTCTTAAGGTTCTTGCACCGCCCTGGTAAATACCGATGTAATCATTAGAGCCGCGCTTGATATCTAGTAACAATGTATTTTTCAGGTACACATTGCCACTTGGAACAATACCCCTAATGTAATTGCCGCCAGTCGCTGCGCATTTCAAGATTACTGTATCTGTTTCCAGTAGCCCGGTTCCTGACCAGGTGATACCTCTTCTTGAGTTACTGGTGGGTGCCCATAAAATCTGTATGTTCTTAAACAGTACATATTCAGTATTCAGCGTGACCGCTGTGGCATTTCCGACATTGATTTCTGCTTTTGTGCTGTCAGGCTTAGCGCCTGTGAAGTCACCTTCAATAATCAGTTTATTAGTGGCATCAGTGACGGTAGTTGATGAATGAGAGATGCCCGTTGTGTCACTATTACGTGACTTTATCGTGACGGCACCGCCACTCGTGTCATCAATTGTATCTACATCGGCACTGCCTTCAGTAGCACCTGTCAATGAATCTGCTGTTGTTGGTGTACCAGTTAATACCTCATATTGAAGCGTTGTACTTACTTGAGATATAAATCTGGCTGTAGCTCCGGATGGCGAAAATGTTAATGTCTGGTTTGCAGTAGTGAAGGCAGTAATATTGGATATTGTTGCTTCGTTAATGTTTGTGTAATCCTGACCATTAGCGTGTTCTGCAGTCAATGCCGCGTCGATACCACCATACGCATTAGCCCAGCTCGACCCGTCAGCATTACCACCGACTACATCAGGATCAGAATATTTTTGTACGTCTACAGTCACTTAAATAATACCTATTGTTTCCCGTGTGCCTGATCTGTATTTATATGATCTATTAACCGATTAATAGCTGGCCTTATTGCGTTGACATCACGCGTTCTTCTGGCTTGCTCTAAAGCTGTTTTATCAGCTCTTGTAATTACTTTCTTTAATAGTTTATTTCTGTCATCACCAGATTTTTCGATATATTGTGTTGAAACTGATATTTTAGCCAAATGCTCTATCATTGTTGCCCCGTTTTGATGAATTAAGGCAATTGCATGTTGGTTCTGCTTAATTAATGTTCGATTTTCTTTGCTGTAAGCAACATTATTCTTTATCTGTTCATTAGTCGCGTTTGTTGACCATATAACGCTTCCAGCCGTACTCACAATTCCTAAAAATAAAGTAAGCGTAATAGTCCAGATAGCCTTATGTATTAGCTGTTGATTAGCCATCACGCCGTACCCCAATGCTCTAAAGAGTAATGATTACCGTCTTTGAAGCGCCCGCCCCATCGACATAATTCATGCTGCTGCTCCCACCATTCACCCAATTCTTCGTGGCCTTTTGTGCTTGTAACAAGCCTGCCATTCTTCATTAGATTGAGGTCAACCGCTAATTTTAATTTATGATTTGAATTTTTGGACCCGTAACCAACCTTTTTACCAAATTCGCCATGTAAACTCGGGTCACGGTATAGATCACCCCCCCTTATTTCAAAGCCCAGACTATGGGCCTTATCAATCAGCCTGGGTAATAGACGCATGAACAACTCTTGCTTTTTGCCTAATTTCATTGGGGTTCCATTGAGTTTATAGCGTGATTATAACTTAGTACGGCTCAATGTAGAAGTCGATGTATTCATCACCTTTCTTAACAATATCTTTAATCATTACAAGCTGATAAATACGTGAATCATTAAAATCGTATTTCTTTTGAAGAATATCAATGAAGGGTTTGGCTGTATTGTCTAAATCAGCCGCTTTTGTGCTGACCCCTATGGTCATATTTAATTTTAAATCGCCATCAGGTATTACGATATTAGGTAACATCAGATACACCTGGCTTTCGTATGCCTTGTATTTAGGTGTCTTGAATCGTTTTCCCTGCCAGCATACATTGACAGATAACGGCTTTATTTTAATCAAACTGTTTTCTATCATTTATGTTTCACGTGGAACAATGTTTTTATTTATTTCAGGCCATGTTGTTGATACCCACTTATCACCTTTTCTGACAAATGTCTCGCCTTTTTCTGCTACCCATATCGCGCCAAAGTTAGATTCGTCTGGTGATATTGGTGTAGATTCATAAATCAATTTTGGTTCTCGTTTCCACTTGCTTTCAACAGTTGTTTTTTCGTAAACCGTTTCAGGCTTTGCCTTTAACGATCCAGGCATCGCAATAACACCCGCCGCAGCCAATGTTCTTTTTAGAAATGATCTTCTGTTCATTTTCTTGCCCTCTTCGATAATTTCACTAATACTTCCCATTCCTGATCAGTAAATTTTGTATCTGTATGCTCTCGTAAGTCAATATGACCACAAATATAATCAACACCCTCAGCTTCACCAACAAATTTAATATATTTAAATAATAATTCTTTAAAATCGGCGTTTGTTAAAGAGCAATTATTGTTCCAGGCATCAAACGGCTTAAACTCTAATAACCTTTTTTCCTGTTCTGGTGTCATAACCTGTTCCTTTTAGGCATTGCTAATCGCCGTTGTTTTTCCATTCTAACACGCATATTAGCCATAAATTCATCATTGTGATGCTTGGTCATTCGCTTTAAAAATAACTGCATTCTACCCTCTGGCATTGATATTATTTTCCGGGCAAAGCAATCTAATAAATATTCATAGCTGTTGTTCACTTGTTAGCATACTCATAAATCCTTTTCTCGATTTCTTCGGGCAAGCTTCCTGTTTTCACCGATACAGATAAACAAAATTCCAGATAACGAAAATCATTCGATTCTTTTGCTTCAATTAATTTAAGTACCATTTCTTTTAATTGTTTTGGACTATATTTAGCCATACCATTCACCTTTTACTGTTATTAATTTCCTGTTCTTAACTGCCAAACAATGTCTCTTAGCTCAATTAAAATAACGATCAATATTGACTCAATGTATTTTGATTCAGCCAAAGCCCATATAGCAGTGATGATCAAACAAATTTCAACTGCCGCCATCCACCAAAACGGTAAAAATTTTTTGCTTTCTATTTTGCTTTCTATATTTGAAATCACTTTATTCTCCGTTTGCTATTAACTCTAATACCTGTAAATGTAGCTCTGCCTGGGTTCCGTATCGCTTTTCCCATTCGGCGCGGCCTGCGTGTAATGCTATCCCATACCCCCCGGTTTGATGATGTTTAGGGCATAGGGGCAATATTATAAAATGTGCATCAATCTTCGTCTTGCCTTCAATGTGATGTATTGCAGCAGGGCTAAATACCTTATATTTGTTCCTGCATACAATACACCCTAATTCAGCAACCTTGCTCATAAACCGTTGTTCAACGGTTGTTGGTGTTCTACCCTTCATTCATTGTTTGCATTAATTCGTCGATGCCTTTTAATTCTAAACTACACTGTTTATGACCCGTACACGCGATTTCATAAAATACTTGCCATAAAACAACGCTTCCTGTTCGCTCTATATCACCATTAAAAAGCCTAACTTGATATGTTTCATTTGGAAATAAATTAAGCCCCATATAATCTAAATATAAATCGGCATCGATTTCCCATGAAACGATATTACCGTTATGGCTATGTGTTAGCCTCCAATCTTTAAAGGCAGCAACAAGAATATTACCTTTATAAATACCGCCTATATTTTCATGGCTTTCAAGCCGTGTTTCAGGCTCGACTTCTTTTCCTTTAAAAGAAAATACCGGATCCGGCTCTAAGCTTAATTTTTGACTCCCTTCCGATAAATTAGCTTTTGCCACTACTGGCCCCGCCATTAATGCAGCTACTGATTTTATAAAGTTTCTTCTGTTCATAAATCACCCTAATAAGGTGGCGGGGTCGCCCTACTACAAAACGCCCCGCCATAAATCAAAAATATTATCCATTTTCTTTAAATCGTGTATCAAATTCTTTTAGGCATTCATCTGCATAGTGTGTCGCTGTATCTGGTTTTACGCAGCTATTACTTTGAGCTGTTTTTGTCCACGCCTCTACCCATACCTGCATTCGCCGGATTTCGCTCTCTTTGCTTAATTCCATCTTCTTTCTCCGTTAAGTTAATTTAGTGCTAAAAAGGTATATCATCATCGCCAACGTCAGAGCCGCTATTAGCTGGCTGTTGCTGTTGATTCTGGTTTTGATTGCTTGATTGTTGATTATTAGGCTTACCCCCTAATATCTGCATTTCAATGACTTTTATTTTTGTGGTGTAACGATCATTGCCGCTTTTGTCCTGCCACTTTTCAGTAGTTAAACCGCCTTCGACGTAAAGCTGTTTACCTTTAGTAACATATTCAGCCGCTATTTCTGCCAGATTTCCGAATATAACGATGTTATGCCATTCGGTTCTATCCTGCCTTTCACCTGTATTTTTATCCTTCCAGGTTTCAGTTGTTGCCAGTGAAAAATTAGTAACGGCTACACCACTAGGCGTATAACGTGTTTCAGGGTCCTTACCTACGTTACCCACTAATATTACTTTGTTTACGCCTCTGGACATAATATTGCCTTAATTTGTTTTAAACGGGTTTCCTGGTCGCTTACTACCATCGATTACTTTCATTGGTTCATAGTCATAGTCACATGATGCAAATTGTGTACACATTGTAAATATGAATATTAATAAAATAATTGCAGTTCGCATAATTTATGTCTTTATTTCTTAATGCACATAATATTTACGTCATCTTTTTTAAAATATTTTCCGCGCATGAACTTAACTCTGTTGGTCATTCTGTTGCTAGCCGCCTTGCATGAATCAATAGAATCAAACTCTGCGGTTCCGGAAACAGTGTTAAAAGTACCACCTAAATTCATTATGAAATAAATTAATATGTGCTTTACCATTACTTCGTCCTGTTTGTTATTTACCGTCATCATCAAACCAAACGGTTATGAATGCTGCTGGCGGTATGACCACCCCCATGCCATGAATTGCCTCGCATTTATAATCCGATTCAAAATCACAACTCGCAAACTTTGCAGCATTCCAAAACCAGGGAGTTAATATAATTGCAGCAATAATTAATGTAGGTAATAGTCTCATTTTATTTCATCCTATTTATTATGTAAGTTAAATGTACGGTTCTAATACTAATCGACACCCATTTACTTGTCAACTTATTTGTTGATATATATCCAATTATTATTTGATTCCGGTGCTTTTGGTTAATGCGCTTTCAATATCTTTGTTTTCTTTCTTGCGGCTCATACTGCCAGTTTCGGGTTTGATGTATAACATTTGATCACGGTGCTTCTTTACCTGGGCTTTTGTTAAGTTGTGGTCCTTACGTCTTAAATGGGCCGATATACCCATATAATCACGCGCTATTTGCTTTTTACAGATAGGGCATTCAATATTCATACGCTGGCCTTCATTAAAGTATTTTTAACATCAGTTAGATTCATGGTTCTATTGAAAACACCAACCACCGAATCAGGATTGCTTTCTATATATTCTTTTGTTTTTACCGTATCAGCAAATACAGCATCAAGCCGCCATTTACTGCCTGAGTCACTTATTAAAACCGCTATTGGTGATTTAACGGGTGCTATCTTGATTCTTCCAACAATTGTATTTACTGAACCTGTACTCATTTCACTTCTCCACTTGTGTTAATTCTTTTTGTTGTTTAGGTCTTTTGCTGCCTGGTTAATAATTTCAATATGATCTCGTTTAAATTGTGATTCAAAGCATTCATTCACTATAGGGCAACTTTTACAGTCGAATGGATAGTAGGTGTTGCATATATCTTGTACTTTTTTTGATGGTTCTGTCATAGTGATTCACTGGCTATTATTTTAACGATGGTAACATCGACTGAGTTATCTATTCTTGTTCCTATTCTAGTTATTGATTCAATATTATCATCCCTAAAATAAGCTTTTACAAAACTATCATCTAAAGCTACACAAACATGGTTTAACTCATAACCACAACAATCGGTTTTTACATGGTAAATATTCATTGTCTTTCCTCTTAATGGCTAGGGGTGGTTAATCGGTGTATTCTTTTATTATATTTCCATCTTTATCAAAATATCGCATCTGCCATTTTGGGTGACAATTTACGCTATAATTTTCTCCGTCAAAAGTAATATTAAGGTTTTCGCTAGTATTTGCACCTGAAACCCTGCCCTGCCTTCCATCTAATAAATATTCAACACGCATTCCAACTTTCACAAACGGCATACCCCTCATTCTTCTAAACTGATTCATATCCATAATCCTACCCCTTATTTGCTGTTAATCATGTACCAGAACTACTTTTAAACTGCCTTATATTAATATCTTTTAATCTTTTAGCTCTTTTCTTTTATATGTCAAATGGTGAAGTTTTGAGCAAAGAGAACCCTATGGCAATTACAAAGCTATTTAGCCTGGTAACTGCTCTGTTCTCTTTACGATTTGCCTAATGGAGCCAGTTCATCGCTTGCGAGTTATGGGTTCCCGACATTTCCAATGCCCTTACTTTAAAACATACAGAGTACCCACCAAACCCTCCTGCATGATCTTTTTTTACTCGAAACAGTGAATCATCCCTACTGACAGATACGAGACCAGCAGCATTCAAGTCATTGGTTGAATAGTTGATTAGTGGGGCTTGTGATGTATAATTGCGCCATTGGCACAGTTGAATCGTATAACCCCACTTAATTACTGTTCAACCGCATCTCAAAATGCAGCCGATATGTAATACTAACCCTGTTTTGGCTTTACGTCAATTCAGGGTTTTTTATTCCTGGCTTCAAAATATTATAAAGCCGTCTGATACTCGCTTCTTTATAGGCCATAACATCAGCCTGATTAAATACAAAATCCCACATATCAAGCTTATACATTGCGTCTGCAAAGCTATCAAACCCGTTAGCAATACCAGTTAGCTTTAAATGATTAATAACGCCACTCAGAGCTATCCTGTAATCATTTCTGCATGGTTTAATGTCATCACTCATGTTATCTACTCACCTCTTAGTTGCGTGTGATTATATCCTTACCTCTAATCACTGCTAGTTCAAACTCTTTATTATCTTTTTCTGAGATAGAGCTGAATCCACGTCCCCACCCTCTCCATGATCTGCATCCGTCACCGTCATCACTATCCATCCAGCTCTCGATGTCTGCCTCAATTCCTTCTCTCCACTTCTCAAATAAAGAGACAACTTCTGGAGGTACTTGATTGTCGATATTAAATACTTCTTCAGCTAACCAATCTTCTAAGGTAGCTGCTCCAAAATAATCACTCATAATCTTACCCCTTAGTTGTTAACACTATGATTAAGCATTCTTGAAATAATATGCAAACTTTGTGAGAGATCAGCAATATCTCGTAAATCACTTTTTAGTTTTGGGCATGAACTCTCTGGCATTTTTCGTGTTATTTCAGAAATAGCCGTATTCAAACCTTTAACAGTATCGAACATTTCTTGTTGTTCTGTTGTTAGAAAATCAGTCATATCACCACCCCATAACCTTTTTAACAATAGCCACTATGATCAGAAGCAGAATTAAGATAGCTAACATGCAGCCGCCTTGTAGTAGTTGGTCGTCTTTGTTATTCATGTCATTACTCCTTAATCTTCAAATAATATTGATAAGCCGCGTATAGATTTGGGATAAATACATAATCAGGTTCATATAAATTTATATTGTCCAAAAAAGCATACATATACACATCATCAGTTGCGCCAGTTTCGTTATTGTCAACAAATACAACTTTTAAGCTGTCATCGTGTCGTAGTGTTAAACTCATTTTTATATCCACATAGTTTAATGCCAAATGAATCTAAAACAGCGTCCAATTTTTGCTCAATTCGATTCAGTTGTTGCTGTGCGCTTTCGTTTATTTCATTCGTTTCATTTTTAGGGGTGTTGTTTTTTTCTGCTTCAAAGAAGGCCTTAACATCTTCTTTGTTCAAAAATGTTTTGCCGCGCCGCTGGCCTTCCGTGTGTAATATTTTAATGCTTCTGATTTCACCATTTTTAGCGGCGTGTGATAACTTGCCTGAGTTCTCGCTACCCCATTCAATCATTTGTAAATATGAATCTGGTATTAATGACTCATCATTTAAAACCTGCTGAACATGATTATTAGTGCATGGTGAATTTATTGATGGAGTGACAGCGCCGTTATGAATATCCAAAGCTTTTATTTCTGCTTCGTTCAGCGTCATTTCACTTATATCGCCAAGCTTTGAATTAAAATCAATGTTGTTTACTTTTGCCCTGAAAATCCATGTCTTTTTATTGTCAGCACCTACATTTAAAAGCAGGCCCTTAATAATACCGGCTGATACTTGTGTTGGTGTTAATGAAAAAAATTCATCGGCCTGTGAATCTGAATTAACTTTTGCTGGTGTTACTCTGTGTGTTTTACTCATTGCGACTACTCCGTTTTATTATTAAAGTTTATTTTCTTTATGATACTGACAATCAGCACATAATTTGACAACTGGTAATATTTTTCGCCTTACTGGATGTATGGTTTCGCCGCAGCCAATACAGGTAATATGAATGACTGTATCATCGACTACAGTTCTGGCGGCTGCTATACGCCTTTCAAGGTCCTCAAGCGCATGGTCATTTGCTTTATCTACATCATCAGCCATTGTTTTTACCCCGCATAACACTTCTGAGGCGCTTTTTAACGTGCTTATTTAATGCTTCTAATCGATCAACATAGGTTTTGTTGGTTTCGTGATTAACAACATTTCTAATCCATTGATCAGGAATGCCACTTTCAGCCGCAATATCAGCAATCGTCACATTGTTTTGATTGAGCTGTTTAATAATGCGTACAGTTTCTTCGTACACTTTTGAATCATTAGGCATATATATCTCCGCACCATTTAGTTATTATGTGCGGATAGATTATAATATTTGTTGAATGGTGTCAACTTATTTGTTGACATAGAGGTTATTTAAAGATATTGATGAAACGGCCTCAGATTGCCTGTAAGCCGCTTTTATTAAAATCCGGTACTAATTAATGTCTTTACTGGTAATTTTCAAACGTGCGTATGCAGTCCTCAAGCTGGGATTCGTATTTAAGTCCATCAATATAGTTATTCCAGAAGTTTTTATTATCTTCTGTCGTTAAACAGATATGCCCCTGAATGATAGCGGGCTTCGGTCTATGGAATGTAGGCGGGTAAGCGCTTATCTGGCATTTTAGTTTCGGCTTTGTTTCGATCGCGGAAACTATTACGTCTGGTTTCGATTTCAGAAAACAGGACATCTGTATTACTGTAAGCAACAGCAGCGGCGCGAACCGGATTGTTCTTGATAAGTTTTTCCATGCCATCAAGATTGAATCGCTTTTTTTGTTCATTTGCTTTTGCCTCACTCTTTATAAAGTCATCACTCATAAACTGAATGGCTTTCACATAATGATTCATTCCATCTTGTAATGACTTTATAGTTTCAGTTTGCGTTTCATTTGCAACTTCTAATCTACCTTTTTCAATCAGTTCAGTTGCTACCCAGTAACCCGCGCCACCTACAGCAGACACCACCCCCAGTATTGCAAACCACTTAATCATTCTGTTTGCCGTCTACATAGCCTTGCATTCCGACAAAGGCAACAGTAATACCCAGTATTGCGTTAGCCGCATGAGGCGTTAATAAATCTGCAAATGACAATACCAGTATTGAAAATATGCCGATTAGAGTTGCGCTGTATTTTTTTCTGAATATGAAATTGAATTTATCCATTAGCAATGTCCTTTATCAAATGGGTTTAAAAGGTTTTCACAAATGTAATCAGCATGGCGCAATCGATAACCTGTTTTGGTATCTCTGATTCTGTTAAGCCTGTTCGATAATGTCCAATCGAGAATAAAGAAATCTAAAAAGTAAACTGTCATTAATATATTTAAAATCACATCAAGAATTAATCCTACAGGCAACCACATTGATGCGAGAACTTTTGCCGGTAGCGGTAAATCATCCCAATTATTTTTACAGTACATTATTGCAACATAGATTATCCACGTTGCGCTGAATAGTTGTGCTGTGATAACGATATATAAAATTGTTAATGTTAATATATTCATTTTTAAATACCTATTGCTATGTAGTGTATGGTTTGATCGCCGTCAATTGCATTATCTCTATCAATTGTGAACCCTGTTGTAGTAACTGTTGCCGCGTTCATTGGTGAACCACTATTTGCCGCTATACGAGTACAGGTAACAACTGGGGCGGTTGTATAAGACTGATCAAAAGTTATTGTATAAGATGAGTCAGAGTTTCTTGTATCTTTACCGAAGTTAATAATTAACCCATTACTAAGCTTTGTATGGCCACTAGAATTTACCAGTGTTTCAGATTCTATTGTTGGTATTTGCTGATAATTACCCCTATCAGCAGACCAGAACAGTAGATTTTCAACAACTTTAAACATGCGCTAGGACTCCATAAGCTGGTCTATAAATTCACTCACGCGCAACTCAGCCGGATAAGTCGCATGACCATCAACACGAACATGAAGTGGCAAATTTGCGCCTTGATATGATGTTGGCAAGCTTGTGGTAAATACGCCTCTTGATACACCATTTACATATATTGTTAATGATGTACCCGCCAAAAATACGCATTCAATCTCATAGTCATTGTATGGCGTTACTGTAAAAGCAGTGCCAGTGGCCATAGCGGTGCCTGCAATTTTAAATGCCCTGCAATACATTGTGCTGCCAGACATATAAAAATCTACACCATAACCTTTATTGCCTGAAAGCTGCGTTATATCCCCAACACCCACCCTTATTAAGTCCGAGGTACTTCTGGATGATGCCGATATTGGCGCGACTATAAATTTAGTTGTTCTATCTTTTGACCAATGAAACGTGCCTGCCGATACAGCGCCGAGGGGGCGCTTTAGCCTGACAACTGCATCGCTGGCTGTTACGTCTGCCCGTACATACAGCTTGCCTAAATCGCAATAAGCAGAACCATCGCCATTAGTTATTGAGAATGGAACAATTGAATCAAAATTCAATCTGGTTATGTGTGTTGTATTACCAACAGTGTCAGGAATTAAACTGGTATCAGTAAGCGTTGCTTGATTCGCTGGTGTCACCTGGTCTTCATACGCAAAGTTACCTGCATCTGAATCTATAAACGTAGCACCATCAGCTGCATCACTTTGAACTGTTGCAGCTGCAACACCATTTACATTGCTTGTGTCATTGGCTGTATTAGAGCCTGTTACATCAGCATTATCAGCAGGCTTTGTCGCGCCATCTACATTTGCAAAATCAAGCGAACCAGACAAATCACCAGCCGCAACCGCTGTTGGTGTTCCTAATACGCCAGCAGTTGCATTGAACGCCGATTCATTGCCAGTAGTATCAACGTGTTTAATCCAGTAATACATAGCCACGCCGGTAACGTGTGTGAATGCGTTTGTGCTGGATGTTCCAACAACCGTTACTGAGGCTCTTGTGTCAGATGTGAAAGCATAAATATCAGTATGATCATAATCAGCATCACTAATTGCTGACCATGTTAATTTATTTCCGTTTGTTAAAGCAGCAGAAGCTAATGTTGTTGGTGTTGTTGGTGCTGCTGTTTTACCCACAACAACATGATTACCCGTTAATGCGCTTGAATCCAGATCAAAAACATTCATGCCGTAGATTCTTACGTTATAAGTAACACCATCCTGTACCGGACTTATGAAAAACTCATTATTAGAGTTCCCCTCTAAAATCATGCTGTTTGTATAATTGGTTTCAGTGCTAATCTTATACTCAACACGATAACGATTTGTAAACGGGTCAATTGCGCCGGTAAAGGTTCCATTGATACGACTAATAATCGTGCCATCACCCGCTTTTAATAAATGCGTAGTACCAGAAGCCAATACTAATGACGTTGGTGCTTCTACAGTGTAAGGGTCATGGTAATCAGTATCAGCAACAGGGGTTGTTTCAACGGGTGTTGTTCTATCCATCACCGCACTTTCGTACTCTTCCAGCTCATCAAATGACGTTGAGCCATTAGCACGTAAAGTCATTGCTGTGACACGGAATTTTTTAGCAGAAAAACCCTGAGTAGTACGTGTAACATCAACTATATTACCCAATTCGGTTCTATTCGATAACCCACGCATACACGCGCATTCGACCAATATATTTTCACGGCTTTTTTTAAGTTGTATCTGTCCGTGATATCTAGCTCTATATCGATCGGTTTCTAATGGAAGCTCTTGATATCTTGATAACTCAAGATTATTATCCGCTGATAAATACGTTGCCGATTCAACTAATATTGGTCTCGGTCTAAATTCAGTAAATGAACTTTGATCGCCAGACTTTCTATCATTAAACGCGACTTTTATTTTATTTAATAAATAATTTTTCCCTTTTTCTTTAACCTTAAATGTGCCATATAAATTATCTTCATCTAATGAATAAACAGATGCTTCGCTGGTTGTTTCATAGATTAAATTATAAATTCCATTTACATAGGCAAGACGACAATAAAAAGAATTTAATATTGTTTCAATATTTGATTTTAAATCTTCACTTGTGTCTATAATGCCGTTGACTTCAAATCTTGCTTGAGTACCCGCACCACCATCATGCGTGGTTACTGTTGTATCGCACCAATCCGCTGCCTCATCTATATTACCTAAACTAGCCGCAGCAAGACCTCTGCCATAAGTTGTATTGGTTAAGTAATCATAAGCTGCAAGAGCATTATTTGCTTGATATGTAGTGGTTAAATCACGCGGGTCATATAGTTTTTTACCTTCAATAACAAACTCTGGTATTGGTTCTGAATCACCCCATTTATCTTTATTTGTGTATCTTATGTAAACATAGCAAACACCTTTTAACTGGTGCGCGGTTGTCCATTCTGGATGATCTGCAACCAATGTTGCGTCAGCAGCCTGAGTTGTAGTGCCGGAATAAAAGGTGGTTGTTAGGTAACTTGATACATTGGAACTTGAAGCCTTTGTTTTTCTGCCAGGAAACATGACCTCAACCAATGATTCACATTCGCCCTCGCCAATTGCATAAACAACATCGAAAACAGCAGCACCTCCAATAACAGCCCATTTCTTAAAAACAGGGATGCCATTAGTGTTTACCTTGCCATATAAAACAGGTAATTTTTTATCGCTTTTCTTTTTTGATGCGCGGGTATAATACGGACTTTTACCCACTGATACTGGTTCTGTTGGTTGTAGTGATGATGGCGTAAATGGTGCTTGCGCTGGTGGCAATGGCGCTTCTGCTGACCAAAAATCAACATTATTTGCAATCTCTACATATTCAAACCCTAAATCACCAGAATGTAAATTCTGCTGTACATCGTCCGACATTTCACGACCAACAACGCGATCAAAATCAACTAAATGACTGGCTATTTTCCAAGTTATTACCGATGTACCCTTTTCAATATTTTCTTCTGTTTCGTATGAGTCAACATAACCCTTATACATTTCTACCGGGTCGGCTATCTGTGCATTATTAGCGTCCAAATAAACACGGTATATAACCACTTCTTTGTTCAGATAACTTTCTGTTAATGCTAAAGCGTGATTTGCAATCGCAACACCGCTCATTTTTATAGAAATGCCGTGCGACTTGATACCTAAACTTTCTTTAATATCTGGATATTCAATTATATGATCAGATGAAATATAGCTATTCGCGCTGATTGTTAAATCTTTATAGCAATTGGTGTAGCGCAACGGTGTTGCAAAATCAAAGCTGATTGCATGGTAAAAACGATGATCTGAACTAAGTGCGGTAATAACCGCTGCTGTCATATTACGATCAGCCATTACTTAGCCTCACGACATTCAAATGAATAACGAATAAGTGAAGGGGCCGATGTTTTTCTTTCTGAAATATCACCGACTAATTTAACCGTATAAGGAACATCATTAACAGTTATCGATTCATTATTAGCCAGTGCTTCTTCGAGTGGTGGATAGATTGAAAGCGTCGAAGCACCAGCGCCATCTGAATCAGCATCATCAGTTAAATGGTAAACTTGATTATGACCACCAAATTTTAATACATCACCGGCTAATAAAATGCCTGTTTGTGATGCTGTCCAGCCATCCGTTGCAATCGTTTCATCACCGGCTGTATGTGCGCCAACAACTAAAGGGGTTCCCGTTGCTATGCCTTGTGGTGTTGCTGTTGATGGGTCAATAAAAGTAAAAGATTCAAAACTGCCTTTTTGCTTTAATAAAAAGGCCCATACCGGCATAAACATAGAGCGATTCATTACGCCATACGTTATTTTAAACGATAACCCAGTACCCCCTGTATTACGCGATTCTACTTTTCCAGATTCAGAATATTCCGTTATAACCATGTTGCTGGGTATAACGTCTATTGAACTAAATCCTGGCGTTATTGGTAAAGCACCACTCATACTGGAAGCCCCTTGCCTTCCGCTTCAAACGCATCGATTATAGCACTCACGATTGTACGGGAACCCTCTTTTATAGTTCTTGATAATGTTGATGGCGTGTCATAAGTAATGCTCTGAGTTAAATTAATAACAGGAGATGTAGAGCTATTATTAGTAATATCATTGTTATTAATAACACTACCTGATCTGCCAGGCATGAACAATTCAGGGCCGCGCTCACCCACTAAATAAGCTCTGTTGCCGATGACTGAGCCACCATGAACCCTCGCACCCGCTTCAACAATACCGGTAGCTGCTGTCGCCGCAGCCGCAGCATAACCATAAGCCCTAATTTTAGTTGCTGCTGCTATTGCTGCCTCCGGACCCAATACTGCCCGACTAGCCATAGCAGCAATAGCTCCCCTTTCTGTATCAATAAGAATATTACCAACTGCAACCGCTTTGGAGATTATAAACATTGCTTTTTGTAAGTTTTCGTTTTCACCAGCTAACGCATTACCTAATGACAACATGCTATTGGTAAATGTGCCGCGCGAAGATAGCACCGCGTTATTTACCCTGTTTTCAACTTGCTCTCGTTTTTTTGCAGCTTCTTCGGTAATAGTAGTTACTCTGTCCTGGTGTGCCTGCTCCAACAATTCTGATTGTAAAAAGAACTCTTCATCACTCATCAATGATGCTGCGTGTAGTGTTTCAAGCTTGAACATTTTATCGGCAAAGTTTTCATCTTCTACCGCTAATTTATCCAGGTTAGCCTGTCTTGCTGTATCGGCCTCACTTCTAACCATTTCACCGAATTTATCAGCCGCGTCTTGCTGAACTTTTTGCCTGCGCTTAATGGCTTTTAATTTATCTTCTTCTGACTTTAGAAATTTAACCGCCGCAGCCTCATTAGCCGCATTGATTCCAGCCATCATATCTGCGTCAGCCTGGAAAGCGGCATTTATTTCATTTTCAGCCTTTAATTCCTTTGTTAATAAAGCCAACTCATTATGAATCTGTTGCTCTCTTAACCACCGCTGATTTTTTTGAGATTCGGCACTTCTTCCTCTTGCTTCACTGCCCTCCTTCTCTAATTGATGCAATTCTCTTAATTTCTGGTTGTATGCTTCCTGTAAAGTAGGATTGATATTTTCAGCAACATTCCTCATGCCGCTGGCTAATTGCTTCATCCATGCCGCTGCTTGTTTAGCAATACCCGTTTCTCCGATTTTACGCATTAATAAAGTCCAATTTTCACCGACTAAATCAATAGCACCAGCCACGCCCTGGCCTTCCGCTGCACCATACCCCCCTAACTGGCCCGCTAAAACATCCATTATTTTAGTTTGTGCGCCTGCTTTATCACCCATTTCAACCATTTTCTTAATCATGGCGGTTTGAGTTGCAGTAAATGAAACGCCTGAACGATTTAAAGCTGATAAATTGCGTATTGGGTCCTCAAGCACCTTACCCAACTGCTTAACAGATGAATTTAAGTCCTGTTTCATTACAGCCGCCATATCCTGGGCTAATTCAACAGATCGGGTAAACGCATCACCCGTAACAGATTTAAACGTCAGCATGATAGCCGCAGCATCCCTGACTTCACCAGCACTGGCTAATGTATCTCGGCCTATCCTTTCTGCCATATCAGAGATTTGCTGGCCTGTAACACCCGCAGCATCACCAGTGCGTTCAATCAGGGCATTAATACCCATCATTGATTGTTCATAGTCACTGAAAACAGATACGGATTTTTTAAGAACTACAGAAGCACCGGCAATAGCTGTACCCATCGCAACCCAGCCAATGGACACACTACCGATTAACGAACCTAATGATGACATTCTGGCTGCAACACCATCTAATGGACCACGTACCGCTGCTGTGGCTCTTGCCATGTTACGGAAGCGGCCAGCCAGGTTATCGGCTTTAGATGCTGTCTTGTCGAGATTTCTACCGATTGAAGCGGTAGCGGCTTTGGTTTTATCCTTCGCTTCTATGTCGATATTATGTGTTGTAGCCATTAACCGATAATCTCCATAGCCTCAAGATAATAATTCGGCTGGTCTAGTAACCCGCCCGATTGCAACAAAACACCATTTTGATAATGCTTGTGCATTTTTAACATAAAATTACTGCTATCAGTAATCATCGGTAAAAGGCATGTTTGAAAGTGCCACTTATTGTTGATGGTATGTAGATTATACCCCGCAGCACCATTTGAACCCTTTACCTTTTTTTCTGCATCACAATGATGATGCCCGCAATCCTCGCAATTGAATTTATCTGGATTTGAATAAACCTCAATTGCGATTATGAGTTTTTTCTTTCTTCATCCCCTATGGTTGATGCAGAGTTAATCTGTAAAAAAATATCAGTGAGTATGTCTGGTGGTATTCTCGACATATTAGCAATGCAGTATTCCATTTCATTGCCTTTTTCATCCAGAAAATTATTCCAGCCAACTAAACCATAATTAATAACCATTTCATGGTTTACGCTGCCTGTTACAACACATTTCACCCATTCCATGCCATTTAAGCCGCGTAATTTCCATGTTGTTGCATCTGACTTTAAATTACCGCTCTCGTCCTTATCGCCATCACAAACAAAATCAAATTCACTGATAACATTTATTGCCTGGACCATAAATCACCTATTTTTATATTATAAAGATAGGTATTATGCACCCATTTTTACGTGAAAGCGATACTCACGCCGTCATCACCAGATGATTCAGCCGCACCATAAGCCAATTCATAGGTTCTGATACCATCACGATCACCTGGGGAAATATCACGGTATGAAACAGCAGGCATAGTCACTGTAAGGATGTTTCCAGCCGTTGCACCAATCGCACCAGTAGTTAAGGCCATTGCCGCGCCTGATCTGAAATTACCATCAAAATCTTCGGTAGCAACCAGTTCCATTTCAGGGTCAAAAGTACCATTAATATCACGCTGGGCTACAAATATTTCACCATAGCCGTCAGTAGCATTCATATCAGCCGGCATTGCCACTGTATTTGACATATCAAACGCTAATGAGTTGATAGTTGCTGCATACGAATCAATTGTAAATGATGTACCTTTAATAGAAACTGGGTCTGTTGCATCAACAGTAGGTGTCACAATCGCGCCATCAATCGGCGCAACAGAATGGCCTGTAATCGTAAACGAGAACATACCAACATTACCTGTTTCCAGATTTGCACTGAAATTACCACGACAACCTGTTAATTTATGAATTAAACCGTCCTGGTAATACCATAATGTACCTGATTTCATTGATGCTGGGTCTGATTCGGGGGCATAAGTAACAGAGGTAGAAGCAACAACCGTTTCAGTCATGCCACAAATTTCCAGTAATACACCTAAATCGGGTGCTGTACCGGCTGTACCTGAACCTTTTATTTCAACATCAAAAGTAACGGTTTTTAATGAACCACCGTAAATACTCTTTTTCTTTCCGAGTGTCTTTTTAACAACATCCCGCTCATTCATTCGTAAACCTTCATTGGCCCACGATGGATTAGATATTAAAATAGCGTCAGCAGAAGCGGTAGGTGCTGAATCGGTATTATAAGTGGATTCCTCTTTGCAAAGGATTACTTCACGACTTGTCAGCATCTTCTCTTTCCTCTACTGGTTTCGATTTTGGTTTTGATTTTTCGGCGGCGGCTTTTTGTTTCTTTCGCTCACCCCTGGGTATTAAAGTTTCGCGTTTATTCTCAGCCATTTTATGCGCCTGCATCGGTGTATGAATGTCGGTATTTTACCATATAATTCATTTGTTGCTTACCTATTGTTTGATCAGCTTCGGAACTTAATTCCGGCTCATCATCTGTATCAAGCCAAACATCAATAACACCAGCCGTTGCACCTAATGTACGATCAGCTAATAACGCATTATAAACTTCTTCACGGATAGTATTTAATTGTGAATCTGGTTCGGAATTGGCTTTGACTATAGCGGTAATTTTTACAACTAAAGTTCGATTTGCATTAACAAAGTCCGATGTTTCACGATCAACAAAATCACTACCCATTTCAACCGTTAATGCTGGGGCGGTTTCTACTGAATAAACACGGCCTCTTACAACCCTTGTTCCGGTTGTTGTTAGCCCGGTTACTGTCGTTGTGACAGCATCCATTATGTTTTCTGCGCGATGCGTCATTGTTTCTGCAATATAAGAATCGTTAAACCTAATTCGTCCGGTTGTTTTTCTTTAACCGTGTAATTAGCTTCTCTTACATGAAGAGTGTCGCCACGATCTACTGTGGCAACATCTTTCGTCCTGCAATTAAGGATAGGAACCGACCCTGACATATTTAATTCTTCAATGTACTCATTGTCGAATATGCCGGTATATGTCTTGTTATTGACTACATAATTCTCGCCAAAATCAGACAGCATACCAACTCTGTCAGCATCAGATTCCAGTGCCATTAAACAGGTAACTCACCTGGATTAGTACGGAAGCCTACAACAGCAATCGGCGTACCATTGGTGTGAGTGCCAGTTACATTGACGTTAGCTTTGATATAACGCTTAGTACCAGTGTATTCACCCCAAACAGTCAGTTGATCTTCTGTTGGTGCGTTAATAACGGCAACTGTACCAGTATTAGTACCTGTCACTGTGTTTTTAACGTCAGCATCAGCACATGCCGTATAGGTAGAATCATCATCTGATTCTTGAAGTTCAAGTTCAATATAAACTGAACCTGAAAGCGTATCGCCTGAGTCACCAATACAAAACAGGAAAGCCCCATTTGCATATTGTTGTAAATCAAGCGCTGAACTTAAGGCATCGGCAGTAACAACTTGTGCTACAAGTGATGCGTTATCATCCAGGCTGTTTGAAAAGTCTTTAATGATAGACATGGTTATTCCTCTTTTCCGGTTTTAGATTCAGCTTTTTTTGCATCAGTTTTTGCCGTTTTATCGGCCTTCGCTGCTTTTTTGGCTTCTGCTGCTTTGGCTTTTTTAACTTCTTCCTCCGCCGCAGCCGCTTCTTCAAGCTTTCTTTCGGCTCTCGCTTCAAGTTTAGCTAAAGTTACACCAGCAATTTTTGCTTTATCCGCTTTGATCAGTATGTCTGCCTGGCGTTTATCTGTAGTGATTTCATCACCCACATAAACTGTTTCGCCGTTACAGACCGTGTTTGCTGTGATTTCGATTTCGATTTCTGGCATCATTTTAAATAGGGGATGTTACCACCCCCTACCCTATTTAGGCATTCCTACAGAATGATTCAATATGGCGTACACCAACATCAACATCCTGGAATACACGAAGTACCAGACCACCTGACGCGGCTTTAGTTGCCGTGTCAGCCATTAGGTCAAGCACACCCCACATACCGATCATACAGCTTGAGAAATCACCAAACAGAATGCCATTTGTTGGCATTTGTGTAGAAGTCAAGACATCATAACCATTAACGGTATTATCGGAAGAGGAAACAAACAAACCCGAACCAGAATCTTTAGCCGTAGTTTTCATCGTGCCTCTTACAGCAGGAGTAGTAACCCAATTTAAGCTGCCAGTTAGGGCGTTTGCTGTATCAACATCACTTTCAAACTCAACTGTTTCAACCCATGTAGGTGAACCAGGAGAGGCAATTGTTGAAGTTTCTATACCAGTAGTATTCAAAATACCTAATGGCTGACCATCAACACCTGTACCATTTAGACCAGCAAGATCAATCGCAAGCGCCATGCCTCGATTTAGATCATTCTGAACCAACGCTTCAACCGATGGGCTAGATTGCTTCATCAGCTTACGAGTCATTGGTACTGCACCCGCGCACGTTTTAGGCATTAAAAGAACTTGGCCTAATGTTGGCTCTGAATCAGTACCATCTTCATCTTCACCTAACCAGTAGAAAGTTGAAGCGCCTGTTTGCTTAGGAATAGCAACATCACCGACCAGACCTGGCAAGAAACTCGCACCAGCAGCACCCAAAACAGTGTTTGCTCGTAACAAATCAATCATGCCGCCTTCGTCAGTCTGCACAATATAACCACCGGCTGTATCTGTGCCGACATTCATTGTACGCGCTTGCACTTCGTAAGGAACAAAGAAGCCTCGTGCTTCACGACCAATTTTATCTTCGATTTCAACCGAACATTGACGCTCAAACTCAGCCTTGCCCCAATCACCAGTTAATGAAGCATTTAACGCTCTCATAAGAGAGTAATTTTCTGTTTCATTGCGTGACAAACCAAGCTCAGTAGATGGCGACTCAATTAGGTTTCCATCAGCCTTTGCTTTAGCAGCAGTTTCGCCGCGTTGTTCAGCCAGCGCATCCATAAACTCATCAACGGATTTACCGTTTTCAACGAATTGACGAGCCAGTTCTTCGCCGCCGTATTGCGAACCGATCTTAGTAATGCGACCTGTACGCGCACGTTCCGCAGAAATAGCAGTATCACGCGCCGCTGTTTCAATAGCAGCAACATCAACCTTTTTCTCGGTCTTTGCTGGGGTATCTTTATCTTTTGGGTCCATTGTTCTAACCTCTGAAATTGTTTCAATATCGAACTCGGAAGAAATTGACTCAGAGCGACCTACACCAACTGAAATATCAGCAGGCATACTCACCATTGAAATCTCAAGAATTTCCCAATCGTTTACACGATATGTATCAGGACCTTCACTGTTTTCTTCTTCGAGTACCGCTTTATGTATCCGATAACCTACAGATACATTTGATTTAATCCCACTTAATACATCACGATAGATTTTATCTGCATCTTCGTTTTCACTAAAACGGACATCGGCTGTACCCCTGCGGTCGCTGCCAATGTCAACAGACTCAACTACCCCAATGTGTTCCCTGGGATTGTGTTCGTTTAATAATGGACCACCACTTTTAATCCGGTCCATTCGGACTGATTTAGGGTCATGGTCTAAAATCTCGTTTCCGAACCACCGTTCTACCGGCGCTTCTGAACTAAAAGACAATTGTACAGTGCGGGTATCTTCATCAATATTCGCACGATTGATTTGAACCGTCCGGCATAACAAACCGTCTGATTTAATCTTCTTCGTCGTCTTTTTCGTCGTCATCTTCTTTTTCCTCTGGCTTGTTCGGCTTTTCTTCCGCTTTTGCTGGTTCTGGCGTTAAACCCATAGAATCCAGCATCTTGTTTTCACGCTCAATTTCGCGCCACACTTCATCAGGGTCATCACCATTCGCTCTGATAATCTGAGAACGACTTTTGATTTTAGCGTCTATTGCAGCCTGGTTCCCGTTCATTTCTTTTAACGGGTCTACCCACTGCCAACGCTTGCCCTGAAAATGAACATCCCGATATTTATCGATATATTCAGGCTGTAAGCGTGAATTACCAATCGGAATGCCTGGGGATAAAATTACCCGTTCAAGCCATTTGTTGTAAATTATATCTGAAAATGAACTAATCATCCATTTTTGTAATAATTTCCATATTTCACGTTCATTTATCGCGCCTTCTCGCAGTGAAGAATAATTAACGCCCTCAAGATCATTGGCTAATGTGTTGTAGTTTGCACCTAAACCAGAAGCGATACCGCGCAACATGCCCTTTAAGAAATAAGTATATTCACCATTAGGGTATGCAGGGTCAAAAGCCTGGAAAGATGTTCCTGCTGCTAACTGCTCAAACGTACCCGGCTCTGATTCTGAAATCGTATTGCCTTCGGCATCTGTACCATCGCCTTTAAACTCATCGCCTGAATCAGATGTAAAAAATCCCATTTTAGATGCGCCAACACGCGCATTAACTAAAGCCGCATTTTCAAAACCACCTAACATATTCAGTCTGAGTAAAGCGGTACTCATCCAGGGAATCCCGCGCATCTGATCTACATACTCAGTAATGAATCCATGAATAATATCTTTTGCTGGAACCCTTGTGTAAAACTTTCCGTTGTAATAATAATCACCAGATGTTTGTTTGAAATAATAAGCAACTGGTTTGTCGTGCTGATTAACTTCGATACCTAATTTAATTTTATTATTTGAGCCGCGAACATCCTCATTCAAGTCAACGTCTAATAACTCGGCATCAATGAACTTTAAAGCAAAACCATACTTGTTAAGTGATTTACCGTATAGCAATTGAACAATACATTCGCCATCACCACCAACCGTACTGATAAATAAACGCTCTAATTCATCACGCGAACAACGACCTTTAATATCGCAGTTATCTTTTTTGCTCCAATCTTTCCACGCAGCTTCAATGGCCTGGTTCGCCATTACATCCAGCTCACCGTTTTTAGATTTTGATTTTGCCTGTAAAACAATTCCGTTATCACCAACAACATTTGATTTACACATACCAATAAACCGGCGGGCATAATCATTATTAAACTGTTGTTCACGACTACGCGCCCGCAATGTTTTCAGGTTTTTCTTGATAACTTCATTAATCGGCTGGGGTGTTGTGGTCCAGCTATACGTGATTGATGATGTTTGAGCGCCTTCAAATGAATTGCGCTTTTTATAATGGTGCTGGCGTTTTACGGTTTTTTGTTTTCTTTTAAATAAATTAAACATATTAGAATCTCGTTAGGATTTTACCGCTATGCCCGTTACCATTCGCAATTGCTTCTGCGCGTTTTTCTTTTGCCACTTCACCCTCAGCTCTTGAATACAGAGCCAGTAAATCACCCATTGGTGTACGTGATAACTGCCTGCCATGAATCGTATAGCTTGATTGATCTTTGGTCGCTCTATCTTCTAAAACCGCTTTAACATTCTCTAAAACAGTTTCCCAATAAGTTCGGCTGTCATGGCCTGATATGTCTTGTGCAAAATCTCTATTGACCGTCAGCGAACCACTATCAACCGGATAACGCTCTGTTGTTTTAGTAACAACGGCCTGCCACTTATATTCACCGGGAACCCAATCTGCTGTGACTGCTGCGGTTAAAGTAACCAGATGTTTTGAATCACCGTTATCTGTTGCCGTTACTTTTTGCTGTTCACCAGACTTAATAAAATAATAGGTTAATACCCATGAATCTTCTGGTTTATAATCAGATACGCTTTTGGTCCATTTGACCGTATCACCAGCAATAAAATCATCCGGCTCAACTGTTGGAATAGTTGTACTCATATTACCAGTTCCTTACAAAACCTGATTTCTTGTTGCGGTTACGTCTGACTTTTCGGGTCGCGTTGATTTCAGCTTTCACTTCCTCAGCTCTTGTTTTCTCAATCACTTCTTCTTCGACTTCTGGCATCAATCGTTTCTCTAAAGCAGACCATAACGGATTAAGTATGTACTTAGCGGCAGTGCCATAAACACGGCAATCACAGGCCTCATTCCTGGGGCGGGCTTTAATCCACTCACGATACGGAAAACCTTTTCTGAATTTAGTAACAACCTTTTCGGCTGTAAGCTGTGCAAAAAATTCCTCATCCCTTGCCAACGGGAAATGACAATATCCCGCGCCGCCCATAGCTTGATTGAGATTAGAATAGAGATTTGATTTAGCGTCATCAACACCAACGGTATAAAGCTCAACTTTCCGTTTATTACGACCTGATTGTTTTGCGGTAGGTGCTGAAACAATTGGCCTGCCAGCTCCACCAACCCCTTTAATTGCAAATACACGTTTTTGCTTTCTCTTTCTGCAATAGTCGTAAACCATCTGAGTATGATGACCGCCTGAATCGATACAAGTGGCCGCAATATGCAGCATTGTACCACTTTCATGCTGATATGTACTGTCTAATATTTCATCTAATTCTTCCCATACCTGCGGCTGTGATGGGTCGCCATGCAATACGCGGTAATCAACATTCCATGATTCGCTTCGATTCCAGCCAATAACTTCTAATTCCAGCCTGTCATCCTGGGTATCTACCCCCATTGTCAGTACCAGTGCTTTTTCAGGTACTTGTTCTGTATATTCTTCACGGCGCTGATACAGTAAGCTTGGGTCAAGGGTTTCGCCCATATCATCATCAAAGGTTTCCCCCAACGATGTATTAGTCCATGTTTTTAATAATTCAGTATCGTCTTTTGATTCTAAGAAGTTTTCAACGACCTCGGACCACTTAACCCAGGGGCTATACAATTCGTTTAAGTGAAATCCCGCTTTACCTTTGAACTCAGCATCGGCAATCCATTCGCCGCCTTTCTTCATTTGTACTATTTTTTGATGATCATCCCACTCAGCCCCGCACGACTCACAAACATAACGAGCCGTTTCTGGTAAATGCTTACCCTTTTTGTCTTTATCCCAGTTTATTTGTGACCATTTTAACGGCGCTTTCTCTTCACAATGCGGGCATGGCACATGATACCGGCGCTGATCTGACGCATCATAAGCCATTTCAATACGTGATACGCCTTTGATAGTTGGTGTCGATGTTAAAAACATCTTGCGATTCCAGAAGGTGGTTGTTCGCTTGGCTGTTAATTTAACTGGGTCGCCCTCTGTTCCGGCTGATAATGGGTATCGATCTACTTCATCACCTAAAAATATGCGTATCGGTCTGGATGCCAATGATGCTGGACTGTTGGACCCAGCCATAGTTAAGTGACCGCCTGGAAAGGTTTTATGTAATAGGGTATTCCCTGAGTCACGCGCCCGCGCATCTTTTACCAAATGCTTTAATGCTGGCGTATCTCTTAACATCGGCGCAACACGATCTTTTGAAAACGCCTCGGCCATTTGAAGCGTTGGCTGTAGTAGCATCATTGGGGATGCGTCATATTCCATAAAATACCCGATGATATTTAACAGCAATTCGGTCTTACCGACCTGGCTTGAACTCATCCATGTTATATCTTTAACTCTTGAGTCATTGACGGCATCCATAATGCCGCGTTGATATGGCGCTCTGTCAGTGTTCCACTGTCCGGGTTCGGCGCTTGCTTCGCTGCTTAGTTTTCTTTTTTGGTCTGACCACTGGCTTACTGTTTGTTTCGGTGGTGGCTCTAGTATCTTTACGGATTTTGTTAATATTTTCTCTATCGCGCTCTGTCGGCTCATAATCTTTTAACTCCTCAAGCGCCTCGTAAATATATTCTTTAATTGCTTCCTCAATTTCCAGTACATTGATAATCCCGATAACAGATGGCGCTGCCTTTGTTGGTATGCTCAACAGCCTTGCTTTGAACGCACCAAAAATAGTATTTAGGTGTTCTTCAATTTCATCGGCTGGAACCAGAACACCTTTAAGCACTTCAACCTCTAACTCGACTTTTTCAGCTTGAGCCGATGTTAGTTTTATTTTTTCTTCTTCCAGTGTTTTCTCTTGCTTTTTACCCATTTCCAGACAAGCCATGATTGCCGGTTTGCTTTGCATGATGTTACCTGGACCATTCGGGTTTTTTTCTTTTGCTACATCGCCGCACCGCTTACGAATTGTGGCTGGTGTCATTCCGATAAGACCAACCAGATCACCAACAGTTACCATTGTCATCTTCCGCGCCTCGCCATTTCTTGTTTTATTACTCGAACAAATGTTGAATGTAAAAACAAATTCATTTCATGGTTAAATTTATCTATTACAATTTGATCAAAAGGCATTTGTTTTCTTTTATAATTAACTTTCTTTTGGAAAGAAGCAATCATCTGTATATTACTTGAGCGACTTCTTGTTGCAGAAAACTTGCCCGCCTTTGAAATATGCCCTCGCTTATAAACGCCAGGCCTTAGTTTGCCTTTTGTTTTTGGTAAAACAACAAACTCATTATTTGCAGAGGCATGACCATAGCGCCACAAATCAGCCCGCCTGTTTTTACCTGGAATGTTACCGTGTTTATTAAGCTTCATGTTTTTAGTTGGCACAATGATTCCGGTCCGGCTTAAACTCCATGCCTTAACGCCACCCTTAATCATCCACCTTAAATATTTCCACTGATCTTCTGGAATATAAATTGAACCCTTTAAAATTTTCTTATTAGATTTTTTAACCAATACCCCACGCCGGGTAAAGGCAACTGGGTTTTGTAAATATCTCGGAAATTGTTTTCGAGTATATTTCATTGTTTCAAACATCGATTTATTCATTGCTGTATTTACAACAAATGGAATTTGTTTTTTATAAACCTCACGCATATCTTTTGCCAGATCGTGAAGGTCATGCTTGATGGTTACTTGTACACTCATAGCCTCATTATACACACGGTTCAATGCAACC
>Ga0316206_1000781_pt1 | contig 35707 bp, 27 predicted proteins | sample 6monthpyrite_MG_FD_204942 | JGI IMG/M metagenome (GOLD analysis project Ga0316206, IMG submission 204942) | Microbial mat bacterial communities from mineral coupon in-situ incubated in ocean water Damariscotta River, Maine, United States -... | ecosystem: Environmental > Aquatic > Marine >...
GGTTTAAATGATATTATCAGATTAAGTTGTTTGTATAAAAAAATTTTAGTGTTTTAAGTAGGGTGAAAATAGTATATATGCATTAGTTAATATGGGACAAGGAAAAACATCTTTATATAAATCATCATGTAATCAAGGGTGAAGTTATGTAAATAATTAAAAATAATTAAAAATAATTATAAAAGGTGCACCATGACTGATCGATCTAAATCTGTTCTTTATGTTCGCTTACCTTGCTGGAAAATATACCCAGGTGGAGTTATTTATGTTGCAGATTACATTCATAAGCAAAGACCGGATATTAAACAGGAAATTCTTGATCTCGCGCTCATACCATCAGCTAAACGCAAACAGGTCTTAAAACAATATATTCTAAGAATGAAACCGGATGTAGTCGCTTACTCATGGCGCAATATGCAATCCTTCGGCCCACATCCGGAAGATGACGCACTTGATGTTGTTATGAACTTTGACCATTCTAAAAAGTTGTGGCGTCGAATAAAGGCCGCATTTAATGCGGTGAGTATCATATTTGATTATTCCTATAGTCGAATTCGTAATTTCACTTTTATGAATATGACACGCAAACTTTTACCCGATGCAAAGATTGTTGTAGGCGGCACCGCGGTTTCCATTTTTGGTAAATATGTAGCGGAAAAATGTCCTCCTAACACTACCGTTATTGTTGGAGAAGGTGAACCGGCTATGTTATCTATAGTTGATGCGGAACAGTCAACTATAGGCGAGTGTTACTATAAAGACGCGCAGAGCAATGTACATTTTCATCATCGTCAGGAGAATTTTGAACTAAGCTCCCTAACATCAGTAGATTTTAATTACATTGAAGGAATTTTTCCTGAAATAAAAGAATTTATGAATGATTATATTGGTGTGCATACCAAACGTGGATGTCCCTACCAATGCCACTTTTGTTTATATAATAAAATTGAAGGGCATACCCAGCGTTATCGTGATCCTGTAGAAATTGTTGATGAAATAGAGTCGCTTGTTAAAAAATATGCAGTTGAAAAAATATGGTTCACTGATGCTCAGTTCTGTTCTACCAGGCGTAGTACGCACCATGTTGAACAGATTCTGGATGAAATTATTGTGCGTAATTTAAAAATACAATGGACAGGATATATACGTCTAAATTATTTAACACCTGAACTAGCTTCAAAAATGTTAAAAAGTGGATTAGCTAGCCTGGATTTGTCATTCACGGGCACTCAGGACATGATTAACAACCTGACACTTGGGTATTCTTTGGAGCAACAGATGCAGGCTTTTAAGATGTTCAAAGATGCAGGTTATACTAATCAAAAAGTTAAATTGTATATGCCATTAAATGCACCGGGTGAAACTGCACATACTTTACTTGACACCATTGATCGCATTAAAGATTTGTATAACATGTTTGGTCGTGACAATGTGTTGCCATTTATTTTCTTTATTGGCATACAACCGGGTACACCAGTTGAGCGTTTGCTATTAGAGCAGGGATACCTTGAAAAAAGTTACAACCCATTAACTTTAAATCCATTTACCATAAAAAAACTGCTCTATAATCCTGACCCGTTAGGTTCAATCATCGCACGTAGTTATCTTGATGCAGTTGATTCACTTGATGAAAATAGTGAGTATATTGGCCGTGCAACTATGGATAATCTTGAGCGCATGTTGAAATCTGAAGAGATTAAAGAGGCTTCGATTAAACTACCTCAGTATTTGGGTAAAATACAAAATTATGTTACCCACCAGCAACATATAGTTGAAGAAAGTGACAGGGAAAAGTTTTGATTTGAAGGTGCTTTTACATAATCAGTGATAAAAATCTATTTTGTTAATTTAACATGACATAAATTACAGTCTCTATTTAGCCGAATACTCTCTTTCATTCTGATATATGTCTATGCATTATTAGTTAGAAGTAAGTTTAATTGTGCCTTGAGTGTTTCAACATCTTCTTCCAGCCTGCTTACTCTCTGTTCTAGTTCACTCGGGCTGGCACGTTCTGATGACGAAGCAACAATAGCTTTAGCAGTGTACGCTTTAACATCAATCGGGCCAGAGAATAAATGCATGTACTCCGAGTCTTTGCGCCCCGCTGTACGCGGCAGCTTTACTACCAGTGAATCGCTGTACTCGATCAAACTGTTTAATGCCTCCACCACAGCATCGTTATCATTAAACACATGCAAACGACCACTGCGCGCCCGAATCTCACCCGGCGTTTGTGGGCCACGTAGTAACAGTAAACAGACTATCGCGAACTGCGGCGCATTAAATTGTAATTCACCCAGTGAGGTGTTACAAAACCGCTGCTGGTATTTTTCAATGCCATTTTTGAAATTCTCTTTAATACTTATCATAGAATTGTCACTCAGTTCACGCGCGGTGTGTTGCACCACACCTTTATCAAGTACCATAACAGGGTCACGCCCGGACTTCTGATTACAGGCATTAGTTAAAGCATTCAGTGTGAGCGGATACTGGTCTGGTGTAAAAATGGATTTCTCCATTAAACAGGCAATGATACGGGCTTCGTAGGCAGTAAAGTTTGGGAGCATAAGTTAAGTCTCGTTACCTTTTTCAGGTTCTGTTGCAACAGTTCATAGGGTTGAGTAAAAATGGGTTGAGTAAAAATTAAATTCTTTATTCGTCAGGCTGCTAAAGAATAAGGGTATTGTGGGCAGAGCACAATTAATTTATTAACGCAATGTAAACTGCAAAACCAAGCCAGGATAATATTAATAACACCCAAGGTATTAATAACACCCTGGGTATTAATAACACCCTGGGTATTAATAACACCCTGGGTATTAATAACACCCTGGGTAGATGACGGCTCTTAACTTCTACAGACTCAGGGGTGTTGTCAGATGAAAGCTCATTTGAAATACTACTGCCAGCTACTTTTTTTAGTTTCTTATCCAACTCTCGAGATTTTACACTTAATTGTTTTTTATACTGTTCGATACCTTTTTGTATACCCTGAGCTACCAATTTTGTTTGTTCTTTTGTTTGTCCAGGTCTTTGCGTGCCCCGCGCAATTTTCATGGCATCATTTTTTATTTTGTCTGACACTTTATTTTTTTTGGAATTAATAGTCATGGCTTAATAACCCGCTTTAATGTTGTTAGAATTGGAGTCAGAGTAGAATTTCTATTATATGTTGCGACACACCTACAGGATTATACCTCGTTTTTCTGGCCTTAAATCAACTCTTTTTAATTTGTTTATTAAGATCATGATTAATATGGATGTCCTAATGTTAGTGTTGCCCCCCCACTTTCATTCTGATACAAAAAAACAACATATTCAATACACCAACGTAGCGTAGAGTTCTATATTAAAACAAATACAAACAGCTCTAATGTTAGTTTAATCAGGTGATTTTAATTTATTCGAATCCATCTACACAACGGAATCATAAAAATACACGGCAGGCCGGTATTACCAGTTGATTTGCGTGACCACAATTGTGTGATGTATAGCTATTCTGATAACTCCAATGAAATGAAGGAATGGACACTAATTAACACACATAAGACAGAAACGATTAGCGTTTCAGGTAATTATCAGGTCAATAACAGCGAGGCCTTGCGAGAAGCTTTACTACAGGGAATTGGTATAGGCCGTTTACCTACGTTTATTGCCGGGCCAGATATTAAAGCTAAACGGCTTATGAACTTGTTTGAATCATATAATATGCCAAGCACAACAATCTATCTGGTTTTCATTGCTCGAGAATATATGCCAGCTAAAATTCGCACATTCTTAGACTTCGCCATTGAATATTTCGGTGGGGATGAACCTTACTGGGATGTTTAAGTTTATACTCCCGGGTTTATGCGGAACATTAAAACAATAGTGCTCTAACCTCGTTTATATTAGGTTACCAATTATAATGTTATTATTTTCACGTAATCTTTTTATATGCATCTCTCGCGGCTGCCCTAATATGGGGAGCGCCGTCAGACATCTTTTGACTTACTATGCCAATTGCTTCTTTCATACCAAGCTCCCCTATATAGAAAAGAGCGCTTCGCACTACAGATGTACCATTATCAGAGGCTAGCGCTATTAGATGATTTCTTAGAATATTCTTATCAATTATATATAGTGCAGTCATGGCTGCTCGCTTATCAAAATTGACGTCGGAAAATATTTTTTGTTTAACCAGATTAATGTATTTAGCTCTATCAACATCGGTAACTTTATTCCATGATTTTTGAACTAAGCCGTAATCATCGCTCAAAATGCATTTAAATATTTCTGGATCTATATCAGGCGTTATTCTATTTACAAGTGATTTAACCCCTTCGTCATAGGATGAAGTAAAATCTGCATATACTTTGTCGCGAAGAAGTAATGGTATTTTGCACTCTCTATATAGAAGCGGCAAAACGAAAACCATATCTTTTTCTAGCTCATTTACTAGAGCAGCACTCAACTCCGTTTTAACCCATTTAGAATCTACTGAGTCAGGCGAGAGAACAATAACAAGCCATTGCGATTCCTCAATTCCATCTTGTATTTTTTGGACAATTGAGTCACCAACTTTCATTTCAAGTAAATCAACCCACACATTAGCTCCCATAGAAGCTAAGTCGCCAACAAGTTTAGATACAAAGGGTTTATCTTTATGCGAATAACTTATAAATGCTTTTGAAATATCTTTCTTCATTTCTCAATAGCTTCCGACTGTATAATGGCAAAAACAACGAATTACAAAAACAACGAATTACAAAGACAACTACCCCATATTTGACAGCTACATTACCATAAGCATTATTAGAATAGGTGTCTATGTTTTACATTAGAAACTAAAGATTTTATGGGGCAGTAATTACTGCCTGGGACAAGCTATCGCTTGTCTAGAACCTGATAGCTGACCCTATGTTTTATTTCCATATCGTTGGCGCATCATCATTCTCCTTTAAATGTGATTAAAACTGGCCAGATTAAAACATTACAGATCAGGGCAGGGTTCACCACGTTTAATACGGCTTGTATTGACAACAGGAATATCTGGTTGCTTCTCAGGATAGTCTTTGAGGTTATGTGGTTTGTAGTTGCTCTTTGCATGCTGTATCCGATCCAGTACTGATTGGTGAAGTACCTCGCCGTCATTGATATGTTGACCAATCTGCCGTTCAAACGGACCCATCAGCTTATATGTCATAGTCATGGAATCATTGAGTACTGAATTGAAACATGGCCAGAAATGCGCAAGATAATCTTTGTCACACTCAAGCCCCAGTGTTTCTGCTTTCTCCACCAACCAGTGCAAGGCTTCATTGGCCAACCCGTCGGGCGAATAACTGCCACCGACATTACTGTGCACACCGGCAAACCAGGCCTGTTGTAACTCACCCTGCCATTGCGCAGGGCGTGTCCATATTGATGGTTTAAAAGGCTTACGGCGTTCATCAATGGCCATTGCATGTGCGGCATTTTTTATATTAGGGTTTAACCCCACGTCATGATACTGGTATTTATTCTTACTGAAAAACTGGCCGATTAATCCTGGTGCGCCAAGTGCGCCCACCGTGTCCCAGACACCGATAAAATGAATGGGTGGACAAGGCCGTGTACCTTTTACATTATTAAAGGCTTTTTCCCATTCTGCTGAACCGGGCCCCTTTCTCTTTTCATAACAGGTATACATTTCCGGTACATAGTAATCATCATCTTTTTCAATCAAACCGACCTTGTTCATAAAGCCGGCAAGGCTTCTCACGGTGAACGAGCCACGGCTGAAGCCAAATAAATAGAGTTCATCACCTGGCTCGTAATTATAAACAATGAAACGATAAAGATTACGAATATTCTCTTCCATGCCTTTACCGAATGCGCCGCCGGTGACACTGTCCAGTGGTCCGTTGGTGCCGATACCTTCGTGGTAGTAAACAATCTGAGGTGTGCCATCACTGGCCTGAGTAAGAATGGCACGTGCTATTTTTGTGACATTGGTTGGGTGACGGTGTCCTGACTTTTTGTCAATCTGATCTCTGATGTTCCAGGTGCCATCGGCACAGATAATGATTCGTTTCATTAAAAAGGCTCCATAAGGATAATTTGTGTAGGGGTTTTTTACAAACCCTCAAGTATGGGTACTGGGCAGTGTAATCCCCCTATTAATAACCGAAGTGATTACTAGATGGGTGATGTTCATGTAATATTTAAAAGTAACACGTAAAAAATAATTATCGTCTATTGACGGGAGCTGCTAATGGCTGATTCTATATTTTCCTGTGGTTATTGTTAAACTCCATAAAACTAAACAGGAAGCTATTCCTCACTAAACATATCCTGCTAATTCATTCTCAAGGCGCTCCAGGTGTGCTTTGATTTCCTCGAGCCCCTGCTCTTGCTCTGGCGTCATTTCGAGCCCAAATTCCTTCAACATGCTTATTATAAGGATTGTGAAATGCTTTACTTGTTTTTTGAGTTTAATAATTCTAATAATTGCCATAAGTACAATAATCACAATTAAGGGCACTGCAATTATCAAAACGGTTGTTACTAAGCTATCCATTTTTCATTCCTTTCAATTTCAGCTCTTGTTTATAAATTGAACTAAATTAGGGTCAGATCTTTGATTTGTTATCGTTCAAAATTTCGCAATTCATAAATCAAATACCTGACCCTGTTTTTTCGTTAACATGTTCGTCTAGTATTACCTGTGTTAACGGTAATAGTATGGCTCATTGTTATATTAAGTTTCAAGGGCATCCATCTCACCATCCATTTTAATGCACTTCGAAAAGCAAAATATAATCAATGACTTATATATTAATATGGTTGTTATAAGGTTTTTTAGAATGTTCAGATAGCTTCAAGATAACTTTTTGGGCGAGGAAGTACACTTTTACTCTGCTTTCATTATGAGACCGGATATATGTCAGAGCGACTTTTTTAATGTTGACGTTGATGTGCTATATATAAGCTAAAGTAATATTTTGGTTACGGCACAATGAACTGAGTGTTTTGTTGTCATTAATTGAGCGTCCAAATATATCGAGTTTATTCGTTAAAATATCAGCCTCAACTTTTGAGATATTTTTAATGAACCATTGATTTCTTAAGAAGGCAGGTTGCATTGAAAGTACTCCCTCATATTTTAACTAAACACTACACACTAATAGCAATAAGTTTGATTCTTATTGTTGGTGGTTCGTTGAAGTGGTTAGCACAAGCCAGGATGACTGACTTTAGTAATCATCAACAAAATCTTGCTAAAAATTCTGTTACGGGTGTAGCTCAACAGATTGAAGCATTTGTAAAAGAAAAAAATCGACTGGTTAAATTATTTTCCCAACAACACAACGCCATAATAATGGATGCATACAAAAACGCCGAAAGTGAAGACGCAAAGCAAAGAATGGACAAGTTGATTTTAGATTTCTTTCCCTTGTATTTTTCAAGCGCATTAACGGATGCTAAAGGCACCCCTGTAGTTGATGATTTTGATAGCAACATAAGAGAATTGTGTCGTGCTGATTTACATTCATTTAGCTCTACGGGAATACATGAGCCCCAGATCCACCCTAGTGGAAACAATTACCACTTTGACATCATGCAAAAAGTAAATACAGATATCTCTTCACCCATTTTATTCATTAGTTTTCATGCCGATGTACTCGGAAGAGTCTTATCTACAGCACAGACACCAAAGCATACGGTTATGCTGTTGCAACGGAGTAAAGACTATTTAATTGAAGTCGTAGCCGAAGGTGCGAGAAATCGAATTACACGTAACAATTATCATCTAACCGATGAGGAAAAATCGCGCATACTGTATACGATGCCAATTCCAGGAACCAAATGGGAGGCAGCAAACATACTTAACGCAGGTATATCAGCGGCATACAAAAAATCATTGCTGATTGAAGGCGCCGCAATATTTTGTTTGTTCGCGGTTGTACTCATACTCATGGTATTACGCCTGTATCGAGAAGAACGAATGAGACTAACAATCGAAACCGAACGCAAAATCGCGGTAGCAAAAGTATTCGATCATAGCAGGCAGTTGGAAGAAAATTCGAAAGAGCTCGCCACCGCGAAAGAAGTCGCCGAGCAGTCTAGCAAGCTTAAATCTGAATTCCTCGCCAATATGAGCCATGAGATCCGCACACCGATTAATGGTGTCATTGGTATGACCAATCTGTTACTCGATACAGAGTTAAATCAGCAACAACTCAATTTTGCCACAACGGTAAAACACAGCGCAGAATCTCTGCTTACCATCATCAATGACATCCTCGATTTCTCCAAAGTGGAAGCAGGCATGCTAGAGCTGGAAGCCATAGATTTCGACATGGGTTTGTTGATGCACGAGTGTGGACGCACCATGTACCTTCGTGCTCAGACCCAAGGGGTGGAGTTGATCTGCCCTGCTAATCCTATTCAGCATCAGTGGTTCAGTGGGGATGCCGGACGTATCCGTCAGGTCCTTAACAACCTTGTCGGTAATGCTATCAAATTTACTAAACAGGGTGAGATAACGGTGCATTGCACTGTACCGCAAGGGCAGGAGCACACGGCTTCGCGCACACAGCTACTCATTGAGGTTACCGATACCGGTATTGGCCTTAGCGTCGAACAGCAGGCTAGACTTTTTGAACGCTTCAGCCAGGCTGATGGTTCTACCACCAGAAAATATGGCGGTACCGGGCTTGGACTGTCTATCTGCAAACAACTGGTAGAGTTGATGGGCGGAAAGATTGGCGTTAGAAGTAGCGAAGGTAACGGCTCGACTTTTTGGTTTACGCTGGACCTTGCTAATGCCAAAACTCAGCCAGCCCTGCCATCCATGGACGATCTGCGCGGGCAGAAGATCCTGGTGGTGGATAGCAATCTTACAAACCGCGCCTTGCTCTCGCAGTTGTTGAGCAACTGGCAGGTAGAACACGCACTGGCCGAAAGTGGCAAAACTGCACTTAAACTATTGCGGGCAGCGGCCATCGAGAATCGCCCCTACAACATCGTGATACTTGATATGCAGATGCCTGAGATGGACGGTGTCCCGTTGTGTGCCGTGATCAAAGATGACATAAACCTTACTGACACTCGTCTCGTGATGCTCACATCTAAAGGAGGATGTGGTGAAACGCCAAAATATAAGGCGGTTGGGTTTGACACTTATCTCAACAAACCTGTCGATCAAATTTCACTCTATAACATACTGCTGCATGTAGCGGGAATCATGACAGATGATAAACAGTTGATCACGACTCACAACACGCGTGAGCTGCCCCTGTTCAAAGCTCGTGTTTTAGTGGTAGAGGACAACATCACCAACCAGCTGGTCGCCCAAGGCATGTTGCTTAAGTTTGGTATACAGGTTGATCTGACTGCAAATGGTGAAGAAGCTTTAAACGCGCTGGAGAGTCTACCCTATGACCTGGTATTCATGGACTGTCAGATGCCGGTGATGGATGGATATGAGGCCAGCCGACGCATTCGTGACCCACAAACTAAGGTGCGTGACAAGGCGATACCTATCATTGCAATGACCGCCAATGCTATGCAAGGCGACCGCGAAAAATGTCTAGCTGCGGGTATGAATGATTTTATCTCCAAGCCAGTTGACCCGGAAAAACTTCAGCAAGCACTGCTACAATGGTTACCCAAATGAGCATTAGAAGTCTTATCTAGAGACCCAGATCTTATCCTGAACAGAGGGATATTAGAAACAATTGTTCTCTGGCCCGGTTTGTTCAGCGCAAACATCCTCACAGGAAACAGATATATGTCAGAAGCAATTGCTCAACAGTGGTTGCAAAATACCACTGTAATCCCCCCTTAATAACTGAAGTTAAAAGTAGAGGTTAAGCCGTATTCAACAATTGTCTGGGTGGCATCCCACCAATCGTCGAATGAGGTCGTTCATTAATGGGGTCGTTCATTATAGTATGTCCAAAGCCATTTTGTAGCGAGTGATTGTGCTTGTTTAATGGATTTAAATAATTGTAAATCAAGCCACTCATGTCTAGCGGTTCGATTAAACCGTTCAATATAGGTATTCTGTGTTGGCTTGCCGGCTGAATATAAAGCAGGGTTATTTGTTGTTCTATCGTCCAGTCTTTTAATTGTTGACTGATATATTCTGGCCCGTTGCCACAACGAATAGCATTCGGCTTTGCGCGCCATTTCTTATGTAAGTGGTAGTTTAGCAAACCACAAAGAAAAATTATCCCAAATGACATTACCTGTCGATGTTAGATTTAGCCCTTGAAACACTAAAAACAATGCCAACATAATTGGGAACACTTCTCGACCACATTTTTGGTTACGCTCCATAAATATTAACATTAACAAAATTAAATCGGTAAGTGCGAATGTTAACACCTGGTAGTCAAAAGGTATCGGCGGTATATTTAGCGGTATTCTTGCAACAGCCGGGTCAATTAAGGTTAACGATGTGCATATCATATAGCGCGCATGATGGTTTGGTGACTTCCTATAGATTATGGCTAAAGTATAGGCAATTATAAAAATGGCCAATAATGAGAGTTGTAAAAATAAAATATAAAGACGAGAGTAGGTGAGTCCAAAATCGTGAATAGTGATTTGGCTATGCGCAAGTAAAACAAGAGAGATTATTAGTGCAGGAACTAAACCATAAGATAATCGACCGATAAATTTATGCAAAGAACGTTTTTTGTATTTTATTAAAAATGCTTGCGTTATAAGCATGCCTATCCAAAGTAGCATCGTAACGGCATGAAAATGCTTATAACTATTAACATCACCAAATAGTTTAGAAAAATACGATTCCCAGAACCCAATCAGAGCTAGAAAAAGTAAAGCTATAAAATAATAACCGCTTCTATGAAATAACACTCATCACCTATATGTATATGAAAATCCGTTTTCAATAGACTTACATACTTGATGGAAGTTCATAGCGTATAACGCCAGCAATAACCGGCATTTTGTAGCGTATCTCTTGTGCCGGCTCTTTGTAGCCCGGGAGAAATGCCCAGGAGAAATACTGAGGAGAAATACGGAGGAAAAATGTCCGAGTTGATTGCTTTTGTTGGGCCTGATGTACCTCACTGCTTATTACAAATCTCTTCCAATGAAGCAAGAGCATCAGGGCTTAGTGAGTTCTGGGCCAGATTAAATAACTCTCTTTCTTCAAACCTTACGTGTTGCTCTAATAGCTTACCAAAATCTGATAAATCAGTAGCTGTTCGGGTTGATTCAGGACTGAAATAGCACCTAATCTCATCGTGCTCCTTATATAGCTTTTTTATTAATTCTATTTCGCCAGGAGACTCTAGATGTGGGGCAATATATGTTTCTTCGATACGGAAATGGCTTTCCAGCTCTGTAGAGTAATATATCTCAATTTCCATCCAAATATTGGCTAAGGTTGTTTCACACTCTATATTAAATTGCTTTGCTCTTTTCGCAATAACTAAAGCACGATGGTGGTCTTTAGATAAGCTTCTTAGTTCTGTTGCTCTTTTCATTGTGAATGTCCGACTTCTGTTTAAATATTTTGTGTAAATATTATGCGAGCCTGGACATAATGATTTCCCCTAAAAGGCGCCGGCCTCCTTCCTACGTGGGTTAGCTACAAAAGTAGCCAGTGCCAGAATATGAAAGTGTCGTCCTTTATTAACAAGCTCGGAGATCGACAAGACACAAACTAATATGATTTTTATCGACATGGACGCCCCTTGAAACTTAGTGTAACAATAAGCCATACTATACACTGTAACTCAGGCGAATTCGATGTTATATCAATAAAGTCAACTGTATCATTCCTGGCATTATTCTTTGGGTTTAATACGCTCGTCCATCGTACGAAATAAGATGAAAAAACGATTACACCGCCCCGGCAAGAGCCTGGTTCGAACATGATTCATTGAAACCGAGTAGGTGTTTTAGGCGGTCAGGTGCGGTTCTCATTTGGACCCGGTAATACACGTTTATAATGTGTATTAGCTCAGACTTCATCTGTCAGATTAAGTTTAAAACTATTTTGAAATGTGCCAGATTAGGTTTGAGCGACTACATATAATGCTTCCATTAAGAGACCGAATATATGTCAGCACGACCTTTTTTTGTTAATGAGGTTGTTCCGCAACAAACAAAACAAACACTACGATTTATTCGCAGTGAGGGAATCGTTTTGTTGACAATGATGGGGCGTCCATATATGTCCATGTAAGTTACATGTAAGTTAATACCGCATAAAAATTAAAATTTTAGGTGGCTTCATTTAAGTTACTAATATACTATTTTATAGATAATTATAATAATATAATCTATAGTGTTAAAGAATTGAATAGAAGTGACTTTGAGAAAGTAACTTAATTCACAGTTTCTGCCTTTATCTATACTAACCTTTATTCTGTAGTCTCTTGGATAAGTAAACTTACCTGTGGAAAATTAGTATGTTTTTACTAAAGTTATCATGGTTATTTAATGGAGTATACGAACATTTTAATACGTAAAACGAAACCAATCTTTTCTATGGCCGCATATACAGGTGTGGTTTTATTAGTCGCCTCATGTGGTGGTGGAGGCGGTTCAAATTCCAACCCCGTTGAAACCCAAATTACATTTCCACCTGAATTATCTATTACTAAAGGCGGTAGTATAACTGTTCGAGGAACAACAGATAATGGTACATCGGGTGTTAAGGTTAATGGTGTTGACGGTGGATCAAGCGATGGCTTTTTAACCTGGTCAGCAAACATACCTTTGACGCCTGGCATGAACACTATAAGGGCCATTGCCTCAAAAACCGGCTCAACTGAGACGCAGGTTCAAATTAAATATCAGCCAACTTTTTTTGAACGTCCACAAAAAATGGCACTTGATATTGCTAATAATCGTGCACTTATTATTGATACACCTTTATTTGCTAATAATCAGATTCGGGATGCCCTCATCTCGATCGACTTAACCAGCGGAGTGCAAACAGTTATCTCAGATAATGTTACACCGAATGCCTTGAACCCATTTGTTGACCCCAGGTCATTTGCATTTGATCCAGTCAATAACCGGGCACTGGTATTGGATTCAGGTAACATAGTGGCGGTTAACTTGAGCACAGGTGAGCGTACTATTTTTTCCAGCACGACGATTCCTGATGCTGTTAACCCATTATCCTTCCCGGTAAATATTATAGTAGACAGTGCAAATAATAGAGCGCTGGTTACTGATCCAAATATTGATGTATTAGCAGCAGTCAATCTAGATACCGGCGCAAGGGTTATTTTATCTGATAATACAATGCCCAATGCAGATAATTCTTTTGCATCACCACAGGCGCTAACGCTGGATACGATTAATAACCAGGTGTTTATAATCGATTCTCAACGTATTTTAACTGTAAATTTAGCGACGGGAGCTAGAACAGTACTCTCAGCTCTTAATGTACCCGACGCAAAAAATATGATTTCTTTTTCACAAGCCACAAATCTGGAGTTTGATGCTGATAACAATCGTCTTTTGGTTTCGGATAGATCGCTGGGAGCTGTTTTTGCCATAGATATAAATACAGGTGCACGGAGTCTTTTTCTTGATAGTAGCACTATCACCAATAGTGTTACAAAAAATCCTCGGGATATCGCTTTAGATAATGCTAATAACCGACTTTTAATATTAGATGATTCGTTTAAATCTATTGTAGCAATGGATATAAACTCTGGCACATTAACTACTCTATCAAGCTCGAGTACAATGAATGATGGCGTGACATTTAGTGGTATAAGGGGTATTGCTGTAGACAATTCCAGTGGCAAAGCATTGTTATTGGACAATCGTAAGATAATTTCTATGGATACGAATAATGGTACGAGAGAAATATTATCTCAAGAAAAATCGGGTGGTACTTCTTATCGGGCTATGGCGCTAGATAGTCAGAACAATCAATTATTTGCCAGTGAAGGCTTTGCGAGATCTATTGAACGTGTTGATATTAATACGGGGGAAAGAACCATTGCTTCTGGGCTCGGTACGCCTAATGCTAGCAATATGTTTCAATCCATCTCGGGTATAGCCTATGACAAGTTCAATAATAGATTATATGTTTCTGATAGAAGTTTAAGCGCCATTTTATCCGTTAATGCATTGACCGGTGAACGAACTTTTTTATCCAGTCTTACAGTACCTGATACGACCAATCCAATTGCAGTACCCCTTGGGCTGGCACTGGATGTGGCTAATAATCGATTAATTGTACTAGACCAGTTATCAAATGCCTTTTTTGGGGTGAATATCTCAAGCGGTGTACGAACTCTGCTTTGGGATAGCAATAATACGAATGCCAGTTTTGCCTTAGCAGTGCCACAATCATTTGTTTATGATGCAAGTAATAATCATATTTTAGTGGTTGATAGTGGCCTCGCAGCATTGATCGACATTAATTTAACAACGGGTCAAAATGTCATTTTATCTGATAACACAACACCTGACTCGGTCAATGCATTAATAGTACCTGTTGGCATTGCACTGGACACCAGTAACAATCGTGCTTTAGTAGTAGACAATAGTGCCGGTGCGTTACTAGCGGTTGACCTGGGTACAGGTGCAAGGACTATAATTTCTAATGATGCCTTAGAGGGAACGATTTTTAAATTCAACTCGGCAATCAGGGTTGTTCTTGATGGTGAAAATAACAGAGCAATTTTAAATGGTGGTTCATCAAACCCATTATTATCAGTGAACCTGGATAATGGTACTGGCACAATTATAAGTGAAGATACTTTTATTGGTAGTACTCGAGCTATAACAATAGATAGTGAAAATAATCGCGCATTAATAATTAATAATTCTGGTGTTTCCACGGCAAACTTACTGGATGGTAGCCTTGCATTACTTGCACCTGATAAATCATTCTCAATTCCCTTTGACATTGATGTTAATGCTGCAAAGAGTACAGCATACGTTGTAGATAATATAACTGACAGTGTATACAACTTGAATTTAACGACGGCTAATTTTCAGATTTTGTCGAGCCCAACGATTCCTGACAGTAATAATGCATTTACCTCAGCGCAATCTATTGCTGTCGATAGTGCAAATAACCGATCGTTAGTCATAGCAAATAGAAAAGTTTATACAGTCGATGATGATACCGGTGCCCGAACAATATTGTCTGATGCTACAATTCCAAATTCGGATAATGAATTTAGCGACCCAGGTGATATGATCATAGATAGTGCCAATAATCGTGCACTGGTTATTGATGAAGACCTGAATGCAATTGTAGCGGTAGGTTTAACCACAGGCTTACGAACAATCGTGTCGGACTCAAATACTCCAGATGCAAGTAACCCAATCACGGCGAGAGTTTCGGGTATTGCATTAGATAGTGCGAATAATCGGCTATTACTGTCTTATAGATATTTAAACAGCATAATGGCAATTGATTTAACTGATGGGCAAAGAGTCTTTATTTCTCGTTAAAGTGAAACAAACCTCAGTCTTATCTGGACATTATGGGGGCGTGTCCATATTTACCTCAAGAGGTTTAGAGGTTCTTATGAAGCGCCCGGTTCCATGGAAAATTAATACCGCAAATTAACAGGGAGCGGCCCCTCATAACCTGTTGCCCTAAACTAAGTTAGATCCACTGTCTCTCGTCATTGGGCTTCTTCTTTGTTACCACTGGTATTGAAACCAGTGGCATCATATAGGGCGCAATAAGAAAACACAGCAGACGTTATGGCAACTGCTGCCATGCAACAAAGTATTACATTGGAAAATGTATCCGTCATAACAAGGTCAGAAAAGGGACCCAGAATGAGTAACGTGCTACCCACAAGAATTCGCACAATACGATCGATCGTGCCCATATTTCGTTTAAGTTTGAACATAATTTAACCTCCACAAGGCGCAGTCATTTTATCCAGAAGTCGTCGGATAATGATAATTTTTTTGCGCTTCTAACATCTATTTATAGCACAGTACGAGGCTCTGGTTTCATGACATCATGGCCATACAAAGCAATACCACCGCCCTGGGATTTAACCTCATACATTACTTGATCTGCCTTACGGTTGAGTGTTTCCGAATCCTCTGCATGCGCCGGATAGTGCGCAATGCCGATACTGGAACCCACTTTCACTTCAGTGTCTTCAATGAGTATGGGCTTCGCGATTTCGAGCGCAACTCGCTCACAGATCTCCAGGCATGAGACCCGTTTAATATCATCCAAAAGTAGAATAAACTCATCCCCACCCACGCGAGCAACCGTATCTTGAGGGCGCAGGCAAGCATTCATTCGATGCGTAATTTTCTTAAGCACTGCATCGCCAATGGCATGTCCGTGCGTATCGTTCACATGTTTAAATCCGTCAAGGTCAATCATAGCCAGCGCAAAATGTCCCTCGTTGCGCTTCGCTGCACCCAGCATTTTTTCAAGGCGATCAGTCAGTAAGTTCCTATTGGGTAAGCCCGTTAGAGAATCGTGTAAGGCCATCTGTTCCATTTTCTGTTTCTGGCGCAGCAGCTTATCGGTTAGAAAATGCACAATAAATGCCATCCACACCATCAACCAGATGTAAAAGAGTGCGGGCACCAGTAAACGTTTGAGGTAAACTTGCTTCAAGGTCGCAATCCCACTAGATGAAAAGCGATGCAGGATAAGTAACTGCGCATTGTTACTGCCTAAAGGCATCTGGGCCCAGGTAAGCATTTGGCCATTCAGCTCAATATAGCCACCATAATTGTTTTGTCGTGATTCATTCAGCTCAGCAAGCCCAATGTTCCAACCAGTACTTGTGGTCTTTTGACTGTTGGCGAGTATCTTTTCATCATCAACTATCAAAATCTGGTAATCCGGTGCAGCCAAAGCCTGCATGCGCTGGTGATTTGTTGCATCAGGGCGCAGTCTATTAAGTTGAGCCGAGGTGAAACGGTGTAAGTTCTCGATTTCATGCATCATCTCAAGTTCCTTAGACGCGTTGTAAACGGCGATCAGTATCAAGCTCACACCAATTAAAGAAGTGATGACTAAAAAACTAAGGAATCGATATTTTTCGGGGATTATTTTGATTAATCGTCCAACCATGCGGTGTCCCATCTATTTGATGATGCTTTTTTCAGTGTGAAATCTCTACGCAGCAATGGGGTGCCAGCCTTAACAATTAGCGGCATACAGTGACAATTCATCGGTATTAGGCGTTGTGGTTAAAAGAGGTCTAGACATCAGCAACTATTTTCAAGTATAGGTAAAAAAAATTCATGCGGCTCTTTAAAGGAGGCATTATATACGTGTATATTCGAGTCCAAATGAGAACTCTGCACCTGACCGCCTAAAACACTCACTCGGTTTCAATGAGCCTTGTCTAGACCAAACTCTTGCCAGGCTGGTGTCATCTTAACTTATATTGTTTACGCACGAAGTGCAGCTTTATTAAACCCAGAGAATATAGTCAGCAATGATACAACTGACTTCATTGATATAACATTGAATTCGCCTGAGTTAACAGTAGCAGTATGGCTCATTGTTATACTAAGGTTCAAGGGGGAATCTCATTACCTATTTAAATACACTCGAAAAAAATTCTAATCTATGACTTATATATTAATATGATTGTTATAACGTTATTTTTTTTGAATGGGTATCCAGGTAGTTAGTCCACTCGATTTAATGATTAATAGTTTTTGAGAATACATGAATAACCACTACACCTGTTATAATAAGGCTCATTCCTATTATTGCTGGAACATCGGGTATTTCCTGGTATAGAAAAAAGCCCACGATAGAGACTAGCACTATTCCAATCCCAGACCAGACTGCGTATGTTATACCTAATGGTATAGATCTTAATGTAAGCGTCATAAAATAGAATGCTAAACCATATCCTACTATTACGATTACACTTGGAAATAGTTTTGTAAATTCTGCTGATGCTTTTAATGCACTTGTTGCAATAACTTCCGAAGTTATCGCTATAGCTAAATATAAATATGCCATTTTATCTCTCTTTAATCTAACACCAGGTTGGTATGTGGTGCGTTTTTTTCGCAATGAATAATATGATTGCTATAAAGTTTTTTAGAATGGGTGTCCAGGCAGCTGTTCAGGCAGCTGTTCGGGCAGCTGTTCGGGCAGCTGTTCAGGCAGCCTCATTGTTCCTTTGTAGCTAACGTTTGAGTTATCCAGAATTTGCATTTTTACGTCGATCTGGTTAACAACTTGTGTTTAATTAACTATATTCAATTCAGAAAAACGATCTACAACTCTCACTTTTTCTGGATTAAGACTGGATAAATATTTGACTAGCTTAGGTCTTAACTCTTTGTGAAATTTTTCTATAAATTGCATTTGCAGCTCTTCTACTTCACTGTACACGCAACCTTCTGTGATATCAGGGTTGGGTGATGTTCTTTCATTATTAATTCTTATTGCTGCTCTTTCCTTACACAATTCAACGGGCGAATCCAGGAAAATGACAATATCGGATTTCGATATTCTGTGCTCCATTTCACTCCAGTACCCCACGCCGTCAATGATCCACGATTTCCTACCTAGCCATTTCTCATGAAGTGCATTAAAGGAAGTTTGATCCCTTGTATTCCAGCCAGGTAGCCAAAATATTTTATCGATTGAGTAAATTCTTATTTCCAGTGACTTAGCAAGTTCTTTGGATAAGGTTGATTTACCTGCAGCAGAATTACCTACAACTGAGATCGTTTTGGCCTTAGCTAAATCCATACTCTATCCTTTTTGAAAGATAATATCTTAGCATTTATGAATAGTCCTGGCCTTGCAGTTAAAAACTGTCTTAATGCTCTGAAGCCCAGGGTCTGAGGGTTTAAATTTCTATTGGTAATTCATTTTTGTTCTTAAATGTTGACTCAACTGTATAGATTTATTTTTTGTTAACTTAATACTTGTATTTCAATTATTAATGCGCATAAACCAGGTGAATAGATTCAGAAAAGTTGCTAACAAAAACTCCTTTTCCATCTAAGCAAACTCCATGCTAGAGTTTGTTTTTATTTTAACACACTAGTGGTATTTTATCGGCTAACTTTAATCCTCAATCCTTAAATTTTTAACACTGGATCAAGGTGCGACAACAACCAAAAGCCAGCTAACCACAATCACCTTACACAAGTGTAAAGCCTCATTGTCAGGATCGCAGATCAACGTGTCATAATCTAATATGCTTTTTATCGACATGGACGTCCACAAAGAATTAGTCGTTGTTTTAATAGTCTATTATGATGAAAGTGAAGTATATTTAAGGTTCGCGTCTCGTTAAATAATATTCACAATGCTAAGTCTGTAAAAATATTCTTAATGTCGAGTTTAGTTTTTTATCGCAATTACTGTATTGTGTGATTGTTTTCATCTGCATTGTGTTGAACATATTGCGACAGTATACTGCTATCTAAAATATGGATGCAGTGGTTTTCTATTTTAAGGTAGCCCTGTTTTCGTAGTTCACTCAACGAGCTATTAACGGTTTGCCGAGATGATCCAATCATGTCTGCAATTTCTTGCTGGGTAAGGGGAATATCAAGAATAAGTTTGTCACCGTTTAATTTTCCGTGCTGGTAGCAAAGTCGGGTTAATATTTTTGTTAGTCGTGACATGACATCATCTGATGCAAGATTAAGCAGCATATCACCCAGTGTTCTTATTCTATGGGTAAGCTGGCCGATGACGAGTAGGGCGAGTTGAGGATGTTCTAATAAGAACTGGTTAAAATCTTTCCTTGGAATACTTAGCACTTCGCTGGCGGTTAGTGATTGTGCACTGAGTCCGCGATAGGGGGAATGATTGTCTTCTGATAAACCAAAAAATTCACCGGGCATGCTGAACCATTGAATTAACTCCCTTCCGCCAGGTGCCAGTTGAAATATTTTTACACGACCTGAAAGTAAAACATAAACCGTGTCATTTAACTGATTTGCCTGAAACACATAATGACCCTTGCCGTAATTGCGCTTATGCGAAACGGATTTAAGCTGGCTTTTTTCCTTTGTGTTCAAGTCTTTCATAAAACTAATCGGGGGGAAATGACTGCTTGATTCTTCCATGCTGTCTCCTTCATTTTTTATTTAGCAATATTTATAGATGCTAATATTGATTCTCTTTTACAAATTTAATTTCAACTATGTTTAAAAAAGTGTCGGCTGGACGACAGACAGAATACCAAACATTCATACAATACGTAACTAGGGTTAAACACTAGGTTTTCGTTTTTGTTAATTATCACGAAAACTTAACAACTATAAAAATCAATAGCTTGCGAAAATGCGCAAGTGGTAGTCGTTTTTTTGAATTAAGTACATATCTGAATTAAGTACATATCTAAGGTGTCGACGGGGATTTAAAGGCACTCAAAACAATAAGCAATAACTGCACACAAGTAAAAGCTAAGTCTCCCCCAGCCCTGATTTGTTAAAGAGGGGAGTAAAAGCTTTGCAAGTAGGCAGGTCGACTTTTGGTAGTTATGTCTCAGAATTACGTTCGCTAGTAATGTATTAATGAGTACGGTAGTAAAAGATTTTGCAATGGCTTAGCAAAGTAAAAATGGCCGCTCCTTAAACTTAAGGGCCGGATAATTAATCTGACTATATTGAGATGAGAAAATGAGAAACCTACTTAAACTTGCACTCAGCATGATGATTGCTACGGTGATGACAAATACCCATGCGGCCGACTATCCGGATCGCCCGATTACCGTTATGACCATGACACAGCCCGGCGCACAGATTGATCGTTTGACACGTGGCCTCGGCCAGCGCATGAGCAAAATTCTAGGACAGCCCATCAACGTTAAAAACGTGACCGGTGCCCACGGCACGGTGATGGCGACCGAACTTAGCAAAGCCAGGGCAGATGGTTACTCACTTGGCATTACTTCGCTAACCGCCTATACCTATGCGCCGCATCATGCAAAGTTGATTTACAAGCCAGATGAATTTGACTACCTGTCACTGGTTGCGCTGAACTCCAGCGGCTTTATCTCTAAGAGTGACAAGCCCTGGAATACCTTGAAAGAGGCTTTTGCCTGGCACAAGAAGAACGACAAGGCGATGGTTGCCATGTTCCACGGTGCCGATGACCGAGATGCGCTTTCACGCATGGCTAAGAAAGAAGGCGTAAATCTGTCATTGATCCCGTCTAAAGGCGGCCCTTCTGTGATCAAAGCGGTGACCGGTGGCCATGCTTCTGTTGGTTATGTTGGTGCAATTCTTTATAAGCATGTCGAAGCTGGCTCGATCAAGTTAATTGCTGCAGCCCTCGGCGACCGTCTGCCGCCGATTCCTGATGTGCCTACCTTGCGCGAACAGGGCTACGATGAGCAAGTCGAAATGATCGTTGCTCTGGTTGCTCCAAAAGGTCTGAATGCAAAAACCAAGGCCAAACTGATTGCCGCCGCTGACCAGCTTGCAAACGACAAGGATACCCAGGAATTCATCACCGGTAACCTGTTGATGCGTCCGGTTAAGTGGGGTGAGGCGAATGCTGATAAAACCGCAAAGGATTTATACGACACCTTCGGCAAACAAGCTGCAATGAAATAGATCATTTTGGTTAGATTGATCGCCAGACTGGAATCTATTTTCGGCCTGGCGATTCAGTTTGGCTAGCATTGCTCTCACCGTAAAACGGGGGAGAGAGGAAAAATACGTGACAAGAATAAAAAGAGACACGATCGCTTATCTACTCGTTGTTGGATTTTGCATTTTGATGCTGACCTGGGCTATTCCCACCTACACACCTCCTTATCCCGGTTACGGCGCTTCGCCGGCACTGATGCCCATTGTATCGGTTTGCGTCATGTTGTTTATGGCGTGCCTTTCGCTGGTCTTTATCGGCGTGTCGTTATACACGAAAAAGCCGTTACCGATAGAGGAGAGCGTGTTTCCGGAAGACCTGCAAGAGAGTGACGGATTCACTCAGGTCGGACGAGTAAACCTGTTCCTCCTCGCCAGTGTCATGATCCCGAGTGTGCTGTTGGTGGTGGTGATTGAATACATTGGCTACATGCTGGCGTCATTCGTTTTTCTGATAGTTTTTCAGTACGTCATCGGAAATCGTAAGTGGCTACAGTCGATAGCGGTGGCGTTCATTCTGACGGCGGTGCTTTATATTGTTATGCGCTATGGCTTCGGCGTGCCGGTGCCGGGTGCGCAAATTTTTGATTAATGGGTGTTCGACTAACAAAATCAAAAATAATAAAACCCAAAATAATACTCGTGAATATAAACCCAGAAAATTAACCCATAAAAATAAACCCAGAAAAATAATCTAAGAATCGGTAACCAAAACAACTATGGAAATGATCATTGCGGGTCTGCTGGACTCGATTTCACCTGCCAGCTTAATGTTCGTACTTGTCGGTGTTGCCGTCGGGGTTTTAATTGGGGCTATCCCCGGAATCAATGGGCCGATGGCCATCGCGCTATTTATCCCTATTACCTATTACATGACGCCTTTGACGGCCATCGGCTTTCTCGTCGGGCTAAATAAGGGGGCATTTTTCGGAGGCGCGGTGTCGGCCGTGTTGTTGCGCACGCCGGGTACGCCGGAGGCCGCGGCGACGTCCTGGGATGGTTATCCGCTGACCCAGCAAGGGAAGGGCGAAAAGGCACTTCGTATGGCCTTGTATAGTTCAGTAGCGGGCGACTTTATTTCAACGGTTGTGCTGATTGCGATTGCCGCACCGCTTGCCGCAATCGCCCTGTTTATGGGGCCGGCGGAAATCTTTGCGCTGATTTCGGTATCACTGACTATTATTGCCGGCATCGGTACTACCTCCATTTCCCGCGGTTTGATGGCCGCGGGCTTAGGCATTCTGGTGGGGTTAATCGGCACCGAGCCGGTGACCGCATTGCCCAGGCTAACCTTCGATGTCTATCAACTCGGCAGTGGTTTGTCGCTGATTCCGGTGGCTATCGGTCTGTTGGCGTTCTCAGAAATTATTCTGCAACTGGAACGGTTCGCAGGCAAGGGCGCAGGTGAACACACGGCAACCGTATTCTCTAAGAAGCTTGAAGATCGATTGTTGTCGTTTAAAGAATTCTTCGCAAGTTTCAAAACACTGCTGCGGGGCAGCCTGATCGGTATTGGTGTTGGTGCCATGCCGGGGCTCGGCGCACCGGTGGCCTCGTTTATGTCCTATGACCAGGCAATGAAGCGATCTAAAAACAAGGAAGAGTTCGGCAAGGGGAGCCTGGAAGGAATCGGCGCATCCGAGTCCGCCAATAGTTCGGTGGTGGCGGCCAGCCTGATTCCGCTGTTTGTTCTGGGTATTCCCGGTAATCTCGCCGCCGCCATGCTGATGGGGGCGTTCATGATTCACGGCATGCAGCCGGGGCCTCTGCTGTTTAAAGAAAACGCCCAGCTGATGTATGGAATTTACGGCAGCCTGTTATTGGCCAGCCTGTTCTTGTTGGTGGTGGGGCGTTTTGGGATGCGTTATTTCTGCAAGGCGGTGGATATCCCAGCGCTGATTCTGTACCCGATTGTGGTGTTCACCTGCATTATGGGCGCGTATCTGGGCAAGTCATCCATGTTCGATGTGGGGGTGATGCTGGCATTCGGTTTCATTGGCTACTTTATGCGCAAGTTTGACTTCTCCTACGTGGCTTTTTTGATTGGCTTTATTCTGGCGCCGGAGTGGGAGCGAGCACTTCAGCAGGTGGTGATTATTTCTGAGTTTGACACCTTCATGTTCTTTCAGCGTCCCGTTGCCATGGTGTTGATGGCGATTACCTTCTTCGTGATTGTGCGCACCTTCTGGATGAGTATTAACGCCGGACGAAAGAGGCGTGTGGATGCGGCTGCCGCAGCAGCAGGGCAGCACAGTAGCGAATAGTAAAACGTTGTGCCAGATGGCAAATGTTGTGAAATAAAGGTTAGCTGAATAGGCCGGCTGATGGGGTCTCCCGGTAAGTATTTTTGGTAAGTATTCAGCTAAGCATTCTGGTAAATATGCGTGTGCAGAACCGAGACACAAAATTAATTTAGATAAGACAAGTTGAAGAGGATGAATTTATGAAAAAAATGACTGACGCCGAATTAAAAGCCAAACTCGGCGATTCCTATACTGCGCCCATCGGGCTGTATGCAAAGACCAAAGACATGCCATTTCTAGGCTCGGTCAATTGTAATGTTGAAGAGATGGTTGCCGGTTCATGGCAGGAAGTCGTCATTGATTACACATTGGGACAAGCCGGTATGGCGGATGGCTCATGGTTTAAAGCCACTTTCCGTTTTTACTCTGACTGGGAGCTGTTTCAAACCACCGATCCGAAAGCGGCTAACTATGTCTCTGCCGAGTATCATGCCGCACCGACTGTCGAAGGGCAAAGCCCGGCATCGGTTCAAAAATTATCAGTACGCTTTGACCAGAAAGGTCACGAGCGTCCATTCCAGAAAGCGGTGATTGTTGACACTTATGATGGTTATTTAAAGGCCGGTGATCATATTATTATTCGCCTCGGCGACCGTCGTTTTGGTGGGCCGGGTACGCGTGTGCAAACCTTCACCGAAGAGTTCTTCAAGTTTCGCTGTTATGCCGATCCCCTGGGCACTTCACGTTTCGCGGCCGTTGATCCTGACCTCACCATTAATATCAAGCCGGGACACCCTGCATTATTGCAATGGGCCGGTTCGCGTCTGGTTAAACAGGGGGAGAAAATACCCCTGCGTATTCGTGCCGAAGATGAATGGGGTAACACCTGTTGGAGTCGCGCAGATAAAGTGCATGTAAAAGCGACGCTGGATGGTGAGGATTGTTATGAAAAAGATATCACCTTGCCCAAAGAAGGCTGGTCAGTACTATTACTGGAAGACATGCCAACTGACAAAGCGGGTGAGCTAGAGATTACCGCGGTGATGCCTGATCATCCTACCGTTAAACAACATATTTTCTACGTCACGATTGATAAGGCGCTGGATTTTCCGCGTATTTTTTATACCGATTTGCACGTTCACTCAGAAGATACAGTGGGTACCAACTCCACCAGTTATAACCTGACCTATGGGCGCGATGTGACCGGTCTGGATGTGCTGGCTTTTGCGCACAATGATTTCAATATTACCACCGAGCGCTGGAAAAAAACCGTTGAGTTAATTCGCGATATCACCAAAGACGGTGAGTTCGTTGCCTATCCGGGAACGGAATGGTGCGGTAGCTCCTGTGCCGGTGGTGACCATAATGTTATCTTCCTGCATGATGATGAGCCCGAGTTTCCGTATTTAAAAGACGGTACCCATGTGCGTTCGGTAGACTGGAACGAAGATTCGGGTACCACCGTTGCTAACCCGGGTGCCTGGCCGCTGGAAGAATTATGGGCGGCCTATGTTGATGATCCAGAGGGGCATTTGTTAACCCCTCACGTGGGTGGCCGTCGATGTATTATGGACTGGCATCACCCCGAGTTAGAAAAATTAATCGAGATAGGTTCGGCCTGGGGCCACTTTGGCTGGTTATATCAGGACGCGATGGAACGCGGCTACAAGATCGGTGCCAGTATGGCTGGCGACGAACACCGTGGCCGTTGTGGCGGTGGTGTGCCGGGTACGGCGGTATTTGGTACAAAGGGCGGTATCTCCGGGGTGATTTCACCTGAGTTATCACGCAAGGCCATTGGCATCGCCTTACGCGAACGTCATACCTTTGCTTCAACCGGTGAGCGTACCTTTGGTTTAACCACCTGTGGCAAACACATCATGGGCGATGAGTTCGAGCATAAAGGTGCGGCGCAGGTCAATTATCGTTTTCTTGGCGATGCGGGCTGGGATGAGATTATTGCCTTCGATCATGAAGGTGAAATTTGGCGACGTGACCTGCAGGAAGAGCTAGGTTATTCCGATCGAAAAATTCGTTTCCGTTGGGGGGGCGCTCGCATTAAAGATCGTTATCGCTGGGCCGTATGGAAAGGCAAAATTACAATTACCAATGCCATCATTAATGAATTTGAAGGTTTAGGATTTGAGCACAAAGAGGAAACCTGCTGGCGTGAAACCCCAACCACCATTGGTTTCAAGAGTGACACCTATGGTGATGTCGATGCAATCGAGATGGACGTAACGAACATCGCGAATGCGACCATTAAAATTGAAGGTACGATTGATGGTTATGTAAAAGTCGGTGACCCACTAAAAGGTAACCCGTTTGTACATTGCCCGACCTTTACCTGGGAATTTACCGGTGCAGAGTTACTCGAAGCTGCGCGCCTGAAAAAAGATTTACCGGGCGTAGACATGTTTTTGGCAATGGAGCGGATGAGCGACTCACCCGCACCACGTGAAGTGACCGGAAATTTTGAAGTGAGCCCTAAAAATGGTCCACATGGTCACCGTCCTGTGTATATCGTTGCACGCCAAACCGATGATGCAAAAATCTGGACGTCTGCGATGTTTATTGATTTCAAGAAGTAATCAAGTGACACATCTTAAGCGCCATCTCAGCATAAAAAACTGAGGTGGCGTTTTTTTATGTGTAGTCGCTCAAACCTAATCTGACAATATTGACTGTAGAGTAAAGGGCTCAAAACACCCTGAAGCGGACGTTTGTTTTTTACTTTGCTCGATGTTTTGTGCACTGCTGTGGCACATGACCATCAGGGACAGTCCGCTGCTTTTTAGCGCCCTGTCCCATGTGGTAATTCCGATCAGATGGGCAGTGCGATGAGCGACCCCGCACAACTCTTGGTGGCCTCAATCAGGGGACAGAGCGCCAAAAAACGGCGGTCTATCCCCGAGGGAGATGTTCCTTAGCAGGGTGCATTCTTACCCAAAAATTAAACTGAAAAATGTCCGCTTCTGGCTAGTTTGAGTCATTGCTTACTGCCAGATGAAGACTGAGCGAGTACATTTTATGGTCTCTGCAAACCGTGATTGATATAAAACTGGGTTGCCTCTTCACTAAACATATAATTCAGAAATTTATCAGCCCACATACGGCCCTCGATACTAGTATTATTACTGACCAGACCAATATGATAATCAGTACACACGTTATCGTTGGATGATTCAAAATTCTGCTGCGAACCTTGCAGGTAAATTATTTCAAAATCATCAGGAAAAATACGCGTATAACGCAAAGCTAAATGATAATAAATAATCGCCACATCCGCTCTATCATCATATAAACACTGCGGAGCTTCGCGATGATGAATGCGCTCACCATAAACGATATGTTTCTCTAGTTTTTCGAAAAGACACTCGATTGAGTGCTCAGCCGAAAACTTCAACAAAGCCTCTTTATAAACTTCATGACTGGCTTTCTCAGTTACCGGGTTAGAGATAAACAGGCGCACGTCTTCTCTTATCAAATCTTCGATAGTTTTAATGTTTTTAGGATTGCCTTTTCTAACAAGCAGCACATTGCCTTTGCTCTTAATGAATTTTTCATGAGAATCAATCAATCCATCGCCAGCCAGTTTATCCATAATCTCCGGCGGGCTAATAAAAACATCCGGTAATTTTGACAAGGTTAAATTACCGAGAACAATATGTCCCTTTTTCAGAACACTGGTAATCACAGCGGGCGGTGTCGTCGCATAAAAAATATCCTCAAGAGCCACCTCATTGGCACAAAACGTTTTCAAACACGTCTCAAGTGCCATGTGATGATTTCCATCGGAAAAAATCGTAAGATTTGCCTTAATAGGATCGCCATGAAAATCCAGACACAAATTAGATTCTGCGTGACTCCACCGGTTAAGGTTCTCATCCTGCTTTGCTGATTCAAGAGGCCATTGAAGTTTTTTTGACATGCTTAAGTTTAATCGTTTAACACTGTTTTCGCAAACATAAATAAGCAGTTAGGCAGTCAATAAATGTGGGTTTCAAGCTCACTAAGCTGGAAAATTAGAGGTATAAAAATGAGTGTTGGTGATTTGTGTTTATCGGTAGCAGGCAGCCGTTTTTCACGTGATATTTTTAGGTAAATACTGTATGGATGTTTAATTTTAATAACAACAATATGCACATCAAATAGTAGAGGTGTTTGTGGATGTTATATTAGATGAAAACAGTGATAACTCATTTATAACTCATTTATAACTCATTTATAACTCATTTATAACTACTGGGTATAAAGCCGTCGTTGGTGAAATATTCAAGTGATCACGCTTGTGGTTTTTAGGTGAACTTATGTTTGCTTTATCGCCCTGTCAAATATACAGACTTAAGTTGTTAAGGATTGATCCCCCCCCGTTTTTTGAATGACGTTGTTTGTAGTTTATGGCTAAACAATATACTATTTATTTTCTATCGGTTTTTTTGGCCGACTATCAAAACGTGATGATAAATAATATAGAAGACAAAAGCGAAATGGATATACTCACAGATAAACAAAATAAATTTTATAATTCATTTTATGAGTCCACACATAATAATGAACACCTGAGCAATAAAACAGAAATATTAGTTGGCCTATCAGCCGCTTTAGCTATGAACTGTGAGCCTTGTACAAATTATTATTTAAAAATAGCTAAAAAAAGCAACATTAATAAGGGTGAAGTATCTGAGGTTATTGCAAAAGTAATGGCTGTTGCAGCAGGACAGAAAAGACTACAGGCACAGGAAATACTGGAACAATCAGGTATTAATTTTGAGTAATTACATAATAAGTTCTAAAACGCTCAAGCTCGCCAGCTATAAAGCAGCAGATCTGGACTCTGCTATGTCTTGCCGTTTTCCTCTGCGTTTAAGTTGGAGGCGTTGCTCCAGTCTCGTTAGATGTTAACAGTAATGAAAATTGAAAAAATATCTAGCAATGATATTGAAGAAATTAAGATGTTGGCGAGAAGGGCGGTTCTTGAATTAGTAAGTGCCACTGATCGAGTTAAAAACGAAATAATTTTTGATACATGGAAGCGTATTGAGAAATGCTCTTCTGAATCTGACGGTGTTTTTCTAAAATGTACAGAGGCTGACATTTTAGGGTTTATCTTGATACAGGACGGTTGGAATCTCTCTGATTTATTTGTGTTGCCTGAGATGTGTGGCAAAGGTATTGGGAAGTTGCTGTTCAATGCTGCGAGGTCAGAATGTAAACTAAAGGATCATAAAGGCTATATTCGTGTAAACGCTTCGTTAAACGCTGAGGGTTTTTATCGCAATCTTGGTTTCGAACGTTTTACTTCAGGTAAAGAGTTGCCCCATTATGTTGTACCACTTATATACAACTTCACTAATGTCCCGTTAACTTAAAAAAAATATGGTTATTCCTGCGAAGGCAGGTATCTAGTGACTATGATAAGTTTACAGACTCAGGACGCCTGCCTTCGCACACTACTGGGTAACTGGGGGAGGTTCAGTCTGCCCAATGCCAGTAAGTTAAGGATAATCACTCTGGAGGTGCGACTTCAGTCGCGCATTAACTAGCTGATTTAATAGTCACTTTATTTACGCGGCTAAAGCCGCACCGCCATAAAAAACCTTAACTTACTGACATTGAGTCTCCCCTATATTCCCTTTACTCTAAATAATTTAAAATACTATTTACTCTGATCCCAAATACTAAGATACTCTCAAAGAAATAAATTTGTGGGATATTTAAAAATATGTTTATCAGTGTTCTTGACCTTCTAAAAATTGGTATAGGTCCATCAAGTTCTCATACTATGGGGCCAATGGTCGCTGCGTGGGAATTTATTCATCTCGTTAAAAATTATTGTTTAACTCATGATGTTCCTCAAGGTGTTTCTATTCGATGTACGCTTAAGGGTTCTTTATCTGCAACAGGTAGAGGTCATGCAACTGATCGTGCTATCGTATTAGGTCTCAATCAATACTTACCAAAAGATGTAGCTGATCATGATTTAGATACGCTGGTTCATCGTATTTGGTCTAATGAATCAATTGAAATAGATGATGCACATAGTGCTCTATTCTCTGCTGAGAAAGACATTGTTTTTGATATGGGTAAACCTCTTCCAGAGCATCCAAATGGGTTGATTTTTGAACTGCTTGATGAAAAAGGCAAGGCGCTTATTTCAAATACCTACTTTTCTATCGGTGGTGGTTTTATCAGTACATTGGAAGAACTGAATCAGTTGGTCGCGCCGCTTCAGATGAAAGCGGTTAATTCGACTCCTTATGGTTTTAATTCAGCTCAATCCATGTTGGATATGTCTGTTGATAGTGGTTTGTCTATTGAGAAGATGAAGCGACTTAATGAAACGGTTTTTATATCAGAGCAGGAGCTTGATCAGGGGCTGGATTTAATTTGGCAAGCCATGAAAAAATGCATCGAAAGAGGATTAAAAACTGAAGGCGTTTTACCCGGTGGCCCTAATATACCTCGACGCGCAAAAGCGTTGTATCAGCAGCTTGAAAGTCAGCCCGATATGGCCGATGTTAACGACTGGTTATGCGCCTATGCAATGGCCGTCAATGAGGAAAATGCAGCTGGGCATATGGTGGTCACAGCACCGACAAATGGTGCTGCAGGTGTTATACCCGCCGTTCTGTATTATTTCACAACTCATATGGGGGGGACGGATGAGCAAGTAAGAGAGTTTTTATTAACGGCAAGCGCTATCGGTGGTTTGATAAAACACCTTAGCTCAATCTCGGGCGCGGAAGTAGGGTGCCAGGGTGAGGTGGGTTCTGCTGCGTCTATGGCAGCAGCTGGTTTATGTGCAGTAAAAGGCGGCACAGCTCAACAAATAGAACATGCTGCTGAAATTGCACTTGAGCATCATCTCGGTATGACTTGTGACCCTGTTCATGGGCTTGTACAAGTTCCTTGCATTGAACGCAATGGTTTTGGTGCAATCAAGGCATATGCTGCCACCTCTCTTGCTATCCGCGGATCGGGCAAGCACTTTATGTCGTTGGATAAGTGCATAGCCGCAATGAAGCAAACAGGTGAAGAAATGTCAGTAAAGTTCAAGGAGACCTCTTTAGGTGGACTTGCTGTGACGATTACAGAGTGCTAAAAAAACGCGAATTCAGGTTGTAAGTGTATCCTGTACCCTAAACCCGCCCGGGCATGATGTGATTGAGATATAACAGGATCGACATTGTTTTTAGGTTCAGGCATTCACCGTGATTTATCTGGATTCGCTCATCGCACTGCCCATCTGATCGGAATTACCACATGGGCCAAGGTGAACGCTAAAAAGCAGCGGACTGTCCCTGATGGATATGTGCCATAACAGGGCGCATTTTTTCCAGCAAATTAAACTGAAAAACGACCGCTTCAGGGTGTTTTGAAACCTTCAACTACAGTCAATATTTCAGATCAACTCTAAATATGGTGAGGGAGTCTTTGTCATATCATTCAGCGAATAGGACTTTATTTTAAATTTTCATTAATTAAGGCGATACCGGTTTAATAACCTTAGTTAGATGGGCTGCGTTTGTATCCTACATTCCATCCCGCATTCCTTTTATAGTTCAAATCGTCTGCTACACTAATATTTAGTGGTTTTTTAACCGCAATATCAATTAATTCAGCTTATAAGCAGGTTGCTGATATTTGAAAGGACGGTCTCTTTCGGTTGATTCATATACTCACTAAATAGCTTATGAACGGTACGGTTTACCTCATTTAGTTGGATTTTGTGTGTATCACATATTTGTCTGGGTTTTGTTATTTAAAGTGTCTGTGTTTTATGATTTGCATAAAGTTTTCAAATATATCCCGGCTATTCTTATGTCATTTCATGGTTTTAAATATTCTGTGTTTGGGTTTATTTTCAGAGGTTTATGCCGATACGAGCAAGGATGTGACTATTGGCGTACTTGCGGTAAGGGGAGAAGCGAAGGCAAGGAAAATGTGGCAACCCACGGCACAATACCTTGAAACCCAAATTCCCGGTTACCGTTTCAGACTGTTGCCACTGACACTTGAGCAAATGACTCAGGCTGTTAAAGACGATAAGCTCGATTTCATACTGACTAATACGGGTAACTACGTCAATCTGGAAACGACATATAGCATAACCCGAATTGCAACGCTCAAGAATATGAGGCAGGGTAAACCGTACACCTCCTTTGGTGGTGTTATCTTTGTCCGGGCAGATCGATCGGATATCACCAATCTGTCGGACCTGAAAGGTAAATCATTTGCGGCGGTTTCTAAGAATGCCTTTGGCGGTTTTCAGATGGCCTGGAGGGAGCTAAAGCGAGCAGGCATCGATCCGTTCAAAGATTTTTCTGACCTCCAGTTCATGGGGTTTCCTCAGGATGATATTGTTAAGCGTGTGCGTGATGGAAATGTTGATGCGGGGTCTGTGCGCACCGATACATTAAAGCGTATGGCCATAAGTGGTGAGATTGACCTTAAAAATTACCGTATCCTGAATCCGCAGGCGTCGCCGGGGTTTCCCTTTTTGCTCAGCACACAGCTATATCCAGAGTGGCCCTTTGCCCGGGCCAGGAATACGGCGGATGAATTTGCGACCCGTGTCGTGATTGCACTTTTAAGCCTCACACCAGACGATCCCGCCTCCAGGGCTGGCTTAAATGCGGGCTGGACTGTGCCACTTAGCTATCAAGGTGTGCATAATATGTTCAAAGAGTTAATGATAGGGCCTTACGCTAAAACAGCAAAGGTAAGCTTAATGCAAATTATCAGTCAGTACCGATACTGGCTGGTCATGATTTTTGCCGGAATTTTGTTCGCTGCCTATCACTTTGTCCGTGTCGAACGGCTGGTAACAAAGCGAACCGGAGAATTATCGGCGGCTAATACCGCTCTGGAGAAAGCCATAGAAGAATCTCAATTGAGTGAACGGGTCACGAAAACCTACAAAGACCATCTTCAGCTAATGATGAATTCCACTGCTGAAGCGATTCTTGGTATCGATAAGGCGGGTCTGTGTACATTTGCCAATTCAAATTGCGTTCAAATACTCGGATACACATCAGAAGAAAATCTGCTCGGTAAAAAACTTGAAGAGATTATTAGTATCAGGCCAGCCAATACTAAAGGTGCAAAATCACAATCACTTTCATTGATGAAAGCGGTTCAGCAAGATGAAAAATGGGAATCGGATGATGAGTTTTTATATTGTCAGGATGGCACATCATTTCCGGTAGAGTACTGGGTACACCCGATTAAAAAAGAAGGCTTAACAGAAGGTTATGTCATTACCTTTATCAACATTAGCCGGCGCAAGATTATTGATGCAGAACTAACGAGTCACCGGGAACATCTTGCCGAGCTTGTCGAAGAGCGAACGCTGGAATTACATTTATCGAATAATGAGTTGCAAAACAATATAGCCAAACTTCAAGAAACACAGACTCAGTTGGTGCAGGCAGAAAAGATGGCTTCACTGGGTGGACTTGTCGCAGGGTTTGCACATGAAATTAATACACCACTCGGCATCGGCGTTACTTCTGCAAGTAACATTCACGAAAAAATTAACAAGTTACATCATGCCTTTGAGTCAGGAGAAATGAAACGCTCTGATCTGGAAAGTTTCATTACACATTCTCGTCAGGGTAGCGATATTCTGATGCGTAACTTACAGCGCACGTCTGAACTGATTCGAGGTTTTAAGCAGGTCGCTATTGATCAGTCCAGTGAAGAATGGAGGGCAATCGAACTGCATGATTATGTCGATGAATTTATTCTCAGCATAAAACCTAAATGGAAACGTACAGCTATTAAGTTAGTGAATGACTGTAACCCTGATTTGAAGATTTACAGTCACCCTGGTGCTATTTATCAGATACTTAGCAATCTTGTTATTAACGCGCTGATTTATGCCTTCGATGAAAATCAGGAGGGCCGGATTTATATCAGGATAAAAGCAGATGATAAATTCGTCTGCCTGGATATTTCTGATAATGGTAAAGGAATATCAGACGAAAATCAGAAAAAAATATTTGATCCATTTTTTACCACTCGTCGTGGCAGTGGTGGCAGCGGACTTGGATTACACATTGTCTATAATTTGGTGACAGGTACCTTGAAAGGTACGATTTCATGTGCAAGTCATATAGGAGAAGGTGCCGTGTTTCATATTAAATTTCCATTTCAAACCGTGGGTTTATCAGCATGAGTGAAAACAACGACAAAGATGATTCGATTTTATTTGCGCCTGAAGATGAAAAAAAATCTTCTCCTGTAGATCCTTCTAAACAATGGAAAGTTTTAATCGTAGATGATGAAGAGGGTGTTCATGAAGTGACCTTATTGGCGATGACTGATTTTCAATTCGAGAACCGCGGGCTGAATTTTTTACATGCCTATAACGCGAGCGAAGCCAGAACAGTTATAAAGGATAATCCGGATATCGCTCTGGCGATCGTAGATGTCGTGATGGAAACTGAACATGCCGGACTCGATCTGGTTCACTATATACGCAATGAATTAAAAAATAAACTTATCAGAATTATACTGCGTACCGGGCAACCAGGTCAGGCGCCTGAACGTTCCGTTATTCGAAATTATGATATTAATGATTACAAGGAGAAATCTGAACTCTCATCACAAAAACTATATAGCGCTATATACACCAGTCTACGATCTTACCGAGACCTTAATGCCCTTACGGAAAATCGACGTGGTTTAGAACAGGTGATTACCGCCTCTGGTGAAATTTTCAAAATGACAGGACTCAATGGGTTCATACAAGGTGTACTTAAGCAACTCGTTGCACTGCTGTATCTTGATAACGATTCCATGTACGTAAATTGTGACAGCATGGCACTTGAAAATGATGAAGATATTATCATTGTTGCCGGTACAGGAAAGTTCAGTGCTTACGTCGGGTCGAGGGCGAATGACACCTTATCGGCTGAGGTGATGGCGCTGATTGAAGAAGCGCTAGAAAAAAAAGCCATGGTTCTTCGTGATGGCGTCTATGTAGGGTATTTTCAGCCACGTAGCGGGCGGGAAGACGTAATCTACATTACCAGTTCAAGAAATCTTAATGATGATGATTCAAATATGATTCAGCTTTTTTTGCATAATGCCTCTATCGCTTATGAAAATGCGATCTTAAGAGAAGAGATTGAAGGTACACAGCGAGACATGGTGTACATGTTGGGCGAGGCGATTGAGACACGCTCAAAAGAAACCGGCCAGCATGTTCGGCGTGTGGCCGAATATTGTTTTCTGATTGCATGCGGCCTTGGGCTGACCAACAGAGATGCTGAAATCTTGCGAATTGCCGCTCCACTCCATGACTTTGGAAAAATTGGAATTCCCGACTCGATATTGCACAAGCCAGGAAAACTCAATGATGAAGAATGGGTAGAAATGAAAACCCATGCCGAGCTAGGGCAGGAAATGTTAGGGAGGTCTGATCGTGAAATTTTAAAAGCGGCATCAGCTTTGGCAGGTCATCATCATGAAAAATGGGATGGTAGTGGATATCCTAATGGCATTTCGGGTGAAGAGATTCATCTATTTGGACGTATAGGTGCGGTTGCTGATGTATTTGATGCACTCGGTAGTAAGCGTTGTTATAAAGGTGCCTGGAAAACAGAACAGATAATAACGTTTTTAGAAGAACAACGGGGTAGCCATTTTGAACCGAAAATTGTTGATTGGGTTCTCAATAACATGGATAAAATGTTAGAAGTACGCCAAGAGTTTCCCGATCATGATGACTGATTAATATATTAGCTCCAAAATATGCTGACAATAGGCGATGACTCAAACTAGCCAGAAGCGGACGTTTTTCAGTTTGATTTTTGGGTAAGAATGCACCCTGCTAAGGAACATCTCCCTCGGGGATAGACCGCCGCTTTTTGGCGCTCTGTCCCCTGATTGAGGCC
>Ga0316206_1000782_pt1 | contig 35685 bp, 20 predicted proteins | sample 6monthpyrite_MG_FD_204942 | JGI IMG/M metagenome (GOLD analysis project Ga0316206, IMG submission 204942) | Microbial mat bacterial communities from mineral coupon in-situ incubated in ocean water Damariscotta River, Maine, United States -... | ecosystem: Environmental > Aquatic > Marine >...
TCGACCTTGGTTTGTTTTCCCACATAAAATTAAGTTAGGATTGGCGCGGGTGAATACCTATGCGTTGTTTAAAAATAAATTAAAACGGCAGAAATTTAAAAAAGAAATGAGTTTGTTACTCACACCCGCCCAGAGTTGGTTTCTCAACTTTGGTTGGAAACTTGTCAAGTGAAGAACGGGAACTTCTGCTAGAGCTTTTCTAGGTCGTTTGTTGGGAAACTCTTCAATTCACCCAACTTCATTAGGAATGTAAACTTATTAACTTGCCGAATGGGCCCCATTCTATTTTAGTTTAAGCCTTTCTCCCACGAGTTCCAGAGATGAGAAAGCGATATACTCAATCACAGGAACTGTCTGTTTAATCATTTTTTCGGCCATTTTAAAGTGCATCACCGCAATGTCCTGCGCTAGCTTGGAACGATCCCCTCTCTGGCCAGTATTTACATTGCTTTTGGTGCTTTTGCTTCTGCCGAATTCAAATACGATTTTGCTCGCCAAAACTTTATTCCATATCTTTTCCATGTTACAAACCCATAGATCGGGTCTTTATTAAGTTCCCATTCCTTATTTTATTTTTTTGCTCATCCATTTCCGCGCTAGCGCTGTAAAAAAACTCTCATTTATTATTTAGATACCTTTTCCTTAATTTTAAATCAACGAAATTTTACGGCGCTCCCATAACCCATCTACATAGTGCGAGCAGTCTTCTAATATGTATTTTACACATTCTTACATTTTTCAAAATTCCACCCTCATATTAAATTCAACGGGGCCATAGACCAGGAGAGATTTGTGACTTTAGAATTTTAAACGATCAAATCATTTTACGAGACACCAAATACTTAGTTAGCCTACAGCGAAGACCAGGCTTACCGCCGCATCAGCGCCATACGCTTGAGTGCCAAAGGTCCAGCGGAAAAAAAAATAAAATAAACAAAGCAGAATTAAGTCTAACCAACGCTAATTTATTAAGTGATTTTTTAAAAGAAGTCCCACTCCCCACAAGGAAGAAAAATCATTATTAGAAAAAATCAACAACACTGAAAAAAGCGAATACCAAAATATTTTACGAGACCTAGAAAATGATATGAGTCTCGCCAAAAAACTGCTCAAGCCCATGATAAGTTTGCGTTCCTAAAGAATGAAACTCGCAAAACTGTGTGTTTAAATCTTTCATTATCAAAGCTCACTATGGAAAAAATTATCGAATTGAAGGGGATGTATGCGCAGAAGAGATTGAAACTTGCCGACATCGTTGTCCTGATGGAGAATACCTTGTTGGAGAACAAATGAAGCTGAATTTTTGCGAATCAAGTTGCATGGTGATGTAAATATTTGTCAGCAAAAGAAAGGTCGACGACAAAAAACCTTTCCCAAAGATCAAATGAGAGTAGACAAATAATTTCAAAATACAATCGAAAAAAATCTGAAAAATACGGTTTCGAGAAAAGTCAAGAATATGATCCGAGAGAACTCTTCAGACAGCATGTCTGAACATGACTTTAACCAATCATCAACCCCGTCTTCAATCGTATTCGCAAACTCAGCCGCAAACTCAGCCGCGATTAGGCGAGCTGAGCTAGCGCTTACAATTTCCCATTTTGATATTTAATATGTATGAAGAGATAGAATTGGAACAGGTAGAAGAGAATTGAATGAATTTTTGATTTTAATGTGGTGATTATTGGTTTAAGAGTTTTTTCACGTAGGTGGGGACGGTTTTTGTGGCAAGTCCAGTTATTTTTTGGTCAAAGCTCGCTGTTACATCGGTTGGATCGAGATTAATTTCTACTTTTAAGCAGGTTGATTTTGTGATTTGTACGAAGCCTGCGGCGGGATAGACCTGGCCGGAGGTACCGATGGAAATAAAAATATCGCAATTATAAAGAGCTTTTTGAATAGTTGACATAGCTAATGGCATTTCGCCAAACCATACAATATGCGGCCTCAGGGGGGAAGATGTTTTGCAACAAGTGCAGCGATTTTTGCTGGTGAGGTCGCCTGTTATAGTGGTCACCTCGCCTCGTTGCAGGCACCTCATTTTAAGTAGCTCACCGTGCATATGTAATATTTTTTTATTGCCGGCGCGCTCGTGGAGATCGTCAACATTTTGCGTGACCAGGAGAAAATTTCCCTGCCAATTTTTTTCTAATTCGGCCAAGGCGAGATGTGCTGGGTTTGCTTTGACTTCTGTGCTTAACAATTGCTTTCTTCTGGCATTATAAAATGCATAAACCAATTCCGGGTTGGCGGCAAATCCTTGAGGAGTTGCTACGTCTTCGAGGGAATGGTTTTCCCATAGACCGTTGCTGTCGCGAAATGTTTTAATACCGGATTCTTGAGAAATGCCGGCACCAGTTAATATCACAATTGATTTATTTTTCATGAATCGCGGCCACCACCATTTCGGGGGTAATTTCTACCATACAACGCTGGTAAAGGGTGTTTTTACAGTGGCCAGAACCATCTTTTGAACAAGGCCGGCAATTCATAGGCAGGGTTATCGTTGTCACTTGATCTCCACTGGGAAAACCGAATGCGGAGGGGCCAATTAAAGCGATGGCAGGTTTGCCAAAGAGATCTGCCACATGGAGCAGACCGGTATCTGCCGACACAATATAATAACCTTGGGATATGGCATAACAACTTTCAATTAGGGAAAGCTGTCCGGCCAGATTTTGCACGCGCATTTTATCTTCTTGAGCAATTTCTTCGCAAAAAGTATCGGTTGGACCACCTAAAATTGTAAACTTTAATGTCGGCAAAAGTTTGATTAACTTTTTCCAATGATCAATTGGCCAACGTTTCATGGCATGAGCGGCCGAGGGAACAATTATAATATTATGAGTGTAGTCGGGAATCAAAGCATCAACTTTTTTCTTTACTTGGTCAGTAAATTTCCAATCTTGATGCATAATAGGATTAGTATCGATCCCTAATGGAATCAGTGGTGCTAAATAAGAGGTGACACCTTTAAAAGGTGAGGGAAATTTATTCAGGCCAAATTTAAAGAGTAGAAGTCTTTTTATTCTACTCTTTGGACGGCGCAAGAGTAAATTGTTGCGAGCAAAAATCCTAATAACAAAGGAAACTATCTTTGAACGCAAGTTATTGTGAGCATCATAGATGACTGTGTAATTTTGTGAGCTGAGAGAAAATGCTAAACGAATCAGTCCGGATAAACCTTTTTTCCTATCAAAGCTCCAAACTTTATGGATGCGAGGTTCTGCGTATAAAATATCTGCAAATTCTTTTCTCACCAGCCAATGAATATCTGCATTGGGAAATTTTTGCGTTAAGGCGGTTACCGCAGACAGGCTTTGCACGACATCTCCGAAACTAGAAAACCTTATAATTAAAATTTTTTTACCATTTTCCATAGCTACAAAACAGGTTAAAGTTTATTGGCACTACCATTTTACGGAGATTTCATGAAGCCTCTATTTTTTATAATATTCTTCGCGTTTAACACCACTTTAGCTGCGAGTAAAACTATTACAGCATTAACTCCAAGTAAAAGTCTACCCCTGACTGTCAAAAGCAAACTTATAATTGACGCACTTAAAGAAGAAGTCGGTTGGCCTGCTCAAGAGGTTACTATAGCACCAGTCGAGAAAAAAGTTGAGACAAAATTAAGAGTAAAAAGCAAAGGACAAAATGCCATCGATAAAATTCGCGAAAAAAATCGTGCATTATTAAAAAAACAATTGGGTGATAAATTTGCAAAACAAAGCGGTGCAGATTTCGTCAGAAAGCAAATGCAGGCCAATAGAGACAAAATCAATACCGCCTATTCAGATCAGAATTCGCCTGAAGTTGCAGAAAAAAATAAAGATTTTTTAAAAAAATTGAGAATTAAAAATAAAGATGCTCTCAAGCATTGGCAAAATATAATAGACGAAACACAAAAATATTGGGACGGAAAAAAAAGAGAATTTTTAACCAATTTAAAATACTACAAACAAAACCTAGTTGATTTTAAAAAGGATAGTGACATTACCAAATCTGATTTAGAAAAACCTTTGGTCAAAATTGTAGCAAAAACTTTCCATATCATTCCCGGCTCTTTAGACTTACCAATTAGAGATCAAGGTCGCAGACCTACCTGCAGTGCCTTTGCTGGTATTAGAGCGATAGAAACCCTACTCAACTCACATAATATAGAACGAGACTTTTCGGAACAATATCTCTATTGGTCTAGTAAGCCTAGCTGTCGCAGCACACCATGCGATGAAAAAGGTTCTTGGGTGCGAGCTGGGTTTAATTATAGTCAGAACTCTCTTCAGTTGGATATTCCAGCAGAAGAGAACTGTCCTTATCAATCCACATCGAAGGTGGGAAATGAAACTCAACTGCCCTTGTCCAAAGGCTGTCAAAGAGGAACAGCACGTATTGAATCTTTTTCTTCTGTTAAAAGCTTGGATGAAATTTATGATGCTATTAAAGATAATAGACCTGTTGTCGGTGCCTTTAAGTTGTCCCCAAATTTTTATAAAAATAATGGTCTTATAACATATGCACAATCTTTAAAAAATTCAGCGATGGATGGGCATTCTCTAGGTCATGCATTTTTAATTATTGGCCATTTGAAATTGCCACAACCACTCAAAGGTGAAGGAAAAGTCTGCTTAATTATTGCCAACTCGTGGGGCGAAGGATGGGGCAAGGCGGGTTTTAGCTGTATTACTGAAAGATGGATAAAAGAGTACCGAGCGGCCAATGCCTTTATGGCGTTACAGGCGGTAAAAATATAAAGGATAAAGGTAGACTATGTCATTTACCATCAAACATTTAACAAATTTAGTAAAGGTCGCCGTGGAAAACAAGGCTTCTGATATTCATCTGCGGGAGGGGGAAACGCCCTCCCTAAGAATAAGAGGTGATATCATTCCCGTACAAACCAAAGAGTTTATGCGCCAAGAACTGGTTGATCTTTGTGAAATTTTATTTAATGATCCCGAAAAATTACTGACCTTAGATAAGCTCTATGAAAATGATGGAAGCTTTAGTATTCCTGGGCTTTGTCGATTAAGATTCAATTATTTTAGATTTCAAGGAAGAATTGGTATTATATTGAGAATCATAAATACCACAATTCCCAGCATTTCAGATTTAGGACTATCTCCTGTCATTGAAGAGATTGCTAAACAAAAACGTGGGCTCATTTTATTGACAGGAGCGACTGGCTCGGGAAAATCCACCACCATGGCCGCCATGATCAACCATATAAATCAAACACAAGAAAAACATATCATCACAGTTGAAGATCCCATTGAATACTTGTATCCCAGAAATGGTAAGTCCAAAATATCTCAAAGAGAAGTTGGTATCGACACTTACGATTTTAGTAGCGCCCTCAGATCGGCATTAAGACAAGATCCCGATGTCATTTGCATTGGAGAAATTCGTGATACTGAAACCATCACCATGGCCTTAAAAGCCTCGGAAACCGGGCATACAGTTTTTTCTACATTGCATACAACAGACGCAGTTAGCACCATCGGCAGAATCATTGCAATGTTTCCCCCTGCCGAACAAGCTGATGTTAGAAAAAGACTTTCAGAAAATCTTTACGCTACAATTGGCCAGAGAATGTTAAAAAGCAAACAAGACAAACAAGGTATGATCGTCGCCCAGGAGATTATGATTACCAGTCCCGGCATCAAAGAATGTATTTTAGGAGAGGTAGCTTTAGGGCGTATTCCTACAATTATTGCTCACGGCAGAGGCAAAGGCGGAAATGGCGGTCAAACATTTGATCAACATATTATGGAACTTTATCAACAGCAGCTAATCTCAAAAGATCAGGCCTTAAATGCTGTAGGTTCACAATCAGACTTTTTACAAAAGCTCATCATTTCTTAACTAAATAACTTACTTCACTTGTTCTACTATTTAGTTTTACTCTTACTGGCCAATTTGGCCTTTTTATTGGCCGCTACCATATCGTTCATAACATAGAGAGATTCTTCTAAGCCGATATCTTTTTGTAGGCCCTCCACCCATTTCTCTTTTCTTTTCTCAAACTCTTTTTTCCATTTTTTATAATCTACTTTTTTAACTTTTTCTGCGCTTTTTAAGGAATTTTCAAAATTCGTTACGATGACATCTTTATTAGCAATTTCTTCTTTTAATTTATTTGCAAAAGCCTTGCTTTCAGCGTTTCTCTTTTTAACAACGGCAACATTAAGGGAAGCGACTGTATCATCGGCCCTTTTTTTCAAAAAGTTGATACTTTCTTGCAGTTTTTTAAACTTTTTGCTTTTGCTGATCCTCTTTGCACTCTCAATTTTCAATGTTTTAAGATCAAAATAATTCTTTGTCCATTTCTCATATTTTAAGGGTTTTACTTGATCCCAGGGTAGTGAATAATCTAAATCTTGCTCCCTATTTTTTGAATAGCTATAGGGATCGGGCAAGAAGATATTGGGAGTCACACCTTTGTATTGTGTTGAATTACCACTGACTCGATAAAATTTTTGAATGGTGACCTTAAGTGCCCCTAAGTTTGCCCCAAACATACTTAATAATGGACCCTGACTTAAATTAAGCACCGCCTGAACCGTGCCCTTGCCATGAGAAAATTGGCTCCCCATAATCACTGCTCGTTCATAATCTTGTAAAGCCCCTGCTAAAATCTCGGAAGCAGAGGCGCTAAAGCGATTTGTCAGAACAATTAATGGGCCATCGTAAACCACAGATGCATCCGTATCCTCCATCACTTTTACCTTACCATCGTGATTCTTAATCTGAACAATTGGCCCCTTTTTAATAAAAAGACCAGACATAATCTTGGCATCTTCTAGTGCACCACCACCATTATTTCTAAGATCTAAAATAACCCCTTCGATACCTTGTTTTTTCAAACGCTCCAATTCAATGCGCACATCATTTGAACAATTCCGTGCTCCATCCTTGCCAAAATCTCGATAAAATTTTGGTACTAAAATATAGCCAATTTTTTTCCCTAATTTTTTATGTTGTAAAACAGAAGATTTAGTAAATGATGCGCCAATCTGGACAATATCCCTGATAATAGGAATCACTTTTTTCGATCCATCAATTTTCTGAACGGTTAATCTAACTTCCGTACCTTTTTTACCACGAATATATCTGACGGCATCGTCCACACGCATATCCACGATGTCTACGGGTTCTTTGTTACCCTCACCGACCATGATGATTTTATCGTCAACTTCTAGCTCGCCCTGCCTGGAAGCGGCCCCACCGGGAACGATGGTATTGACTTTTATAAAGGCACCATCCTCTTGTAAAACAGCACCAATCCCCTCGAGACTTCCCGAAATATCGATATCGAAGTCTTCCTTTCTTTTAGGTGGAAGATAATTGGTATGGGGATCAAAAATTGTGGCTATGGAATTATAGAATTTTTCTAAATAATCTTCGTCTGTATCTTTTTCTAATCTCTTAAAAAATTTCGTATACTTTTTCTTTATACCTTCTTGTGCCTTTTTTCTTAATTGTTTGGTGCTCAGACCAACTAATTTGTCAGATTTTTTACCTTTTTTTACCTTTTTTACTTTTGCATTTTTAACTTTTTTGATTTTCTTGCCATCTTTACCCTTCCCTTCTTTTTCATACACCTGTTGTTCTACTAGTGAGAGATAGCGCATCAATGTTGCATGTTTTAAAATTTTGCGCCAGCGCTCTTTAAGCTCACTATTAGTTTTGGCAAATTCTCTTTTATCTGGGTCCAGTTCAATACCTTCACTTTTATTAAAGTTAAAAGGTTTTTTTAAAATATCATTTGAATATTGATTGATCAGTTTTATTCTGGCTTCCAAAATTTTTTCAACACTTTTAACCAGTTTAAGATCACCGGAGAGCATTTCATCATCCATTTTAAACTCATAGGCTTTTAAAGTATTCAGGTCTGGTTGAATAAAAAATTGCTTGCCATAATCTAATTTTTTAAAAAATTCTACAAATGCCTTCTGCGATAAGGAATTATTAATTTTTAATTTCCTGTAATGGTACCTTTCTAAAGCATCTTTCAGAATATTCCCAATCATCCTAACTTTTTGTGGATTAGCTGGAACTTTCGGTAAGGCAGTGGAATTTACCTGAGTGAATGGGGTAAGCAAGAAGGTCAAACATAAAACAAAATATTTCATTTAATTCTCCAATTAGTCTTATTCATCTATGATAAGCTTTTCTGAAGTTCTGGGATAGGGCGAAATTGTTATTTCTTAAAGGTATTTGTAACAAAATTGTCAATTTGTGACAAATCTCCTACAGGATTTATTTGATAGACCTGTGATTCCCGCAAACATTTTTGTATATTTTCTGTTAAATCTAATGCACAGACAAGTCGCTGCCAATAAACCCGGTCCGGTCTGATAATAGGATGCTTTGGAGCAAACATACTACACGCATCATCATGGGGCAAAACTGAAATATCAAATGTCTTAATTTTTTTTGCAAGATTAATAATTTCCATTTTATTATACCCGACTAAAGGCCTTAGTATGGGTCGCTTACTAGAGCCGTCCATCAGCGCTATATTTCCCATAGTTTGGCTGGATACCTGACCTAAAGCGTCTCCCGTTAAAATGGCATCTGCCTTTATAGTATCCGCTAATAGATTCGCCGTCTGTACCATAGCATGACGAAAAAGAACGGTTCTATACTCGGCATGGCAAGCTTCCGCCACCTGACTTTGCAACTCTCCGAAGGGAACTATATAAAGACGGCAATATTTTTGGTACTGACCTAACTTTTTCAAGAGTTCAATAATTTTATCCTTCACTTCATCACCTACAAAGGGATAGGCGTAAAAGAAAATAAAAGTCTGCTTGCAACCACGCTTTGACATTAAATAACTAGCAACTGGAGAATCAAATCCACCGGAAATCATAGTCACCAAATGCCCACTCATGCCACAGGGTAGGCCACCCACGCCCAATAGTGTTTTAGTCGTCAAATAGATTTGCTCATCAAGTATTTTCACATGGATTGGAATCTCGGGAGTATGCACGTCAACTTTAAGGTTGGGAAATTCATTGAGGATCATCCCTCCCAAGTCGCAGTTAACTTGCATGCTCGATTGCGGAAATCTTTTATCAACTCTTTTTGTGATCACTTTGAAAGTTGCTTTTTTATCCCCCACAATTTTTTGCAGCTCTTCCCGCAAAACAGGATAGATGGCAGAGAACTGAGAAGGTACCGAAAGAGCGGGATTAACCGAGTGGATACCTGGGATTTTTAAAATACCGTCAATCGTGCCCGCGGGAATTCCACTATGCATACTAAGGATATATCTTTGACGGTCAAACGCTAACTTCGCACCTTCTGGGTGATAAAGTTTGATCACCTTCTTAAGATGATCTTTCAAGGCCTTAAAGTATAATGGTCTATTTTTTCCTTTTAACCATAATTCATCGACATTGATCACTAAAAACTTATACATAGACATCCTTAACGCAATAAACGCTCTAAATTTTTATAATGGACTTTAAAATAATTAAAAAATTGATCGACTTCACCCTGGTTATTCTGCTCCCCAAATGAAATACGAAAAACATTCTTATGATATTTTTGGGCAATTCCAAGAGCGGAAAAAGTTTCATTGAACCCTTTTATTTTCGAGGAACAGGCCGAGGAACTTGACATAAACACATCATTTTGCTGTAAATGCCGCAACATAACGTCACTAGGTAATTTAGGAATAATAAAAGTTAAAATATAGGGGCCAGCATCGGCAAAAGGCAAGATCACATTCGGCACAACCGCTAATAGCTTTGCCTTAAAATATTCGTTCAATGCCAATACCCGCAAATGGTTTTCCTGTAACCGCTTAAAGGCCAGCTCAGCGGCCAGCGCAAAGGAAAAAATCAAGGGAGCAGGTTGAGTTGAAGCGCGCCGGCCATGTTCCTGGCCACCCCCTTCTAAAAGAGGTGAAATTTTTTTCCCCTTTTTAATATACAGCCCGGCCACTCCTTTGGGCCCACGAATTTTATGCGATGATAGACTATAGCTATCAATAGTAGATTGATTTAAACAGAGTGGGTACTTGGCAAAGCCCTGAACACCGTCAATATGCACCCAACAATTGGGGTTTTTTTCTTTAATTTCTTTACTAAGTTTAACAACGTCCTTGAGCTGGCCACTCTGGCCATTAATATGCGTAAACACCGCAAGTTTACATTTTTCATGAAATGCTTGAGTAAAATTTCCATGCAGATGATGAATAGGCGCAACAATACTGGGATGATCCCCTTTAAAGTAAAAAATAGCATCATCGGCCTTTAGGCCAAGACCTTTTATAATAGTGTTATTTGATTCTGTTGCGGAAGAGGTAAAAGTAAAATGATACTCCTCTACGGCATCCATCCATATTAAAAAATCTTGGCGCGCCTTTTCAATTCTCTTAAATAAGTTTTTTCCCAGTTCGTGAGCTGCAGATGGGTTTGCAAAATCTTCTTTAAAAGAAACACTCAATACTGCTAAAACTTCCGGTGCCATGGGGGTGGCCGCGGCATTATCAAAATAAATCATATTTCTCCTTACAGCAGGCAATATGCCTATAATGAAGAGTTTTGTCTACAAAAGCACGGGAGTCTCTAAATAAAGGCCTGTAAAAACATATAGTTAATAGCTATAGTTTTTTCAAAACAAACCGAGAAGTAAACGATGGAAAAGAAAATACCATATGAGAAGTTTTTCGGCGATAAAAAGGCAATCATTGTCTCCGCATCGGGAAATTTGCGAATTACCCTGCGTGGGATCGTTCGCCAATTAGGAATTTCTGCGAATAATGTTCTCATGGCACAAACATTTGAAGAGGCGGCAAAACTTATTGATCAACAGATGCCAGAAATTATCATTACCGAATTTAGTATAGAAGAAAAATCGTGTATCGAGCTCGTCGATAAGCAAAGACAACATAAACCTATTAGGTTAAAATCTTTGAGTTGTGTTATATCATCCATGGATTTATCAGTGCATAGTTCAAAATCTCTCGATCGAGAGATTGATTTGCATTTGATTCAACCGATAACCGCCGATCTCTTTGAAAAAGCTGTCGCCAAAATTATCCTGCAAAAGCTCAAACCAAATGCAAAGCTACAATTATTAGAAAAGGTTAGACTGCTCTATAGTGGAAAAAAGTATGCTGAAGCCTTAAGTATCATTGATGCTGTCCCAGCAGAGGCTCAAGATGCAAAGCTGCTCTATTATAAGGGCAGTATTCTTGCTGAAAAAAATGATTTAGTAGCGGCGTTAGATTGTTGGGAGCACGGACTTGATCTCGAACCAGAAAATTATTGGTGCTTAAAATCTCTTTTCAACCATTTTATTACCCAAAAACTTCCTCTACAAAATTATAAAATCACATTAAAACTCTTAGATCATCATCCATTAAACCCCGAGTGGATTCCACACATAACACGAATTTTTATCGCTAATGAGCAGTATAAAAAAGTTGTAGAATACTTTGACGTCTTCGTGAACTGGGACAATTTAGATGAAATGAAACAAGAGGCAGAACAAATAAATGATATGCACGCAACGATCGCAGCCTGTATGGTTATTAGCGCCAACTTTATCCATAAAATGGGGGATAAGCCGCTGGCGGTGGAAGCGTTAATAAAGTCGGTCAGGCTATGTAAAGACAAGCCAAAAATTTTATCCCAAATTATTATTAGTCTCGTTAAAATGTATGAATTTGATCAGGCCACCAAATTTTTAACAATGATCGAAGAAGGTGATTACTCTCCCGAACTCTACGGTGCCGAACTACAGATCTTAAATTTAGACGAAGAAGCCGATGCGCAGGAAATTCTTAAGCAAAGTATCGGCCTTATTGAAAAAGGTATTAAGTCAGAAAAAGTTTATGAGATCGCCATTACAAGAAGCCTGGAAGTTAAAAGATCTAAGGACCGTATTAACGCTCTGGTTGAGGATGCCTGTGCCTACTTTCCCAAGCGAGAAAAATTTTTTAAAGACTTATTGCAACAAGTAATCTCTGCGGCATCATAAAGACACCACTTTTCTAAAAAATTTCTAGCTATAAAGACACCGATGCCAATTTGCTAAATTCATAAATTTTCATGAACAAATTATTCCCGAGAGTTGATGCGCTTCAAATTTTTATTTCACTGGCCTATGGATTGCAAATAGCAGCTGCATCATTCAACCATTATGGAGCGTGTTATGAAAAAGATGAAAAACTTATTGCCAATTTTTTTATGCCTAAATTTATTTTTAGGTTTGGCCCAATCCCATTCTGAAGACTCACCCCCTCCCGACCGGCCCAACGCGCTAGAAAAGGGAAAAACATTTATTTATAAAGGGGTTGAAAACGAAGTTAAATACCAATTACAAAACAAAATTGTGGAAACACGCTACCGCACAGAAACCGTTCCCGACACTTGCACTCGCGAAGTCCCCTACACTGAAAATGTGTGTGAACAAGTAACTCGCCACCGAGAAGAGTGCAATACCATTCCCGGGGAAGAAGTTTGTCGAGACGTTCCCGATCGTGAATGTCATGATGAAACCTCCACGCGAGAAGTTTGTCGCAATACTCCAGGTAGAGAGGTCTGTCACCCAGGTCCCGATCGCAGAGTCTGCCACTCCACCCCAGGCCGGGAAGAATGTCGTCCTGGACGCAGTAGAAGACAATGTCGAACTACCGCTGATCGCGAACAATGCCGACCAGGTCGCAGCGAAAGAGTTTGCGAAGATGGGCCTAGTAGAAGAGAGTGCTCGACTTCACCGGGCAGAGAAGTTTGTGAAAATAAACCTGGTCAAAGAGTTTGTCGCACCAGAAACGGCCGAGAAGTTTGTCACGATCGTCCAGGCAGAAGGGTCTGTCGAAAAGAGCCAGGAGAGAGAACCTGCCGAACGGTCCCCGGAGAGAGACAATGCCGAAATATTCCAGGTGACCCCATTTGTAGGACAATTCCAGGTAGAGAAACTTGTACTGATGTTCCAGGAGAACCAATCTGCAGATCAATTCCCGGAGAGAGACAATGCAGAAATGTGCCAGGAAATCCCGTCTGTCGATCCATTCCAGGAGAGAGAATATGCCGAGATGTCAGCGAAACAAATACTGTTTGTCGAGACATCACTAGAAATGTTTGTGAATGGGTTCCCGAGCATCAACAATGTCACCAAGTTCCCTATGAAGAAACCGTTTGTAATGATGTTGTTAGATACAGAACTGAAGAGTATGCCTGTACCACAGACATCCAAGTTCCCTATGATGTTGTCACCGATGTCTTCAATGCAAATATCCTTTTCGACTTCACAAATAGAATTGAAAATCCTGAAGTTGAATTTACCACATTGCTTAACAAAGAAGGCAAGGTCATCCTAGGTGCAAAAAATATTTCACAAGAAAAAGTTTTAATTTTAGCTAAAAGAAATATTCAGGAATTGCCCAACCCAGAAACGGAAGAAACGGAAGGGACAGATTCTGTCGCCTTAACCGAACAACCTGAGGAAGAACAAACACCTCCCAGGCAAACATTCTCAAAATGGTCTTATAAAATTCTATTGGGGGACCCCGATAAAATCTTAGCACCAATAAATAAAGAGATTGCTAGCTTACTGCTCAAGAAAGGATTATTTGCCTTCGAAACAGGGGTTATTTCTCATCCAAAATACTTCACCTTCTCTGTTAAGATAGTAAGAAAAGGCAAGACCTTACTAGAGAGAGACTTCACGGCAGAAGAATTAGAAATTGTTGACGCTGAAGAATCCAGCGTGGTCAAAGTTGATTTGGCCGCCTTAAATGTAAAAATCAAAAAAAAGAAAAAGTACACTGTGGCCATCACAATTAAGGCTGCCCTCCCAGGCAAAGTTCTCAATGCGGACATGCCAAAGCTTTCACTCGAGCATACTGCAAAAGTAAAAGCGTCCAAATAGAGAGTTCCATCAATTCCCACCCCGACGTTAAAAAAAGCGTCGGGGTTTTTTAGCACCCATCAACATTAAAGATAATTCGCTCTCATTCCTTAATTCTAATAATGACAGGGGAAACCAAATATGAGTAAAAAATTCCCCCACCAAGATTAATTCTTTATGGCCATAAAAAATATAACCCCAGCAACTAAAAAGAGCATACATAACCGCAGAAAAATTATTTAAAAGTAATCCTGGCAGCAAGAACCAAATGGCATACCAAGCGTTATAGACGGGCGAAAAAAACATAAGTCCAGAAAAAATGAGGTAACAATAAATATAGCTTTGGCGCTTATGCAATATATATTTTTGTTTGCTCAATTGGATGAGAAAGATTATCCCAACGATTAGTAAATAAAGACAATAAGAGAGCAGGGTCATTTGACGTGCAAAACCGGCATACACATTGAGTCCATTTACCAAGATGCTATAAAACCCAGAGTTCCACACCCAATTCCGACCGAATGAATTGGCGCCAGATAAAAAAGTGTCGTCTCCCACCAGGACGTATAGAGTCAAGGGCAAAGAAATGAAAAGTAAAACGCCGGCGGTAATTTTCTTGAAACTTTCTTTTTCAGAAAATACTTTGATAAAATAAATTGGTAATAAAGCAAGACCTAAAAATTTAACCCAATAAGCGAGAGCGACTCCCCACAAAGAATTCAAAGATTTTTTTTCACAGAGAAATATTCCCATGCCCAGTGCCGCCAATAAATCTATATGCACTCCCTGAATATATTCTTTCTGAAAGAAAGGAATGAGCATCACAAGAAACAACGGATTAACCTTGCTAAATAATTTCTTATATAACCAATAAACTATTAGTGAGTTTGCGAGCATCAAAAAACTCAATGCAAATTTATCTCCAAAAATTGACGCCAAACCAAAGTAAAGCAAGGCCCCGGGAGGATAAATAGTTGTTAAATAATTATAACCAATAAGATCTTTTGCAAGATAAGTTACCTTCTCATATATTTCATGATTTGGGGCATGAGTATACGGGTTCAAACCCATTAAAAAGACTTTTCCTTCAAACAAATATCTATAATGGTCATTTTCAAAGAGCGGTCGAGAAAAAAGAAGAAGAATGATTCCCAGGGAAAAACCAAAAGGTGAAAAATGACAATGCTCAAATCTAAATTTCAAATTTATCAGAAAGATAGCTCCGACAAAGGTCATGACAAAGAAAATATAATAGGCGCCACCAACAAAATGAGTGTCATTCCGATAAAAAACTTGTGCTAAAATCGTCAGCATGGCCGCAGAAAAAATCCACAGGCCGTCAAATTTATTTAATCTTAAAAATGCTATGCCCACTTTCCAGCACTCCAAAAAAAATTTGTCTAGTAAAACTAGTCAGTAAATACTCTCTCGCTTGCAAAACATTAACCGACCTTAAAGGTACACTATTCAGGTCGCCAAGATTGGTTAAAGGCAATTCTTGATTTAAATCATTTTCTTTAGGATCAATTGACGCTTTTATACTGTTTCCCTGTTATATTTTCAAACTGCTAATGTTCTGGCCATAATTTGGAACGAAAAAAAAGGAAATAAACAATGCGCAGAATTTTTCCTCAATACATATTCCCCGAAAGTAATGAACCCATCCGTGCCGAAATATTTGCTATAGCTCGCCTAAAGGACCACGCAGAAAGTCTCGCCCACGCCCAAAAGATCACCTCCACTCCACAAAAAGGCAAGGATCTGACACCGCGAATGCGTGAAAACCGAAAAATTTTAGAGGATGCCTATCACTCCATACTGCATGCCGTAAAAGGTAAACATGCCATCACCTCTGCCGCAGAATGGCTACTGGACAATTTTCATATTATACGTGCCCAACTAAAGGATATTCGCGATCATCTACCGCCAAAATTTTATCGTGAATTACCCAAAATATCGGAAGGAACTCTCGCTGGCTTCCCTCGCGTCTATGGCATCGCCTGGGCCTTTGTCGCCCACACCGACAGTAATTTTGATCCCGAACTTTTTAAAGTTTTTGTCTCGGCCTATCAGAAAGTACAACCCCTAACCATCGGTGAGTTATGGGCGTTACCCATTACTCTGCGCCTAGTCTTGATCGAAAACTTACGACGGATATCAGACCGTGTTGTAAAATCACAAAAAATGAGACTGCAAGCAAATCAAATTGCCGATGCCATCTTGGGAGTTGGAAAAAATGAAAAATTAACAGTCAAGGAAGTCATCAGATCTTTGCAAAAACAACCACTACAACGTAGCTTTGCGGTGCAATTACTCCAACGCATTCGTTTTCATGAATCTCGTGTAGGTTTATTGCACAAATACCTTGATGAAAGAATGATTAAAGAGGGTCAGGCGATAGAAAGCTGGGTCATCGAGGAGCATAAAGCGCAATCCACCGCCAATGTCACCACTCGCAATATTATTACCAGCTGTCGTTTGGTGTCCCAAATTGATTGGTCGGAGTTTTTCGAAGAAGTCAGCATTGTCGATCAAATTTTGCGTGAAAAATCATATTTTGCGACATTGGATTTTACCACTCGCGATCGCTATCGCCATCGCATTGAAAAACTGGCACGGTATTCACCCTTAACAGAAATTCAAGTGGCCAAGGCCATTGCTGCCGATCCGGGCCATCACTTAATAGGCTTTGGTGAATTGGACTTTGAAAAATCTATTGCTTTTAAGGCCAATTTTTATACCAAGTTTCTCAGATGGTATACGCGCAATGGGAACGTTCTCTATTTAGGGTCAATTTTTACTTTAGCTCTACTCGCTTCCCTCGCCATTCTTTTTTTAAGTATCCGAGGCAATCTCTCCACTCCGCTGCTATTTCTCCTTTTTCCCTTGGTTCTCCTCTTAACATCAGAAATTGCCATCGCTTTTGTCAATAAAGTTACCACCACTTTGTTTGGCCCAAAAAATTTACCTCGACTGCAGCTTAAAGCAGGCCTTTCAGATAAGTATAAAACTTCCATTGTTGTCCCCACCATGTTTACAGATGTTGGCAAAATTAGAAAACAACTTGAACAAGTGGAAATTCATTATTTATCAAATCAAGATCATTGTCTCTATTTAGCACTGCTCACGGACTTTGCCGACTCACTCCAAGAAACTGATCCCGCAGATCAGCAGATTATTGAAACCGCCGCTCGTGAACTTAGACTCTTAAATGATCGCTACCCTGTTGCAACGGGACATCATCCTCGCTTTTCCATCTATCACAGGCGTAGAGTTTTCAACAGGCAGGAAAATTGCTGGATGGGATGGGAGCGTAAACGAGGAAAGCTTGACGAATTCAATCGGCTATTATTAGGCGCAAAAGACACCACTTTTCAGCCACTCTCCGGCGTAGAATTGCGAGTCCCGCAAGATATCCGCTATGTCATAACTCTCGATGCCGACACCAAACTTCCCCGTGGCAGCGTGGCGCAATTGGTGGGCACTATGGCACACCCCCTGAACCGTCCCGTTTTCGATGAAAAATTAGGCCGCGTGGTTGCAGGTTATGGTATTTTACAACCGCGTATTACACCCTCGCTGCCCACCAGAAAAGATAATACAATTTTTAGAAAGCTTACTGCAGGTGTCTCGGGCATCGATCCCTATGCCTCTGCCGTATCCGACGTCTACCAAGATCTTTTTGGCGAGGGCTCCTTTACCGGTAAAGGAATTTATGATTTGGCCATTTTCACAAAATGTATGCAGGGAAAAATTGCGGAAAACTCCGTTCTTAGTCACGATTTACTGGAAGGTAATTTTGCCCGTTGTGGATTTTTAAGCGATGTTGAGCTGGTGGAAGATTTCCCATCGCATATTGCCGTTGCTACGCAAAGAATGCATCGTTGGATACGTGGGGATTGGCAATTGCTACCTTGGATTTTTACCTCTCGCGGTAGCTCACTTTCCCTCATCGGTCGTTGGAAAATGTTCGATAACTTGCGCCGTTCAATCATTCCTCCAATAAGTCTGATACTTTTTTTTGTAGCGCTTATCTTGCCAGGAATTATCGCCTGGCCATTATTCGCTATTTTAGCATTGAGCCTACTCAGTCCCTCGCTCCTCAGTCTGTGGAGTGACCTTTGGCCAAAACGTCTCTCTAAATCGAAATTGCAACATTTTTTTATGACCTACGATGAATTTCGTACTGGTATCTCTCACGCATTCTTGTCCTTGGCCTTGTTACCGCAAAGTGCTTGGACCTCTATCGATGCCATTTCACGTGCCCTGTATCGGTTTTTCATTAGTCGGAAAAACCTCCTAGAGTGGACCACGGCAGAACAATCCGCCGCCGCCGCCAATCATGAATTACCAGTCTATTTTAAGAGCATGCGCGGAGCTTTATTGTTAGTCACCTTAGGGCTTATAGCAGTCTTCTTTTTTACCCCCCCGGAACAAAGATTTATCTTGCCGGTCATTGCTCTATGGTTTGCCCTCCCCCTGCTGGCCCGTCACCTGAGTCTACCTCCAAAGGCCTATGTTCAATTACCCATTAGCGCAGATGATAGTGTTCTCCTGCATACTACAGCACGAAAAATTTGGCGCTTTTTTGGCAAATTTGTTAGCGCAGAAGACAATTATTTACCCCCTGACAATTTTCAAGAAGATCCAAAACCCGTTGTCGCCCACCGCAGCTCTCCCACAAATTTTGGACTGTATCTGCTGTCTATTTTTGCCGCCAAAGATTTTGGTTGGATAGGCATGAGCGAGGCAGTCAATCGCCTCGAACAGACCTTCGACAGTCTCTTACAGCTGCCTAGACATGAAGGGCATTTTTACAATTGGTACGATACTATAAACCTTCACCCTCTTGAACCTCGCTATATCTCTTCGGTGGACAATGGCAATCTAACAGGTCACCTTTTTGCCGTCGCCCAGGGCTGTGCTGAATTATTGGCCGCACCCGTTAATACCTTAGGCTGCAATCCGGGAATTTTCGAGACCTTGTACATCCTAGAACAAGAACTAAAAAAATATACTCGAAAAAATTTGAAGGTCAGTAAAAAATTTGAAAATTTAAATGAAATATTAATAGATCTATCTGAACGCTTAAAAACTCCCGATGAAAAAATAGAAAATACCAATCAACATTGGAAAAATTTATGTGCCCAAACGAATCTTTTAGTTAAACAAGCAACAATTTTTGCAGGTGAACCTTTGCTGCCTGAAAGAAGTGATATTCAAGCATGGTGTTTAGAACTACAAAATGACGTCCAAAGTTCAGCACAAGACTTTTTTTCTTTGGCGAGTTGGTCCGATTTTATCCATGAAAATCTTTTCCCCGATGCAAGTCACGAGGATCATCAATGGTGGAGTGATGTCAGACAGACTCTTAATCGACCTATCCCCCTCGCTGAGATGGATAAGACTTTAGGCCGTATTCACCAAGAGATAATCACTTTTAAAAAAAATGAATTGATGTTGCGCCAATCGCTACCTAAATTCATTGACCCACTACTACTTAGCTTAACAGAGAGTATTGCCCAAGCAAAAACTCTAGTGCAAAAAATTAAAAAAATTCGTCTCCTCTCTTATCAATTTATTCACGAAATGGATTTTAAATTACTCTATGATTTTGGTCGTAAGCTCTTCTCCATCGGCATGAATGTAGAGGAGAATAAATTAGATACCAGCTATTACGATTTATTGGCCTCAGAAGCACGTTTGACCAGTTTTATTGCCATCGCCAAAGGTGATATTCCAGTTTCTCATTGGTTTCATTTGGGTAGAAATTTGATTGATTCCAAGCACGGAAAAATTTTAGCTTCTTGGTCTGGTTCAATGTTTGAGTATCTTATGCCCTGTTTGGTAATGCGTTCGCCAGAGGGAACACTTTTAGACGAGACTTGCCACCGCGCTGTTAAGCACCATATCGATTATGGTCAGACAAAAAATGTACCATGGGGAATTTCTGAATCTGCCTACAATAATAGAGATTTCAACTTGGCCTATCAATACTCAAGTTTTGGCCTACCCGACCTCGGACTTAAAACAGGTCTCGGAGACCAATTGGTGATCGCTCCCTACGCAACTCTTTTAGCGACAATCTATGAGCCTGCTTTGGCCGCCAAAAATTTATTGCGCCTGGAAAAAATGCACGCCTCAGGCACCTTTGGATTTTATGAAGCTGTTGACTTCACTGCCAGCCGCCTCCCCAAAGGTCGTTCCCACGCGATTGTTAAGACCTATATGGCACATCACCAAGGAATGGCCTTGGTGACCCTCGCCAATGTATTTAAAAACTCATGTTTTAAGCGCCGTTTTCATTCGGACCCGTCCATTTTAGCGACGGAACTGCTTTTGCAAGAACGCACCCCACGTATCATTGAAACCCTCCCCACACCTAAAGAGAATATTCACATCGAGGCCGCTAAAGAATTAATTGAGCATGTTTCCCGCCGCTACCGGACCGTCAATCATTCAGTGCCGAAAACTCAGCTCTTATCTAACGGTCACTATATGGTGATGCTAACCTCTGCCGGTTCAGGCTTTAGTCGTCTCAACGATATAGCGGTTACTCGCTGGCGAGAAGATGCCACCTGCGATAATCATGGGTCCTATTTTTATTTAAAAGATTGTTTTACTGGGGATGTATGGTCTGCCGGACATCAACCTGTTTGCGCTGACGCCGATAGATATGAGGCGATGTTTTACGAAGACCAAGTGCAAATCTGCCGCTTTGATCACGACATCTCGACAAAACTCTCCATTTCTGTGTCACCCGTTGACAATGCGGAGGTACGTCAGCTCTCCATCACTAATAAGAGTTCGTCGGTGCGCGAGATTGAAATCACTTCCTATAGTGAAATCGTTTTAAACACCCAAGCGGCAGATGTCGCCCATCCGGCCTTTTCCAATCTCTTTGTGGAAAGCGAGTTTCGTCCAGAACTCTTAGCGCTCATTGCTAGTAGAAGGCCAAGATCGATTAAAGATAAAAAAATATGGATGACTCATGTCTTGCGTGCCGACCGTCACGCTGTCGGTTCCATTCAATACGAGACCAGCAGGGTAAATTTCATTGGTCGCAACCGTAGCGTGCGCAACCCAGCGGCAATTTTTAATAATGTTAAACTCAGCGGCACGGTGGGAGCTGTGCTGGACCCTATCTTGAGTTTGCGCACTCGCGTTCGTCTGGGGCCCGGAAAAACCACTATCTTAACTTTTTCAACGGCAGTTGCGGAAACTCGCGAGGAGATTGAAATACTTGCGGAAAAATTTTACGACCCGACTATTTTTGGTAGAGTAAGTGATCTGGCGTGGACACAAGGTCAAATCCGCCTGCATCACCTAGGCATAGAGCCTGATGAAGCGCATCTTTTTCAAAGATTGGCGACACGACTTTTCTTTTCTGATTCTTCATTAAGGGCCCCTTCAGAGGTGCTGAAAGAAAATTGCAAAAATGTTAACGGGCTCTGGGCCTTGGGAATATCTGGTGATCATCCCATTGTCTTAGTTCGCATTGACGATATAGAAGATCGCAACCTCATTCGACAATTGCTCAAGGCGCAGATTTATCTGGCCACCAAAGGCTATATTTCCGACCTGCTTATTCTCAATGAAGGAGAATGCTCCTATAACCAAGAATTACAGCGCACCTTGGAACAAATGGCGCAATCCGCTCACCTCGCTTCTGGCCCCTCTTTAGATAGTAGTAAAGTCTTTGTCATTCGTGGCGATTTACTGGCCCAAGCTGACCATGTTCTACTGGCCGCTGAAGCGCGAGTCATACTTTCCACCCGCCACGGCAGCTTATCAGACCAAGTTAAACGCACCCATAAGTTGACCCGCTCAGCTCTAAAAAAAGTGCTTCCCATCAATCAAGTGCGTTTTATTCCAACGCTGCCAAAACTAGATTTTTTCAATGGCCATGGTGGTTTTACCAAAGATGGAAATGAGTATGCCATCATCCTAAAAAATCATGAGACCACTCCAGCGCCTTGGATAAATGTCATTGCCAACCCCGAATTTGGTTTTCAAGTTTCCGAGAGTGGCGCCGGTTATACTTGGGCGGCAAATAGTCGCGAAAATCAACTCACCCCGTGGTCCAACGACCCTGTTTGCGATCCCTCTGGAGAGGCCATTTTTATTTATGATTGCGACAACAGCATGCTATGGAGTCCAACAAGTGCTCCCATTCGTCTCGCCAAAACCACTTATATAACTTATCACGGACAAGGTTATAGTCGCTTCGAAAACCAGTCTTTTGACATCTGTACCAAGTTACAACAATTCGTCCTGCCCGATCTGCCAGTTAAAATTTCTCGTCTACAAATTGAAAATAAGTCGCGAGGAGTACGACGTTTGGCCATAACAGGTTATCTTGAATGGGTCTTGGGTTTTTCACGGGCCGCCATGGCACCAACAATCCTGACGGAGCTCGATGAGTCCTCCCAGGCGATCTTTGCCACCAATCCTAGAGAGCTTGAGCATGGAACAAAAATTGCCTTTCATTGTCTTTTACAAGGGCATACTTCATTTACCTGCGACCGTGGCGAGTTTATCGGACGCAACTCAGACCTCAGTCAACCAAGGGCGCTTTTAACCGGCAAACCTCTGCAGTCCGTTTGTGGAGGAGGCGCCGACCCTTGCGCTTCTTTGCAAAAAATCATTGAAATCAAACCTGGGGAAAAAGCAGAAATTGTTTTTATCATTGGCCAAACAGAAGATCGTCAAACCGCGCGAAATATTATTGGTCAAGTAAAAAACCTAGACCTAGACAATGCCCTGGAAAAAGTCAGATTACATTGGGAAGACCTGCTCGGAAAAGTTCAAGTGGAAACCCCCGATCGTAGCTTTGATCTGATGATTAATCGGTGGTACCTCTACCAAACAATCGTTTGCCGTCTCTGGGCACGAGCAGCTTTTTATCAGGCGGGTGGTGCTTTCGGTTTTCGCGATCAATTACAAGACGTCCTTGCCCTGACAATCTCCTCTCCGCAAATGGCGCGAGAACAAATTTTGAGAGCAGCAAGTCGCCAATTTATTGAAGGCGACGTCCAACATTGGTGGCATCCTCCAAAAGGTCGCGGGGTACGCACTCATTTCTCCGATGATTTACTGTGGCTGCCTTATGTCGTTAACCATTATTTACAGGTCACGCAAGATTTTGCCATATTAGAAGAACCCATCACCTTTATCGAGGGAGACCTTTTACCCGCAAACCAAGAAGATGCCTACTTCACTCCAACCACCTCCAGTGAAACGGCTTCTCTCTACCAACATTGTGCACGAGCATTGGACTATAGTCTTAAAACCGGTGCCCATGGTCTACCTCTCATGGGCACTGGCGACTGGAACGATGGCATGAACCAAGTAGGCGCCAAAGGACTCGGGGAAAGCGTCTGGCTCGCCTGGTTTCTCCATGAAAACCTGCAAAATTTTGCCCCATTGGCGGAAACTTCTGGGGAAGCTGAACGAGGAAAAATTTGGATACAACATGCTAAAAAACTTATTAAGTCCATTGAAAAAAATGCCTGGGATGGCTCTTGGTATCGTCGTGCTTTCTACGACGACGGAACCCCCCTTGGCACAGTTGCCAGTGCTGAATGCCAGATCGATTCCCTAGCGCAAACATGGGCGGTAATCTCTGGTGCTGGCCAGGCCACTCGTGCAAAAAAGGCGATGAGATCCGTCTACAAACATTTAGTGAAGGAAGAAAATAATATGATTCTTTTGTTCACTCCACCCTTTGACCAAACCAAACTCGACCCTGGTTATATTAAAGGCTATTTACCGGGCGTGCGGGAAAATGGCGGTCAATACACCCATGCTGCCACTTGGGTCGTCATTGCCACTGCTCTGCTAGGCGAGGGGAAGTTGGCGCATGATCTCTTCTCATTTCTCAATCCCATTCATCATAGTGGTAATCAAACCCAAGTCAATCGTTATAAAATCGAACCTTATGTCGCTGCCGCCGACGTTTATTCGCAAACTCCTAATATAGGCCGCGGCGGCTGGAGTTGGTATACGGGAGCTGCAGGCTGGCTCTATCGCAGTGGTGTTGAGTACTTATTGGGTCTCCAAGTATCTGGCAATCAACTCACCCTAAAACCCTGCGTCCCAGCGGAGTGGAAACGCTTTAAAATTCAATATAAGCACCATAGTAGTCTCTATATTATTCATATAAAAATAGAAGTAGAAAAGATCCTAGAAGCAAAGAAGATCTATCTAGTAGACGATGGAGGTACTCACAAACTTAATATTAAGTTTGGTCACGACGAATCTTAATGAAAAAGTTTATAATTTAATTGGATATTTTTTTTCATTTTTTTGACAACTCTCTTGCTAAAAAGTTTAATCAGTCTCCTAGAAGAGCCCACTTTTAGATTGAGCACAATCTCACTGTGGGTGAACTTCCCATCGGAAGAAAATTTTTCAGTTACACGCCATTCACCCTCTCGCGTCTTAAATACCGGCCGATGTTTACGGCCACTGGCGGCGATCCTCTTGAGCTCCTCTGCAGTCGGAGTAGAATAGGATACGCTACTATCGGTAACAATAATTTTTGAATAAAATTGAGAATCCAACATGTCTTCCACATAAGTCCATGTATAAAACTCTTGGTCAGAAACCTGATCGACGAGAACCGTCTCGCGAATACTCGGCAAATAATACTTGCAACCCTGCATGCATTGATTTTCTAAGTCGGCAATAATATCTAAGATGGTGGCCTTCCTCTGACTACTCTGCCCACTCGCAAATGCTGAAAACTTACCCTTTCCCAGATAGCTTACCTTCACTTCAGCTGCGACGCTTACTTGGGAAATAAAACAAATAAAAAGAATTGAAAAAAAAAGTGCTCTCATAATTTACCCACCTTCATTGACGCTAATATAGTAAAAAGTTCACACTTTCAGCAATTGAAAGCACCGCCGAAACCTAGCAGCAAGCCGCTCCCATAGCAAAAACACTGCGTAATTTTTACAAAAATATGAGTAAATTTTATAAAAATATGAGTAAATTTTACAAAATTTAATTCTAAGATAAGGAAATTACATTAAATTTGTAGAAATCATTTTTTCAAATGATTAAAACCATAGTGCAAACTTTTAATAAATGCCAAAGAGCAGCCCTAACAATATTACACAACGCCTTTACGCCTCGAAAAACTTTATACTATGTTGCGCCATCTATTAGAAATAATAGCTAATCCCTTGGGGGGACATTAACATTTAAAATAAGGGTAGCAATGAGTCACACAATCAAATTATTTTCTTTTCTTGTCATCACCATTTTTCAAACAAACGCATATGCGGCACGTTTTTTTATTCTCCTTGATAACTCACAAGTTTCACAGGAAAATATCTCTATAAAAAAATTCGATTGCCAGACAATCGCATCTTCACTGCCAAAAAAATTAAAAAAAATACATCAATTTCGCTGTCTCAATGAAAAAAACTCTGACCTGATAGCACTCCACCTGGCGGAATTAAAAGATCGAAAAGATGACTTTTATCTGCACATTAAATTATTATCACCAAAGAAAGCTGCTCTCAAAATAACTTCACTTCGTCACGACAAACAACTGCAAAACTTCCCAGAGCTTTCCCGAGAAATTGATCTTACCTCTCCCAATGCCTACACATTCCTTAACAAACTGTCGGTTAATTTTATACATTATGCTCTCTCCCAAAGAGCACTCAAAGAATGGACGTTAACAAATGCCATTCACGATTCTAAAAAAATTACTTTAAGTCCAGATGGACAATATTATAAACGTGAAATCGATGAAAAACTCACAGAAATACCTTTTGCGGAAGCTTATCAATTATTTAAAAATGAAAATGATAGACAAAAACATTATCTCACTGCAACCCTCGAAATCGCAGGTCTCTTAAGTATCGGAACATTAGGCTATATATCCATGGACGATTTAAATGGTAAAGATCAAGAATACACATGGAAAGAATTTCGCAAAAGGTGGACAACTACAAATTTTATAAGATACGACGACAATGCTTATGAAGTAAATGTTGGACACGCTGTTAACGGTGCTTCTTTCTATCTGCCAGCACGCACCAATGGACTCAATTCTTTTGAGTCATTTATGCTCACTCTCGCAGCTTCTGCGGTTTGGGAATTTATTGTGGAATACCGTGAAGTCGTTAGTATTAACGATAGTATTGTCACGCCTATAGGAGGCCTGGCCATTGGAGAAGCTTTTTATCAACTATCTAATTTTTATGCCACGAGTAAAAATACCCTTCTCAATAAGGTCTTATCAGGAATTTTTGCATCTCCTGGCGGCTTTAATTTATGGAAAAGTAGTCAGGTTAAACGTAAATCAAAATTCAATAAATTTGGCCTAAGAGAAGACATTTGGCACAAATTTAACCTTTCTCTCGGCACCCAAACAACTCTAGAACATTCCTCCTCTAAGCTTCAGTCACAGCACAATTCAATCGCCATTGGTTTCGACTCAGAAATCTATCCCATCCCATCCTACGATAAGGTTGGTAAAGCGAAAGCACTCATAACCGACACCACCTATTCTGAGTTTACCTTAAAGGCTGCTATAGGGGACAAAGGGTTGGACGATTTTCTCTTTTTAACGAAAGTCATGCTCCTAGGACATTACCAAAAAAATATCTCCCACAATAAGAACAATCAATTAACTGGTTATCAATTCCTCATAGGTCCCACCACTGCGTTCTCTTATCGAGATAGAGGTAATCGATATGGAAAAGACTGGCAAGCCGTTGTCAACGTTTTAGGTCCACGACTAGATTTTACAGTATTTTTCAATGGCGTAAAACTCACCGGGATACTAGATGTTTACGGTGATTTTGCCATGTTAAGAAATTTTGCTCTTAATGACTACAAAAAAGAAAACTCACTTGAAGGTAGCAAAAGTGTTCTTAAAAATGAAAATTATTACTACGCCTATGGGATTTCCAAGGAACTTAAAGTTTTTGCCTCCTTTAAAAACTTTAAAATTGGAGCATCAAGAAAAAGTAGTTCTTTCAACTCACTCGAAGGACATGATCGCTCTACTGAAAGTGTGACAGACGATATCGAAATGAGGGACTGGAGATCAACAGAGAGTGTTTGGATCGCCTATCTTCTACCTAAGAAGAATCTCCAATTTAAATTAAACTATCAGATTGATAAAAAACGAGGAGAAATTGGCCGCAGTACGAAAGAAACCAAAAGGGCCACTGTATCTCGTATTAGTTTTGAGGGTGAGCTAATCTTTTAATACAATTATTTTATAAAGTGAGTTGGTAATCTTTCATAAGTTGAATTATCTCTTTTACTTGATGGTTATAATTATCGGCCGAAAGCTCATTAACAATATTAAATTGTCGAGCCATTTTTTGAACGAGCATATTCGCCGGAAAAAAACCTGCCTGGACAGGGCATTTTTCTGCTATTAAAAACACTCGACTTAATTGGTAACTAGTATTTTTTGACAAATTTTTTGTATCCAATATTTTTTTAATTAATCTGCATTTTTTATATGTCCATGAATTTAATACAAGTTTACTACTTTTATAAAGACGTGCATTCATTACTCTACTAGGGTCATGGGTTACCTGGAAATGACCGGCGACAATATTTGCACCAATTCCAAAACCAGCACCACTTAGGGTACATATTTTTTTTGATCCGAAAATTATCCCAGCTCCAACTTCGAAGCCCACCGATATGTCAGCCTTAACTCCGAAATAATCACCCTTGAGATCCTCACTTCCAAAACAGCTAAAATTTATTTTCTGCGAATGAATACCAGGAGAAAGCACGATTCCATAGAGGTTTGGAGCTGCAATGACGTAACCCTCTTCACAAACTATTTTTAGATTCGATACACCTAGTACTAGGCCATAATTTACACTATGCCCCTCAGGACTATTAATCTCTCCATCTGATTGGCCATACCAAACTGAACAACTTATACTCTTTGAGTATAAAGGTGGATTAAATACCAAAAAGGATAAAAAAAATAAAAAATTATAGTATAACTTCACTCTTATTTTTCTCCTAATTTGCATTCTATAAAGGTTGATGGGTAGTTGCTCCCGCCATTAATATTATTATAAGCATCAATAGTCCCAAATATTCCCGAACGATGGATTATTTTAAATCCTGCTTTGCAATTCTTTAAAGATTTAGTATTAAAAACATCACTAAGATTAACCCCTGCTTCAACAGTTATATAGTTCATTAATTTCGACCCATTATGATTATTTTTGTTTTTTGTTTCAATATTTGGTGCGTGCTCAAACGCATATGATTGTCCTTCACTAAAACCAAATGAGGTTCTGACACCATTAAATGATGTATTGTAAACTAATTTCAAAGATCCATTTATAGAGTGTGCATCATCATTTTTTTCGATGTAACGAGCAGCACCAGTAACCAGTTCTACATCAAAACGACTACCAAAAATTTTTTGCCAGGTAATATAACCAATTTCAAAGCCTATTATGCCAACGGATTGAGCAGCTAAAAAATGCTCACCAGCGAGAATAGCGAGCATCGCTTGTTTGTTTCCTATGCCAAAATATACATTAACTTTCCATTTGGGAGAATTATTAAGGATTGCGCTTTCTCGATAGGGAAATACTTTAATTAGTTTGACGGTAATTTCCTCTTCGTTTTCATGAGCAATCCAAGAAATATCATTCAATTGTGAGATATCAATATTTAGCTGTTCAATATTATTGAGGATATTATTTTTTTCTGATTCAGATAGCCTGGTCAGCAATTCAAGAAAGGAGATATTAAAAAATTCGGTGTCTTCAACCTTTTCTCTAAGAAACTCTGCTATCACCACTTTTGATAAAAAGTCAGTGTCATTGGCATTAATAATAGGGTTTATCATTTTGTTATGGAGAGGATTTTTTTTCGATAACTTTCCATATCCTCGAATAAGTCGCTGGGCCAACCATTATTTGAATGGGTGACTAAAAAGAAAGTAATTAGAACATTTAAAAAAAATATCGTCACCTTACTACCAAAGTAAAAAAAACCCTTAAGAATTTTAGGAAACTTCCCAAACTGAACAAAACCCTACACTGATATGCTGTTTGGCAAAAGATGAATATCTATAGTATGAAAAAAGGAATAGATTCAATAATATAAAATTGTTGTTTATAAAGATTATAGGGCTAACTCATCTAAATTGTTCGTGACTTCATTATCTTACGGCCCTGCAGGTAAGCCTCTCAAGGCTTACCCCTCAAATTATTTTTAAATTTACATCAAGTATCTGTATCTCACACAAAATTGAGTTTCGCTGCTAAAAAAATTATGACGAGAATCAGCTCTAAAGATGCGCAAACACTCTTGTTCTTTTTTAAAAATGAGGCCAGGTTATGCAAGAAATTGTTTTTTACTTTTAACATTTTCTTCCTAACCGAGAGAGTGGAGGAAAACCTTGAGGAGTACCTATTATGAAACTATTTCTAACTTTCGCTTTAATGACATTTTTTTCTTTCAGCGCGTTTGGCAGTGCCTGCCTAATGCAATACCCCAACAATGAAAAAGAATCGTGTATAGAGTACAGATCTAATAACCCAGATATTATAAACGCGATGAAAATCGGTTGTGAAGCAAGCAGAGTGGGAAAATGGGTGGAGGCTTGCCCCCGTGCCGAATTTGGTTGTAAGAATGATTTTCTTGGACTCTACGAAAGCATATTATGGTTTATCAACGGAGAGGATCGTGAAACTGTTGAAGCCGCTTGCAAAGTGCTCAATGCTGAGTTTGTCACGATTTAATTATTTTCCTAAGAACGCCTCCGTCGAGGCGTTCTTATGGTAGACTTTGATCGCCTATTTATTATTTAATATTTTTTCTATCCTATTAACGTAATCTTCATCACATTTTCTAAAATATCCGAACAATACTTGCAGAGTTTGCTTATCTACACTGCTCAGTGTTCCCGCTAAATTTTTGGTTAACCTGGCCTTTTCATCTTCTGGTAGAAGCCGATACAGGTTGCCCGCTTGCGTATAATCATCATTGCCAGCATGAGCATCGTAACTGCCAGTAGCGCCTGAAATACTCAACGGTGGCGCGATTACATTTGCGTCTTGTGCTGGTCCCTGAAATCCATTTGGCCCATAATTATCATAGGAGCTTTGGTTGCCATCAAATCTCATATTGCCATCACGTTGATAGTTATTGATGGGGCTTTTAGATTTATTGACTGGCAATGCTTGATAATTTGCACCAATCCGATAGCGATGGGCGTCCGGGTAAGCGAAAAGTCTGGCCTGTAACATTTTATCTGGTGAAGGCCCAATGCCGGGAACTAAGTTGGCGGGGGAAAATGCCGATTGCTCAACTTCACTAAAATAATCTTCTGGATTTTTATTCAATTCAAGGATTCCAACATCGATTAAAGGATAATCAGCATGTGGCCATACCTTGGTTAAATCAAAAGGGTTTATAGCAAAATTTTCAGCAGCTTTTTCTGGCATGACTTGAACTTTTAAACTCCAGCGTGGGTAATCTCCCCTTTCGATGGACTCAAATAAATCCCTGCCAGCATAATCGGGGTCCTCTCCGGCCAATTGGGCCGCCATTTCAGCAGTTAAGTTTTTTATTCCCTGCAAAGATTTAAAGTGAAATTTAACCCAAAACGTCTCCCCTTGCTTATTCCAAAAACTATAGGTATGCGAGCCATAGCCATGCATAAAACGAAAACCATCTGGTATTCCTCGGTCACTAAAGAGAATCATAATCTGATGCATTGCTTGTGGCGCCTTGGCCCAATAATCCCACATTCTTTTCGGGTCTTTATAACCTTTTTTAGGATCACGTTTTTGCGAGTGAATAAAATCCGGAAACTTTAAAGGGTCTCGTTCAAAAAATACCGGTGTATTATTCCCCACAAGATCCCATACCCCCTCCTCCGTATAAAACTTCACGGCAAAGCCACGAGGGTCTCGTTCCGTATCGGCGGAACCCTTTTCACCAGCAACAGTAGAAAACCGTAAAAAGGCTTCTGTCTCCTGACCCACTCTCTGGAATATTTTAGCGTTGGTATATTTTGAAATATCATGGGTTATTTTAAGCGATCCATAAGCGCCAAACCCTTTCGCGTGAACAATCCTCTCCGCCACTTTTTCTCTATTAAAATGCGCTAATTTTTCAATTAAATGATGATCTTGCAACAACACAGGGCCTCTTTCCCCCGCCGTGATAGAATGCTGGTCTTCCCCTATTGGTATCCCAGCTGCAGTGGTTAATTTACTTTTTCCCATGGTACCCCCCCTTTATCGATTTCATCACTTGAAAAAAATAAGTAGTCGATTGCATACGCAAGTATGATGCCTTTTTACCGTTTTCATTTGTATTGCAAATAAAGGAAAGTTTAATGATCATTATCAAGAAAAATTGAAAGTAACAGAACTAAAACGATTACTAGATTAAAACTCTATTTTTTAACGTGAGACAAACTTATCGACACTATTCTATCGACAAGTTTGTCTTAGATATTTTACCATTGCAAAGAGGTCGCTCTCATCCTAGTCAATACTGACACCTTGAAGAATAATGATCTCATGATTAAGGGGTCCACGCGCCATTAATGCACAACGATTATTTATTAACTCCAACTCAATATTTTCCACAAAATAAAGAGTCGGGCTTAAAATAAAATCTTCTGAAAAAGTTTTCAATAATTTTTTAGTAAGCTTATTTTGTTGACTACTTGTTATATGCAACCCGTAAGCTCCTGCACCCATAAAAACACATTTTTTGATGACAGAAAACGCCTCTGTATAAGAAATTTCCGAAATTTTTATTTCCGGTAATTTATGTTTTACCTGAGCAAGGTCATCTGTATCGAAATAGGTGTAGGCAAGAAAATTATTGTCATTACCTTGTTCAGAATAAATTTTTGAAAATTCTTGTTGAATCTCGCGTAATAATCTGAACTCTCTTGCATGAAGCGCTGAGCTAACTAAAACTGTTACGGCTATTAATAATGTTTTCATTTCCTTCTCCTTTTAGGTTTGGTTGATAGAAGTAATGTGCGCAAAAATCATTAATAGGTAAATGATATAAAATGACTTTTAATAATAACAAAAAGTTATAAAGACGGCTTAAGGGTAACTCTCTGCTGCAATATCTGTAGCAAGGACTGTTGCCAAAGACTCCAAGAGAGGAATCCGCGGAAAAGGGTTGAGACTGTGGTCTTTCATCTTATTAACCACCTCGAGGGCCATTCCCCAATGATGCTGCCCCAACACTCCTAAAAATGTCGTCTTAATGGGATTATTTTTATAATAGGGATTTAAAAGACTATTCAATTTTGGCCAAAAGCGCGCCTTATGGATTGAAACTTGAGAGTCATTCAATGCATAACCTGTATCCAACACATATTGATTATAAGTGGCCGTAAGAAATTTAAAATCAATGGAATTAACATTATAGGCAGCAGGATTAGCTTTTAACTGCCCCATACTTCCGGCCAAAGAGTAATAATGGATGCCTTTTGTTGGTAAATTATTCTCTCTCCACCATTTTAATCTTTGCTTGGTAGATAGTTGCGTCACACCTATAACGAATTCATTAACTAACAATTTAAACTTTTTAATATTTTTATCGTATCCTGTAACATAATCGTCAATATCAAAATTTTCGAAGGCAACTTTTATAAGTAACTCAGCAGTTGACTTGAGATCACCTCCCTTAAATTCTGAAAAATGTTTTTTGATCTTGAAGGAAAGATCTTTAAAAGTTTTAGAAAAGTTTAGTCTGGTAATTTCCTGCGGTAACCCCAAACCGGCGAAGGATATATTGTGTTTTGCCATTTCTTTAAAAAACTTTATCCATCTAGCGTTGTTTCTCTCTATAATCTGAAAATTCCATAATGCCGTCTGCGTTAGGCCGAATGTATTTTGATGACTTTTTTGACCGACAAATTCCAGCTCCTTGGCCAATTTTTTTATTAAATATAGGGAAGTACAATTTCTATTTACCTTGGGGTCAGTTGGATCGACACATTCTGCAAGGTCAGCTGAATCTGAGCCATAAACCACTCCACCTAAAGAAACCATGGCCTTTATATTCTTAGACCAAGAATAATGAGATTTCTTTAGCTGTGACAACATTTCAAGAGAAATCATAGCGCCTCTCGAATAACCTAATAAAACAATATTTTCTGGCACCCCCATCAAACAAAAAAAAGAATTCAAACGACGATTATAAATAAAGGCTTTATCTCGTATATCCCCAGCCGTTTCCAAAGACATCAAAGGGGTCTTTAAACCTATAATTTTGATATTTTTACCAATATTAGAAACACTAAAAAAGTCAGTGAGAGGAGAGATTTGTCGCGGCAAAGTTACATCATCTAACGTGACATTTTTTAATGAGGTAAAGGCATCATAGGACTCATTTCTCAAGCTACCACGACTCGCTCGATAAAATTGTTTCCTATAATTAGAATTTTTCCCCCGAAAAGCCTCTTCAAACATTCTCGTTTCAATAAATTCACTAAAAATACCAGGTACCAGTACGATAGTTAAAGGTCGTTTCGACGTTGCTGTATTAAAATTAATAACTGGTGTAGCGTAAACCTCTGCCTCACCATTTTCGAATAATCTCTGCAACGAAATTTTTTGATAACGATCATTTATCTCTTGCATAAATTGACTTGCGGAATTGGTATTGGCAAAATTATCCATTTCAGGTAAAGATCTATAAATGAAAGGGTTATGGTCACTCGAAAATTCATGTTCTTTTAATGATTGAGCAAAAACATTTTTAAAATTCTTTTGCTCAATTTGGGTTGCTAAAATAATTTGAGAAAAAATTAAAGAGATGAAAAAAATAATGCCATAACGAAAAAACATAAAAACGTCCTAGTAAGGCCGGGCCTGTTTGATGACAATTCTCAACGGTCCTTTTTTCATCCCTTGTTTCGTTGGGTAGTCGTCATCAAGTTTAAACTCAATATCCATACTAAAAAGAGGATCGCGAAATCGTGGGTCTTTAATTTTTTTAAAATGCTGATGAATTCTATCGAGATACATGAGAAGTTGCTGACGCTGCCTGGCCGCTAATACGGGGCGACTATTGTTAAGACTCGAATAGCGCAAGTAACTATTGGTAAAACTAATCTTACCGCGTTCATTAAAACTAAAATAAGAAAGTAATTGCTCAGAAATACTTCCGTCTTCAGGGTTAGTGACAGAGGTTTCGCCCTTTTGTGTATTAATATAGAAAGCGTCCTCTAGCGGATTAAAAATATTGCGACTAATCGCCACGCCATTGGCCTCCTCATCTGGGAAAGCGGGATGAACGAGAATTCCCATATACACCTTGCGATGATCGATGGCGTAGAGCTCTCTCTCATCAAACGCTTTTAATGTCCAAACAGATCCCCAGACCTTTTTTAAGGCCCTCTCTAATGTCTTTCGTGGGTTTCCCGGAGTATAAGAAGTCGATTTGTACAGGCCAGCGCCATTAAAACCTTTTAGATCTTCTGCGTTGGTGCTCGATCTAAAACGCAATTTTAAAGGGCCAAAATGTAGAGATAAATAACGTTTTAGCTCTAACAATAATGTCCCATCAACAATGCCTTTTTTATAATCATCACGCAACTCATCTAATTTTTGTATTTGATAATGACGATCATAATTAAACTTTTTTTCTCGCAAAAGATTTTCAATTTTTTTATCTAGACCATTTTGTTTAAGAAACTGATCGTAAAAATAAAAGGGAATCGCCATGCCTAAATTAATGGCATTTTTTGGTAAGATCCTAAAAAGCTCCGCATAGTTGGCCGCCTTAGCACCAATTTTTTCGGCATCTTGTGCGCTATAATTCGCTATCGATTGAATTTTTTTGACAGTAAGATTTCTACCGAGCTGACCAGTATACTTTGGTCGATTATTCTGCCAAAATTTTTCTGCATCTCTTAAACGCGCCCGTTCAATTTTGTACTTGCCATTTTTTACGGTGAAGTGGACGAGCTGATTTATCAATGATCTAATGGATCTTTTTGTATGCGCCCCTGGAAAGACTAAGTTGGGTGTCTTTCTCGCCTGGCTCTTCAGGTTAACGTGAGAAAGCGGTGTTTGATACTCTTCAGTAATGATACCGCCAACAACACCTAAATCCAGTGGTAACCTTTCAAAAAGAGCGATGTCTTTAAAGGTTAATGTCTCTAACGCATCTTTTTGAGTGGCCGGGATATAGCGTAAATGACCATAGGCTTCACCATCGTTTAAAGCAAGGTATTCTAAATTATTAAATAAATCTTCATTGAAAATAATATTTACACCTAGCGCTTGTAATCTCTCCTTCTCTTGTAAATAACCTTCAACTTGCTGTTGTGAACTAGGTTTAAAAAAAAGCTTTGTGCCCATAGGTAGCGTATTAGCTAGAGCTTGATAAGTAGCGATAAAACGAGAAGTATAATCTATTGTATCGCTGGGAAAATATTCCAAAACATGCAGACCCTTTTTCTTTGTTAAGGGATCTATAGCATTAGCATAATAAAGAAGAGTTGCCGCTGTCATTTCACGAAATCGAGAATTACCATAGGCCTTCTCTTCAAACTCCTTAGGAGAAAGATTCAATTCGAGTGCATCTCTTGCAAAGCCATAGTGAAAAGGGTGTTTTTTAGTATTTTGGTAATAAATTTTTCTTTGATAATGCAGAAATTTAATTGATTTAGTGCTACCAAACCCCGGAATGACCACTTGCCTAGAAAATTTATCCAGCTGTGCAAGGTTATCGAAGAAAAAAACATAATCCTGTTGTTTATCTTGCGGAATTTCAATCCCCATTAATATTTTTTGAGTCACACCA
>Ga0316206_1000783_pt1 | contig 35670 bp, 32 predicted proteins | sample 6monthpyrite_MG_FD_204942 | JGI IMG/M metagenome (GOLD analysis project Ga0316206, IMG submission 204942) | Microbial mat bacterial communities from mineral coupon in-situ incubated in ocean water Damariscotta River, Maine, United States -... | ecosystem: Environmental > Aquatic > Marine >...
CGACACCGATGGTGGTGAATGGCTGGTTTTCGTCGTTGACCAGTGTGTAACGGATGCGGGTTCGTCCGAGGTGTGCTTTGAGCCGATCACCGATTTGGGTGATCGTCGCGGGCTGATCGAGGACTAGGCGGCGGCCAGAACCGATTTTCCTGATCGGTTCAGGGAGGAGTTCGACGATGTCGTAGGCCGGGGTCTCGTAGGGGTGGAACTCTTTGAGGGTCTCGATGACCATCGCCAGGGCGCGCCGAGAGCAGACCATCTCGATGCGGGTTTCTTGGACGCGTTCGAGCGAACCGACTTCACCGATCTTCGGGCACGCGCCCTCGACGGGCAGGAAGGTGCCCTCGCCGAGGGTGTTGAAGGAGACGAGGCGATAGTTGCCGATCCCGCCCGCGCCGGCGGTGCCCAGCGCATTGCGGAGTCGATCGACCCCATCGGTGGGGACAAAGGTGATGAGTTTGACCTCGCGCTCGGTGTCGCCGCCGGGCGCTGGGGCGAGCGCCCGGCAGTCGCCGTGGATGATGCCCGGGGCGGCCATCGTCGGCTCAGCGCTGACGCCTTCGCAGAGCCAATCAGTGACGCCGTCGGCTGCGGCATCGAGGGCGGTGTGGGGCGTGAAGATCGCGATCTTGGCTTCGCTGGCTCCGCGGATGATCCGCTCGGTGTGGGTCGCGTCGGTGAGTGTGTCGAGGGGATTGAAGATCGGCGGGTGGTAGGCAACAATCGCACCGGCGCCGAGTGTGATGGCTTCAGCGAGAACGCGCTCGGTGAGGTCGATGGTCAGCAGGATCGGCCCTGTGATGGCACGCGATGGCACGCCGAGCTGGAGCCCGACCTTGTCCCAATCCTCAGCGAACTTGAGCGGGGCGATGGCTTCCATCGCGTTGATAAGATCCTGCACAATCATCATCAGCCTCCGATTTCTGGGCGGCGGGGGATATCCACGCCGATTCATTCTAGGTACGCATTAAGGTTGATTCGTGTGCGCTAGAGTTTGGCAATGGAATCAGGATCATCGAGTTTCCGGACCCTCGCACATGCCAAGGTGAACCTTGCGCTGGCAGTCGGTCGGCGTCAAGAACCCCGCGGGATGCACCCAATCTGCTCGTGGATGCACGCGATTGATCTCGCGGACGAAATCGAGATCAGTCGGCGTAAAAATGAACAAGAATCGGTCTATGAGCTGGGATGGGCGACATCAGGCGGTGTACTTCAACCTGTTGCGTGGGCGATCGAAGATGATCTGGCGGTGCGGGCGCATCGGCTGATTGAAGCGACCGCCGGGCGATCGCTCCCGATTCGGCTGCGGGTGTCCAAGCAGATCCCGGTGGGCGGGGGGCTCGGCGGCGGGTCGTCGGATGCAGCGAGCGTGCTTGTGGGGCTCAATCAAGTTTTCGATCTTGGTTTAACCCATGAACAACTCTGTGCCTTTGGGTTCGAACTTGGCTCGGATGTCCCGTTCTTTCTTGATCTGTGCCTGGATTCGGAGCATCCAATCCCACGACCGGCGATCGTCGAGGGGTTCGGCGAAACGATCACCCGGCTTGCTCGCACACACGACAACAGTCCAATCACGCTTTTTTGTCCAAGCATTGGGTGTGATACAGGCCAGGTCTACTCGCGGTTCGACGAGATGGCTGGGGCGGATCATGTGATCGACGCCGATCGGGTGCGTCGATGCGCCGGGTCGGAGCAGATCGACAACTGTGCGTTGTTCAACGACCTAGCAACCCCGGCGGCGAAGATCGAACCAGAACTGGGTGTGCTCCGGAGGACGCTCGAAGCAGAGATAAATCAGCCGATCCATGTCTCTGGGAGCGGCTCGACGCTCTTCGTGGTTGGCAGCTTTGAACCCAGCAGCGGGCGAACTGGCGATCAGGGATCACCAACCGAGTGCACGATACACAAATCGCGGTTGTGTTGATGACGATCTTGGAAGAATTGTGTTCACTACGAAAGGCTTTCTCCGCTACACTCTGTGAAGGACCCTCAAGCGGAGATTCGCCATGAGCCATAAATCCATCGAAGACCATGCTGAGCAGACCGGATCAACCGATGCGTTGGCGGATGAGCACGAGGGGACAAGATTAGCACTGGGGATCGATCTCGGGGGGACCAATATCCAGGCGGGGGTCGTCAACGAGCACGGGCAGGTGATTGGGCGATCGAAGATCAAAACCGACGCCGACGGGGGATTCGAGGCAGTGATGGACCGGGTCGCCGCGGCGGCCCGCCAGGCGTGTGAAGACGCCGGGGTGCCGATGTCCACCATCCACACCGCTGGTCTGGGGGTGCCCGGGCCGATCGATCCGGAAAAAGGGGTGGTCGTCGAGGCGGTGAACCTGCGATGGGACGAGGCGCCGGTGGTGATGGCGCTCTCGGATCGGCTCGGCGTGCCGGTGTACGCGGATAACGATGTCAATGTCGCGGTCTATGGTGAGTGGCGAGCCGGGATCGGGCACGAGACGCCCAATATGCTCGGGGTCTGGGTTGGCACCGGGGTCGGGGGTGGATTGATTATCAACTCGCAGCTCCACCGCGGGGCGCACTATTCAGCCGGTGAGATCGGGCACATGATCCTAATCCCGGGGGCGCACATGGGTTCACGCTCGGTCGAGCACAACTGCTCGCGGACCGCGATCGCCCACGAACTCTTCAAGCTCATCCGCTCGAACCATCATTCTATGGTGACGGGGATGACCGACGGCAAACTCCACAAGATCCGATCCAAGGTGCTCGCGATGGCGTATGAGCAGGGCGACGATCTGGTGCGGACGGTGGTCGATGACTCGGCGGATCGGCTCGGGATTGCGATCGCGTCGGTGGTGACGCTCTTGAGCCTAGACCGGGTGGTGCTCGGCGGTGGGCTGGTCCACGCGATCGGAAAGCCTTATGTTGATATCGTGCGTGATTCGGTCCGGCGTGAGGTTTTCCCGGAATCAATCCGCAACATCACGGTCGAGGCGAGTGTGCTCGGCGACGACGCGGGGCTCATCGGTGCGGGGCTCATCGCCTTCGAGGAACTCTGGAAATGAGTGTGATGTGCTGGATGCTTGTTGGTAGGGGCTGGGGATGGCATTAAAAAAGCGGCCGACGAAGAACGCAGCCGCGATTGGATTTGGGTTGAGAAGATGGATCAGCCGCCGAAGGAGATATCGAGGTTGATATCATTGAGCAGTTCGTCGCCAGCAGCAGCGAGTTTGTCATTGCTGAGGTAGGTGCCGTTCTGAATCTCGTCGCGGACACGGGCAATGAGTTCGGGCCGTTCTTCGGGTTTGCTCTGGAGTGTGGAGAGGTATTGCGCTACTTGGGAAAACTCGACACGATCATTTGCACGGGCCCCACCACGGCCCCGCACATCTTCTGTGCTTCGATTGGCCGCGATTGTTGGGTCGGTCGAGACGCGACCAACCCCGCGCGGGGTCGAAGTGTTGATTGGAGAAATGTCACTCATTGAGATAGCCTCTTTTCTTGTGTCCTGCTCGTGCCCACCACTTGGACACCACTACATGTTGTTGTTGAAACCACAGTTCCAACCATCCCTAGAGTTGTGTATCGACGGAACATCTGAACTTGCTCAAAAAAGAAATGAAATTCGATCAAGCGGAGTAAACAATGGTCTATGAATCACTTACAGAATATAACACACCGGGGGACCAGAGAAAAGATTCCTCGAAAATGGCGATCGATAGAAAAAACAACCATCACAAGGGGGTTTTAGGTTTGTTCGGATATCAAGTTATTTTGACAGAGACCAACCACAGGGTGCTTTGGGCCTCCATTCTCTCGCTATTAGTGGGTTTTTGGGGTGTCGGGTGCGGGGGTGACCAGCCTCGAACGGAGGAGGACACCCAATATTATACAGATCGGTCTAGCGCTGTTTTTGCGCCTGAGCCCGCACCGTCGGCGGAGCCTGATGGTGGCATTTCGGGTTCGAACGCTGTTCGATCTGGGGGATGGTCGATTGTGCTCTCTACGGTTGGAGCGGGCGGGATGGATCGAGCGAAGGAGATGCTCCGGATTATCAACGACGAGGCGGGGCTCGATGGGGCGTATATCGACGAGCGTTCGAGCGGGCTGGTGATTGCCTATGGCGATTATCTGGGCAAGGAAGACCCCAAGGCGACCAAGGATCTCGAGCGTGTGCGTCGGATCGAACTGATGGGGGTCAAGCTCTTTGAAGCGGCGATTATTACGCCTCCGACCGAAAAATCGTTGCATGGCTCGAATCCGCTCAATGATCTGCGGAGCGTCAGATCGAGATTCGGCGACCGGGCGTTCTATACGCTTCAGGTCGGAGTGTATGGGCGGGGTGATTACCAGATGCCCAGTGCTGAGGATCTGATCGCGTTTCGTCGATCTGCCGAACAGGCGGTGCGTGAGCTTCGGGCCCAGGGCGAGATGGCGTTTTATTATCATGCCCCGGCTCGGAGCATGGTGACGATCGGGGTCTTTGGCGAGCGGGACTTTGACTCGACGAAGCAGCCACCGACGATGTCGCCGGAACTGCGAGCGCTCAAAGCGAGGTTCCCCAACAACCTGCTCAACGGGCAGGGGATCAATGAGACGGTGCGGAGTGATAGCGGCAAGGTGACGCGCCTGCAGGCAAGCCAGCTGGTCAATATCCCCAATAAATAGCGGAAAGCAGCATCAATCGGTTAGTTTGAGCCCGTCGGGTTCGAGAACCCTTGGATCCAGAGCGGTTCGATGTGGGTGACGATCCATTCGTTGGATTCGGGTGTGGGGCGGGTCCAGTCGATCCTCCACCAACTCAGTGATGGGAACAGATCACCTTGGACCCGGACGCGGATCTGGGTCTGGGCGACTTGTGCTCCCAAGAGCCCGGCGTTAACCTTGCTCGCTCTGGCGGACTCGATCGAGCCATGCGATCCGCTGGTGACGAGATTGATGACATTCTTCTTGCCAATCGGTGATCCAAAGGCGGTGCGGACCCTGATTTCTTCATCGAGCAGTGCATCGAGCGTGCTTGCGTCGCCGGATGAAGCGGCTTTGACGAGTTGGATCGAGCGGGCTTTGAGTGTCTCGCGGGCGGTCGTGATCTGTGCGCCGAGGAGGAAGGTTGCCGCTCCGAGCAGGATTCCGAGTGCGAGGGCGGGGAGGGCAAACTTGTGATGTTTGTTCGATCTTCTGAGCAGCACGAAGAGCATGACTCCCACCGTGAGCAACGCGAGCGCCAGCGGGATCGGCGTCTCGAAGACCCAGTGCTCGATGAAGCCCGGGGGTGGGAGTTCGGGGAGCTGCTGGGGTTCGATGAGGTTGCTTTGCATGGGTTTGTGTTTCTGGGGTATTGTTCGCTTGTGGGCGGGTGTTGGGTCCCCGATGGTGGAGATTGCGGGCAAGAAAGGCCGATAACTACCGGGAACAGAGTGTCGTGGGTGCTTTTCGTGCGCCGATGGTGCGCCGCGAGTGCGGATGTGATGGATGGTATCGGGTTGCGGGCCAATGCCCGAGACGGAGGATCGGATGGACTTTGCTCAACTCAACGCGTTGTGCCGGGATGAAAACGGGACAAACGATCTGCCCAACGCACAGGCGCCGGGTCTGATTGCATCGTCTGCGCTGAGCCCGATTCTCAAAAAGAACCTCGAAGCAATGGGCACTAAGAGCCCGGTGGCGGCCCAGCGGATCGCCAACTCAGCGCCGATTCAACCCGATCGCGTGCGGTTCATTCTGAGCGACGAGGGAATCGAGAGCGTCGAACTCGACGGGATTGCGCTGGCATCGAAACGCAAGCCGATGCACGAGGCGAAGCGATTGAGTGAGCGGATTGATCCAACCAGTGTCGCTTGCTGTGCAATCCTTGGGTTCGGGATCGGGTATCACTGCGGGGCGATGCTTGAGCGGGTTGGCGGGCACGGGATCGTGGTCTGCTTCGAGCCCGATGTCGCGCTGTTGCGGGCGGTGCTCGAGCGGGTTGATTTTTCGGCGATGCTGGCGACGAATCGATTTTTCTTGGTGACTGATCCGGACGATTCGGCGTCATTGAGCCGAATGTTCTCGGGGATCGAGGCGATCGTTGGGCTCGGGGTCGAGATCATCAAGCATCCGCCGAGCATGGCGCGATTGGGTGATTCGGGCGATCAGTTCGGGCGGGTGCTCTCGGATGTGCTCAAATCGGCGCGGACACATGTGATCACGACGCTGGCGCATGCGCCGCTGAGTTTCCGCAACGCGCTAATGAACCTCGATTACTACAGCAAGAGCGCGGGGATTCTGGCGCTCAAAGATTCGTGCGCCGGCAAGCCGGCAGTGGTGGTGTCGGCGGGGCCGAGCTTGGAGAAGAATCTGGATCTGCTCGCCGATCCAGCGGTGCGCCAATCGGTTGTTGTCGTGGCGGTGCAGACGGTGCTCAAGGTGATGCTCAGCCGTGGAATCAAGCCCGACTTTGTCGCGGCTCTGGACTTTCACGAGATCTCGACACGGTTCTATGAGGGGCTGACTCCGGCGGATGTCGAGGGGGTTCGGCTCGTGGTCGAGCCCAAGGCCAACCCGGCGATCCTCGATGCCTTCCCGGGTGAGGTGTTATGCGTCAACGATGAGCTGCTTGATACGCTTTTGGGCAAAAAACTCAGCAGAGAACTCGGCGAGGTGCCCCGGGGCGCGACGGTGGCGCATTTGTGCTATTACTTGGCGCGATACCTCGGGTGTGATCCGGTGATCTTGATTGGGCAGGATCTGGGGTTTACCGATGGGCAGTACTATGCAGCCGGGGCGGCGATCCATCAGGTGTGGTCGGGCGAACTCAATGCGCACAACACGCTCGAGATGCTGGAGTGGGAGCGGATCGCACGGATGAAGTCGCTGCTGCGCAAGAAGACAGATATCCACGGGCGAGCGATCTATTGCGATGAGCAGATGTCGACCTATCTAGCACAGTTCGAGGCCGATTTTCAGAAGGACGAAGAGAACGGGCTGGTGGTGATCGATGCCACCGAAGGCGGGGTCACCAAGGCGCACACGACGATCATGACCCTCCGCCAAGCGATTGATGCACACGCGAGCACCGACAAAATCGAGATCCCCGAGACCGGTGGGATTGGGAACCGGGACGATCTACGAAAAATACAGGTCGGGGAGCGTCTCAAAGAGCTGATCTCTGATTGTGAACGAGTTGCTTATCTCAGCGAAGAATCGATCAAGCTGCTCGAATCGATGATCCGCCATCAGCAGGACCAGAAAAAAGTCAACACGCTGATCCGCAAGGTGGAGGGGCTCCGCGATCGGGTGGTGGCGATGGAGGCGGCGTTCACGCTTATCGAATCGGTGAATCAGGTCGGTGTGATCAACCGGATGCGCCGCGATCGCGTGATCGAGATGAGCGAAGGTGTCCGCGGGCTTGAGCGCCAGAAGCTGCAGATCGAGCGGGACATCACCAATGTGCAATGGACCCGCGACGCGGCCAGATCGGTGGCAGAGCTCTTAGGCAAAGGGCGCTCGGCGTTCTTTGGGGAGTTACCCAAGCAGACGAATGAACTCGATGAGATGCAGGCCGCGGAGCGGACACTCGATCTCAAGGAGGGTGATGGCAGTTCACGCGAAGGCGCAACGGTCCATGCGGTGGTGATCGCCGATCCAGAGTTCGGTGGGCTGGGCACCGGGCGCGATCTGCGCTCAAAGATGTTCGGCGGGCTCAATATTTTGCAGACAACGCTGCGTCGGCTCGATCGCTCGTCGGAGCTCGACGGGATCACCATCGTGACGCCCAATCCCGATGCAATCCGGGCGATCATCGGCTCGTTCTCGGTGCGCAAGGATCTCCGGATCGTTGGTGTAGACCCAGATCGCTTCGCGGCCCGCGCTTGTCGGATCGCCAGCGCCCGGATGCAATCGGGCACCTGCTGGCGAGGTTCGATCGGGCGTTTGAGCGTCTATGACGAGCAGGTCGATCCGGGGTTGCTTGCGTCGGTGATGGGCGAATATTCGATCAACGCGTGCGCGATCGTCGGGGCGGACTGGGCGATGATCGATCCCGGGCTGGTGGATCTGACGGTGGCACGGTTCCGCACGCAGGATTCGGAGAAACGGATCGCGTTCTCGCAGGCGGTCCCCGGGATCGGAACGATGGTGATCGACCGGACGACAATGGCGTCATTGGGCAGTTCGATGACCCGTTCTGATGGCTCAACGAATCACTTCGCGACGATCGGGGCGCTCGTTGGGTATATCCCGGTGTCGCCTCAGAGCGATCCGATCGCCAAAGGGATGTGTGTGCATGTTGAGCCGAGCATACGCGATGCGGGTGTGCGGGCGATCGCCGACACTCCGGCGCGGATCGCGATCATGCAGGACGCGTATCAGGCGATGGATTCGGTCGAGCAGAGAAACAGTGCCGATGCGGCCCGATGTGTGGACGCGTTCGCCCGTTCTTCGGGTCGTTACGGGCGGGTCTGTCCGAGCACGATCGTGCTCGAGACCTGCACGGGTCGGCTCGCTGGCGGAGAATGGGGGATGTGGAAGCGGAACTCGATCAAGCCCATCGAGCGCCCGGTGCTTTCGATCGGCGATGCTCATAGGCTCCTCGGGGGGATCAGTGAGCTGCGCGAGGATGTTGCAGTGGTCTTTGACGGCGTGGGTGATCCACTCATGCACCCGCGGGCGTTGGACTTTGTGCATTTGGCGAAAGAGGACGGGATTGAATGTATTGAGGTGCGGACGGATCTGCTCCGCGAGGGGATCGGCGCGGGCGAGTTGCTCGATTCGGGGATTGATATCCTGTCGGTCGATGTGCTGGCCGAGACACGGGAGACCTATTCGGCCCTTACGGGACTTGATCGGTTCGAGGCCCTGTATGATCGGCTCCAGTCGATCTTTGATGCGATGGGGAGTGATCCAAGCAATCCGATGTGGTTTGTGCCTCGCATCACACGCTGCGATGCGGTGTACAGCGAGGTTGAGCCGTTCTTTGACAAGTGGTTGATGCTCTGCGGCAGCGCGGTGATCGATCCGCTCCCACAGCGCATCGACGGGCAGCGGATCCAGCGCCTGCCCATTCCCAAGAAGTGCCAGCGCCGGATTGATCGCTCGACGATGTATGTCTGCTGCGACGGGACGGTGGTCGATCGGCTCGGACACCCGATCGGCGGGGCGGGGCGGGCGATCAACGCGCTCGACGAGGGGATCGAACAGGCATATCGGCGGATGTGCAGCGCGATGCGCGCGTCGAGCATCGAGCCCAAGGGTGGAATCAAGTCGCTCGCTCAAGAGCCCGCGGCGTGAACGGGGAACCGATGGAAACACCCAGTGCAATCGCGATTATCTTGGCGCGGGCGGGGTCGAAGGGGTTGCCGGGCAAAAACTCGGCGATGCTCGCGGGCAAGCCATGCGTGCAATGGACGATCGAAACGGCGATGAACGCAGCATCGGTCGGGACGGTGGTCGTGTCGTCGGATGATGCGGATGTCACCGATTGTGCGCACAAACTTGGATGTACGGTGATCGATCGACCCGCCGAGTTGGCGCATGACACCGCGACGATTGATGATGCCGCAAGACATGCGTTTGAAGCGGTTGGATCACCCGTATGCCCGATCGTGATTCTCTATGCCAATGTGCCGGTGCGGCCAGATGGGTTGATTGATGATGCGGTAAAGATGCTGGAGGAATCAGGGTGTGATTCGGTGCAGAGTTATTCAGCGGTAGGCAAGCATCATCCGTGGTGGACGGTGAGGGTTGGGAAGGAAGGATCTGTGTCGCCGTGGGAAGGCGATGTGTTGTATCACAACTGTTTCAGGCGTCAAGATCTACCGGGTGCGCAGGTGCCCGATGGCGGTGTGATTGTGCTCACACCTGATGCGTTGATGCGCCAAGTGAATGCGCCTGATGGGCCCCACTGTTTCCTAGGAAATGATCGGCGAGGGATTCTGACGAATGATGGGGATGTGATTGATATTGATTCGCGGATTGATCAGATTGTTGCGGATGCCATGTTGAACGAACAATTGAGAGAGCGGGCGGTTCATGCAGATCGGTGATCGACAAATCGGGCTCGACCACCCGCCATACATCATCGCCGAGATCGGTGTGAACCATGACGGCGAGCTTTCGCGCGCACTCGAACTGACCGATGCCGCAGCCGATGTCGGGGCCGATGCGGTGAAGTTGCAGTTCTTTGAGACGGATCGGCTGATGAGCAAGGCGGCCAAGCTGGCGGCCTACCAGAAGAACGCGGGCGAGACGGATCCGATCGAGATGCTGCGTCGGCTCGAACTGAACATCGACGAGATGGCGCAAGTCGTTGATCGTGCGCACAAACGCGGTATCCATGCGGTTGTCACGGTGTTTAGCACGGAGCTAGTGGAGGTTGCCGAGACTTTGGCGTGGGATGCGTACAAGACGGCGAGTCCGGACATTGTGAATCGGCCTTTGCTCGAAGCGCTGATGGCGACGGGGAAGCCGATGATTGTGAGCACGGGGGCGAGCACGCTTGATGAGGTGATTCGGGCGGTTGGTTGGCTTGATGGTGCGCGGGATCGGTTGGCGGTGTTGCAGTGTGTGAGTTGTTATCCAGCGCCGGATTCGGCGATGGATGGGATCAAAGCGATCCAGAATGCGATCGGGCTCCCTACAGGGTACAGCGATCACACCACCAGCACATTAACGGGGCGAGAGGCATCCAATCATGGCGCGGTGATGATTGAGAAACATCTGACTTATGACCCAAATGCACAAGGCCCCGATCATCGTGCATCGCTGAGCCCGGAGTTGATGCGTCAATACATCGTTGCCATCGATGGGAGATCGGAAGAGAGAACGAAGATCCAAAATGGTGCAGGCAAGCAAGTCCTCGATTGCGAGTGTGATGTACGGGAAGTTGCTCGTCAATCAGTCGTCAGTATGCGTGAAATTGCTCCTGGCGAGACCATCACGAGCGAGATGCTCACCATCAAACGCCCCGGCACCGGGATATTGGCGTATGAAATCGATACCGTTGTTGGTCGCATCGCTACGCGGGCGATCGAGCAAGATGTGCCGATGATGGAAGAGGATTTGGAATGACTGGTGAACTCAAGAAGATCATGATCGTCACGGGTACTCGGGCGGAGTTTGGGCTCCTAAGACCAGTCATGTACGCGGTGCATGCACAAGCCAACTGTGAGCTTCGGGTGGTGGTTGCTGGGTCACATCTGGTGCAGCCGGCGGTGACTTTTCGGGAGGTCAAGGCCGAGTTTGGGATCGCCGATTCGATCCCGATGCAGACGGCGGGGCAGGTTGGGCGATTGGCCGATGTCGAGGCATTGGGCAAGGGAATCGTTCGGTTTGGGCGATCGCTGGAGATGAATGACCCGGATTGTGTGGTGGTGCTCGGCGATCGGATCGAGGCGTTCGCGGCGGCATCGGCGGCGAGCATCGGGGGGTATCCGTTGGCGCATATTCATGGCGGCGATCGGGCCGAGGGGGTGGCCGATGAAGCGATGCGTCATGCGATCACCAAGCTCGCCCATATTCATTTCCCCGCGACCCAAACGAGCGCCGAGCGGATCATCAAGATGGGTGAAGATCCCAAGATGGTGCATGTGGTCGGGTCGCCGGCGATTGACGGGCTCGATGAGATTCCACCGATGGGCGATGGGGCGTTTGCTGAGTTTGGGTCGCCAGAGGTGGTGATTTTGATGCACCCGATCGGGCGCGAGGACGAAGTTGAGCGATTGGCGATGGGGCTTGTTTTTGAGACCTTTGCGGACAAGCGGGTATTGGTGCTGCATCCGAATCTGGACCCCGGTCGGCGGGGGATTATGGAGGCGATCGAGTCGGCGCCGATTGATGTCCAAGTCTGTCCGCAGCTGGTGCGGGGGCAGTTTGTTGGACTGCTCAAGCGGGTGGGCGCTTCGGGCGGGGCACTGGTGGGTAACTCATCAGCCGGGCTCATCGAAGCCGCAGCGATCGGGTGTCCGAGTGTCGATATCGGCGATCGGCAGAACGGGCGAGAGCGGTGCGATGGTTGGACGGCCCACGCCGACGAGGATATGGGTTCGATCAGAGGAGCGTTTGATGAGATAACCAATCCGGACCATGAGCGTTCAGCGCATCCATATGGCGACGGGCACACGGGCGATCGGATCGCAACGGTGCTGGCGTTGCTCGATTTGAGCGATCTCGGGCTGATCCGCAAGCGGTGTGTCTATTAGACGAGCAGGTGGAGTTCGTCCGGGCTTATTATTTGGTGCTCAGGGGGGTGTCAGGTTGCTCAGGAGATGATTCTGTGCTGATTGTCGGATGCGGACCAAAGTCCGCCTTCCGGAGTGACGATGTTGATGTGCAACGAATCAACACCCACACTCGGGAGTGAAGAATGACGACTACTCAGGAAAAGCGTGAATCATCGGTCGCCGGGGCACTTAAAGAGATCTCGCATATCGCGACGCTCCCCGAGGTGACGCTGAAAATTATCGAGCTTGTCGAGGATCCATCGAGCTCTGCTCAGGATCTCCACGAGGTGATCTCGAACGATCCGGCGTTGTGCTCGCGGATCCTCAAGGTGGTCAACTCGTCGTTCTACGGGCTCCCCGGGCAGATCGCCTCGATCAACCGGGCGATCGTGATGCTCGGGCTCAACGCGGTCAAGAACATCGCCATCGCGGCGTCGCTCGCCAAACTCTTCCGAGGCGGTGAGCTTACGCCGTTCTTTAGCGCCAAGGAACTCTGGGACCATTCCAACTCGGTCGCGATCGGGTGCAAGCTGATCTCGGATCGGCTCGGGATGGGGCTCGGCGACGAGGCGTATCTCGCGGGTCTGATCCACGACATCGGGATCATGGTCGAGATGCAGTATGACCGCTCGAACCTGATCGATGCGCTCGATCGGTGCAACGCCGACGCGTCGGGCAAGCCGAGCATTTCGCTGATCGAAACAGAAGAAGAAATCTTTGGAGCCAACCACCAGGACTTCGGCAAGGGGCTCTGCGAGAAGTGGAAGTTCCCGCTCCCGTTCGTGGCGGCTGCCGGGTATCACCACACGCCGACCGAAGCACCAACCGAGGCCCGCAAGATCGTCTACATCGTGCACGCGGCGGACAAGATCGCATCGATGCTCGACGGCGGGTTCAAGCTCGACAACCCGAGCACTGCGATCCACCAGGAGGTCATGGAGGATCTCAAGCTCAACGATGAGATTATCAAGGAACTCGTCGAAAAACTGGTCGAATCGATCAAAGAGCAAGACGCAGCAGCCTGAGCAATCGCAAAAATTGTGAGAGAGAACATCGGAGACGGTCGGTCGTCCAAATGGATTCCCGATCGTTTCTTAATTAATGCGTTCTTTCCAGAAGCTCATGCGATCGGTGGCGGTGAGATCGAACGACAGGGGTGTGATGGTGATGTTTCCATCGAGGAGTTCGGGGACATCGGTTCCATCGTCAGCACCGTGGAAATCGAGCCCTGATCCTGATGCCCAGAAGTAGCGTTCGCCCGAGGGGGAGGTACGCTCGTCGAAGCGGTCGATCATGGCGTGGGTGTTCATCGGGCAGATTATGATCGGGGCGTCTTCTTTGAGCCTGCCGGTGGCGGGGATGTTGATCGAGAGGATTTCGTGGGGGTTGGGCAATCCGCCTGCGAGGAGCTGATCGAGCACGCGCCGGGCGACGCGGGCTGCGAAGTCAAATTCTGGACTGGGGCGATTGGATTGGAGTTCACGATCGAGATGGAGTGAGACCGCGATCGCGGGGATCCCCAAAAAGGCGGCCTCGATGGCGGCGGCGACGGTGCCCGAGTAGATGACATTGATCCCGCAGTTGGCCCCGGCGTTCATGCCTGAGATGACCAGATCTGGGCGCGATCCTTGCCCGTATTTTTCGGCCCAGAGGTTGGTTAGGGCAAGCTTGGTGCAGTCGGCGGGACGCCCATCAACGGCGATCGCCGGACGGTTGTTGATGGTGGCATCTTTGGTCATCAGGGGCGAGTGGAAGGTGATCCCGTGGGAGGTCGCCGATTGGACTGTGAGCGGGGCGACGGTGAAAACCTCACCGAGCGGATCGGGGTGGTGGTCTGAGCCGATGAGCTGGGCGTGGAGGGCTTCGATGCCCGGTGCGTGGAGCCCGTCGTCGTTGGTCAGGAGGATCTGCATGAGAGAGGGTAGGTCTGGCTAATCCGTTTCGATACCTAAGCCACGCTTGAGTTCATCGAGATGGTGCTCGTAGCGTGTGTATTTTTTCACCGAAGAGGTGTACATCGGCTGGCGGACCTGATCGCGTGATGCGGTGGAGACGGTTCGGCTTGATCGGTGGAAATTGAGGATGTCCTCGCTCCATTCGAGCCCGAGGAACGCAGCGACGCGCTTGGATTCGCCTTCTGGGTCGGCGACGAGTTGTTCATAGTGCAGGTCGATCATATCGACCTCATCGATAGTGTGCCACGCCCGCATCAGGCGTTCATAGTCGCGGAAATAGCGCCCGAGGGTATAGAGGTCGTGGGTATGCATATGCGGGCGCGAGAAGGCCTGGGTGTAGTTCGAGAGGCAGCAGTCCATCGGATCACGGACGCAATGGATAAACTTGCACCCCGGAAACATGTGCGCGATGAGCGGCACATGGGCGTAGTTGAAGGGCTGCTTGTCGGTGAGGTGTCCATTTTGGGCGACATCGTTGTACATCTTGCGGGCTGCGTTGCCCATCTTCTGGATCATCGCTTGGGTATAGAGCCTTCGTGTATAGGCATAGGGGCGTCCGTGTGGCATGCCCGCTTTTTCGATCGGTGAGATCTGGCGCGAGATGGCGTTCATCTCCCCGCCGGGTGTGACACCCTCGATCTGGGCGAGCATCTGCTCGGTGAGCGAGGTGCCCGATCGCATCATCCCGACGATGAAGATCAGGCGTGAGCCGTCGATTTTGGCGAACGGGATTTCTGGTTCTCCGGTCCAGCAACCGATGAGTTTGTCGATCCTATTGGCGTGCTCGTCGGGGTCCCATGGTTCTTTTTTAAGTTCTTTGCACGCTTTGTAGGCGGCGAATGCGTGATCGTATTCTTTGAAGTGGTCATAGAGCCGACCCATCTGCCAGTACCCCGGCACCCTGAGATCAGTGTCGCAAGATTCGTCATCGACATACGCGCTGATTTCTTCGATCGCGGCGCGGGCATCGGTGGACTTGGGTGCCAACCGGGCACCAGAGACGGCGATGGCGAGGTGTTTATACGCGGAGAGTTCCTTGCCCTTGATCGAATCTTTGAGTGTCTTGAATGCTTTGGTTGCTTCGGCGATCCGATCGAGATCGGTGAGCACCGAGCATTTATGCCTCAGCGCGAGGAAGTGGTCGGGTGTGTAATACAGCGCCCGTTCGTACTCGATAAGTGATTCTTCGTAGCGTCCACCCTTCTGGAGCGCGAGGGCGAGATGAAATCGAAGGTCGCTGTCCTTGTGGTTGATCGCGACGGATTTGGCGTAGGCATCGATCGCCTCGCTGTAGCGCCCCATCTTCTGGTTCACCTTGCCGATGAGGGCGAGGATCATCGGCTCATTGGGGAACTTGGCGTTGAGTTCGTTGAGTTTGCTCTGGGCAGCGATCGAGTGCCCGCCCTCGATGGCAGCGTTGATCTTCGTGAGCACCGCGTGGAGTTGCTTGTATTGGGCGGGCTTGATCGGCATAGATATCAGTATCGACCGGGGTGGGGCGGGAGCAGAGAAAAAGCGTTAGATTCCTCGCTTGGTCGGGTTGATGACCATGTTATCACGCCCACAGATGATGACATCGGCGATCTCGATGGCTTCTTTGAAGCTCTCTTGGGCGAGTTCTCGATCGGCACAGGTGGGCAGCACCTTGCCCTGCTCGATGTGTTCCACTGTGGGGATCGCATCGCCGCAGATGAGTGTGGTGCGGGCGGGTTCGGCGAGGAGCAACCCGCAGAGCCCTATGGAGAACCCCGGGAGCGGGAAGAGATCGACATTCTCCGCGATCGAATCGGGGGCAGGCTGACAACGCGAGAGTTCCCCGACATCTCGCCGGAGGATTTCGAGCATGGTCAGCTGGGATTCGTCAAACTCTTCGCCCGATTGCTCGGCGAGTTCTTTGGTCTCGGCGAGACGGGCCAGAGACTGGGCGATGGGTACGCCGACAGATTCTCGCTCTTTTTCGCCGATGAGCCAGTCGGCTTTGTCGAAGAGTTCAATCCCGCGTCGGCATTCGGGGTTGAAGCTGGTGAGGAACACATGGGTGATCTTGTCTGGTGTCAATCCGGCTCGTTCGCCCAAGCGCGCCTTGAGCACGGTCGCCGGGAGCCCGGGATCGACGATGATCTTGGCGTCACCGGATTGGATCAACACAGTCGTCGAGTGCCCGGTACGGACCGGATGGCGTTCATCCCAGAGCGGGTGAGCCGCGAGGGCGCCGATGGAGAGAATACGGATATCCATGTGTTGGGAAGGCATGGAGAAGGGTAGGCTTGTGATTGGTGATCTTTTCGCCTCCCGGCGCGGGGGAGGCGATGGGGAGGAGATAGAAAAAGAAACGGGCTGGAAGCCCGTTCTACCAAGAGATATAGATTGAGGCTTTGTTTAGTTTGTCTCGCCGATGATCATCGCGGCGCCGACCGTGTTGTTGGTTTGCTCATCAACAATGATAAAGCTCCCCGTCACGCGGCATTGGCGATATGGATCGTAAAACAACGGCTTGGTCGTGCGGATAGAGACACGCCCGATCTCATTGAGCTCGAGCTCCTCCGCCTCTTCGATCCTGTGGAGGGTCTCGATATCGAGCCGATAGTTGAGGTTCTTGACGATGCACCTCGCCTCGTTGGAGGTGTGGCGGATGGTGTACTTCTTGCCCACCTTCATCGGGGTGTCGGCCATCCAGACCACCATCGCGTCGATGTCTTGGCCGGTGGTCGGGTGGTTGTTGGGTCGACAGAGCATGTCGCCACGCGAGATGTCGATGTCGTCCTCGAGCTGAATCGACACGCTCTGAGGCGGCGAGGCAAACTGCTGGGTATCACCACCAATATCAATCGACTTGATCTTGGATTCCATCCCCGATGGGAGCGCGACGACCTCGTCGCCGACCTGGAAAACACCTGAAGCGATCTGCCCGCCATAGCCTCGGTAGTCGTGGTGCTCGTCGCCTTGGGGGCGGACGACCCACTGGACGGGGAATCGTGGGTCGATCATGTCGCGATCCCCCGCGATATGGACATGTTCGAGATGGTGCAGGAGCGATGGACCCTGGAACCAGTCCATGTTCTCTGAGCGATTCACCACATTGTCGCCGGTGAGGGCGGACATGGGGATGAAGGTGATGTCGGTGATCTCGAAGCGGGCGGCGAACTCTTCGAAATCTTCACGGATCTTGTCGTATTTTTCTTGTGACCAATCGACGAGGTCCATCTTGTTGACACAGACCACCAGGTGCGGGATGCGCAGCAGGCTGGTGATGAACGAGTGTCGCCGGGTCTGTTCGATCACGCCGTGACGCGCGTCGATGAGGATCAACGCGAGATTCGCGGTCGATGCGCCGGTCACCATGTTGCGGGTGTATTGCACATGTCCGGGGCAGTCGGCGATGATGAACTTGCGCTTTGGGGTCGCGAAGTAGCGATAGGCGACATCAATCGTGATGCCTTGTTCGCGCTCGGCGCGGAGCCCATCGGTGAGCAGGGCGAGGTCCATGCGCTGATCGCCTCGTGAGAGCGAAGCCGACTCGGCGGCTTCGAGCTGATCCTCGAAGATCGACTTTGAATCGTAAAGCAGCCGCCCGATGAGTGTGGACTTGCCGTCGTCGACCGAGCCGCAGGTCAGGAACCGGAGCAGGTCCATATCCAGATAGGCATCGGTGGAGAACTCCATGCCTTTGTTGGCGTTTGGATCGGTCGAGAAGTCGGTTTTGGATTGGGTTTCGGTGGTCATGTCCTAGAAGTATCCTTCTTTTTTACGATCTTCCATCGCGGCTTCGTTTGTTTTATCGTCCATGCGGGCCCCGCGTTCGGATGCACGAGCGGCGGCGACTTCGCCGACGATCTCTTCGAGATTCGATGCGGGAGAATCGGTTGCAGCAGTGCAGCTCATATCGCCGACGGTGCGGAAGCGGACGGTGCGATTGGTGACGGTTTCGCCATCACGCGGCCCGAACGGCGCATCGCCGATCGGTACGAGCTGCCCTCGGCGCTCAACCACATCGCGTTTGTGCGAGAAGTAGAGATCGGGGATCTCGATTTGCTCGAGCATGATGTACTGCCAGACATCCATCTCGGTCCAGTTCGAGATCGGGAAGACACGGATGTTCTCGCCCATACGGTGTCTGCCGTTGTAGAGGTTCCAGAGTTCGGGGCGTTGGTTCTTGGGGTCCCATTGCCCGAAATCGTCGCGGAAGGAGAAGATGCGTTCTTTGGCGCGTGCTTTTTCTTCATCGCGTCGGGCGCCGCCGAAGAGGGCGTCGAACTGGTATTTGTCGATCGCGTCGAGGAGTGTGGGGATCTGTGCGCGGTTGCGAGAGGGGAACGGTCCTGGGTCTTCAACCGCGTCGCCGCGGTCGATGAGGCCCTGGACCTTGTGGACGATCAATCGCTCACCGATGTCCTCGACGAGCTTATCGCGAAAGGCGAGGGCTTCGGGGAAGTTGTGCCCGGTGTCGATGTGGAGCAGCGGGAAGGGGAACTTGGCGGGTCGGAAGGCTTTCTCAGCCAAGCGAACCATGACGATCGAGTCCTTGCCGCCTGAGAACATCAGCGCGGGCTTCTCGAACTGGGCCGCCACCTCGCGCATGATGTGGATGGCTTCGGCTTCGAGGGCCTTGAGGTGGGTGAGCTTGTAGTGCGCGTGGGCACCGGGTGTTTCTGTCGCCGAGGTCATGGCTGAGATTCTCCGCCGGGGGATCGCGATAGAGGCAGGTGCGTCGTATGCCCCCGCTCTGGTGAGTCCGTCTGTGTCCATCCATCGGCCAATCTTTCACCCTTCAAGAGCGAGAAATCGGGATGGCGCGCACAAAGTATAGACTAATCGCTTGTGTGTGCGCGGATCAATAATCAACGATTGAATGAGAAAAAAACGCCCCGAATCCCTCAGGGCGTCTGATAATCAGTTGGATGATGTAAGGCCTAGCCCAACGATGGTCCGCTACTCTGGAACCGGTTCAAGGCAAGTGAACTTGCAGATCACAGCACCTTGATCGCAGGAATACTCGAACGAGGCGATTCGATTATTGCAGGTCTCTTTCGCGGTGTTATGACAAGTTGTAAATGTGGGAACGCATCCGCCCCCTTCCGGAGCGTTTCCCCCTTCGAGTTCAGGAAGAATCATGGTATGAAACAGCGAGATCACCGCAAAGTCAGCGATGCGGGTGCTCGGGGTGTTCCAGACTTCGATGCTTCCGAGTTCGGGCGTGTTCTTTTTGACCCATATCGCAGCATCCGGGGCTAGTGGCTCGGCGGAATAGAGTTCGGTGGTCTCGCCATTTTTCCATGTGCGGAGTGGCCCGAGCGATTGAACGGTATCAGTGGGTTGCTCAGCAAATACGAATGTAAGCTTTGCATCCCATGCGTCATCGGGTATCCCTTCGCCCTTGAAGCCCGTGTCCCACATCTTCCCGATGAGTGTCACCCGGGTCGCATCACGATCTGTGAGCCGTTCGATACTCACCGAGAACTCACCCTCGATGAGCGGCGAGCTGACACGGATGAATGCTTCGGATTGCTCAACCGGCTGCGCCTGAACCTTAGTGGGTTCGCCTTGGTGAGTCGCTGCGATGCACGGCTGAGTGCAAAGAAAAAGGGAAGGTAAGGCAACAAATACGATCATTTTTGGTGTGATACGGAAAAACATAGGAATATCCTCAATGTATGAATCTCCATCACGCCGCCCATGTTCGTTTCTGATGGGCTGATGGGCTGATGGGCTGATGGGCCGATGGGATTATCGGTTATCGGCCATGATCTTGCAAATGGAATCGTGATTGTTATAAAAAATCGCTTTTCAGGTATCTCCCATTTGCGCCGCCGGGACGACCTGCTGCCCGCTCAGGGTTGGTATATCATTCCACAATGAACAAGAAATCGACCAATATACGCTGGCACGACGGCGAAGTGACCCGAGAAGACCGCGCCAAAGTGCTCGGGCACAAGGGGTGCACGCTCTGGCTCACCGGGCTCTCTGGCTCTGGCAAATCAACTGTCGGGGTCGCCCTCGAAAAGGCCCTGACCGCCCGCGGGGTGCTCTGCTATCGGCTCGATGGGGACAATGTCCGCCACGGGCTCAACGCCAATCTCGGGTTCGGAGCCGACGATCGCACGGAGAATATCCGCCGAATCGGCGAGGTCGCCAAGCTCTTTGCCGACGCGGGTGTAGTGACAATCTCGAGTTTTATCTCGCCGTACCAGAAAGACCGGGACCAGGTCCGCACAATTCACGAGGACACCGGGCTGACCTTTCTGGAGGTCTTTATCAACACCCCGATCGAGATCTGCGAGCAACGCGACCCCAAAGGGCTCTATATGAAGGCACGAGCCGGCGAGATCAAGGGGTTCACCGGGATCGACGATCCGTATGAACTGCCCGAGCACGCCGAGATCGTGGTTAATACGGGGGATCTGAGTGCTGTGGCGGCGGCGAATCAGCTTGTCGAAGCATTGCAGAAATCCGGTATTGTGCGCCGATAACCGGTAGATAGGCGGAAACGAAACGATTTGAGTGAACCTAAGGGTATCGAATCCGTATACTAGAATCAGATGACTGAACGATTGTTCAACATATTGAGAGGTGCTGGGAGCACCATTGACCTTTGGCCTGCGTCATCGCCGGCTCAAAGCGACTTTGATCGTGTGATGGATCAGTTTCTGAAGGATCGTCCTTCAGATTTTGAGGCAGTTCTCATGGACCTTCGGCGCTCAATGATCTCCCAACTTGATAAACTACCAGACCATGAACGATCAGCCATGCAACGAAGACTCCGACCCGAGTACCGATCTGACTATGAACGACAAATCGGGCTCACAAATGGATCACAACCCGACGACGATCACCAACTCGAGTTCTCCTTCGCCAACTGATGCAGAAATCACAGCGATTGCTTTTCACTCTGGGCCTTTGCCAACTCCGGGCATGCTTGCGGAGTTTGATCGTGTTGTGCCTGGGTTGGCACGGAAGATCGTGGATCGTTCCGAGCTCGAACTTGGGCACCGCCACAAGATTGAACAACAAGCCCTCGCTGCCAAGATTGAAGACCAGAAAACTGAGCGTATATATCAGGGCCGTGGGCAGTGGATGGGTTTTATCCTCGCCATTCTTTTTAGTGGTTCAGGGGTATATCTCGTTGTACATGGGTATCCGAAGGTTGGTGGCACGATGGCAACTGTTACAGTCGTCGCGCTGGTAGGTGTTTTTATAACTGGACAGCTCAATAAACCAAAGCAATCCCCCAAGAATCAAGAAGAGAGAAACCATGATTGACCACGCCCAGTATGCCCAGGCAGGACGCCAAGCCGTCACAGCCGCCTCTATCGTCTGCCAAGAGGTTCAGAACAACCTTGACATGGTCCGCTCGATCACTAAGGACGACAAGAGCCCGGTGACCGTGGCGGATTATGCGGCTCAGGCGGTGGTCGCGATGGTGCTCAAAGAGCACATCGGCGAGTTTGTGATGGTGGCGGAAGAGTCATCCACCTTTCTCCGCGACGAGGACAACGCGTTGATCCTCGATGCGGTGGTGGCTGCGGCCAAAGAGGTTTGGGACGAGGCGTCACCCGAGCTTGTTCTCGAAGCAATCGACATGGGGGCGGGCGACACCTCGCACCATAAGTTCTGGACGCTCGATCCGATCGATGGAACCAAGGGATTTTTGCGGAATCAGCAGTACGCGGTGGCACTCGGGTTTATCGAGGAGGGGATGCCGACGATCGGGGTGATGGGGTGCCCGAATCTAGCGGTGGATATGTCGATGCCCTTCGACGAGCGCGACGAGCACGGGTGCCTTTATTATGCAATCAAGGGCGAGGGGGTCTATGAATCTCGATGCGACGACGGCCACGCCGAGTCGATCCGTATCATCCGGCTCGACCATGTGGAAACCGAAGCCATCTCGGTGTGCGGATCTGTAGAGAAGGCGCACTCCAATATCTCGGACACGGACAGAATCCTTGAATGGATTGAATCCAACGGGCTCGGCAAGGCGGGTGAGCCGGCGAGATTAGATTCGCAGTGCAAATACGCGGTTGTTGCGCGTGGGCAGGCGGACGCCTACCTGCGATTGCCGACAAAGAAGGGGTATGTCGAACGGATCTGGGATCATGCTGCGGGGTGCTGCATTGCGTGCGAGTCGGGTGCCTTTGTGACCGATATCTTCGGACACAACCTCGATTTCTCGCATGGGCGGGGGCTCGAGAAGAACAAGGGCATCGTCTGCGCCCCGCCTCGAGTCCATGCGCTGATGCTCAGGGCGATCAAAGAACTCGGGATTGGTCTCGACAGCGACTAAGCATCACCAGAGAAGGGCAACACACCGTTGGGACATTGGGAACCCATCCTGACCGGCATCCTGCTTGTGCTCATGGTGGGCACAATGGCGTCGGGTCGATTCGGAGCCGACATCGTGATGATGGGCGTGCTCTTGGTCCTGCTCATCACCGGGATTCTCGAACCCGAGGAGGCGGTGCGGGGGTTCGCCAATCGGGGTGTGATTACGGTGGCGATGCTCTATATTGTCGCCTCGGCGATGAAAGAGACCGGGGCGATGAGCCGAATCACCACGGTGCTCCTCGGACGACCCAAGGACATACGCAGCGCACAGGTTCGATTAACGCTTCCAGTCGCGTTTATGAGCGCGTTTATCAACAACACCCCGATCGTGGCGATGTTCCTGCCCACACTCGCCGGCGTGGCGCGCCGGTGTCGGATCGCGCCGAGCAAGCTGTATATGCCCCTCTCGTTTGCGTCGATTCTCGGTGGGGTCTGCACGCTCATCGGGACCTCGACCAATGTGATTACCTCGAAGCTCTTGGCCGATGCCCAGCTCACCGTCGATGGCGGCCCGGTGACGGCAGACCGCCCGCCGCTCGAGTTCGGGATGTTCACCCTCGCCAAGGTTGGATTACCGATCGCGGTGGTTGGATTGGCCTATATTCTGATCTTCGGACGCAAGCTGCTGCCCGATCGGGCCAATCCGATCGAGGACGCCGAGACGCACGTGCAGGGCTATCACGCTGCACTCAAGGTCAACCCTGGGAGCCCGATCGTTGGCAAAACGGTCGAGGCAGCGAACCTGCGGAATCTGCCCGGGCTGTTTCTCTCGCGGATCGAGCGGGCGGACGATTCGATCGTCGCGGTCTCGCCGAGCGAGTCGATCCGCGAGGGTGATGTGCTGGTCTTTGTCGGGCAGCTCGATTCGGTGGTCGAGCTCCAGCAGATCAAAGGATTGGTGCCGGCGACGACCGATACGCACGGGCACGACGATGGCGAAGAATCCAAGCCCGATGCGCAGTACCGTCCGAATCTTCGCATCGTCGAAGCCGTGGTCTCGAACAACTCCACGCTGGTCGGCATGACCATCCGTCAGTCCGGAATCCGCACACGGTATGGGGCGGTTGTTGTCGCGGTGCGCCGTCAGGGCCAGCAGATCCCCGGCAAGCTCGGCGAGATCCGACTGCGTCCCGGCGATACGCTGTTGCTCGAAGCACCTCCGGGGTTCTCGCAACGATTTGGATCCATCGGCGAGTTTTACCTCGTCAACGAGCGGGGCACGCCCGCGGCCCTGCGCCACGATCGCGCATGGGTCTCGGTTTCGATCCTTGCATTGCTGGTTGTGTTGATCACCTTTGGGATCTTCCCGCCGATGACCGCGGCGATGCTCGCGGCCGGGCTCATGGTGGTTACCCGATGCTGCACCGGGCCTCAGGCGCGAAGAGGGGTGGACTTCCAGATTTTGACTGTGATCGGTGCCTCGTTCGGGATCGGTGTAGCGATGCGCAAGACCGGGCTGGCCGAAGAGATCTCACACGCGATCGTGTCGGTCTTCTCGTCGCTCGGGCCGTGGGGCTTGCTCGCGGCGATCTATGCGCTGACGACCGTCTTTACCGCAACCATGACCAACAATGCGGCGGCCGTCTTGATGTTTCCGATCGCGATTGGGATCGCAGCGGAGCAGCATCTCAACCCGATGCCTTTCGTCGTAGCGATCACGGTGGCGGCGAGCTGCGAGTTCTCGACCCCGATCGGGTACCAGACGAACCTGATGGTGATGGGCCCGGGCGGGTATAAGTGGACAGACTACACCAAGTTTGGTGGGCCTTTGACGCTCATCTGTGGGGTGATCTGTGTGGTGCTCGCGCCGAGGATGTTTGGTGGGTTTTAGTTGACTATGAACGACTCGGCAGGCGATATGGCCGAATTATGCTCCGGGATGAACCGCACCGAGTCTCGCCCGTATGATCTGCACATCTCATCAGAGGCACAGATGATTCCAAGGGGTCCACATTGAAGATTCTCATCACCGGCGGCTCGGGGTTTATCGGGGCCTACTTCCATCGCGATCTGGCAGCGCTCGGGCACGAACTTGTCACGATTGATCTCATCGATCCTGCGCCGGGGTCGCTCGCTTCACAATCGACCTTTGTCAAAGGCGATATCCGTGATCCCAAGGCGCTCGATCGTGCGATGGACGGCGTCGATATGGTCGTCAACCTCGCAGCGGCTCATCACGACTTCGGGATTGCCCACGATACCTACTACTCGGTCAACGAGCACGGCTCGCAGATGGTCTGCGAGGCGATGGATCGGGCTGGGATCAAGGATCTGGTCTTCTATTCAACCGTCGCGGTCTATGGCGATGCACAAACCCCGCACGAAGAAACCGCGCCGACCGCCCCCAACTCGCCCTATGGCGGATCAAAGCTCAAGGGCGAAGAAGTGTTCAATCGTTGGGTCGATCAGGGGGATGGACGCAATGCGCTCATCATCCGCCCCACCGTCACCTTCGGCGTGCACAACTTCGCCAATATGTATTCGTTGATCCGTCAGATCCATTCGGGCAAGTACGCCCGGTTCGGACCCGGGACCAATATCAAATCGCTCAGTTATGTCGAGAACATCGTTGATGCGACTTTATTTCTCAAAGGGCTTCACGGCGAAAAACCCAATCGTGAGATTGGTTCATTCGAGATATTCAACTTCATCGACAAGCCCGATTTGACGAGCACTCAGATCTCCAATGTGGTCAGTGAATGTTTAGGCAAGAAGCCCGCGCCGGCGATGCCGTATGCGGTGGGGATGCTGCTCGGGCTGCCGTTCGATGTCATCATCAAAATCACGGGCAAGAACCTGCCGATCTCGACGGCTCGGGTCAAGAAGATGTTCAAGACCGAGACGAAGTTCGAAGCCGACAAGTTATTGAATGTTGGCTATCAGCCCAAGGTGCCTCTCAAGGAGGGGATCGACCGGATGGTGCAGTGGTATCGTGAGTCGGGCAAGGATGAGAACGCCCAGTGGCATCAACCCCCGGCTGAGCCGGTGATGAGCTAGAGAACACATACACAAATCGTTTAGTTGTGCTCGGGGAGGGTCGGCAGATATTTGCGGGCGGTCTGGTCGATCCAGGCGGTCATGTTGGGATGGGGGCAGAAACCTTGTTCGTCAGCGATGTAGGATAACCCTTCGAGCACCTCGCGGTAGGGGCCGAACCCCGCTACGCGGAAGGGGACGACAATGACCCGGGTGCCCGTGTCGTTCTGTGATTGCACAAACTCGTTGATGCGTTTTTCTGCTTCGGCTCGTCTGCCGGGCCAATCTTCGCGGAGGGTTTCGCATCGGATGTCGATGAAGTCGCCGAGTTCGCGTAGTCGCTCTGTTCGGCGTTTCATGTCGGAGAGCCAGCGTTCATTCTCACCATCATCGCCCGGACCATGCGCGAGGATGAGGATGCTCTCGGTGGATGGAACGATGCTCAGCGATTGGACGCGTTCGACGAGGATGTCGTCGATAAGCGTGGTGGCCGCGACGCCTGCAACGCTTAGTTAGGTAGAAGGTCGAGTCGGTATCGATGGGGGTTGGAGGCTCCATCGAATGTCCGGAACTGGTATTCATCGAATCCATCTGGTCATGGTTCATGGGTTTGGCTGGCTGGTGGTGTTCTTTGGGGGCTTCTCGGAGCCCGAGGATGATCTCGGTGTTTTCGAGAAAGCTCTCGCCGGAGATGAACATACGGACAACCGCGATCTGATCGACGCCCTGGGCTTCGAGCCGCTCAACCGCAGAACGGATGGTGGAGGTCTTGGCCATCCCGAAGGCGATCTCGATGGGGTACGAAGCGCGGAGGGGCTCGACCACCCGTTCAACCGCTTCGTTCCAATCGGCATCGCCGCCATGGGCCATGACGAGCACGCCGGAAGGGGTCTTTTCGTCTGCTTGCTCTGAGGTAGTCTGTTCGTCGGCTTGTGCACCGAGGGCAGAGAAGCCAAGAGTCAGAAGGAATAGAACGAACATATTATTGAGACTCAGTCGCATTTGCATAGTTGGATGGTATCCCATCGGGTCTCGTTGTCAACCTGAAGGGGACTACATGAAAAAGAGAATTACTTCTCGGTCTCCATTGTCTTTATGTTGTCGTCTAAGTCTTTGTATCGCATAAAGTTGAGCCCAAAATTTACCCCGGCGATGAGTCCGGTGCTGCTTCCTTCGTAGATGACAATCCCTTCGGTGAACGAGCCTGCTTTGCTTTTATCATTATCTCCAGCGACGCTTAGCGCGGAGACCGAGCCGGTAAGTTTGTTCTCTCTGAACTGGTTAAGGGCGACCTCGTTCTCGAAGACGACGAGCATTTTGAACCCCCGTCCGCCGATCTGGAGCCCGGCCGAGGCGGTGTTGATGGCGGCCCATCCGATCTGGGTGCCGTCTGGGCGGGCGAGCATCCCGCGTCCGAACTGGCCGCCGCTGATCCCGAATCCCCATTGTCCGACCGCCGGATAGGTGATGTAGGCCGATGAGTCGGCGATCTGCTGATCGAGCCCCTCGACATTGGCATAAAACCATTCGGTCGCCCGCTGGGCATCTTTCACAAATCCGGCCTGGTCCTTTGGTTTGGGGGCGGTGGAGCACCCGATTGAGAGAAACGAAGCTCCGATCATGGCGAGGACAAGCCCGGTTTTTCTCAGCAGCATCAGCATCCCCCTTTTGGTATGTTGACAGATTTGCGCAGACAGCACGCGATTGGGATTCTATCAGAGTCTCTGCTGGCGTGCTGAAGGCGGCTAAAAACGCCCCGGCCGACAGATCTGTCGATCGGGGAGCGTTTATTCGGAAGATTCAGAGGGCTGGAGTTGGATTCTCGTTTATGGGCACCCGTCGGTGAACGCGGAGAGGAACGCAGAAACATCAAAGAAGTTGAACGCGCCGTTGCCGGCGAGATTGCTTGGGTTCAATCAAAAAACGAGCAAACGGGCCCAACGGGCCCGTTTGCTCGAATCTTCGGATTTGAAGATTCAGAGGGATCGTCTGCGCCGTGTGCCGACGAGCCCGCCCAGCCCGATGAGGGCCAGGGAGGCTGGCGCGGGCACCGTGCTGATCGTGATATTATCGAGGGTCATGTCGTAGTCGTCATTGGTGAAGAAGAAGTCTGGAAGCAGCGTTGAGAACGCGATTTCGTCTACACCCGAGAGGACATCAGCGAAGGAGACGCCGGTGGGGAGCGTCGATTCAAATGTCACCGGATCGAACGAACCCGTCCCACCCCATCCGGATGGGAGATCGGTTGCAGTAGGATCAAATGTTGCGGAGAGGTTCAAGAATCCGTCGAAGGAGTCCGCGGAGTACCAGTCGAAGAGCATAAACGCGCTCGCGTAGGGATACCCATCGTCTCCGAGGTTGCTGTTCCGGAGCTCGAGCATGAATGGGCGCTGGATCCCGAGCCCATCGAACCCGATCTGATCGATGCGGAGATCGACCGAGATCGTGACACTGCTGTTCTGGGTGTAGTCGCCGAGGAACGCCGCGTTGGTGCTGTTCGTGAAGTTGATGCCGAAGTCGTTGAACTGTGTGCGATACCCTGCACCGCCGTCGACGCCATGCGTTGGGTCTATGGACGATGCACCACCAAATCCCTGCGGGCCTTCCCACCCGTGGGTCAATCCATCTTCAAAGTCAACAGTCGTGGTGCTTACGCCCGCGAACGCGCACCCTCCGCTTGCGACAAGGACTGCCAAAGTTGTGATTGTCTTCGTGCTCATGTTGATCTCTCTTTCTTGTTCGCCCGAATCGGTTGCTGATCGGGGTTGCTTCTTTGTAGGCTCATTGCCCACACTGGTTTGGAATCGCATCCGCCCTCACCATGCTCCCACAGAACCCGTTGTTCTGCAATACATCGTTTATATCCCCCCACCAAATTGATTGCAAGGTAGTTTCACAGAAACTACCCAGAAATTTCGTGCAAAGTGATTCAATTGCGGATATACTCCAGAGAACAGGGAAAATCAGACACCCAAAGTGGTGAAAAACTGGTCTAACAGAGAGGCTTGTGCTCGAAATACTCCTCTCAAACGCACTCTTTGGCTCGAATGGAGCTCGATGACTCAATCAAATCAGACAACCCCGGACGAACTCCATAGTCAGAGCCAGGTCGCGATGGGCACCCTCGAGGTGCGGATCAATGCGGCGGGCGAGGATCTGCTCGCAGGCTTTGTCCGCGTACTCGATCAGCTCCCCAGCGGCGACAGCGGGCCCCAGCGATTGGCCAAGGAACTCGGGGTTGATAAGGTCTTGGCATCACGCATCCTCAAAGCGGTGCGGGCACCAGATCCGATGTCGGTGATCCACCGGGTGCCCGGGCCCGAGCCCATGCGTCGCTTGCTCAAGGCGTCCTCGAAGCTGGGCGTGAAGGCGGCGGATCTCAAGGCCGCCAACGCGGCGGTGGATCGCTTCGAGTCGCTGATCAGGTCAGAGGTCGGCGATCGCAGTGCGCTCGACGCGATCCTCAGCGCCTGGGTCCCCGAGGCGAGGAGAGAGTTTGAGCTCCGCAGAAAACAAGCGGCGTTCCGGGCGATGAGCCAGCTCAAGGGCGCACAGGTTGATGTGTACAGCGAGGCCGCGATCTTCTATCCCAGCGCAGACGGCGAGCACATCGACATCGTCTGGATCAAGGCGGTCATCGGGCTCCACCGCCTGCGCCCGGGTGTGCGGGTGAAGTTCACTTCTCGGAGGCAGATCGAGGATCAGAGCGGACGCAAGACCTTCACACTCACCGGCGAGCCGGTCGACGGGCTCGCTAGCGCGACGCTCGAGGGGTACTGCTCAACGCCGACCCCCGAGCTCGATATCCAGCACGGCGGCGAGGTGATGCACTACCTGCTCAAGGACGACTCGTTCGGCGTCTCTTCGTCGATGAACCTCGTCACCTGCGAGGTCAACCGAGCCGAGATCGCGCGGTATATCCCCAACGAACGAAGGCGCAAGGCGTGGGCGTCGAGCGATATCAACATCCCGACCCGACTGGGTCACTTTGATATCTTCGTGCACGAGGACCTCTACACGCACTCGCCCCCCAAGCTGCGGATCTACGACACGGCGATCAATGGGCTGGCGGACATCAACGATCCGTCGCGCGATGTGGATCAGCTCGATCTGCTCGAATCCATCGAGCACCTCGGGACCGGGCTCAACCGGTTCGGATCCTCGCATGTGCCCAACTATCGCAAGATGCTCTCCGAGGTCTGCACAACGCTCGACTACGACGGCTCGGTGTTGCGGGGGTATCGGTGCATTTCTGACTATCCGATCTACGGCTCACAATACGCGATGGTCTTCTCGACTCAGGATCGGGATTGACCAGTATCTTGGTTGGCGAGATAGTCATCCAAGAACTCACCGATCGGCCGCCACTCGAAGGAGCCGAGCAGGTTATCGAATCGCGCTTCGCACTTGCCAAGATTATTGTAGTGGCGGAACTTGTGTGATCGCTTGAGACCGCTCATTTTGGGTTGCCCGGGGTCGACCTCCCACGGGTGGATATAGAAGATGTAGGGCTGGTCGGCGTTGAGGATTTGTTTGACCCCCCACTTGAAGAGCGGATACGGGAAGAGCCGAAAGTATCCGCCGCCGGCCCAGGGGATGCCTTTCTTACCGACCTTGAGCACCGACACACAGACCTCGTGGAACCCGGGTCGGATCTCGACGATCGGAGTGTTCGAGTCCATGTTTTCGAGCTTGCCGTAGCGGTCGTGGGCGACGGTCGGGAAGGCGGAGGAGTCGTAGGTGAGCCCGAGCTCTTGGAGTATGTCGATCGCCCAATCGGTGATCGAGAACGAGGGGGCGCGGTACCCGCGGATCTTTGAGCCGGTGATGTCTTCGACGATCCCGATACCGCGTTTCATGTCTTCGCGGAACTCGTCGTGCGAGAGGTTGTAGATCAGATCGTGCCCATACCCGTGGCTCGCAATCTCGTGTCCAGAGTCGGCGATGCGTTTGATGAGTTCTGGGCATTTTTCCGCGATCCACCCGAGGATGAAACAGGTGCATTTGACGGAGTGCTTGTCCATCAGCGAGAGCATCTTGTCGGTGTTGGCTTCGACGCGGAGCTCACGCTCGTCCCAGGTATCGCGTGCGATGATGCCCTTGAGGTTCTCGACCTGGAACCAGTCTTCGACATCGATCGACATCGCGGCTTGTGTTGTTTGGAACCTGGGCATCAGATACAGAACCTCTTAGATCATTTTATGCCCACGCTTGCGGAATGCCCTGACATCCTTGCGTTTCGGGAAGCGGAAGTAATTTTTGTTGCTCATATCTAGTGGCGTCACCTCGGCGGCGCCCGCCTTCATCTTGAGGATGATCTCCATCATCAGGCGGGCGCCGTCTTGCTTGGTGCCGGTGATGACGCGATCGAGCGAGTCGTGATCCTTGAGCGGCCATTCGATCGTGCCGAGGATATCGCCCGCGTCGAGTTTCTCGACCATCTCGTGCACGGTGACGACAGCATGCTTTTCGCCGTGGAGGAGTTGCCAGAAGTTGGGCATCATTCCTCTGTATATAGGCAGTTTGCCCGAGTGGATATTGATGCAGCCGAGTTTGGGCACAGAGAGGATCCCCTTCTTGAAGATCTCTGGCGCCGCGACCGAAGCCACAATGTCCGGTTCGAGGTCGCTCAGTCGTTCGATGTACTGAGGGTCATTGACCGAGCCGCACTCGACGATGGGTAGGTGATTCTCTTTAGCGAGTTTGACGATCGAGTCGCCGCGGATCTTGACCCTGAAGTAGCGGGCGAGGAGCCGGAAGAAGTCGATGGGTCCGTAGAAGTTGAAGATCCGCTTGGCGGTTTTCCACTTGGGCTCGTGGAAGGCCTCTTGGACAGAGACGCCGATGATCTCGATCTGGTCATTCGGGTATTCATCGAAGAAGACCTCGAAGAACTTGATGACATAGAGCGGATCGTCTTCGGTGACGAAGACGAGCTTGAGTTTTCGATCGTCGATGCTGCTCACGATTGGTCTCCCGCGGGCATACATTCTTCGGCTTGATCTGGCTGGTCGATATCGACCACCGCCGCACCACGCGCGAGCCATTTGGCGAGTTGTTCTCGTCGAATTGTAGTTTCATCAGGCGTATACCGTGGGTCGGCGAGCTTGAGCACTTCGGCGTACTTGGCGGCGCAGACCTGGCGGGTGTAGCCCTTGTCGAAGACAGCACGGGCGCTCTCGCCCATGGCTTTCGTCTTGGCTTTATCGTCGATGAGTTCGCGGAGTTTATTGGCAAGCCCTTGGGAATCGCCCAGAGGCGACCATATGCCACAATGATTGTGCTCGACGATCTCACGGAGCTCGGACCAGTCTTCGGAGAGCGCCACGATCGCCTTGCCGACCGCCAGCGATGTATAGAGCTTGCTCGGGAAGCTGATTCCTTCGATTCCATCGGCGATGGTGACAAGCGAAGCGTCGCAGGCATTGAACGAATCGTTGAGCTGTTCAAAGGGCTGATAAGGGAGCATGACGATATTGGTCATCTTGTGCTCTTTGATATGGGCTTCGATGGCCGAGCGTTTGCCGCCGCCACCGACGAGAACGAGCTTGAATGATTCATCCTTGAGAAGTTTGGCGGCCCCGAGCACGGTGTCGAAGTCGTAGTAGAGCCCCATGTTGCCCGAGTAGAGCAGGATAAAGTCGTCAATGAAACCGTTCTGTTGGGCGATCTTGGATTCGACTTTGGGCATCGGGAAGAGATCCTCGCCGTCGGCCCAGTTGGGTATGACATGGATGTGTTCTGGGGTGATCGGGTAGGTCTCGGCGACGAGTTTCTTGGCGGCGCTGCATAGGACGATCGCTTCTTTGGTGCGTTTGTACTTCCGCCGGTTGAGCGCCATCCAGATGCGTTCGATGAATGAGCCCTTTTTGAAGGTGCCGACCCACACACCGAGCTGGGGGTGGGCATCGTGGAGGAGGGTGACATAGTGGTGTCGGCGGAACAAAGAGACGAACCACCCGATCGCACCGAGGAAAGGCGGGTTGGTGGTGTAGAGGTAGACCGTGTTTTTGTTGGAGGTGAAGAGCACCGTGAGGATCATCGGGATGACAAAGGTCAGGTAGTTGAATGCCCGCCCCGGGAGGAAGTTTTTGTCAAATCGGGCGACTTTGAGCCGATGAACCTTCACGCCGTCGACGGTTTCTTTGAGCGGGCATTCCTGCCATGTGTCTCGCGGACCATAGCTCGGACGCCCGGTGAGCACCTCGACCTCAAAGCCTAGCTCGGCGAGTTCGACAGCCAGCTCATGGAGCAGATGCCCAGTCGAGGCGACATCGGGCACATAATACTGATTGAGAATGACGACGCGGGTCTGGTGCAATGGGGTCTCCGGCGAGAAACAGACAAGATATGAGCATAGTCGACCAATCTCGCTCACTCCTTTGGTGACATGAATACATCGCCGGGACGAATTCGCCGATACACTGAACCTCACTTGAGCACAGGAAGTAGACTCTCCAGACCATGGCACGATCGCACCAACAATCTAAGCCCGATAAAAGCGAGGGTGGGCCAGAAGTTCGACCAAAGCCCATAAAACGCTCCGCCCCAGCGGGCTCGTCCGGGCTCACGCTCGATTCGATCTCGCTCACGGATCTTCCAGAAGGGACGATCGTTGGGCATTTCTCGACCAACGAGAAAATCCGTCGATTGCTGTGGAACATGGTCCAGGCGACCCTTTTCCGGTTCTCGCCCCGCCGGGCCGACCAATGGCGAGCGTCGCTGCTGCGGTTCTTCGGCGCCAAGATCGGGCGGGTGGAGTTGCTCCGCAACTCTGTGCGGGTTGAGGTGCCTTGGAATCTTGAGATCGGCGACTCGGTGCAGATCGGCGACTCGGTGTACCTCTACTCGCTGGGTCCGATCCGGATCGGCGAACGCTCGATCATCAGCCAGTTCACCCATATCTGCGCCGGGACGCATGACTTCGAGCGATTGGACTTCCCACTCGTGCGGATCCCGGTCTCCATCGGGTCCGACTGCTGGATCGCGACCGACACTTATATCGCCCCCGGAATCCGGATCGGCGATGGAGTGGTCGTTGGGGCTCGCGCCAATGTGGTGCGTGATCTCCCCTCATGGACGGTCTGTGTTGGGTCGCCAGCCAAGCCCGTCAAAGCCCGTCGGCTCGTCGACCCACGCACAGGCGAGGTGCTCTCGCCCGAATCCGATGATGTACCAGAGACGGAGCCCAAGGCATGAGTGGATCCGTCGGCGTGGATATCTCGAAGACCCCGAGCCCGCACAGCACCAAGAACCGTGCCATGCGCGTGCTCTGGGGGGTTGTTCAGGGAACGCTCTTCCGATGGAGCCCACGCCCGATGCACAAATGGCGTGCGTTTTTGCTCAAGCTCTTCGGGGCCGACATCACCATGAAATCTCGGGTCTATCCAAGAGCCCGAATCTGGGGTCCGTGGAACCTGACGATGGGCGATTATGCGACGCTGGCCGACGATGTGGATTGCTATTGCGTGGATCGGATCACCATCGGGGCCCACACCACGGTCAGCCAATATTCGTATCTCTGCGGCGCGACGCATGACTTTGAGTTGGTCAATCGCCCACTCACCCCGATGCCGATCGTCATCGGCGAGGGGGTCTGGATCGCTGCCGATGTTTTTGTCGGACCTGGAATCACCATCGGCGATCATACTGTTGTGGGTGCTCGCTCGAGTGTGTTTTCCGATCTGCCCGCGTGGAAGGTCTGCATCGGTACACCCGCCAAGCCGATCCGTGATCGGGTGCTCAATGATGGCCCTGACGCACCATCGGCTTCAGATGAGGCGGGCAACGGATGAGCGTCTCGATCTTCATCCAGACGCTCAACGAGGAGGATAACCTCCCGGGGTTGCTTGAATCGGTCGCGTGGGCCGACGACATCGTGGTGCTCGACTCGCTCTCGACGGATCGGACTCGTGAGATCAGCGATGCTGCCGGTGCCCGGTGGTTTGAGCGAGCATACGACGGCAGGGGGAATCATCAGAACTGGGCGATGGAGCACATCGACTTTGCGCACCAATGGGTGTTCTACCTCGATGCCGACGAGCGGATGACGCCTGAGCTGCGAGCAGAGATCGAAGCGATCGCTGCGGACTGGGAAGCGGGCAATCGATCGAAAGAAGCCAACGACCCCGTCGCATATTACTGCGGACGAAAGAACATCTATCAAGGCAGATGGCTTAAGCACGCCATGCCGCCCGGAAATATTATGCGGTTTTTTCAGCCGTCACACATCCGCTTTGCGCGCGATGCCAATCCGGTGCCGATCGTCGATGGGCAGATCGGCTACCTCAAAGCGCACTTCATCCATTATAACTTTTCCAAAGGCATCCGCGAGTGGATCGAGCGCCACAACCGGTATTCGAGCTATGAAGCGGTTGAAACGATGCGGGCACTCAAAGAGAATCCGGTCAAGCTCGGAAACCTGTTCTCTGCCGATCGCAACACCCGTCGGCTCGAACTCAAGAACATCTCGTTCCGCATGCCGATGAGGGCGATGCTCAAGTTTTTCTTTATGTATGTGCTCGGGCGCGGGTTCCTCGACGGGCGCGCCGGGTGGACCTATTGCCGATTGCAGGCGATATATGAGTATATGATCGTGCTCAAGGTGCGCGAACTCAAGCGCCCTGATCTCGTTGCTGCGGATCGCGGGGACTCAAACACCAAGCCGAAACAGGGTATTGAATGAAAATTGTCCACTCGATCTACTTTCTCGACTTCACCTACGGCGGCCCGGTCCGAGCCATCATCGACCTGAGCAACGCGCTCGTCAATCACCACGGGCACGAGGTCAAGGTCATCACCGTCGACACCAAAGATGCCCCGGACGACTGGAAACTGCCCAATGCGAACCCCGCCACGATCAAACTACCCAAGCCCACCAAGGTCGCGCGGTATATGGATGCCAAGGGCAAGGCCGCCATCCGCGAGGCGATCAAGGGTGCCGATGTCGTCCATATCCACGGCATCTGGGTCTCGCACCAGACCCAGGTCGCCAAGATCGCGACCGAGCTGGGCATCCCCTATGTGATTAGCTGCCGGGGGATGCTCGACGATTGGTGCATGGCTCAACGCAAGCTCAAGAAGATGATCTACCTCAAGCTGGCGCGAGGGTCGTGGATGCTCAATACCGCGGCGATGATCCATTGCACCGCTGAGGGCGAGCTGGCCCAATCAAAGAAATGGTTCCCCAAGCCCCCATCTCGGGTGATCCCCAACCTGCTCGAACTTGAGCCCTATAAGGAGATGCCTGG
>Ga0316206_1000785_pt1 | contig 35655 bp, 64 predicted proteins | sample 6monthpyrite_MG_FD_204942 | JGI IMG/M metagenome (GOLD analysis project Ga0316206, IMG submission 204942) | Microbial mat bacterial communities from mineral coupon in-situ incubated in ocean water Damariscotta River, Maine, United States -... | ecosystem: Environmental > Aquatic > Marine >...
ACAGTTAAGTGCTTCACCCACATAGGAGATTTAGAAAAAGGCATGGAGCTTGTAAATCATTGCTTAAGAATTATAAATGAATGTAATCCTGAGTGGTATGTGATAGAAAACCCTGCAAAGGGTAGATTAAAAGAGCATTTAGGGAAAGCTAATGCAACTTATCAGCCTTGGCAATATGGCAGCCCTTGGACTAAACAAACAGCATTATGGGGAAACTTTAATATGCCTGATAAGATTTATACTAAATGGGAAGATGTTCCAAAGAATGATAAATTATATATCAGACCTAAAAGGCAAAAACCTGCTTTAGTATATTTGCACAAATCAGCTATTGACTTAATACCTGAATTCGAATTTGCAAGAGAGCATATTAAATGTGATGCTGATATAAGATCTATGTGTAGTCAAGGTTTTGCTAAATCATTTTATGAAGCCAATAGATAGCTAAAGGTTTACTAAAGGTTTATCATGTTAAAGTTAGGAACTTAAAAGGAGTACGACATGAAGCGATTTGAGAGATTAATGGAAAAACTAGGTGAATTATTATGGTAGTTCACAAAGGAGATTGCACCACAAAAGAGTCACCAAGTGGTAGATTATGGATAAATGCAATAGTAGATGATATTGCAGATGGTTTATACTCAGTAGCTATCTATGCAGATGATGGAGGTTTAGTATTTCTAAAGTACATTGAGTACGATGATATACAGCCTTATTTTAACATCGAGTTAGAAAAGCAGTATGACTATGGTACTTATACAGTAGTTATTGCAGAAGATGAAGAAGATCATGACGAAGATGATTACCCTTTAGAATTGGCTTACGATGTATAGCAAAGAACAACAGCTTGGTGCAAGTCGCATCAAGGCTAAAAAAGTTTCTACCTTTGGTAAGCGTAAAGTGATTAAAAAGAAGCGTATCACAAACGAAACAGAACTAAAGATGAACAACTGGCTGCACGAAGAAGCTCAGATGAACCATTATAAATGTTTTGTATGTAGCAAACCAGTAGAAGAATGGCATCATATTAAGCGTGATAGTACCGATAAAAAGAACCACTTTCAACAGTTGCCATTATGCAGGTATCACCATACTGGAGATGCTTTATCACCTCATGGAACTGCAACGCTTTGGAGAGATACATACAGCATGGAAGAACAGCGTAATTTTGCAAATAAGATCTATATAAAATTTATGGAGAGAGATAATGGATAAAACAGATGAACTAAAACCACTACACTATAAAAAAGGTGAGGATACATTTGCTTGGGCTGAAAAACGTTTTAACGATGAACAGCTACAAGCTATTGCAGAATTTAATATCCATAAGTATCTATCAAGAAATAAAGATCAAGACGTAAGCGATTTTGGAAAGATAGCAGTATATGCTTTATGGATTAAGGGTATTTTAGAAAAGGAACAATCATGAAAGCAAGAGCTAAAAGATTAGATAATGGCGAGTTTGTTGATGGACAATACCATTTTATGGAATATTGGGACACACACACCATGTGGGCGATAGACCATGCACATAAAATCGACCCACTAACACTACAATACAAAGTAGGTGACTCATGGTATACAGAAGCAGAGCTTGAATTATTAGTACACACAAAGGAGAAGTAATGAGAGAATTAAACTTTATAGATAAATTTTTATCATGGTTTTTTGAAAGAAAGTTGTTTTGCAGAATTGGTTGGCACACATGGCAATGGAAGATTGAAAGTGGTGATACGATTTATTTAGATGGGGAAATACCTAATAAAGCAAAGTGTAAGCACTGCAAGACTCCATACAGTAAAGGATAGGTTATGAACTATCTTCCATAACTTTATTGTAGAATATAGTTATTTTGTCACAAACTCTTGACATAGTGTTAAAAATACGTTATAATATGGCATAACAAAAGGAGATAAGATGACATCAAAAGAATTTATGGAAAATGAGATAAGAGCAGAATTAGCACTTTATAAAGAGTGTTTTGGAACTACAGAAGGGTTTAAGGAATACTTTAAAGATAAAGTGGAAAGAGAAATAAGACAATGCAAATAGAATATAAAAAGGAAGCTTTAGAGATGGGATATATTATCTCATCTGAACTTACAAAAGAGTTTAACAATAAAATAATAGCCACAGTAAGGCTTAGAGATTTAGAGAGTGGTAATTTATCTAAAGAATGTCCATTATTTATATCAGAAACTGAAACACAAGCAATTATAAACGCATTTATGTTTATTAAAAGTAAGTCACTAGTTGAGGAAAGTTTAAAAGTTTGGGGTGAAACTAAAATAAAGGTAGGTGACGAACAATGAATATACAAGAAGAATTAGATTTCCAAATGGACTTAATAAACCCAAATAGTAAAGACTTCTCAAGAACTTATGATTTAGTAGAACATTTATTACAATCTGTAAATTGCCACACTTGTGATAAATGCAAATATTATTTTCCTTTTGTTGATGGTAAAGTGGGAAACTGTGGAAACATGTGCAACCAATGTCCATCAGGAACAACATTTAATTTTGGATGTAATCAATGGGAGAGAAAATGAAACCAAACATAACAAACCTAGCTAAATATCTAGGTAACAGCAGAAACAAATTCTATGAAATGCAGAAAAACCAGCCTAAGCAGTTTGAGCTTATCATGAATGGGTTTAAGTTGTATTGTGAAAACACTAAACAAGAGAGGTAACTAAGATGGAACGAATTACAAGAGAGCAAGCCGAATTAGAGATAGCGAGAGTGCAAGAAAATGGTATTGATATTAAAGACTTTACAGAAAGCCTTTTAGTAGATAGAGAAAGCTTAGAAGCTAAAGTAAAAGAGCTTGAAGAAATTAAATCATCAACTGAAAGAGTGTTACAAGCAGAGATACTAAAAGTAAAAGAGCTTGAAGCCGAACTATCAAGCTATAAAGATAATGTAGTAAGTAACGCCTACTTAGTAAGAATGATAGAAGTCACTTGTGCAGAATACCTACATGGCGATGTAGAAAATGGTAATGAATTGATAAAACAAATATTAAGGTATTTAGATATCGTAACCATAACAGAAGTAAAGGAGTAACAATGAGAGTAATCATACTAAGAACGCTATTGATACTAACATCAATACTGATACCACCACTTGTTATTGGGTATGTTAATTGGGATATCACATTTATATCAACGATACCTGAATGGGGTGAAGGCAGAAGAGTGCTTTATGGGGTTGTAAGTATTCTTGTTATTGTTTTAGCAGTAGGTGTAGCTTTTACTGCAATAGAGGAGAAGCAATGAAAACAGATACAAAAGTATTTTTAATTTTAACAACAGCCTATGTATCTTTTATGGGCTTAGTAGTAGCGATTAGTGGGTGTTTAGCTTACTATGTGGCAAAAGCATTATAAAGGGGTATAGTTGGTAGTAGATAGAAAGAAAAAGTTTTGTAACGATTGTAATTCATACAGGGCTTACAATGCTTTTGATGGATCAAGTACAACGTGCAGAAGTTGTGAAACTAAAAAAGTAATGGATCTTTGGTTTAATGATGGTGTAGAAACATTAAAGAAATGCGTATCATGCCCTAAAGTTCTAAATGCTTGTACTGGCTTTTATATGCAAGATAGTGGAAACTACACAGGTAGATGCAAGTCGTGTATTAATGAGCAGAATAAAGCACGTTACAGAAAATACAAAAACGTGATGAGGTGTAATCGTGGGTTCGAGTTTGATGGTAAACGTATATGCAGAACTTGCGATAAAATAGCTACAGTAGATCACTTTAGAGATACACGTATAGACTGTAGAGAGTGCTTAGGCTTATCAGTTGTACCAGTTAGAAGTATGCCTAAAGCCGATACCGAGTCGAACATAGAAAAGCATAACAGGTATAGACTAAAGCGAGTTGCAGCAAAAAAGAGAAAACAAGACGATTTTAAAAAAAGATGGGAGATACAATGAGCTACTTTTTATCATTAATTGCAGTATTAGCAATAGGCATAGTATTAAGAGGCGTTGGTGGTAACAGTATCACTAACAAAGAGGGAGTTATTACAAGTTTTCATGTAGGCAAAAAGTACAGATGAACAAATACAAAGCGTATCTTTATAGCGAACAATGGCAGCAGATACGCAAAAAAGTATTAAAGCGTGATAAGAATAGGTGTAAAGTCTGTAAAGCTACTAAGCATCTTCATGTTCATCATAAGACTTATAAGCGGTTATATAAAGAGCGTTTATCTGATCTTGTAACTTTATGTAAAGACTGCCACCGAAAAGAGCATAGAAGATATACTAAGATGGAACGCTTTTTAATGGCTTTAAAAATAGTCATTTTGTCATGTTTTTTAGGTTATATGTTTGTTTTAGCTATAATGGAGTATGTTTAATGAAGATGAAATTAAAGTTTTATCAATATCAGTATTATACATATTGGCATTAATAGCGTATGATTTTGAAAGGGCATTTAGTGGAACATAGATTTATATACAATGAAAAACCCGTAGCTGCTAGTAGACCAAGAGTAACTTATAAAGGTACATATACAGCTAAGCCTTATAGAGAGTATAAGGAAAAAATGAAGCTATGGGCATCTAGAACCTTTAAGCCAATGGAAGGTGCAGTAGATATTCATATTTACTTTTATATGCCTATTCCTAAGAGCCTAAGCAAAAAAAAGCAAGATGAGTTAAATGGAACTTTCCATATAAAAAAAGGTGATATTGATAATTATATTAAGAGTTGTTTAGACTCTATTGATGGATATGCTTTTAACGATGATGGGCAAGTAGCACAGATATTCGCAAATAAAAAATACAGCTATACTCCAAGAACAGAAATTTGTATCAAGCAACTTGATTTAGATAATAAAGTATGTATTTGACAAATACTATAAAAAGTAGTATTGTATCCTTAAGGATAGTATTATGAATATGATTAAAGAACTTGATATAAGAGAAGTAGTATCACTGAATGGAAACAAAAAAAGGTACAGGTATGCTCTATTTTCGTGTAATGTATGTGGCAATAAAGTAGAGAGAAAAAAGTTTGATGGCATTAAGCAAAAAAAGTGCTGTGGTGGAAAGTCAAAGATAGCGAGTAAAGGAGAACCACTCCATACTATGTTCTGTGGAATCAGACAAAGATGCAGCGATGCTAAAGCTATAAACTATAAAAATTATGGTGGTAGAGGTATTAAGCTATGTAAAGAGTGGCATAACTTTGATAACTTTGCGAAGTATGCTCTACTTAATGGGTATGTAGTAGGACTAGAGATAGACAGAATTGATAATGATGGGAATTATGAGCCAAATAATATAAGGTTTGTATCTAAAACAGAGAATTCTAGAAAAACTAGGCGATCAATACACACACATGAAGATATTAGGAATATAAAAAAAGAATATGTTACTACTTTAGATACTATGGCAGACCTAGCTGTTAAATATAACGACAGTGCTGGGAATATAGCTAATATTATTTCAGGAAGGATATGGAGTGATATTGATACTGAATATGATAGGTATATAGAATCCGTATCTAAGGCTAAAGAATTAATTAAGGGCGATATATTAAAAATATGGAAAAAGCATTACAGCGAAACACCAAGAACGGAGATAAGTATTAAGCCAGTTCAATAAAATTTTAAAGGAGTTTTATTATGTGTCAATTATACGAGAGAGTAAACAGAATGTTAAAAGGGGATCCTGTGGACGATGTACACGCTAAGAAAAACAGACAAACAGTAGAGTCTGTAAAAGAGATAAATGCTAGAGTGCTTAGAGAGCTTAGTTTATCTGAGGTAGTAGAGTTTGTCTTTAATGAGTTTCCATCAAAGGGTGTACTAAAAGCCTTATCTGTATTAATAGGCAGGGCTGAAAGCATGAAAGATCTATCATCTGCTCAGTCACACGCTAAGGCATTTAAGAACATTAACAGAAGTAACCCTATCGATGATACCACAAGGATAACTATTGATATGCACACACTAATAGATGATATTGAAACTTTTATAACACTATCAACAGATGAGAATAGTGAAGATGGAAGCCTTATATCATCAAGTGAAGCAGAAATCATATTAAAGCTAATACATGACATGGATAAGATACAGACAGACCTAGCTTTATTCGTGAATAACAGGAGAGCCTAGCATGGAGATATACCTCGTTGGATCAATAGTAGCACTTATGATGTTAGCAGTTAGCTATAATGTTGATACAGAAGCTAAAGAGCATAACATATTCATTAGGGCTACAGTAGAAATAGCATTATCATGGTTTGGTGCAATAACAACTACTTTACGCTTGATAGCTATAAACAAGAAGATGAGAGGGTAAACAATGGCATTAAGCACCAACAAAAAGAATAAGATAATATCAGAATGGAAAGCTGGTATGCACAAGTCTTACTATGCAGTATCAAAAGCACATAAAATAACACAAAAAACTGCTAAGAAAATAATTGTTAATGCTGATATGATAGTGAAAGAGTTTAAAGCTATTAAAGCTAGAGATAAAATGGGTACAATCTATGTTATTAGAGCTGGAGACACGAACAATTATAAGATAGGTATAACTACTGGGGATATGCAAAAGCGATTATCTAGCATACAGACTGGAAACCACTTAAAGCTATCTCTAATTAATAGCGTAAGATGCTCTAATATAAATACTAAAGAGAAGATGCTTCATAAAAAGTTCAATGACTATAGGTCGATTAGAGAGTGGTTTATAATAGATGACTTAACAGAACTTTTAAATGAACTATCAAATTTTAGAAACAATACGGTGGTAAAACAAGATGGCTAAACTAACAGCTAGACAAAAGATAAATATTAAAGCTAAATGGGATACTGGACAGTACACTAAAGAGCAACTATCAAAGTCATACAAAGTTAGTGATGTAATGATAGGAAAGATAGTAGGAAAAGAAAAGCCTATGAGTGCCGATATTGTCGAAGCTGGACTATTAGTAGAAAAAGCGAAAAAGTTCGGAAAAAGTTCGGCAGAAAGTTCGGCTATTGATAATGCTATTAAATATAGACTAGATAAAGAGTTTAGCGACGATAAGAAACGTATAAAAATATATGATTTAAGCAATAAACTATTAGACAAAGTAGAATCAATATTAGATAAAGGTACAAAGCAGATAGCGATAAAGGTAAAAGATTATTCTAAAGATGGTGGCTCTAACGAAAGCTTACAAGTAGTAGATATTGATTTAGATACAACAGACGTTAAAAATCTATCTGAAACAGTTGATAAACAGAGTGTAACTCAAAATGTAAATGCACGACACGCACCAAAGCAAGATATAAACCTACAGCAACAACAAACACAACTACAGAACCCAAAGGTAACCATTGTCAGACGCTCAGACAGAGATTAGTTTATCTGATCCACAATTCGAGTTTTTAACTTCTGAAAAAAAGCATACTGGGTTTGTCGCTGGGTTTGGTAGTGGGAAAAGCTTTATAGGTACATTAAAGACCTTATTAAAAGTAATTGATACAAACATACCTAAAGTAGCCTACTATTTACCTACCTATGGCGACATTAGAGATATTGCTTTCGATGGCTTTCCTACTGTTTGTGAAATGCTAGGTTATAAATACAAGCTCAACAAATCAGATAAAGAGTTTACTATCTTTAATGCAAATGGCACTGTAAAAGGTATCGTTATGTTTAGAAATATGAGTGAGCCTGAAAGCATTGTAGGGTATCAAGTAGGTTATAGCCTAATAGATGAAACAGATATACTCAAACAAGAGATAATGGATAAGGCTTTTAAGAAGATACTAGGACGTAATCGCTTAATCGTTCCAGTAGAAGATGAAGAAATCATAGCTGAGTATGCTTTAAATGAGGTTGTGCCTAATGGTGTATATTTTCATAAAAGCAGAAAAATATTGTGTTATATAAATAGCATTGATGTAGCTGGAACTCCTGAGGGCTTTAAATGGTTCTACACTAGATTTGTGAAAAATAGTACAGATAAAGACTTACTTATTAAAGCTTCTACTTACTCAAACATGGAAAACTTGCCTGATGACTTTATTGAAACACTAGCAGAACAATATCCCCCTGAGCTATTTGAAGCTTATGTAAAAGGTGAGTTTGTAAATATTGCTAGTGGTGTTGTATATTCCTATTTTAATCGTAAAACCCACCATACAGATAATGAGATCGAGCCAAAAGAGAATTTGTTTATAGGTCAAGATTTTAACGTGGGCGGTTGTTGTGGTCGTGTAGTGGTTATACGAAAAGGAAAACCAATGCTACTTGATGAATATTGCGTCAATGATACAGAGTCGATTATAACCCACTTAAAAAATGCATACTCAGGGCATAGAATTGTTATAACACCTGATGCGAGTAGTGATAGTAATAAAACAAACAGCAGTAAGACAGATTTACAATTACTAAAAGATGCAGGGTTTATGATAGATGCACCAAAGGCAAACCCTAGAATTAAAAATAGAGTTAATACAGTTAATAATATGTTCTATCGTAATGAGTTATTAGTAAACACAAACAAATGCCCTAAGTCAACAGAAGCTTTAGAGCAACAGGCTTACGATAAAAATGGTGATCCTGAAAAGTTTGCAGGTGCTGATACAGTAGATGATAGTAACGATGCTTTAGGATACATTATCTATCGTAAATTTGGAATAGACAAACAAAAAGCAAAAACAGTTTCAAGACGAAGTGTGTTATAATACTAACAAAAAAAAGGCTACTTATGGCAAATTCTAACAGCCCAGCGTTTAAAAGTGCTGCTTATAATGCGAACGTAACTAAAACTACTTTCATGAGAGATGTTACTAAGGGAACTAAGCACGTTAACAGTCTTAGAGAAAAGTATTTGCCTAAGTACAATAGAGAAGAAAAAGAGGACTATGACGATAGACTGCTTTATAGTGAACTTCTACCATCTACACAAGAAGCGGTTAAATCTATAACAGGTAAGCTATTACTAAAGCCTACAAATGCAGAAGATATACAAGAAGCTTTCGACTTAACGAATGTAGATAACGCTGGTACTTCTTTAGAAGCCTTTGAGCATAAACTTACAAATGAAGCTATTACAGATGGAATGAACTTTATCTTAGTAGATTATCCAGTAGTTCAAGGAGTCGTAACAGCAGCAGATAAAGCAAGAGTTAATGCCAAGCCATACTTTATTATCATTAAATCTACACAGCTTCTAAACTTTCGTACTGAAATAATCAACAATCAAACTAAACTATCACAAGTAACTATTCAAATGAGTTCTTTAGTTCCTGATGGTGACTTTGGGGAAAAAGAAGAAGTATCTTATAAGGTCTACAAAAACGTAGGCGGTGTTGTTACTATTGATACGTGGGGTGATAATAATGGTGAGGTTACTAAGTCAAACGAAACTATCACTATTACGGGTGTTAATGATATCCCTTTAGTTCCATTTTACACAAACAAAAAAGGTTTCTTTGAAGCTGAAAGCATATTGCAAGAGATGGCAGTTCTTAATATCTCATGGTATAACCTAAACTCAGCGTTAAAGCGGTCTTTGATTAGATGTTGTGATCCTACACCTGTATTAAAAGGTTCGATACCATCAGATGAGAATGGAAACGATGCAGATTTAAGTGTAGGTAGCTCTCAGCTATTTGTTATTGATGAGGAGTCTAGCTTTGAATGGGTAGGTGCAGATGGATCTATTATCCAGCCTACTAAAGATGAGATTAAAGATATTGAAACACGTATGAGTAAAATTGCTACTGAGTTGCTTAATAGTGATGCAGAAATGACAGCTACAGAAGCAAATATCAGTAATACAGATACACAAGCTAAACTAACTACTATTGCATCTAATAGAGAGAACGCACTCAATAAGGCTTATGAGTTCTATTGTCAGTTTGCAAGTATCGAGCCTAAAGGTAAATTAGTAGTTAATCGTGATTTTAGTTCTACTAAGCTTACACCACAAGAGGTAGAAAACCTAAGACAAGATTATCTAAATGGTATCATTACCAAAGAAACATACATCAAAGAAAGACAGCAAGGTGGTGAACTTCTTTCAATAGATGATATTTTGGCAGAAATAACAAAAGCAGAAGATGAACTCACTTTAGATAATCAAGAGAATTTCGGTACTGAATAGTGAAAGATACTTTAGATGAGGTTACTAAGCTACAAACGCTTATAGAACTTTATAAGCCTAAAGCGGTAACAGAGTTTCAAATGGCTTTAGTTAGAAACTTAGAGCGTATCATAGGTAAAATTTCAATGATGCCTACTGACTTTAGCAGATCAAGACTTAATGCCCTCAAAAAAGAGATAGCTGATATTATCGTTAAGGGCTATTCACCTTTTATTGATAACTTACTTGATGATAACCTAGAGATGGTAAACATGGCTTATAGTGTTTATGCTGGTGCTTTATCAGATGATTTTGTATCTATCCCACAATCAGCAGTAAAACGCATATTAGATCCTAAGCGTAACTTATTAGGTCAAACACTTAATGAGGTATCAGATGGTCTTAGAGCTAAACAGGTAACTGATTACAAGCGTATAATATCAGATGGTCTTATTCGTGGCTCAGGTGTAGCACCAATCGCTAAAGAGTTAAGAGCTTATAACGATGGTACTCTAAGAAATCATATAAACTCAATAGTAAATACATCTATGCAAAGCTCAATGCAAGAAGCGTATGTTGAAGCAGCTAAACAAAGTGATAGTGTAATAAGTTATGCTTTTAGCTCAGGAGTGCTTGACAGTCGCACCAGTCCAATATGCCAAGAGCAGTTAGGAAAAAGCGTTAAGCGTGGTGAAGATGAACCATTTAGCACGTTTAGAGATAGAGCCTTAAAGAAGCTTATCGCAACACCAAGACACGTTAATTGTAGAAGTAAGATTATATTCGAGTCAGCAGAAGCTTTTGCAGAACGCTCAGATGATGTTAAACCTGCAATAGTTGATAGTGATACTAAAACAGTTAAGCATCGTGATGGAACTACAAGCACTAAGAATATAAATAAGCAAGTGGACTTTTACCCACAAGATATTACTTATGATACGTTCTTTAATAAACAGAGTGCAAAGTTTCAGAGAAGCGTACTAGGTGCTAAAAAGTATGATCTATTCAAGCAAGGAAAACTAAAAGTGTCTGAAATAAGAGATATTCGAAGTAATCGCTTTTTGAGTAATAATGAGATTATGGAATTGATTTAATATTATGTTATAATATGGTAGATGCTGGATAGTGTCAAAATTAAAACGTAATGGATATTACAATGAAACAAATCGAACTATTACTAGGTATGGACTTACCTGATGAAGCGAAAGAGTTGCTTAAAGCTGTTAATGATGGCTATAAGTCTTTAACAGATGCAAATGCTACTATGGTTGATACAATCGCCAGTAAAGAGAATGCAAACGCAGAATTGATACAGGCACGTAAAGACCTTAAAGCAGAATTGCAAGAGGTTAAAGATAATGGATCTAAGACTGATGATAAATCAGTTCAAGAGAAGTTAGATGCTCTCAACGCTGAATGGAACGAAAAACATCAAGCGGTTTTGAATGAGCGTGATACTATCAAAACAGATATGCTAAACAAAACAAAGCTTGATGAGTTCAACAGTTTAAATGTTGCGAGTCTATTACCTAGTGAATGGGATAAGCCACAAGTAGCTATCGCTATGAGTGCTATCGAGTCACAGGTTTTAGGCAATGTTACACATGATGAAGCTATGGGCTGGGTGTTTAAAGACAATGGTGTTACTAAGCTTAACCCAGCAACTGGTAAACCTATGACAATCGCTGAGAGATTTGATGAGGTTAAATCAAGTGGAGCTATCAATATGTTTTTAGCTGATGGTGCAAATAGTGGTGGTGGTACTCCTCCAAACGTGGGAGCTACTCAAACAACTTCAACAGATAAGCCTTTAAACCCTGCTCAAAAAGCTGAACGCATTAAAGAGATAGGGCATGATGCTTATTTAAAAGAAGCACAACAAAACATTTAAGAGGTAAAAACTTATGGCATTAAAAATTGATACTGAACTCGTAAAGACTTCAATGACAGAAACACTTATGCAGAACATCGCAAACTTTAACGCTGGTACTGCTGGTGCAATCGTTTTAAGTTCACATTACATTATGGGTGACTCACAAGATTACTCACAGTTGGCAGAAATTGCTTCACTTGTAGGTCGTAGAGATATCGGAGTAGATACAGATGCAACAGTTAAAGCTGTTAATAGTGCAGATAGTAAATCTGTTGTATGTTACTTCTCAACAGGTTCTATTGAGTTTAAAAAAGCAGATGAAAGACGTTATGGATCAGATGCTGGTGCTTTCTCAGTAGCTATTGGTGAACAAATCGCAATCGGTTTCATGAACTATATGTTAAATCGTGGTATTTTCGCTGTACGTGCTGCAATCGAAGCAAACAAAGCTACACTTGCTGCTGGTGATGGTACTGCTACTGCTACTTATACATTACTTAACACAGGTTTATCTAAATTTGGTGATGCATCAGGTTCTATTGTTGCTTGGGTAATGACTGGTAAAGTATTCCATGATATTATCGGTGATGGTCTTGCTAATGTTAAGACTGACAATGTAGCTGGTGGTATTATCGCAACAGGTACAACTGGTACTTTAGGTCGCCCTGCTTTTGTAACAGATGCTGCTGGTCTTGTAATGAAAGATATTGCAACTGGTCTAGTTGATACAACTTCTATCTTAGGTCTTACTCCTAACGCTTTAGAAATCGCAGAAACAGAAGCAAGAGAAATCTTTAGCGAAACAGTAGGTGGTAAAGAGAACTTAAAAACTCGTATCCAAGCTGAGTCTGATGTTCTTGTAGGTGTTAAAGGTTACACTTATGGTGGTACTGATAACCCTGCTGATGCTGTTCTTGGTGCATCTGCTAACTGGACTCAATCAGCAACAGATGCAAAAGCTTCTGCTGGTATCTTAATTAACGTACTTTAGTACAATACATAGCTACTCTTTATGGGTAGCATAATCAAAAAGGAAAACAAATGACAGTAGTTTACGCACATACAAGAGTAAAAGGTTTAGATGGGGTTTATGCTTCTCCAGCTGGTTTTAATGGTGAGGTTATTAAAGAAGCTACATTAGTAGTAACTAATGATAGTAAGATTAAAAAAGCTTATGCAGATATTGATGTAACAGTAAAAGATTTTACTGCTGATCAGAAAGCAATTCTTTTTCCTAAACAAAAAAGCGAAACTAAGTAGCTTTATAGTGTCATATCTAGGTATGACATTATTAAATCTACAAAAAGGGTTATCATGAAAGAGTTGGAAAAGTTTTATCTATGGAATAAAGATGGTAAGAAGTATATCGTTACAGTACCGACTGACAGAAAGAAGAAGATTGATAGCGGTGATTTTTTTGAGAAAGATCCTACTGCATCTAAAAAACAAAAGAGTAAATAATGGCATTGATTAAGTACAGCGATATAACTAAAACAACTGCTAACAGCTACATAGACGAAACAGATGCTCTAGCTTTTATCGCTGATATGCCTACAACTACAGATATCACAGCATTTATAGCATCTACTGAAAAAGACCAACTACTTATGAGGGCTACACGTAGAGTCGATATGTTTATGTATTTAGGTGATGTATCAGACGATACCCAGCTATTAAAATTCCCTAGAACTAGCTTATTTAATGCTAATGGTGCTTTATTACCTAGTGATGCAATCCCTTTAGAAGTTGAAAAGGCTACTATCGAGATAGCTTTATTTATGCTAGAGAATGATATAAACGCTACTAATGAAAACCTTAACTATGATAGTGCTACAGTAGGAAGTGTATCAGTTAAGTTTAAAAGCACTCAGGTAGCAAACCCTCTTAACCTTATGCTTACTCCATACATAAAGGGATACCTAAAGCCTTTCTTTAAATCTACACGTAAAAGCTTAGGTAAGAACTAATGGGCTTATCTGTATCATTAAGCGGTGTTGCTAAAGGGCTAATAAATAGCTTTGGCGATGATGTTATTCTCAGAACTAAAGTTATAGAAGATATCTATGATCGTGTAACTGGTAAGAATAAGGAAACTATTACAGAAGTAAATGTTAAGGGTGTTTATCAAGATACAGCAGGTGAAACACAAGATGGTAAAATGACTATACACTCAGGTACACCTATTGACTTACATACTACTATTATTCATAATGGTATGGAACGAAGAATTATAGATATCGTTAATGTACAAGCTCAGAACAAAATAATGATTTATGAGGTAATAGTTACTACTGATAATAGAGCTTTATCATGATTAGGTTTAATAGACAAACCAAACAACTTCTTGATAAAACAGATCAAATAGTTAAAGAACACGCTGTTAAATTTCATAGAAAGATAGTAGAAGCTTATCCAGTAGACACAGGACTAGCTAGGGCTGGTTGGGAAGCACCTAAAAATACTTCTCAGTATGAATGGACTGTAGTTAATAATATAGACTATGCAGGGGTTCTATGGCTTGGTAGACATGAGGTAGGCGGTAAAGTATACGGATCGTTACAAATGCCAAGAGGTGGTACTCCGATACTCCAAAGTGTAGTAAACGCTATGCAAAAAAAGCTAAAGGGGTTATAGATGCTTGGATTAAAACAGCTTATCGATGGACACTTTATAGATAATTGGATAGAAACTCCGTTATGGATAGATGGTAATAACTTCAATAACCAAACAGATAAGTATATCAAGATTGTACAAACTCCTTTATCAGATGATTTACTTAGTATAGAGGGTACATACAACAGAAAAGAGATGTTAGTAGAAGTCGCTTCATACGCTGTAACAATCAATGAAGCGATGTACTTAGGCGATCTAGTTACTAAGTCATTAAGAACAGCAACAGACTTTCATGTAAGAACTAATATAAATAATTCTGCTATACAGTTAGATGGTAAGTTATATGTAAATAAAACAATAGCCACCTGTTACGTTAATATCGCAGATATCGCAATATTTAACTTGGTAGATGGTGCTGGTTTCCAGCTAGTAGACAGCGATAACAATTCATTAATAGGATAAACAAATGCCGAATAGAGATTTCCAAGATTATGCAAATAGTGGTGAGCTTATCAAGCTTAACTTAGGTGGTACTGGTGCAGATAATGAAGTAGTACCAAAGAATGAAACAGGGCTTATGGCTTTCTCAAATAGTGCTGATTTAGTTATACCATTAACTACCACTTTCTCAAAGGTAGCATTGTTTGATGTTGTCTTAGTAAATAGTGCTAGAGGTCACATGACTTATGATGATGCAACTAAGCGAATGACTCTATTATCAGATGGTGTTTATAAGTTTAGAGCAGATGGAGCTATGGAGTGTGCAAACAACGTAGAGGTTGAATTTACATTTTATAAAAATGGTGTACAGTTTAACCCAGCAGCAAACCCAGTTTTCGTAGGTCGTGGTGCTGGAAAGCCTGTTAATGTTTCAGCACAAACAGTATTTTCATTTACTGCTGATGACTATTTAGAAATATGGGCTAAGATAGGTTCAGCAGGTAATATTACTATGAAATCTAGTAGTATCACTATTGAAAAAACTACATATTAATTATGTTATAATATTGAATTAAAAAAAAAGGAATTAATATGGCCGCATCATCGGGGATAAATGCTCAGGGTACTCAGTTTGGAATTAGTGTTGATGGAGTTTCATATACTCCATTAGGTTGTGTTAAGTCTTGGGATTGGTCTAAGCCATCAAGAGCTGAGATAGATACTACTTGTGTTTTAGATACAGCTAAGTCGTTTAGATTTGGTCTTAAAGACAATGGTACAATTAGTGTAGAAACTTTTTACGATCGTGGAGCTGGTATTGTATTAGCAGAAGCTTCTTACTCATCAGATACACCTTACCACTTTCAGGTAGAATATTCTGATACAGCAGGTGTTTCAGGAACAGTAAAAGAGTTTCAAGGTTATGTAATTAGCATGAGTGAGTCAGGCGGTGTTGACGATGTTGTTAATATGAGCATGGAAATTAGACTAAGTGGTGACATTACAGAAACTGCACCATCAGCAGTATAATGGGTAAGTATTTAGATAAAGATACTGAACTTAAAGAGTTTAGTATCAGACAAGCAGATGAGGTTCAAGCCTTACTGCTGGGTAATAGTGATGTTATGAATGGTGAAGCATCTGTTAATATTACAGACTTTAAAGCTTCTATGTATTTAGCTATTGAATATGGAACTACTAACAAAGAGATCACACGTGATTATATTCAAGACTTACCTGCATCAAAAGCAGATGAGGTTCAAGAGCTTTATGATGATGTTATGAAGATTAATGGACAGTAACAGATTATTCAAATTCAAATTAGCAAGTCATTTAGGTATGACTGTTAAAGAGCTAGAAGATCGTATGACTATGAATGAGTTTAACGAGTGGCTGGAATATGCTTCTCTTGAACCATTACTACCTGATAGATTAGAGATGATGTTAGCACAAGTCGTTTCTAGTATGGCAGGTATCCCAGCTTTTGAAGCAATGATATCATTAAGTGATAATGATAAAGAAGCTCAAAGGCAAACAGCTTTAAATAATAAAATCAGAGAGTCAATAGGGAGTTAACATGGCAGTAACACAAGAGCAAGTAATAGTTAAGTTATCAGCAGACACAGCCAAGTTACGCTCACAGATGAAAAATGCAGAAACAGCTACTAATAAATCTATAAATGCTATGACAAACTCAATTAAAAGACTTGGTGGTGCTTTTGCTATTTATATGGCAGCTAAAAAGATAGTACAATATGGTGATGCATGGACTGGCATTAACGGTAAGTTAAAACTTGTAACAAACTCAGCACAAGGTTTAGCAGTAGTACAAAAAGAGCTTTTTAATGTATCACAAGCTACACGATCAGATTTAGACAGTACAGTAACGCTATACTCTAAATTAGCACGTAGTACAAAAGGCTTAGGCTATTCACAAAAAGAACTTATTGCAGTAACCGAAACAATTAATAAAGCTATGATTGTATCAGGTGCAAGTGCTGTAGAAGCTTCTGCATCTTTAAATCAATTAGGTCAAGGTTTAGCATCAGGTACTCTAAGAGGTGAAGAACTAAACTCTATCATGGAACAAACTCCAAGACTAGCAGAAGCTATTGCATCAGGTATGGGTATTGCAGTAGGTCAATTAAGAGAGTATGGTTCACAAGGGCTTATATCTTCTGAGTCAGTAATTAACGCTCTTAAATCACAAGGTAAAGCTGTATCAGATGAATTTAGCAAGATGCCACAGACAGTAGGACAAGCTTTTACTAAGTTTCAAAATAGTGCATTAAAAGCAATAGGGCAAGTAGATCAGAGCCTAGGGATAACATCAGGCATAGCAAAAGGTATAAATTATGTTACAGAAGCTATAGACAACGCAAAAAAAGCATTTAGCGTATTTAGTGCTTTTGTAAGTGCTTCATTAACAAAAGTTAAATTAGCATTTAGTGTAGTTGGAAATGCAATTAATGTAGCATTTACAGTCACATTTGAGGTAGTTAAGAAAACTTTCGCATTGTTAATATTCAATATACTACAGGGTATTAATAATATGGCTAATAGCTTTAATATGTTATCTGCTAGGGTTGCAGGACCATTAATAAATACTAATGGGCTATTAAAAGGTCAAGAGGTAGCATTACAAGGGGTTATATCATCTCAAAAATCTGCGAATACAGCTATAGCAGAGTATGATACCGCAGTTAGGCTATTAAGCGAACATAATGTATTAGTAGACATGGGTAATCAATTAAGTATGATATCAGAAGCAACTACAGCCACAAAAAACGACACAGAACTATTAAATGAACAGCTAAAAAATACAGGTGACATAGTTAAAACTGGTACATCATTCTGGGATGCTTGGGAAACAGCAGCTGATACAGCGTTAACTAATGCATCAGATAAAGCCAAACAAGCTAAAGCCTTAGTATCATCTATCAATTCAACGATATCAAGCGGTTTAACTTCTGCTTTTAGACAGTCGCTAGATGGTGTGAATAATTGGGGTGATGCGTTTAAGAATATCCTTAAAGACGTTTTAGCACAAATATTTAAAGTTATTATTGCTCAAAAAATAGCTGGTATGGTAACAGCAGGTGCAGGTGGGGGTTCTACTGGTGGTGGTTCTACTGGCTTTGGTGCTTTAGATGGCTTTGCAAAAGGTGGAGCGTTCCAAGGCGGTTCTAATATTAAAGCCTATGCCAAAGGTGGTGTTGTTGATCAACCAACTTACTTTGGAATGAGTGGTGGTAAAACTGGACTCATGGGTGAAGCTGGAGCAGAAGCAATTATGCCACTTGATAGAATGAGTGATGGTTCACTAGGTGTAAAGGCTGCACCAGTAAACGTAACAGTCATAAATAATGCTGGTGTTAATGTATCTACCTCACAAGATGGAGAAGATTTTAACATAACACTAGAGCGTATTGACTCAGCCCTAGCAGATGGAGTACGTAGACAAACATCAAGCCTTTCTAGTGCTATAAAGAGTGTTAGATAATGACTGATGCACTAAAAGAGCTTTACAGCTATAACCCTATCGAGCAAGTACAGTATGATACTTTAACATTAAGCCATTCTCAGTTTTCACAAACGTATCACCTCGTTAAATCAGATGTAGATATTGAATTTAATAATATCCACTACATTGCATCAGGGTTCACGTTTACACTACCTGAAAAGGGCGGTAATCAGCAAGACTTAACCATTTCCATAAATAATGTAGAGTCTAACATCATAACAGAGCTAGAAAGTGCTTTAAATGAAGCAAACGAAGCTATACAAGTTGTTTATCGTATGTTTATTAATACTTCACCTGATGTAGTTCAATTTGAGCTTACACTACAATTACAAGAGGTATCTATCAATCAATATTCCATAGAGGGTAGAGCTACAAACATAAATCTCTTTGACTCTAAATTTCCTAAACAAAGGTTTGACTCATGGAAGTTCACAGGCTTAACTATTTAGATATCGTAGAAACAATCGGTAAACCTTATAAATTAGAGTCCAATCCACCTTATACATTTAATTGCTGGTCGCTTATCCACTACTTACAACCTCACGCACCAAGCTTTGAGCCTGAGAAACTAAAAGAGTACATAGAGATATTCAATGATCAACCTGAAAAACTAGAAGATAATCAAAGGTGGGTAGAAGTAGATGAGATAAAAGAGGGTGATGTTTTACTCCTAGGAAAAAACAACTACTACACTCATGCAGGTATATTTTTATATGGTAATAAAATGTTACACGCAAAAGATAAGGCAGGGGTAGTTATTGAAAGCCTTAATATGGTAAAATTAAGATACAAAAACATAAAGGCTTATAGATGGCTATAATTAAAGAGATTGACAATGTATTAGCCATTAGTAAAGAGCCTATAAGCCATAAAGGTACATTACTAAGCTATCTTATGGAAAACCACCCACAAGGCTTTAATCAGCCCGTAGATGTGTTTAAAAATGATGTATTACTAGAGGTAGATGATTTTGATTGTAAGTTATCAGATGATGATGTAATTTTAATCGTGTTTAAACCTGCTTGGGAAATCGCAGCACAAGTTGTTATCGCTGCTTTAGTATCAACTGCTATTGCTTACATATTCGCAGAAGACCCACCATCTATGCCACAAATAGGTGCTAGTGACTACAGAAGCGTTAAGAACCCACAATCTATTTACTCTCTAAACACTAATCAAAATCAATTCGGAGCAGGGCAAACAATACCTATTATCTATGGAACTGTTAAAACTACTCCATCACTTATTGCACCACCTTATAGAATGTATGACAAAAATGAGGAGTTTCTATATCAATTAATGTGTTTAGGTGCAGGTACTTTTGATATTGATGATATTCTTGTGTCAGATACATCATCAGAGGATATAAATACTGAATCATTTGAATATAAGATAATTACTCAATCAGATTTAGTTGGAACTACAATTACAGATTTCATTGAATTCACTACAGGTGATGTAAACTATACTGAACTTGTAAATACTGTAAAAATTGTTGAAAATCTAGAGATGCGTGGAACACCTGCAAGTTCAACTATGCTTTTCTATTTGACAGGAAGTACAATATACTTTGGTGCTTATGGTGGTGAATACCCTGATTTAACATCATTACAGAATGGCTCAGAGATTCAGTTATCTAGTACTAAATACCCTGCAAACACAGGCACATACTTAGTTGATACAGTAGATAATATAAACCATACTGTAACAGTACAATCATTTACTTTTACTAATGAACCTGATGAACTAAATAATGTTTCAAATGCAAGTATATTAGCAATAAGACCAAATAGGATAGAGTTCTTTGATCCTAACTATCCATCTCCTGCTTTAATAGTTGGACAGATTTATGATATTACTATAGACTCAATAGATTTTATAGCTACCTGTACTGGTGTATCAACTTCTTCAGGGTTTGAATTATATGCAAGTTTTGATGTTAATTTTTCAAGTGTTCTAGGAACTGGGAAAACAGTAACTATTGGTAAAAAGTACACAACAGGTAGTGCAATTTTTGAAACAACTTATGGTTCTTATGCTATCGCAGAGGGCGATAAGCTACAAGGGCTTAAATCAGTTGAATTAGACTTTGATATGCCAAGAGGACTTTATAACTCATCAGGTGGTGCATTTGCAGATAGAACAGTAGATGGAACAGCATATTTTGATGCTTATTATTCAAATGGAACTAAAGATACTTTTGATTATGTTTTCAGTTATACAGATGATGATAATAGTCCTATAAGAAAAACATTTAAACCTGATGTAATTGCAAACATACTACCAACACATACACGTTTAGCATTAAGAATAAAACGTGATAGTGCTGAACCTGCTGACACATCAAGCCAAGATAAAATACACTTGCAAAGAGTAAAAGGCTTATATAAAAATGATTATGGCAATCAAGACTTTGGGAACGTAACACTCCTTTGGACTAGAATTAAAGCGACTAATGCGATTAGTGCAATAGGTCAACACTCTATCCATGCTTGGGTTACACGAAACGATGTAGGAAACACAGTAAAAGACGTTATCACCGATATCGTAACCAATACAGATTATGGAGCTGGACTTTCTGAAACGCTTTTGTCATTGCCTGAAACTACCGAAACTATCAATGGAGCGTTTGAAAGTGAAGTAACTACAGCAGAAGCTTTACGTGTAGCTGGTAACGCTGGAAGATACGAAGTAAAACAAGATGGTGACTTAATTAAAATCACTAAAGATGATGTACAAACATTGCCAGTATGTATCTTTAATGAAACAAACATTATTAAAGACTCTTTAACAGCTACTTATAGCTTAGGTAAAGTAAAAGAGATCGATGGTTATAGAGTTTTATATCGTGATCCTGACACGTTCCAAGAGAAAGAAGCACTTTACCCTGTAACATCAAGTAGACCTGAGATAGTTGAATTGTGGGGTGTAACAGATAGCACTATCGCACTAGCAGAAGCTACTTATCTATGGAAAAAGTATATCTACAAACGAAATCAAGTAGAATTTCAAACAGACTACCAAGGCTATATACCTGCATACAATGATAAGGTAATAGTATCTCACTCACTATTTAAAAATAGTCAAGCAAGTGAAGTTGTAAGCGAGTCTATCCCAGTATCAGGAAGTAGAGAGCTAGTTTTAGCCGATACAGTAGATGGTACACCTAATCAAATCATTGTAAGAGGGGATAAAGGACAGCCTGAAACATACGCTATCACTGCAATAGTAGATGATACGATTACTGTTACAATGGACGATGCAATAGTTTTATATACTGACTTCACAAGAGAGCGAACGAAACTAAGTATCGGTACTGCATCTAACATGGATAAAGAGTATACTATTACATCTATTAAACCATCTAAAGAGAATAGAATGACAATATCTGCAGTAAATTATGATACAAGGGTTTATGAATGATAGCTTACCCTACTACTTTACCATGCCCTAGAATAAAAAGCCACTCAGTAAGCTTTGAGAATGATATGATCAACAGTAATTTTGATTATGCAAGTACACAGACTCACATACAAAAAGATACTAAGCAGTTTAATCTATCTATCGTTTTAAATCAATCTCAAATGGATACATTTAAAGTGTTTTATACAGCTTTATATGATGGAGTATCACCATTTACAGCAGATTGGCTTATACTTAACGATGTAACCACCAAAACGATACGCTTTACCTCAGAGTATAAGTTTAAATCGTTAGGTGCTTCATTGTATGACTTAACGATTAATTGCGAGGTGCTTTAATGGATTACCCTACTACTTTACCATGCCCTTTAATATCAAGTGGAAATTCAGTTGCTGCTAAATCATCAGTAGCGGTAAACTTTGATTATAGATCAAGGATTACAAGAATTCCAAAGCGTAGAAGTGCTTACACAATAGAGTCGATATTCAATGAAACAGAACTAGATGCATTTATGGTTTTCTATGACTCAATCATTAAAACTAAAACATTTAATGCCACTTGGGTATTAGATGCTAACATAAACTCTAATAAAATAGTTAAAATGATTGACTCACCAAGTGTAAAAAGTCTAGGTAATTTAAGCTATAATATTACATTTACAATAGAAGTTTTATGGTTTGGAACGATTTACAGTAACCCACTTTATCCATATACAACGCTATACCCTAGCAAATACTTATTTCCATCAGGAGTTTAATAAATGGCATACACCAAACAGACATGGACAAACGATAGCGGTTTAGCAATAGATGCTACAAATCTAAACACAATAGAGCAAGGTATAAAAGATGCTCATGATATCGCTGATAGTAAGATAGCATCAGTTAATGGTAAAACAGACCAAGCAGTAACGCTTAATGCTTCTGAGATACCTTATAGTAATGCTACAAGTGGAATTACAGCCACAGATACTAATGGAGCTATTGATGAGGTAGATGCTAGAGTAGATGTTCTAGAAGCAGCACCTACGAGTCCTGATGTTGTTTCTAACAGATCCTCATTTATAGTAAACACATCAACAACGCTAAACAATATGAACCTAGCATCTATTCAAAAGATAGGTACTACAGAGTTTTTATATACTGGTACTGGTGCTAGTTTAAACGTACCTACAACTGGGGTACAGATAGCGAATGATAACGGAGATGGTGTAACCATAGCTAGTGATTGGGCTGATACAACACATACACTAGAAGTTATTGTAAAAGACAATAGTGTAACTGGTGATAACTTACCTTATGAATGTATAAACCCTATCACAGTAGCTACTGGTGTATCACCTAGATTAGATACTACTAACTGGAAATTAGCCGATAATCAATATGGGTATACACTTAAATTTAAAAGCCTAAGTGCTATTGCTTCTCACTATACTTTTGACTCAGTGCGTAGAGAAACAAACTATATCTTAACAGATACAACTGGTATTGAGGTTACAGATGCTACATCATTAATAGCAGTAAATCCTTTCTCAGTAACTATTGGTATTTTAGCAGGTATGAATACAAACTTAGCTACTTACGTTCTAACAGTAGAACAAACAATCCGTAGAACAGCAGGGTATCGTACAGATGCAGGAGTTATACAAAATAGTAAGCTTAATACTGGTACAGATTTACTTGAAAAAGATAGTGTAGGTAATCCACAAATCAGACACTATAACCCAGTACAAGGTAATGAGATTGTATTACATACGGGTAATGGTTTAGCTGGTAGAAATATTACTACTGGTGTGAAGTATGATTTTGCTGTTACTAAAAGTTTAGGTTCTATATTTGGATGGGCTTCTTATAATAGATATGCTGGAGCTACTAAATATTTAGCATTGAATACTACAGCAGGTTCAACTGACTGGTTGGCTATGTTTAACGATACAGAACCAACAGAAAGCACATTTACTTTTGGTACAGATAGCTGGGTAAATACAAACGCAGTTCAATACATAACATACGGATACGCTGAAACAGCTAATACGAAAATCGTTAGCTATCAAGGTACTGGTGCAGTAGGTAATGTAGTTGACTTAGGTATGGATATGACTGTAGCAGGTGCTAAGGTTATTATTAAGGGATTGACGAATGTTAGTTCTTGGACTATGATTGATACAGTCAGAGATGATGGTAGATATTTATATGCTAATACATCAGCAGTAGAGATTCCTTTCGACCACATAGATTTCACTAGCACAGGTTTTGTTACTAAAGTTGGATTAGATGCACAGGTTAATACAGCAGGTGTAACCTATATGGTAATAGCCTCAACTCCTTACTACGCTCAACCAACTGGCGGTAAAGAGCTAACATTCAATAGCGGTATCTCAGTAGTTGGAGCAGATGGTAAAGTAGACAACGCTTTTAAAACTGCAAACTTAACTACTACTGCATCAGCACTTCTAGATGTTGGTACTGGTAACGCAAATACAAAGCAATACTTATTCGTAGACGCTAAAACTGGTGTACAGTCGGCTTCTGAATTTCCTATCAACTCAGGAACAAATAGAGCTAAGGCAGATACATGGGGTGTTGATGTTGTAGATGCAAGTGGAACAGTTACTCATAAGACAACTGCTAGACATGGAAGCCCTGAGAGTGAAACTGGTTTTGTTAGTGCTAGTAGTACCTACTTAAATGTCGGACTACCACACAGAGCATTCGATGATACTGACTCGCTAAATGATTGTTGGCTTTCTATTGTCGGCTCTTTCTCAGCTAGTGTTGGAGATGAGTCAATCTACTATGATTTAACACAAGATAGACTGCCTGTTTCATTTAGATATAAAACAAGGAATGAGCCAACCGAATTAGCAGGTGGACAAGTCGTTGACTTCACAGTAGACTTTAGTAATGATGATGGGAAAACTTGGACTTCAATGTTAACTAAAGTTAATACAACTCAAATCACATCGACTAACACTTGGAGTGAGCTGTTTGACTTAACAACTCTAGCACAAAAAACTAGAAAACTTAGAGTAAGAACGACTAAAAATGGAGGCTCAAATTATATAGCCTATGGAGAAATCGAATTCAAATTCGCAATCTCAGATGAACCATACATTAACGTACAAGAGAACAAAGTCTTAGATAGCTCAGACCTACAAGAAAACAGAGTAATGTTAGGTCATGTATTAGTTGATAGTACAGAGAGCCTACACAGCTTAGTAGAGTATCCTATTAATGAAGCTCATAGTAATGGGTTTACTGCTCATGGTAATGTTAAGTTTAAAGAGGGTATAGAGGGGGTTAATCAGTGTACTGCATGGGTTAAATTTGATGGTACAGCCACACCACCTAGAATTCATGATAGCTATAATGTGGCTGCTGTTGCTAGAACCGCCACAGGTTTTTTTGACATATACTTAGAATCTAAGCTTTCTGTAGATAGAGCCTCTACTGTATCAGTAATGGAGAACGCGTCTATTATTGGAGGAGGGGCAGTAGGGTCTACAGAATATTTACAAAAGGTAAGCCTTATAAATTACGCTGGCACATATGGTAACTATGATAATGTTTGCCTACAAATATTTGGAGGTAAGAAATAATGTGGATAGATAGAAATGAAGATGGCTCAGTAACAGTATGTGATACACAGTTTAGTGATACAGCAATAGAGGTAGATAGTTTACCAGATGAGCAAGAGTTCTTAACATGGACTCTTGGAGAACCTTTACCAGTAGTTGATGCTAGCAAGCAAGCAGAATCACAACGTGTACAAGCAAAAGATGATAGAGATACAGCTTTACAATCAAGCACTTATTCTTTAGCAGATGGTAGCGAGTATCAAGTAAGACCACAAGACCTATCAAACTTTCAGATAACTATTGATGGTGGAGTTAGTGAGGAGTGGGTACTAGCTGATAACACTATTAGATTAACTACTGTTGCTGAACTGCAAGAAATACTAATTGCAGGTATCGCACAAGGTAAAGCAGTTTGGGCTGATTATAAAACTACTATCGGAGCGTTGTAATGAGCAAAAACAATCATTGCACTTGGTTTCCTGAGAGATGGGCTAAGTGGGTAAAGTGGTACAAGTGGGAGTTATTCCCTATTGGTGATTTATGTTGTAAGATACATGATGAGAATTGCAGTACAACTAAGTTCAATAAGTGCCTAAGAGAAAACAAAGCAGTAGGCGGTTTACTTATTACACTTGGTGGGTTAATAGGCTGTATGGTAAGATATCCACTACTAATGATTAAAAAGGTACTTTGATGAGTCAAATGAGCGTAATAGTTTCAATAGTTGCAATAGTTGTTATAGTGATAGTTGTTGTTAGTGATCTATATTTTATTTATAAAGATGGGATAAAATGAAAACAATATACAAAGACATACTAAGATACATCATACTATTATTAGTATCCGTATTTATGGCATACGTTATCGTAGAAGCTCTTTCTTTTGCTTATGAAGCTAAGAAGCTAAGTGGAACTATTGCAGGGCTTATAGGCTCTATTATAGTGCCTACTGTGGGTGCATGGGTATTTATGCTTAAATGGTTCTTCCAAACAAAGGCTGAATGATGGATAGAATTCTAAAACCAATAGTGATTATACTGGTACTATTTTTAGGTTTTGTAGCACTTATAGGCTCTTATAGAGTAATATCTATATATGATGAGTATGTAGCACTTAAGTTACAAGCAGAAAGTATTAATAAAGAAGTTAATAGGTATAAGAACTTATACGAATTATCTGAGAGTGGTTGCCAAGAAAAGATAGATAAAGCAGTAAAAAGAGAAAAGGACTTACAAGATGCAAAAGATAAACTTAATAACCCTGATGGTGGTATCGTTACTTTGCCTATCAGGGTGCGTGACTAAACATCATTTAGCTACAGAGATGGTAGGCTGTGAACAGTTTAAGCCTATTGAATTACCAAAGATGGAAGATTGGAAACTAGAGCCTGTAGGTATGCTAGACGTAATCGACAAAAACGTATCAATGGCTGTTATGTATAGAAATTTAAGTAAGACAGGCTTAGGTAGTCATTCATATAAAAATGCTTCAATAATGGATAATAACATAGTGTATGCCATTTATGAATATCTAGGATATTTAATTACTGAGATCGAAGCTCACAATATTAAAGCTAGAGAGGAAATAGCAAGAAAGGAATTGCAAAAGAGTAAAGCTTTAAATAAATAAGTTATGCTAAAATGTTCTAACAAAATAAAATAGGGTTTTCATAATGACTGAATGTAGTGATGATGATAAAAAAGCTTTTTACCAACTCATAACTACAGTACATAACATTGTGGAAAAACTAGAGAGTCACGAAGAAAGGCACTGCTCTATGGAAAATAGAGTAGGTTGTAATGAGCGTGAATATATCCCTGCTGCTAAACAAGCGGTAGAAGCTCATGCAATGGTTCATCAAATGAAAGTAAGTGAGGGTGAAGTGAGAGCAGAACTAGAAGCACATGGGAATATGCTTGAAATGCTTTTAAGCAGAAACTTAACTAAAGACCAATCAGATGAAGAATTTAAAGAAAAGCTTTTTACTAGACTACATAAGATAGAGGTATTCGTAGCAGTCAATAAGTTTATAGGCGGTGCTTTTGTTCTTATAGGCTTACCTCTTATTACATGGCTAATCAGGAATGATATCAGCGAGAAAAAGATCCCCCCTGCTACAAACAACGATAAAACAGTCAAGGTTAAGAAGTTCAAAAAGGATAGCTAATGCACTACTTTTCAATAAAAGAACGCTCATGTAATTGTTGTAATGAACTTAATGACAATGAAACGCTTATAGATTTAATGAATAAAGCTAGAGCAAGGGCAGGTATTCCATTTATAGTAACCTCTTGGTATAGGTGTAAGGCTCACAATGAGTCAATAGGTAGCAAAAGTACATCAAGCCATGTATCAGGGTTAGCTGTAGATATCGCATTTAAAAATAGTGTAGATAAATTTACTATTATGAAAGCACTTATTAATACAGGGTTTGAGCGTATAGGGATTAATGAAAAGAAAAAGTTTATCCATGTAGATATAAGCATGGATAAAATTCGTCCTGTGTTATTTAGCTACTAATCCTAGTAGCTTCAAACTCAGCTATCATCTCAGCTTCTTTATCCGTATAAGCTCTTTGAACTATAACATCAGACTCTTTAACTTTAGGTTCAAGGCAGTTAATAACATTATCACTTAATGCCATTACAACTCTTTTACCTTTCTCAGGCTTAGATATAGTCTTATACTGCTTTTTAGCAGGTGTTTTAGCTTTCTTAACCTCTTGCTTAGGTTTAACCTCTTTAGGCTTTCTAGGTGCTTTACCTTGTGAGAAATTCCACTCTCTCTTTAAGCAACTTTGAGAGCAATACTTTTTAGTAGTGTAAATAGTTTCAAAAGACTTATTGCAATCCCTACAAGCACAAGTTTTTTTAGTTAGCAACTCAGCTCGACGTTTGATCTTCTTTTTTTCTACAGCACTATTTCGTCTACAAAACTCACTACAGTAAACCATAGGTCTAACACTTGTATTATGGAATTCATGTTTACAAGTAGGGCAGGTTTTTAAATCAGGGTTTTCAAGTCGTTTCTGTTTTTCTGCATCTCTTTTAGCTTTTAACACATCTTTCCTTTTTTGATAATATTTGAGATGCTTTTTATCTGCTGCATCTCTTATAGCTTTTTGTTTATCGTTACATGATCTACTGCAATACTTCTTTTTTCTGTTTGATGTAAATTCATTATTGCATTCTGTATATGCACAAATCATTCATATTCCTTTATTCTATTATTAATCATATTCATCTTGTTTAAACTCATACCCTCACCTGATTTAGAAGCAGTCCTAAGTCTGCTAAAATCTGCATCACCTAACCTTAAAGCGTTTCGTATTTGTCTTTCTGAAAGGAACGAAAAACTATCACCAAAATCTGAAAGGGCTTGTAACGTGTCTTTAGCTAAAAGCGACACAGGAGTATCTACAAAAGCGTTTCGCAACTGGTTCTTCTTAGTTTCAGTCTTTGGTTTAACAGTTTCTTTTGTAACTACTAAAGCGTTTCCACGTAGGATAATTATTGACTTAACCTGTGCAATTAATATCATTATAAGCATTAACCCCTCAACGATAATATTAAGTAAAATTACAGGCTTGGTTTTAGTTACATTGTCTGCATCTCCATTTAATATCACTAAGGTATCTAAAGACTTTTGAGTAGTTTTCCACCAGTCCATTTTATCATCTGCTATTCTATTGAGAGTTTTATTTACTGCATCTATCGAACTACTTTTAGCTTCTATCTTGCTAATATCAGCCCAAGCTTCAATGCTACCTTTAGATAGATGAAATAGTGAAGCACATATAACTACAACACTAAGTAAAAATGCAGTACCCGTATCTTTTTTATACCAAAATAATAATGATGCAATTTCAATAACTGGTGAAACTATCCACCCTATCCAACCATTAGACATGGCTAACCAAAAATTAATAGAGTGATATTGAAGAATTACAAATGCACCAATAATAATGATCAATGATACAGGCTTCATGATTTATATTCCCACTTAAATGGCTTTTCCTTAATCACTTTACCACTACAAAAAGCGTGAATACTACTAGATGCAATTCCAGTAGCCCTACTTGCTTCATTTATAGAATGGTATTCTGCCATAAAAATATCATCATTAGAGTATTGAATAACAGATAAGCTATCTTTATTGTTTATGCCTAACTTTCTATCACTATGATGTTTGTCTTTATTTTCTTTCCAAGTCATTATTTGTATATTACTAAATGAATAGCCTTTGTAATCATCTATCCTATCTACAGATGGAACTTTCATTTTATCATACCCACTTATAACCCACTTGCTATGCAATTCATGAAATAAGTCTAAAGACATAAGCCAAGATTCTAATTCATTTTTTGTGTACTCAGGAAAGCTATGCCCTCTCATCTTAGAAGCATCTCTTTGGTGATAGTATATCTTACTAATTAGACCGATTTTAGTCCTTCTATAAGCTTTAGATTGTATATTTACACAACCCCTACATATCGTTTTGTTTCGATAAAATTCATTAGTATCTTTACTTACTTTACAACGATTACAAATTTTAAACTTCTCCTCCATCTTGTACTCCTTTATTAGTCAGTAAGTTTATGAAGCACAGCTAAGTCAAGAGCTACTGGCATAATGTAGCTATACCAACTAACAGCACCACCTAAATAATGTAGATCACATAATGTTAAAATCATACTAAGCATTATTTTTACCTTGTTTTTTTTCCCACGTCTTAACAGTATGTTCTACCATACCCTTAACTGTTCTACCCTCAGCCTTACACATAACCTTAAATCTATCTCTAAGGTCTACATTTACGATTAAATAGCGTTCATCTTTCTTGCTCATTTTATTCCTTTAAATTTAATTTCAGTAAAATAGTAACAATAATACGCTTAAAGGAAAGTTAAAGGTTTTCATGTTACAATACCTCATCTAATTTAAAGGAGATACACAATGAGTAAAGAAAAAAAAATGACAGCGAGTGAGTTGTTTATGTATTGGTTTGGAGGGAGTAATAATGATCGATAAACAAAGAGAGCTTTTAGTTAAACCATTCCATGAAAATGAAGTAGAGTGGAGAATTCAATCAAGTGGTATTACTAAAGATGGTAAGCCTTGGGCTATGGCTTTATGCTATACAACAAATAGAGGTGTTATGAACCGCTTTGATGAGGTGTTTGGCATCGGTGGCTGGGCTAATGAATTTAAACCTACTCCTACTATGCAAGGTACTTTATGCGGTATTAGCTGTAGGTTTGGTGATGAATGGGTTACTAAGTGGGATGGTGCAGAAGATACAAAAGTAGAAGCTACAAAAGGTGGTTTAAGTTCATCTATGAAACGTGCTGCTGTTCAATGGGGAGTAGGTAGATATTTATACTCTCTTGATGTTGGCTGGGTAGTTGTAGTAGATAATAAGACAGCTACTTCTAAAAGTGCTAAGGTTAAAGGATTAGATGGTAAAGATGTTTGGTTCAACTGGGAAGCACCACAGTTGCCAAACTTTGCACTACCTATCATGAATAGCCAAATTAAAGTTATACATGATGAAGCTATTAATACTGGTACTTTAATAGAAGATATTGAAAGTGCTTTTAATATAAGCGACTTACATAATCTTACTAAAGAAGATGGGTTAAGCATTATTCAATCACTTAGTAAAAAAGAAAAGTTATCTGATGAAGATAGAGAAAAGTTTATTGAAGAATTAAAAAAGGATAAGTAATGAACACTTGGGAAATTACCAAAGAGATTGAGGAATTAAGAACCCTCTCTCTTGTAGAAGAATTTGATGAAGACACAGGTGAATTGATTGATAATTCTAAAGAGCTTCAAGAGTTGCTTAATGAACTTAACATTAAACGTGATGATAAGCTTATTGGTATTGAGTATATTAAGCGTGAGTATCAATCTATTAACGATACAATAGATGCTGAGATGAAGCGTTTAAAAGATCGTAAAGCTAAGTTTGATAAGCATATAGAAAAGCTTAGTAACTTAGAGGAGTTTTTGCTTAATGGTGAAAAAGTCGAAACTGATCTATTTAGTTTCAGCTTTAGAAAGTCCACAAGTGTTAATGTAGATGATGTTAATATTGCTACTATTAAAGGCAAATACGTTCAAGAGAAAACAACTTTTTCAATTAAGAAAGCTGATGTTAAAAAAGCATTGCAAGATGGTGAAGAAATAGAGGGAGCGTTTCTAGAAACAAAACAAAATTTACAAGTAAAATAATGGCTATCAGAACATTAAATCAAAATAACTTTTACTATGCGTTTATAACTGATGTACATAAACAAGCACTAGAAAAGCATATCACAGTAGAGAATATGGATTATATGCGAAATGGGTTTAAAGAGTTGGATAGTAATTATCCTAGGAATTATCAGGTATCTACTATGGCAATAAAGCCTATAAGTTCAGCAGAACTAACTACTAAAGAAATGGTAGACCATATAGAATTTATAACTAAATTCGTATGGGAAGTAGCACAAATAACACCACGCTATGTAGAAGATGAATGGCAACGCTTGTTGAGCCAAGCACACGCTTAAACAATTAGCAATGCCAATAAGTCTAAAAATAATATAGGAGTATGAAAAATGTTTAACAAAATAATTCTAGTTGGTAATCTCACAAGAGATATTGAACTTAAATACACAAATGGTGGTACAGCTTTAGCAAAAACAGCTATTGCTACTACTCGCAAGTTTACCTCAAATGGTGAGCGTAAAGAGGAAGTATGTTTTGTAGACATTACTTTCTTTGGTAAGTCAGCAGAAATTGCTAATCAGTACCTAAGAAAAGGCTCTAAGTGTTTAGTTGAGGGTAGATTGATGTTTGAACAGTGGACAGATCAAGCAGGGCAGAAACGCTCTAAGCATAGCGTAACAGTTGAAAGTATGCAGATGTTAGATAATAAGCCTGATAGTCAAGGTCAGCAGCCACAATCACAGCAGCAAACACAATACACGCCACCAACTGAAACTATCCCACAAGATAATGTAAGTGATACACACCCTAATCAAGGTAGTTTAATACCTGAGTTTGACATCGATGAAAACATTCCTTTTTGATTTGACATTAAAGCAAACTACGCTATACTAACGAGTCAGCTTTCTCTCTCTAAGTTGTACTCCTTTAAAGTCGTTCCCTCTTGGGTTCGACAGAATATTGTTAAAGAGCATTATATAAAGTCAAGTTAAGCAAAGGTTCGTCCAGTACCTAGTAGACGCTTGATTTTATATAGGGCTTATAGATTTACTGAAACTGGACACTTCAATTAAATCTCCCTAAATTATTATTGTCTGAAAGATAACATTATGGCAGAACGTAGAATGTTTACAAAGAAGATTACAGAGAGTGATGCTTTTTTAGATATGGCATTATCAACACAAGCACTATATTTTCATTTATCTATGGGTGCAGATGATGATGGGTTTGTTAATAGCCCAAAGAAAACATCACGCATGATAGGTGCAAGTGATGATGAGCTAAAAATATTATTTGCTAAAAAGTTTATCATTGGTTTTGATAGTGGCATTATAGTAATTAAACATTGGAAGATGCACAACTACATTCAAAAAGATAGATACAAACCTACAACACACCATGATGAGATGGCTATTTTAGGTATTAAAGATAATAATGTGTACACTATGGATACAGATTGTATACAAGATGTACGCTTAGGTAAGGTAAGGTTAGGTAAGGATAGTCAAGGTAAGGCAAGTCAAGGCGATATAGTCGAGCAAAAAGAACACATAGGTTTTATCGATGACGTTAAAAACATAATAGATCATTTAAACATGGTTATAAAATCTAAGTACAAACACACAAGCAAAAAGACTAAAGACCTTATACGAGCTAGATTTAATGATGGATTTAGTGTAGATGACTTCTTTCACGTTCATTTAGTAAAAGCAGCGGATTGGATAAATGACCCAAAGATGAAAAAATATCTAAGCCCTGACACGCTTTATAGCAATAAGTTTGAGAAATATTTAAACCAGCCACTATCAAACTATGAAAAAGCAAAGCTTATACAGATACAAACAGGTAAGACTATGACTGAGATTATGGAGAATTTATCATGATTGAATTAGTACAAGACATAAAATCATTGCTAAATATTCAAGGTGGACTATTTATTGAACAAGCTATAGAGGATTATTTATCAGATATAGACCCTAAAGATTATAAAGACTTTTTCAGAGAGTTAAGCGGTGATAAGTTCGCATATAAAACTGGCATGGATCGAGTAGCAATAGTAAGTGCATCATTTAACGAGCGTAAACGTGCCTTATTAAACCGAAATGTTAAAACTAAGGCAAATGCTTTAGCCGATAAGCTTTATGCCCTTAAGATGCAAGTACAGGACAAATACGAGCATATTAAGTATGGTGATATAAAGATGAATAACGAAAGGTATTTTAATAATGCTGAAATGATGGTTATAGAAAAGCTTGATATGAATAGAATGATGAAAGAGATCGATACTATGAGCTTACAAGACAGCGTAAACAGAATTAACGAAGTCATGGAACGTATCAATCAGGCAACAGTTGAGGGTTTAGCACTTTCACTAAACGATAAGAAGCTATTAAAATAAAGGAATTATTATGAGCAGTCAAGAATATAGACAAAAGAATTTAAAAGATATGCAATCTTGGTCTTTAGATAAAAAGATAAACCATACACTGAAAAGAATTAGAGAGTTTTATGAAACACAAGAGGGGAAGGTGTATATTGCTTTTAGTGGAGGAATTGATAGTACAGTTTTACTAGATTTAGTTAGAAGCTTATACCCTGATATTACTGCTGTTTTCAGCAATACTACAAATGAGTATGTAGAGATTTTAGAATTTGTACGGACTATTAAAAACTGTATTGAGGTTAATCCTAAAATGACATTTAATGAAACTGTTAAAAAATATGGGTTTCCTTTAGTTAGCAAAAAAGTAAGTAGGTCAATCACAGATTTAAAAAATCCTACTGAAAGAAATAAAGCAACTATAAACCTTTATCTAACAGGGATAAAAAGAGATGGTACAAAATCTAAAAATTTTAAACTTGCAAAAAAATGGATACCACTAATTGATGAGCCTTTTAATATAACTAATAAATGCTGTGATGTATTAAAAAAAGAGCCAATGAATAGATACCAAAAAGATACAGGGCTATTTCCAATAATTGGAACACAAGCAGAAGAAAGTAATCAAAGAAAACAATCGTGGGTTGAAACTGGGTGTAATTCTTTTGATGGTAAAGTTCAATCAAAACCATTAAGTATATGGACTAAAAAAGATATATGGGATTATCAAAAGAGATTTAATCTACCATACGCAACTATTTATGATGACATAATAGATAGTGATGGAAATATACTTATTGAGGGAGAGAAAAGAACAGGCTGTGCATATTGTGCTTTTGGTGCTCACTTAGAAAAAGGTACTAATAGGTTTCAAAGACTTTCTTTAAGAAAACCTAAGCAATTTAAAAAAATGATGGCACTAGAAAACAATGGTGTTAAGTTTGAAACAGCATTAAACAAAATAGGGGTTAGAGCTAGAATAGAGAGAACATTATTTAGTTAAGGAACATTAATGAGTGTAAGAAAAGATTTAACAGGCATAATATACCACGCATGGATGGTAGAGTCTTATGCGTACAACGTAAAAACTCATGCTTATTGGAACGTGATCTGCAAATGTGGAAGCGAACACGTATTAGATGGATGTACGATTAGAAACAATACAGCAGCTAAAAAATGTGAACAATGCAAAAGGTATGGCAATTAATGAAAAAAATAATATTACATTTATGTGCAGACTTAGGGAGTGATAGCAGATATTACCAGTTAGACGATGATTATGAAGTTATCATGGTAGGAGAAAAAATAGGTGTTGAGAATTATATACCACCTGATAATGTGCATGGAGTTATTGCTAATCCACCATGTACAGAATTTAGCACAGTTAAGTGCTTCACCCACATAGGAGATTTAGAAAAAGGCATGGAGCTTGTAAATCATTGCTTAAGAATTATAAATGAATGTAATCCTGAGTGGTATGTGATAGAAAACCCTGCAAAGGGTAGAT